>Ga0209211_10009730_pt1 | contig 12733 bp, 5 predicted proteins | sample RifGroA2_FD_183992 | JGI IMG/M metagenome (GOLD analysis project Ga0209211, IMG submission 183992) | Groundwater microbial communities from Rifle, Colorado, USA - Groundwater A2 (SPAdes) (version 2) | ecosystem: Environmental > Aquatic > Deep subsurface > Groundwater | place: Rifle, Colorado... | reverse complement strand
GCGGTTTCCTGAAACGACGCCGCCGACATCCAGCTTTCGGTTGTAAGCGCCACCTTGGTAATGCCCATTAAAAGCTGGACGGCGGTCGCCGGCTTTAATTTCATTTTTTTAATTCGGCTGTTTTCTTCAATAAAAATGGTTTTTTCAACAATGTCGCCCGGTGTAAAATTGCCATCGCCGGCATCTTTAATTCTTACCCTGCCGAACATTTGCCGGATAATCACCTCAATGTGTTTGGCGTTGATGTCGGAACCGTTAGTGGCGTAAATTTTTTGCACTTCGTTTAAAATATGGTTTATAGCCGCCGACATTCCGGAAATGATAAATAATTCTTTAAGATCTAAACTGCCTTCCGACAGTTGCTGGCCTTTTACCACCAAATCATTTTTATTAACCCATAAAGTATTGCCGCCTGAAACGCTGTATTCTATTTCTTCCTTGCCCTCCGAAGCTTTAGCGAAGGAGGGTTTTTTTTCTTTTTCCCCATTCTCTTTCGGACTCTGATTTAGCGGCATAATTCTGATTAATTTCTGCTTTCCCTTGTCAATGATTTCAGAAACCTTGCCGTCAATTTCGGAAATCACCGCCTTGCCTTTGGGAATTCGGGCTTCAAAGACCTCTTGAATCCGCGGTAAACCAGCCGTTATATCGCCGGCCGTAGCCACGCCGCCGGTATGGAAAGTTCTCATTGTTAATTGGGTGCCCGGTTCGCCAATCGCCTGCGCCGCCACAATGCCGACGGCCATTCCTATGCCAACCAGCTGATTGTGGCCCAAATCATAACCGTAGCATTTCTGGCAGATGCCGATTTTGGCCTTGCAGGTAATCGGCGACAGTATTTTAATTTCCGAAACTTCTTCTTTATCAATCAACTCGGCGATATTTCTTTTAACAATGTCTCCTGTCTTGATAATAATTTTTCCGTCTTTGCCTTTAACGTTGTCTAAAACCGTCCGGCCAAAAATTCTCGCCCCCAAAGAAATTCCGAATTCTTCACTGTCTTTTCTTTTCATAACCAATCCAAAGTTGTCGCTGTCACCCTGCGGGTGATCACCCGCAGGGTGACAATCGGCTTCGGTTATCACAACGTCTTGAGCCACGTCAACCAAACGCCGCGTCAAATAACCGGCCGAAGCGGTTCTTAGCGCCGTATCGGCCGAACCCTTTCTGGCGCCGTGAGTGGAAATAAAATATTCCAAAACGTTAAAACCCTCTTTAAAAGAAGAAATAATGGGAAGATCAATAATGTCGCCGGCCGGATTCTGCACCAAACCTTTCAGCCCCGCGATTTGAGTAAGCTGCTTCCACGATCCCCGGGCCCTGGAATCAACAATAGCAAAAACTGAACCATTCGGATCAAGCGAAGCCGGAACAAAACTTTCAATTTTATCGGTGGCGCCTTTCCAAATTTCAATATTCCTATTTTTCTTTTCTCCGGCCGTTAAAAGGCCGCGCTCATAGTAATTTTCAATAACCTCAATTTGTTTCCTCGCGTCTCCAATAATCTGTTCTTTCTCTTTAGGTACGATTAGATCATCCATGCCCCAGGAAATTCCCGATTTGGTGGCGTATTCAAAACCCACTTTTTTAATTTTATCCAAAATTTTTGATGTTTCCGATACGCCGTATTCCATAAAAATCTGCCCGACTAAAACCTTAATGTCTTTTGATCTTAGTTCCTTATTTACAAACTCAAAATCATCCGGCAGCGTTAAGTTAAAAATAACGCGACCAACTGATGTTTCCACTATGTTGGAAACCGAGCTTCCAACAATTCGGACTTTTATTTTTGCCTGCAAATCAATCTTGCCAAAGTGGTAAGCCAAAATCGCTTCTTTATCGCTTCCGAATATTTTGCCCTCGCCTTTGAGATCGTCTTTCATTTTTGATAAATAATAGACCCCCAAAACGCTGTCCTGCGTTGGAACGGCAATGGACTCTCCGGTTGCCGGCTTAAGTAAATTCTTCGTCGAAAGCATAATTTCCCGCGCTTCTTTTTGAGCTTCGTCTGAAAGCGGCAAATGCACCGCCATTTGGTCGCCGTCAAAATCCGCGTTAAACGCGGCGCAAACCATCGGATGAATTTTAATGGCCAACCCTTCAACTAATACCGGTTTAAACGCTTGAATCCCAAGGCGGTGTAAAGTCGGAGCCCGATTCAAAAGAACATATTTATTTTGAATCACTTCTTCCAAAATCGCCCAAACATCGCCCTCGGCTTCTTCAATAAGCCGGTTAGCGCCTTTAATGTTATGAGCCAGCTCTCTCGCGATAATCTTGTTAATCACAAACGGCTTGAAAAGTTCCAAAGCCATTTGCTTCGGCAATCCGCATTCTTCAAGCCGAAGTTCCGGACCAACTACAATTACCGACCGGCCGGAATAGTCAACGCGTTTGCCGAGCAAATTCTGGCGGAACCGGCCTTGTTTTCCCTTTAACATATCGGCCAAAGATCTTAACGGCCTTTTTTGAGAGACCAAAGCCGCCGCCTGGCTTTGAGTGCGCCGCGCCGAATTATCAATTAAAGCGTCAACCGCTTCCTGAAGCATTCTTTTTTCGTTTCTAACAATTACTTCCGGCGCGTGAAACTCCAATAATTTTTTAAGACGATTATTGCGATTGATAACCCGCCGGTATAAATCGTTAAGGTCGCTGGTGGCGTAGCGCCCGCCGTCAAGCGGCACCATCGGCCTTAAGTCCGGGGGCAAAACCGGCAAAACCGTTAAAAACATCCATTCCGGATTTATTTTCGCCCGCGACATTCCTCTTACTAATCTTAATCTTTTTAAGACCTTTTTTCGCGACGATAAAGGCGCGGTTTTCTCTTCTTCCGACAATTGGTTTACCAATTTTTCCAAATCAATGTCTTCAAGTAATTTTCTCACCGTTTCGCTGCCGATTCCCGCTTCAAAAATGCTTCCATATTTTAAAGATAGGTCATGAAATTCAGATTCTCCCAAAACTTGGTGCTTATGTAAATTTTTAAGCTCGCCCACAGCTTTGTCCCGCGCTTTATTTAAATTTTCCACCTCAGTTTTGAACTTTGAACTTTGAACTTTGAACTTAGTTTTGTATTCTCTATTAATTTCTTCCAAGGCCTCGCCTCTCGCTTTTTCGTCAACCGACATAATAATGTAAGCCGCGTAATAAATTACTCTTTCTAGCGCGTTAGAAGGCACGTCCAAAATCAAACCTATTTTACTGGGGACGCTCCGCAAAAACCAAATATGAGCCACCGGCACGGCCAGTTTTATGTGTCCCATGCGTTCGCGCCTTACCACGGCCCGCGTCACTTCAACGCCGCATTTGTCGCAAATAACTCCCTTGTAGCGAATCCGCCGGTATTTACCGCAATAACACTCCCAATCCTTTACCGGGCCAAAAATGCGCTCGTCAAACAAACCATCTTTTTCCGGTTTTTGAGTCCGGTAATTTATGGTTTCCGGCTTGGTAATTTCGCCGTGGGAATTTTTTAAAATGTCTTCAGGCGAAGCGATTCTTAATTTTATGGATTCAAAAGTGGACATAATTTTTTACAAAAAATTATTTCATCAACGAATTACGTATCTTGTTACGAATTAACGAATATTTTATTCGCTGTTCGTCTATTCGTATAAATTCGCTATTAGTTAATGTTTTCATTCGTTTATTCGTATTGGATTCGTTATTCGCTGATGGCTACGTTCTAATCCTAACCCTCTTTACTTCCCTCTTTAAGCTTTCTTTTTCTTTTTCGAATGGTATTTCCGCCGGTTGAGATTTTTCCACCAGCTCAACGCTCAACCCCAGCGATTTCAATTCATTTACCAAAACATTGAAAGAAGCCGGCAAACTGGGTTTTTTAATTTCCTCGCCGCGAATAATGGCGTCAAAAGCCGCCGAGCGGCCAACCACATCGTCGGATTTAATGGTAATCATTTCCTGCAAAGTGTGGGCCGCGCCGTAACCTTCAAGCGCCCAGACCTCCATTTCGCCAAACCTTTGGCCGCCAAACTGCGCTTTCCCTCCGAGCGGCTGCTGGGTAATAAGGGAATAGGGCCCGACCGAGCGCATATGAATTTTATCTTCAACCAAATGATTAAGTTTCATCATATACATAATGCCTACGGTAATTTTATCGTTAAACGGCTCGCCGGTTCGACCGTCGTACAGTTTAACTTTGCCGTCTTGGGGCAAACCGGCTTTGCTAAGTTCGGCTTTAATATCTTCCTCGGTAGCGCCGTCAAGCGCCGGCGTTATCGCCCTGAACTCCTGCTTATCAGCCGCCCAGCCCAAGTGGGTTTCAAGAATTTGGCCGATATTCATTCGGGAAGCGACGCCAAGCGGATTTAAAATAATGTCAACCGGCGTACCATCGGCTAAATACGGCATATCTTCTTCGGCCAATATTTTAGAAATCACGCCTTTGTTTCCGTGCCGACCGGCCAATTTATCGCCGGATTGAACTTTTCTAAGCTGTGCCACTTCAACTTGAACCCGCTTAAGAACCATTGGTTCAAGCTTATCGCCGGCATCGCGGGAAAAAATTTTTATGGCCGTTATCCGGCCTCTTTTGCCGTAAGGCAAAGTTAGTGAAGTATCTTTAACGTCACGGGCTTTTTCCCCGAAAATCGCCTGCAGCAACCGCTCTTCGGAAGTTAAATCGGCTTCGCCTTTGGGTGAAATCTTGCCGACTAAAATATCGCCGCTTCTCACTTCGGCGCCGATTCTGATAATTCCTTCTTCATCAAGATTTTTTAATTTTTCTTCGGAAACATTGGGAATGTCGGGAGTGGTGACTTCCGGCCCCAATTTAGTATCGCGAATATCTATTGAATAATCCTCAATGTGAATTGAAGTAAACCGATCATCTCTTACCAATCGCTCGGAAATAATAATGGCGTCTTCAAAATTGGCGCCGCTCCAACTTAAGAAAGCTACAAGCAAATTTTGGCCTAAAGCCAAACTGCCGTTTTGAGTAGCCGCGCCATCGGCAATCGCCTGCCCATTTTTAATTTTTTCGCCTTTTTTAACAAGCGGCTGCTGGCTCATTGCCGTAAACTGGTTTGACCGTAAAAAATTATTCAATCTATAAATTTTTTTTCCATCATTTTGATTTTTTATTTTTGATTTTTGATTTTCTATAGCGATATGTTCCGCGTCAACCGCTGCTACAATGCCGCCCTCTGACGCCACTACCACTTGCCCCGAGTCACGGGCGGCTCGCTCTTCAATGCCGGTGCCGACCAAAGGCGCTTGCGGCTTCACGCAGGCAACGGCCTGCCTCTGCATATTGGAACCCATTAAAGCGCGGGTGGCGTCATCATGTTCCAAAAAAGGAATCAAACTGGTGGCAACGGAAAAAATTTGCTGAGGCGCGACATCCATAAGATCTACTTCTTCCCGCTTCACCATTTGGGGTTTACCGGAAATCCGGGCTTCAACAATGGATTCCGATATTTTATTATCACTGCCGTATTTGGTGCCGCCGTGGGCGATAACGTATTTTTCCTCATCAAAAGCGTCAAGCCAAATAATTTCTCCGGTGATTTTTCCGCCGGAGGCGGATCCGCCTTTGGCGGAAGAATTTTTCACGCGGACATAAGGCGTTTCAATAAAACCAAGCTCATTAACTCTTGAATAAGATGCAAGATGAACCACCAGGCCGATGTTGGGCCCTTCCGGAGTCTCAATCGGGCAAATCCGGCCGTAATGGCTGACGTGAACGTCGCGAACTTCAAAACCGGCCCTTTCTCTGGTAAGTCCGCCGGGACCCATGGCCGAAATCCGGCGCTTATGCTCAAGCTCCGCCAGGGGGTTTACCTGATCCATAAACTGCGCCAACTGCGAAGAAGTGAAAAATTCTTTAACCTTCGCCATTAAGGGCCGGGCGTTAATAAGCTGAGCCGGCGTTAAGGTATTAATGTCGTAAGTGGACATCCGGTCGCGGATAATTCTTTCCATTTGCGCGAGGCCCACCCGAAGTTTGGTTTGCAAAAGCTCGCCCAAAGACCGCACCCGCCGATTGCCCAAATGATCAATATCGTCCGGCACGGCGTCTTCATTATTATTTAAACGAATAATTTCTCGCGTAATATTAACCAAATTATCAAAACTCAACAGCCGCTCTTCTTTACTGTATTCATAATTTTGATTTTTGATTTTTGATTTTTGATTTTCTAATCTCTGGTTCATCTTAAATCGGCCGACTTTCCCCAAATCATAGCGGTCAAATCTCTTAAACATTCCTTCAACCAGCGCTCTGGCGTTTTCCGGCGTGGCCGGATCGCCGGGCCGGAGGCGTTTATAAATTTCAATAAAGCCCTCATCGGCGTTTTTTGACGGGTCTTTTTTTAAAGTAGCTTCTATATATTTAATATCGCCCGTGTCGATATCCTTAAAGAGTTTCAGGATATCTTCATTGGTATCGTGAATCCGGGAGTCCGACTTCGGGGATTTTTGAAGTCGGACTCCCTTCTGGGCGTCGGATTTTTGCGCGCTGAAAGCGCGCAGGAGAGCCGTTACCGGTGTTTTTCTTTTTCTGTCTATTTTGACACTAATAACGCCGTCCGGATCGGTTTCAAATTCGAGCCAAGCGCCTCGATTGGGAATAATTTTCGCGCCAAACAGTTTGCGGTTTCTCCAAAGAGTAGCCGAAAAGAAAACGCCGGCGGAACGGATTAGTTGAGAAACCACCACCCTTTCAACGCCGTTTACGATAAAAGTGCCGCGTTCGGTCATAATCGGAAAATCGCCGAGATACGTCTCTTGTTCTTTCGCTTTTTTTGTCCTTTTATTGATAAGTTCAACTCTGACTCTCAGCGGCGCCTCAAAAGAAAGGCCGTTGTGTTTGGCTTTCAACTCGTCAAACTTCGGTTCGTCGAAATAATAATCGTGAAAATAAAGTTCCAGTTCCTTGCCGGTGTAATCGGTTACCGGCGACATTTCTTCAAAAAGTTCTTTTAAGCCGTTTTTTAAAAACCAATCATAAGAATCGAGCTGCATCGCCACAAAATTAGGCAGCTCAACCCACTTAATCTTCTGTTTGGCAAAAGATTTGGTTTGTTTAAACATATAGAAATTAAACTTTTAAACTTTTAAACTTTTTAAATTTAAAAAGTTTAAAAGTTTAAAACTTAAAATTTAGCAACTAAACGCACAAAAAACCCGCCTTTATTGGGTTGAATTTCTTAATAAGGTTTTTTTAAAAAAAATATAAAATATTCAATTTTTTAATATTTCTCCCTTCGGGAAATCACCCGCAGGGTAACAATTTTTTGCTTTCCCCCTTCGGGGGACCACCCGTAGGGTGGAAAACCGCAGACCAGCAATAATAGACCTAATTATTCTTTCTGTCAACACCCCTGTGTTTTCAAATTCTATATGTCCTATTTGTCCTATATGACCTATCCGACTTATTCGTCCTATTCGTCTTATTTTTCTTATTCTACACTTCCTAAAAAACTTGTCAATAACCGTAAGAAACTCTTCGGCTTTGTCAACCCGGTATTTATCAACAACCTTACCGCTTTTAAGAGTTATTAGAATCTTTTTATTTTGCTGAGAGATGATAATCTTCAAAATTTTAAATTTTAATTTCTAAATTTTAATTTAATGATTTAATTTTAAATTTAAAATTTAGATTTGATTTAAAATTTATAATTTAAAATTTAGAATTATTTCGTTTTACTTCTTTAATTTCTGCACCGGCGCCTCTTCTTGAACCGGCGCTTCGGCGCGGTTTTGCGGCGCCGGCGCCGGAGGCGCGATGCCCAGCAATGCCGCTTTGCCGGCTTTAAGATTTACAAGAATTTGTTTAACTTCCGCGTTATCGGGATTCAATTCGCCAATTTTCCGGAACTCTTCGATTGCCTTGTTCCGGTCCTCCGTAGCCTTGGCGGAGGAGGATTTATTCATTTGAGCATCCCTGTCATATATCAAGCCCAAAAAATACCTGGCGTTGGAATAATTCTGAGAGAGTTCCACCGTTCTTTCAAAGACAATTTTTGAATCGTCAAACCGGCCGGCTTTGTAATAAAGAAATCCCAATTGGAACAGAGCGCCGACATCAGTGTTGTTGAGCATCACCAGTTCTTCGGCGCGCTTAACGGCCTCGGGCAGTTTTCCCTGCCTGTCGTAAACCTGGACAATCAGAAAACGGGCCGGCGCGTAATCCTGTTTAAGGGCAATCGCCCGCTCCAAATTGACCGCTGATTTTTCCAGATTAACGCCGGCTTCTTCGGCCGATCCTCTCGCAAGCGCCAAATCGGCTAAAGAGATATAGACCCTTCCGAGCATAAAATGGTTAGAAGGATTTTTAGGGTCAAGCGCCGCTGCCCTCCCATAGGAAGAAAGAGCAAAATCGGCGGCGCCGTTGGTAAACGGAATAAGATTTTCGTAAATACTGCCTAAAAGCACCGCGTCAAAAGGATTCTGCGGATTTAAGCTCGCGGCTTTTTGGGCAAAAATAATGGAATTTGTCGTTATATTCTGGAATTGCGCTCTCAAAACGTCTTGCGCGGTACTTTTGTCCGCCAAAAGCGCGTTAAGTTTGAAAAATGTGGCTTGAGACAAACTTTGAAAATAGCGTTCGTCATACTTCCAAAACTCCGCGGCTCGGTTAAGATTGCCGATGGTCGCTTCACTGTCTCCTTTCCCCGAAGCAGTGATCGCTTTTCCAAAATAAATCTCGGCAACATATCTGTTGACTTCAAAATAAACTCCGGCCGCCGCGCCGATCATTAGGGCAACGATAAGAAGAGAAAAAATAAATGTCTTGGGAGCCGATGTAAAAATACGGATTTCTTTAAACGTACTTAGAGCTTGGAGCTTAGAGCTTGGAGCTTCGCTAAGTTCTAAGTTCCGAGTTCTAAGTTCTTGAATGGAAAACAGTGACGCCGATAGAAACAGCCCTATGCCCCAGAAAGTAAAAGCCATAATGGTAATGTTCGCGACATACAAAAACCACATTGCGAACATAAAAATAATAGCGACAAAAACGGATTGAGACGCGATGTTCATTATTTCGCGGGAACTGCTCCTTATCGCCGCGCCAGCGATACCGGTCCAAATAAAAGCGATAATCAGCAGCAGAAGAGAAACAACGCCAAAAATTCCGACCGTGCCCGCCCATGAAGCCACGGCCGTTGCTCCGCTCCCAAAAACCGTTGACCAGAAAATCGTTTGGTTTATCCCGTCTGGCTTATAAAGATTAAAGATGTAACCGAAAGTGTTGGGTCCGGAACCCAAAAGATAATGGCCGGCTTGCAAATTTTCCCTGGCGATATCAAGCGTCGCTTTGAAATTTAAGGAAACTTCAACGGGCGTTTGGATGAATTTTGATAGGGGTGAGGGAATAAACAGTAAAAGCAAAGAAACCAAAAGAATCAGTGAAGGCAGCCACGCCTTTTGGAAATACGCCAGCTGCAACCCGCGGTATTCCGCGCTCTGAGTTCTAAGTTCTGATTGTAACCCTATTGAAAGAAAACCGATTAAAAAAACCATTGCCAAAGCAAGACCAATCCAAATCGCCCAAAAATCAATAATTATCAGGTTTAAAAGCAAAATGGCAATCGAAACTCCCAAAAACTTTTTGAGAAGTTTGGATATTTCCACGCTGGACATCAATCCGGCGGCGAGTATCAGGCCGAAGGCCAGAAGAACTCCCAGGTCGTTGACCGAACCGACCGGATTAAAAGCAACATTTTTGGCAAACGAGAAAGGCAAAACAAACACTTTCATAAGCTGAAATATTTCAAAAAGTCCCAAAACCGAAAGCGACGCTAAAAACGCTAAGAGCGAAATGACGACATCGCGCCGGTCAAAGGTCATTACAATGGAAAACGCGAGTAAAACGAATAAAAGCATGGCCGCGAAGCTGTCCGGCGTCGCCCAAGGACCGATTAAGCTTCCTATCTGGTTAACCGAGAAAAATGACGAGACGCCCCAAACCAAGACCAAAACCAAAAGCGCCGCTGTAAGCAAGTGGCCGGGATAGCGAACTCGCCCTTCAATTAAAATCCGGCCCAAAAGCGCCGCGAAAGCAACTAAAATTAAAATGAAAATTAGAACTTCTTTGTTGGCCGCCACCGGAAGCGCCGTAAGAGGCAAAAAGAAAATCGGCGTGAGCGCCGCGAATAAAATCAGCGCAGAGCGCGCTGCCGCCCGCCACCAGTTGAGCATTTTCGGGAATTCTATCGGAACGGAAACCTCGCTTATTTTCGGCCTCGCGTCCTGAAACTTTGCCTGCCCGCCGTAATCTTGATGAAGGCGGGAAACTTTTGAACTTTTAAACATTTCATCTTTAAACTTTGAAATGTTTGGACCTTCCGATTCAAAATTTTGGCCCCTGTCTTCTAATCCTTGAACTTTTCCGGCTTCGCCGGAAACTGGCATATCCCAATCCTCTTTTTCCTTGTCCTCCATAGCTTCAGCAAAGGAGGGCTCTTTTTCTTCAAACTCCTCGTTTGAACGTTTTTTTATGTTTATGTCCATATTTTTCTTGTCCTCCATAGCTTTACGCGAAGGAGAATGTTTTTTATTGTTTTAATAATTATATCCTAAACTCTTAAACTTTCAAACTTTGAAACTTCTTAAACTTCTTAAACTTCTTAAACTTCTTAAACTTTCAAACTTTGAAACTTCTTAAACTTCTTAAACTTCTTAAACTTCTTAAACTGTTAAACCTTTAAACTTCTTAAACCCCTAAACTATGAATTTCCATAAATTTCTAAACTTCTACCCATCAAATTCTTCAAATTCCGGCGGCTCCTCTCCCCGTTTCCGGGCTTCCTCGGAATCATCAAGCCATTTTTGAAACTTTGCCGCCCTCAACTGTTGCTTCGTTTTTTCTTTCTTAAACTGCAATCCGCCGAACTTTGAAACTTTTAAACTTTGAATCAGGCGCCAAATAAGCACTGAGCAGTCCTCGCTTAAACGGCTTAAATATTTAAACGTTTCATCACTTAAATATCCGTTATCCAAGGCGACATAAAGCTGATTTCTAACTTCTCCGGCCGAACCTTTAGCAATAAACAAATAATTTATAAATTCGGCTTGTGTCCCCCGTTCAAACCCTTCGGAAATATTGCTCATCACCGAAACTGCCGCCCTCTGTATTTGATCTTTTAGCCCGTAATCCGGTCGCAAGTTTAAACGTTTAAACGTTTCATCGTTTAAACTTTTGTATATTTCCCGTGTCAGTTCCCTGGCCTTCTGCCAGCAAATTAAATCCTCAAATTTTTGCGCCGTTGCCATGTTTTTATTTTAAACCTCTTAAACTTGTTAAACTTTGTAATTTTTAAACCTCTTAAACTGTTAAACTTTGTAATTTTTAAACATTTAAACTGTTAAACTTTGTAATTTTTAAACCTCTTAAACTGTTAAACTTTGTAATTTTTAAACATTTAAACTGTTAAACTTTGTAATTTTTAAACCTCTTAAACTTGTTAAACTTTGTAATTTTTAAACCTCTTAAACTTGTTAAACCTAAGTTTCAATGAATTTCCATAAATTTCTACTAGTTTCAATTAGTTTCCATAATTTTCAACTTTGAATTTTTAACTTTTAACTTCCATCATCTCCCCGCGTTATATAGTTATCCACATAACAAGCTCTTGACATAATTATTGACAGTGATACAATAATGGTACATTCGGCATTCGCCGCGGCCCCGCCCACAAAGCGGGGAATACTTATTTATAAAGCTCCAAGAAGGCCGCTTTTATTCTATCAAAATCATCGCTGTCTGTCTGACCAAGCCGGGACGATAGTCGCCTATAATCAATGGCTCTGATTTGGTGCAAGCAGACATACATATATTTATTTTCTTGCGTAATCTCGACATACCAAGAGCCCTCTTTTTTCTGCGACGTTGTGGGCGCAACTAGATAAAACTCACGTGATAATTTTTTCAAAATAATTCCCGGTCTTGAAAATAGTTCGCTTTTCCCGTTTATTTCTGAACCTACATTTTCACCGAAACTAACCCACCATAAATCTCGCTCCTTAACTAAAGGCGAACCTTTTTGCACATTATGTAACTTTTCTTTTAATTTTATCCATTCCAAAAATCTTTTAACCATATTTTGATTTTAAACTTTGATTTTTAATCAATTTCCACAAGTTTCCATAATTTTTAATTTTGGACTGCAACTTTTAACTTTTCATTTTTAACTTTTAATTTCCATAATTTCTATCAGTTTCCATCAGTTTCAACAAGTTTCTATTAGTTTCTATAATTTTCCATTTTGATTTTTTAATTTTAACTTAAACGCCGGATAGCACGCTAACGCCCCATGTTATATAACCGATTCACTTCATTAGCAGAAAGAGCTCTATTATACACGCGGACTTCGTCGATACGGCCATCAAAAAAATTAGCATATGTAGCACCAGGATTAACACCGATTGATAAAGGATAATTAGTTGTTGAAACTGCTGAAACTAAAGTTCCTTGAGTGGTTTGCAAAACACCATCAAGATAAAGTTTAACGCTTGTTCCGCTAACCGCCCCCACTAAATGGTGCCAAGTATTGTTATTACCGACATTGTTAGTGGCGGCAAACTTAGCACTAGTTCCATCACGAACTACGAAATTAAACTTACTGGCAAATCCTGCTTCGCTTGTTGTTAAAGCGTAAGCACCAGCTTCATACTTAGATACAATATGTAAACCAGCGGCTATATTTTCTGGATACACCCAAGCGGAAATGGAAAAGTCACCTGTAAAATCAAATGGACTATCTGCCACGTT
>Ga0209211_10009729_pt1 | contig 12734 bp, 16 predicted proteins | sample RifGroA2_FD_183992 | JGI IMG/M metagenome (GOLD analysis project Ga0209211, IMG submission 183992) | Groundwater microbial communities from Rifle, Colorado, USA - Groundwater A2 (SPAdes) (version 2) | ecosystem: Environmental > Aquatic > Deep subsurface > Groundwater | place: Rifle, Colorado... | reverse complement strand
CTGCGGCCTTGTTGTAGAAGAAAAGATGGTTGACTTCTCCCAGGAATGGAGAGAATTTGATTCTGAAGACGGCGAGAAAAGAAGGCGCTCAGGCGCTCCTATGACCTACACGCAGTATGACCAGGGATTGGGAACTGAAGTAGGGCAGAAAGCAGACTTATTCAGATTAGACGGGAAAGACAGGAATAAGTTTTTCAGGCTTAGAAAATGGCAGTACAGGATAAGCACTGCTATTGAAAGAAATTTAAAGCTTGCACTGGCAGAGCTTAAGAGGGTAAGCTCATTCTTAAAATTGCCTAAATCTGTTGAAGAGGAATCTGCAAGGATTTATACATTAGCAGTCCAGAGGGGGCTTGTCAGGGGCAGGTCAATGGAATCGGTTGTCGCTGGAGCTTTATATGCTGCCTGCAGAAGGCATGATGTCCCAAGGACGCTTGACGAATTATCAGAGGCTTCAGGGATTGAAAAGAAGGAGATTGGAAGAACATACAGGTTTGTAACAAGGGAATTAGGAATAACAATACTTCCAAGCAATCCTGCTGATTACATTGCAAGGTTTGCATCCGCATTGAAGCTTTCAGCAGAGACTCAGAGCAAGAGCATTGAGATTCTTGAAAGGGCGCAGAAATCTGAGCTGACTTCTGGCAGAGGGCCTACGGGAATAGCTGCAGCTGCCTTATATGTAAGCGCCTTATTGCACGGCGAGAAGCGGACTCAAAGAGAGGTAGCTGATGTTGCAGGCGTTACAGAAGTTACAATAAGGAACAGATACAAGGAACTGCTTGATGAGCTTGACTTGGAAAAGGAAGTCAAGAAGAGCAAAAAGAAGAGAAGGAAATAAGTTTATTTCAAAAAAAGAGTTCTGAAGTTATTTGTCGATACTTAATCAGATGCACAATGAGATTTTCATTATTCAGAAACGCCTTTAGAGAAACTCATGGATACAGTTTCCAGCAGCAAATATCTGAGTGACAGCTCCACAAGCAGCTTCAGGAGATGGCGGTATGAAAGGAACATCTCTTAGCAAGAGTATCACAAAAAAATGCCCCTTGACGCGTCTATCTTCGATGTTTACCAGACTGACCCAATTAATTACTATATTCGAAGCAAAAAAAAATCACTAGATGCTTCCAAAATCACAGATGTCCAGAAAAAATTTGCGCATGAGCATATGGCAAGATTTTCTGCAGGGCTTTTCAACGACCTTAAAAGCTGCACAGATGAAGAAAAACTAAATGATAAGGGGTTTATAAAAGCCAGAAGAATCGCGTTCCTTCTGGATTATATTATAGAGAACCAGTACCAAAAGCTGGCAGTGCCAATTTTGTGTAGATATAACCTGCTTAGAAAATTGGGCCAAAAGTGAGATTACTTTGCTGAAATCAAAACTTAAAGAGCATTTTATCAAAATCAACAATCTTATTACCCCTAATTCTAATGCCCTCATTCTCCAGCAATTCTCTCTTCTTTTCCAGCCCATGCGCAAACCCATGCAGATGCCCGTTAGAAGCAACAACGCGGTGGCAAGGCACCATCTCAGATAAGTAACCGCAGCTCACCAGCCCATTGGGATTTTTATTCATTGCAGTCCCGACTGCCCTATAGGCTTTTGTGCCCAATTTTTCAGCCAGGATTTTGTAAGTTGTCACTTTGCCCTTCGGCACTTTTTTGGCCAGATCCCAAATCTTTTCATTGAAGGTTTTCATTTTTGATAAATTATTTAGCTGAACAATAAAAATCTTGCTTTTTTATTTGTTTTTTTATTTTTTTGAGTAAGGATTCTTTTAAGACTCTAATCTTTCAATCCGTCGCTTCGCGACCAAACTACACTCGGCGGAATTTTTGCTGCCAATAAAATTCCGCCTCGGATTTATTTCAACGTCTGTCGCTTTTCGAGCATGGCAGGAAAGCGGAGCCCCGCACTGATTATGCCGAAGGCGGATTGAAAAGAAGATTTTATTTATAGACTCAAATTTTAGGCAGAAAACTCCAAAATTGCCCCAATTTTCAATCCAAACCCTCGATACATTTATAAATACCCTGACTATCCTGTTTTTACCAATGACAAATGATACTGCCAACGGCAGTTGAGAGGTAACATGTTCTATCCTAGTTACCTAATATTATAATATCGAGGAGGGCTGTAAAATGGCTGACAAGGAAGTTTCAAGGGAAATTGTTGACAAGGTATGCGAAGCTATAGAAGTTGCAAGAACGACTGGCAAGATCAGGAAAGGAGCTAATGAAACTACAAAAGCAATTGAAAAAGGGCAGGCAAAGCTGGTTGCGTATGCAAAAGACGTTTCGCCGCCTGAAATTGTAATGCATCTTCCTCTGCTTTCTGAGGAAAAAGGAGTATTGTGTGTGCAGGTGCCAAGCAAGGAAGAGCTTGGGGCAGCTGCAGGAATCGAATTAGGCACAAGCGCAGTCGCGATAGTGCAGGAAGGCGAAGCAAAAGACTTATTAAAGGATATATCAAACAAACTTAAGTAAATAAAATGGCTGATAATAAAGAGCAGATGCAGGAAGGCAAAAGAAAGCTCGTAAGGAAAAGTCATGAGCAGAAGCCTCAGGAAGAGGGCCAGAAAGGGGGAGTTTTTTTCACTCCGGCAACGCCTTCAAAAGTTGAAGAGATAATAGGAAGAACAGGTGCAAGAGGGGAAGCTATACAGGTGATGTGCAGGGTTCTGGACGGAAGGGACAAGAACAAGATATTAAGAAGAAATGTAAAAGGTCCTGTGCAGATAGGCGACATTTTGATGCTCAGGGAGACTGAATTCGAGGCAAGGCAGCTTTCAAAAGGCGGAAGGGGTGCAGCTTAAATGGTGAAATGCACTTTCTGCGGCGAGAATATCGAGAAAGGCACGGGAACAATGTACGTGAAGAAAGATGCCAAGATACTTTATTTCTGCTCGTCAAAATGCGAGAAGCACCAGATAAAGCTTGGCAGGAAATTCCTTGAGACAAGATGGAGCAGAAGGTTTAAGAAAGAGAAAAGAGAAGAATAATAATCAAAAAAAATTTCAACGCTTTGCGTTGAAATTTTTTATGTCAAAATGATTGAAAGAAACTTAGTCATAATAAAACCGGACGGAGTACAGCGAGGATTAGTTGGTGAAATCATAAAGAGATTCGAGAATACAGGATTGAAAATAATAGGAATGAAGATGGTATGGGCTGACAGGAAATTTGCTGAGGAGCATTACAAGGCCCACAAGGCAAAGCCATTCTTCAAGGATGTTGTTGATTTCATAACAGAAGGCCCTATTGTGGCATTTGTTCTTGAGGGCGTGCATGCGGTCGAAAATGTGAGAAAGATGGTCGGCTCGACTTCGCCAAATGAGGCCGCTCCAGGCACGATAAGAGGGGATTTCGCGCATATAAGCATGAAGTACGCTTCTGAAAAAGGCTCGGGCGGAAAAAACCTAATACACGCTTCTGCGACAAAAAAAGAAGCTGATGATGAAATAAAGCTGTGGTTCAAAAAAGGCGAATTGCATTCCTACAAGACAGTGCATGAGATGCATGTTTTCTGATTTTAAAAAATGGCAGAGCGAATGGCTGACAAGGTTGCAAGGATTACAAAAAATCCTAAATTTATCAGGAATATCTGCACTTCTGCGCATATTCACCATGGAAAATGTATAAGCGGAGGTTCAAGACTTATTTTGGCAGATGGGAGCGTAAAAACAGCGCAGGAAATATTTGAAAATGTGTCAAAAAACGGCGGAATATATGAGGACAATGACGAGCATACAATATTTATTCCAAAAGAACAAATCAGCATTTTTTCGCTTAACAAAGAAACTAATAAGCTTGAAAAAAAGCCCGTCCAGTATGCATGGCGGCTTAATGGCGGAAAAACAATAAAAATCAAGCTAAGAAATGGATTTGAGATTGAAACAACTCCAGAGCATAAGTATATTGCTTATAGGGGCGGTTTTGCTGACGTTAAAGCTGAGGATTTAAGAATCGGCGACAGGATTGTATGCGCAAGAAAATTAAACTTTGATAGAATAAGCAATGCTAATATAAAAGCAGGCATATTGGAAAAGTTATCTCAAAAGAATTTCTATGCAAAGCTTGAAAATTCTTTTTCAGCGGGATTAAAGGAAAAAATATTGAAATATGGGATAAAGAATATCAAAACCAGCGTAAAACCAAAATCATTCTATCACGGAATCTGGCAGAACAGGTATTACCTGAATGACTTAATTAATATCGCAAAAATATTCTCCATTCAAATTGATTTATTGTATGATAAAATTGACGCCATATTCTACAGGACTGGAAAGCGGAGGGGGCAAAATTCCCTTCCAATAAATCTTCCACAGGATTTTGAAGAATTTTTCTATCTTGCAGGATTATTTTTAGGAGACGGCTCTGGGAATAAATTTGTTGTTGGAAAAGAAGAGCTTGCCAGTTTGTTTGTTGAAATATGCGATAGACTAAATGTTAAAACAAAAATTGCAAAATGGAAAAATAAAACGCCTGAAATACATACTAGCCTAACCCTTGTCCAGATGCTTAATGCCTTATTTGATTATCCCCTAAAGCAAAAATCGCATAATGTAAGGATATCAGAATTTGTATGGCAAAATGACAGTAAGTACATTGCAAAATTATTAAGAGGGTACTTTGACACGGATGGCTGCGTGGAAAAATCAAGAAGGGCTGTAACAATAAGTTCTGCAAGCAAAAAGATGATTGATGATTTGCATCTTCTATTATTGAGATTTGGCTGCATCTCTATAAAAGAAAAAGATAATACATTAACAATTTCAGGAGTTTCCGCTATAAATTTTGAAAAGAAAATTGGGTTTGGTCATGCAGAAAAAGCAGAAAAGTTAAGTATACTGGTCAAGAAGGTTGCAGGAAGCTACGTTTGCGATAAAGTCAGCGTTAATAATCAGTTTATGATAGTAGAAAGAAAGCTGAAAGATGTTAGCCAAGATGAGCTTGCGTACATAGAAATAAGTAAAATAGAAGCAGGCTTTGAGGAAGTTGTCTATGATTTCACAATTCCAGAAAACCATAACTTCATAGCAGAAGGCATGGTGATTCATAACACAGCCTTTACGGACAATTTGCTGGCGGCAGCAGGCCACATGGCATCAAAGTATGCCGGCGACTTGGAGGAGGGAATGGCGACGTGGCAGCACAAGGACGAGCAGGAAAGGCTGATGACAGTTGACGCAGCCAATGTCTCAATGGTCCACGAGTACCATGGGCATGAATATCTCATCAACCTTATCGACACGCCGGGGCATGTTGATTTTGGAGGAAATGTAACAAGGGCTATGCGCGCCATTGACGGCACTGTAGTCCTGATATGCGCTGTTGAAGGCGTAATGCCTCAGACAGAGACTGTTGTAAAGCAGGCGCTGAGGGAAAGAGTCAAGCCTGTGCTTTTCATCAACAAGGTCGACAGGCTTGTAAAAGAGCTTAAGCTTTCGCCTGAGAAAATACAGGAGAGGTTTGTCAAGCTCATATCAGGGTTCAACAAGCTGATTGAGGACATTGCAGAGCCCCAGTATAAGCAGGCGTGGAAAGTCAGCATAATGGACGGCTCTGTTGCATTCGGCTCCGCGCGTGAAAATTGGGCATTGTCATTTGCTTACATGCAGAAGAAAAATATTTCTTTCAAGGACATTCTCAGGATTTATGAAATGAGCGAGGAGGAAAGGAAGGAATGGGTGTGGAACAACGCGCCTCTGCATGAAGTCATTTTAGACATGGTCATCAAGCACCATGCGGATCCAATAACGGCGCAGGCATACAGAATTCCTAAAATATGGCACGGCGACAAGGAAAGCGAATTTGGAAAAGACCTTATCACATGCAATCCTGACGGCAAGCTGGCATTCGTCATCACAAGGATAGTAGTAGATCCAAAGTCAGGAAAAGACATTTCAGCAGGCAGGCTGTTTTCAGGCACATTAAGAACAGGAGTTGATGTTTATCTCAACGACGCGAAACAGCACCAGAGAATCCAGTCATTATATATCTATAATGGGGTGAAGCCCGAGCTTATAGATTCAATCCCTGCGGGCAATGTAGTGGCAATTTCAGGCGTCCTTGGATATGCAGGGGAAACAATCACGCTTGAGCCTGAGCAGCCTTTTGAAGAGCTGAAGCACATTTTTGAGCCTGTCATAACTAAAGCAATTGAGCCGAAAAAGGCAAGCGACCTTCCAAAGCTTGTTGAAGTCCTGAGAAAAGTAGGACGAGAGGATCCGTCAATAAAAATCGAGATAAATGACGAAACCGGCGAAAACCTGATTTCAGGAATGGGAGAGCTTCACCTTGAAATCATTGAAAACAGGATAGTAACCGAGAAAGGATGTGAAGTCAAGACATCGCCGCCGATTGTCGTTTACAGGGAGTCAATCACAAAAATATCTCAGGAAGTCGAGGGAAAAACTCCGAACAAGCACAATAAGTTCTATTTCACAGTCGAGCCATTGTCTCCTGAAATCTACAAGCTGGTTAAGGAAGGCACAATACCTGCAGGCAGGATTAAGAAGAAAAACCTTGAGATAAGGGACGCCTTTGTAAGCACCGGAATGGAGTCAAAAGAGGCTGAGCAGATAAAGGATATTTACAACGGCAACATATTTGTTGACAGGACAAGAGGGCAGGTTTATTTGGGAGAAGTTATAGAAATGATTCTTGATATGTTTGAGGAAGTTATGAACAAGGGACCCTTGGCAAGGGAGCCATGTGTTGGAATCAGGGTAAACCTTATGGATATGAGCCTGCATGAAGACTCAATACATAGAGGGCCTGCGCAGGTATATCCTGCAATAAGGGAAGGAATAAGGGGGGCAATGCTTACAGCAGGGCCAATAATGCTTGAGCCGATGCAAATCATGCTTCTGGAGGCGCCTGTTGAATACACCGGAAGCCTTACAAAGCTTGTGAACAGCATAAGGGGGCAGCTTCTTGACCTGCAGCAGGAAGAGACTATGGTTTTCATAAAAGCCAAACTGCCTGTCATGAGCATGCTTGGATGGAGTTCTGACTTGAGGTCGGCAACAGAAGGAAGGGGGGTTTCCTCGCTTGTAGACCAGAGCTTTGAGAGGCTGCCTGCAGAGCTTCAGTTGAAAGTAGTGTCGCAGATAAAGGAGAGAAAAGGGCTTACTGATGCAATGGTTGGGATTTAGTTATCTTTAACTCTTATAATCTCTCTATCAGTCACAATCAAGTCCACAGGCGCATCATGCCCCTCTATTGGCAAATTATCTACAATCTGAAAATCAAATGCTAAGCCTATCTTCAATGCCTTTGGCACTTTTGCTAGAAACTTATCATAATACCCAAAGCCAAAGCCCAATCTGTGACCATTTTTATCAAATGCAATTCCTGGCACTATTACAGCCTGAATATTTTTAATATTGATTTTTGCCGCTTCAATAGGCTCCAAAATGCCGAATTTTCCTGATGGAATTAATTGCTCAAAATCAATAATAATGGAAGGCTCAATTTCATTGTTCAAGGTTTTTGGGACAACAACAAGTTTGCTTTTAAACGACTCTTTTATCATATCATGGGTGTAAGCCTCATTATTGAAAGAAACATAGAACATAACAACCTTTGACTTTTTGAATTCATCAAGCCCGAAAAGATTTTCCTTTATTTTTATGCTTATTTCAGCGATTTCCTCTTTGCTTAATGAATTACGCTTTTCAAGCATGCTCTCGCGCAGGGATTTTTTCATAAAGCAGCAAAATAAGGCCAAAGTTTATAATTTTTGTTATAGCAGTATCAATCCAACGGGCTTTTGACTTTCCTGATTGAATCCTGCCCAAGCCTTATGTAAGCCTGCGTGGTGCTTAGTCTTGAATGTCCCAACAGCTTCTGCACATAGCTTATGTCAACGCCGTTCTCAATAAGATGGGTGGCGTAGCTGGTTCTTAAAGTGTGGCAGTAGGCTCTTTTGCCTATTCCAGTTTTCCGCAGAGCATTCTTGACAACACTTTCTGCAGTCCTTGCGCTTATGTGCATTCCATGCCTGATTGAAGACTCAAACAGATAGCCTGATTTATTTTTTGCATAGCGGATAAAATCCTCAATAAATCTTTCAGAAAGATTGGCATGCCTATCCTTGCCTCATTTGCCGCTCCTAATCAGCAAAACTTTCCTTTCCACATCAAAATCCTCAATTTTTATTTTTACAGCCTCGCTAACCCTTAGCCCAGAGCCGTACATTAATTCAATGAGAAGCCTGTGCTTTGGATTTCTTGAAGTACTAATCATTTTCAGGATTTCATCCTTTGCCAGCACAGCAGACAACTTATTTGACTTTTTAGGATGCCTCAGATTAAACCTTCTTTTAAGCACAGTTTCATAATAAAACTTCAATGCGCTGCATACAAGATGCCTTGTCGCAGAAGCCTTGTCTTTGTCATAAAGCGAAACAAGATAGCCATTTATGTCTTTTTTGTTTATATCTTTAGGTGATTTCTTGATTTTGGCCAAGAAGGTTTTATTTATGTATTCATAGGTTTCAATGGTTTTTCTGCTGTAGCCCCTTACCTTCATTTCGTCAATTAATACCTTAAAACCATATTCGCCATTGAGATTATCTGAATTTTCCATAACCCATTTGTGATTTGGTTTTATTTAAATAGGCTGCGAAGGTGTTTGGCCATTGTCCAGTGCTTAATCACCATATTGAAAATAATTATTTTGTGAGTAAATTAAGAGCATAACTCCAGCCCAACTCTCAAGAATTGCGTATAATAGGTGTTATATTCAATTTGAATTGCAGTAAACAATACTTAGACGACGACAAAGAGGCACGACTAAAACGAAAAACTAAACGGGAGTTGGGGCTAAATATCGGGGTATGTTAAGTTAAAGCAACATTTATAAAATTCTCAAATAAACTTTTTTCATTTGAGTTTATCAAAGAAAAGGTTTAAATAGTAAACCTTTCTCTATCGATAACGAAGTTTGACTATGTTGTGAAGCATAGCTTGGCTTGAAAAAGTCTGTTCCAGAAAGGAACTTACGAAATAACTGACTTCTAAACTAAAGGTGTAGATAGACACTATAAAGAACGCTACCGAAAAGGTAGGGAGGTGAATAAAATGGCAAGAGATTCATACCTAGAGATAAGGCAATGTATAGATGCTACAACTGTAGAGGTCACAATTGCTGTAGCGGCGTTGGCTTACCAACTTGGGAAAGGTAAGGCGTTTAATTCTAAAGAGGAGAAGGAAGAATAATTTTCTTTTTTTTATTTTTTTTTGATTTATACCACTCTATTAACAGCACAAAATATAGCAAAATTTATATTGAGTAAGTTAAAGTAAACAAATAATAAACGTAGGGGGTTAATTTGAAACAATTATTTGTTTTGGGTATATTTGTGGCATTATTATTTTTAATAGGGTGTACAGAGGATACTATTCAAACTTCTCCTACTCCGCAGGAAAATAAAGTTGTTGATGCTCAAAAAACTATTCCCAATAAAGAAAATCCAAATTTGACAAAAAAAGAGGAATCTCCAGTAATTCTAAAAGAAGAACCGCCGATAGCAACTCCTCCAATTTTGACAAAACAAGAACCCATACTTCCTAAAGAGAGTTCATTAATCGAGGACACATTGTTCTATATCTCTTTTATTGAAGAATTGTTAGATAAATACGCATCTATTGATAGTAATATTTATCATAGGAGTATAGGTAGCTTCTCTTCCAATAAAATTACTAAACAAGATTTATGTGTTGAATTAAATTCCCAGAAAGATGCCATTAAAGAACTATATCAAAACTCTTTGGAAAAGAAGTCTAGTAACTTGATGTTATTCAAAGAAGGACTAGATAAACTCAAAGATAGTATCTCAGAAAATCTAAATCAATTAAATACCTTACTTGCGAAGGATATCTCTTCTTTTTGTTCTAATGATGGTTCTATCCTCTTACTTGACAAAATTAAAGATAATTTACTTACGTATAGTATAAGACTCGATGATATAAGTAGGTCTCTTTATAAAATCAAACAACATATTTCTAAAAACCCCACCGCTCAAAAAATAGCTCATGTCGGGGATAGTATAGAAAAGGGTGGAATGAAAGTTACTTTAAGAAAGGTTACAAAAAATTATGTATCATGGCAGTGTTATTATAACCAATTAAGAGATAGTGATGATAGTGATATTTTTACAGATGAAGAATGGAAAGATATTCAAAAATACCAGAATGCTATCTCTTATTCTCCTGAATTAAGTGAAAAATTATATGACGAATTAAATCAAAAATATGGCAAGAAAGTCGAAGATGTGGATCTAAAATTTTTGTACCTTGATTGGGGTTATGAAATTACCGATCAAAAATTAGCAAAGGAAAATTTAGCAACTCGTCTTCAAGAAGAAAAACGAGAGTTGCAAGAAATATTTCGTAGTGGTGGGTCGGTTTATACTGGAATTGTAGGGTATAATAATATTGCTGCAATTTCACTGTATAAAGAAAATTCACCAAGTTTTAATCCAAGAGAATACCATAATTATTATTGTTCAGACCTCGAGAAGGGTGGTACTTATTTCAGTAATTGGGACTTAGAGTGGGACTTAGAGGGTGTTGTTAAAGAAATAAATATTGTTTATTCAGGTGAAATTAAAGTGATTATTGATTTTTCAAGTTGTGTGAGGAATAGTGCAATAAATATACAGCATACTGAGCAGGGTTTAATATGTGATAATGCTTACATTTTTACAGTTAATTTAGATGATTAGGTGAGATTATATGGTAAAAGAAATAAAATGCAAATGCAATCAATGTGGAAAAGTTTGGCATTATTTACCAAGTGAGGCAAGTTCCATAAAAACTCAACAAGTAGGAAACGCTATGGTTGGAGTGGGTATGTATTGTTCACCACTTGGACCACTTTATTCCAACAAGTCCCTAGATTTAGCAAGACAAGCTGATAAATTCAAAAAATGTCCAGAATGTGGCTCATCAGACGTCACTAAAAAAACAATAGAATATGAGCAAAAATAACCCATTAGTCCAAACATCAATTTATTTAATTGTCAATTTGCATCAAAAAAGACTCTCTCCATATCGTAATAAAAAGGGATACAGGTGCAGATTTTATCCTTCATGCTCTAATTATGGGGTTTTAGCCCTGAAAAAGTATGGTTTCTTTAAAGGATGGCTAAAAACAATCAATCGCATTTTGAGGTGCAATCCAAAAAATTTCAATTCATGTGTTGATTATCCTTAATAATTCTTGGAAAGATTTTTATAGTATATTGATACTTAATATTGTACATAAAATGCAATCAAGATTAGAAAATTCTAATAAGGATGATTCTGGAGAGATAAGTATAATTAATTCAAAAAAGTTAGGTAGCTTTTTAGAATGGATTACTAAAAGAATCTTTCAGTCTATTGGATGTTATGCAAGTAATACTATTACTATCAATGGAAACCAAATTGATGTTTTTGTCAATATAGGTGACATTAAAATAATCTGTGAATGTAAGCAGTACGAGAAGAATTCAAAACCAATAAAAAGTCTGATTTATGAATGGAGTGCAAAGAGGGACGAGATGAAATGCAACAAAGCAATTCTTATCCTATGGGGTTATCCATTGAAAGATTTTTTAATATGTTATTGGAAGATACTGAGCAAGCTAGAAAAGCTATCTTATTGGACTTAAATCTTAACGCCCCTGAAGTTGAAAAAATCAAAAATGAAATTTTAAGAGATATAGAAAATAATTTTTCAGGCGAAGTAAAAAGTCTTTGGAAAGATGAAATTCTTTCATGTTTTTATGACGGGGTTTTAGTAAATGTTTTCAAGTTTAGTAGCATTATAAAATTTCTTAAAAAGAGACTTGTGTATATTAGAGCTATGTGTTGGGGTGAAAGTGGGGGTAGAGGATTTAATTATTTCTTAGAAAAAAATAAGCAAGATATAAGATTTGAAAGTCTAGTAGATACAATCAAAACAGATAGAGAGAATTATAGTATAAGCTCTAATATTCATAATGCAGCGATAGGTGAGATATTTGGTAAACATACTGGAGCGATAGACGAGTTTAACAAAGTGGTTCACATTATCCACTTTTTTGAAAAGGAATTAAAAATATTAGAAGAAGAATTTAATTTTAGCAAGAAAAATGCAAATCGAAAAGATAAATAATGGAATTGAAAAAATAGAAAAAGTTACATTTAGATTATGCGATAAGTTGATAGACAAAGCAGATAAGTATTATATATCTTTTAGAATTCTAAATCGCTGCGGATTTTTCGTTCAATCGGTAAATAGTTTAGTATTTTCATTTGAAACTTTTTTTAAATTATTATACTTATTAGACAAAGAGGAGTACACCATCAATGAGCTTAAAAAACTAAGTCATTACAATAAAAAAATTGCTAAAAAGATAAGATTAGATAAAGAGAAATTTAAATGTACATGGCACATTATAAACAAGTACGACCTTGAAGGTATTAGATATAATGATTCTCATGTAACTAATGTGCTTAATCATTTAAAAATTAATGGAAAACCATTTCTTGAAACTATCAACTTAGAAATTTTGGAACTTCATAGGATAATAACAGAAAAAATCAGAGAGAAATTTAAACATCCAAATTATGATGCGTACTCATTATACAATAATTGGAAGTTCAGTGAAAAAAAAGAGATAAAAGAAATTATTGAAGAATGTTTATCTAAGGGTAATGAAAAACTCGATTCTTCAGATACGTGAACTCTAG
>Ga0209211_10009728_pt1 | contig 12734 bp, 12 predicted proteins | sample RifGroA2_FD_183992 | JGI IMG/M metagenome (GOLD analysis project Ga0209211, IMG submission 183992) | Groundwater microbial communities from Rifle, Colorado, USA - Groundwater A2 (SPAdes) (version 2) | ecosystem: Environmental > Aquatic > Deep subsurface > Groundwater | place: Rifle, Colorado... | reverse complement strand
AAGCGCCGTAGTTGACTTTCCGGCTCCTGAGCGTTAAATTTCCTCAACGAAATGATGTGAAACTGTACCAGGCCCGCACGAGAGAGGCCCGGAGCAGGCGTCTCGCATATCGAGACGCTTTTTTTGTATCTTGTTTGAATGATCCCTCCAATGACACCAAACGTTCGAGTCCGTTTCGCCCCGAGTCCGACAGGATTCCTCCACGTCGGGGGACTCCGAACGGCCCTCTACAACTATCTCTTTGCCCGCCGCAATGATGGGAAATTCATCCTACGCATCGAAGATACCGATCAGTCGAGAAGGGTGGAAGGTGCGGTCGAGAACCTCATCTCGACACTTGCCTGGGCCGGTGTTCAGTATGATGAAGGGCCGGGAATCGGCGGACCGTTCGGTCCCTATGTCCAGTCAGAACGACTTGATCTCTACCGTCATCACGCCAACGAGTTGGTTAAACAGGGCAAGGCCTACCACTGTTTCTGTTCGACGGAGCGATTGGAAGAAGTGCGTCAGCGGCAGACAGCGGCCAAGGAACGAGTATTGTATGACCGGCATTGCAGGGCACTAACGGCTGAAGAAGTGGGCGAGCGACTTGGACGGGGCGAGAGAAACGTCATTCGAATGATGGTGCCCTCGGAGGGTGCGGTCACATTCCAGGATCTTATCAGGGGGGAAGTCTCAATCGGCAACGAGATCCTCGATGATCAGGTCCTGCTGAAATCGGACGGATTTCCCACGTATCACCTCGCTGTCGTCGTGGACGATCACTTGATGCAGATCAGTCACGTTATTCGCGGAGAGGAATGGCTGCCGAGCACACCAAAGCACGTTCTCCTGTACCGGTATTTCGGATGGGATCTCCCGATCTTCGCCCATCTGCCGTTGCTCCTCAATCCGGACAAAAGCAAACTGAGCAAACGTCAGGGCGATGTTGCGGTCGAAGACTACCGGGCAAAAGGGTATCTCAAAGAAGCGCTCGTGAACTTCATAGCATTTCTCGGCTGGAATCCGGGGGATGAGCGTGAGCTTTTCAGCCTTGCAGAACTCATTCAGGAGTTCTCCCTCGAGCGCGTGGGGAAAGCGGGGGCGGTCTTCAACATCGAGAAACTGAACTGGCTGAATTTCCAGCATCTCAAGAAGAAATCGGACGAAGAGATCCTTGGAATGCTTCGGGGGCATCTGGTGAAGGCCGGAATGGACGGTTCAGCGTTCACCGATAGCTACCTCCTCGGCGTGATTGCGGCGATGAAAGAGCGATCAACGTTCGTGCATGAATTCGTCGACAAATGCCCGTATTTTTACAAGGCTCCCGCCGAGTACGATCCTGACGTGGTGAAAAGACGGTGGAAACCCGAGACTCGCTCGCAGTTGGAGGTGCTGGCAAAGGAGCTCGCACGGATGGGCCATACCGGCAAAGAGGACTTTGAGGCTGCCCTCCATCGTGCAGCAGCATCACTCAACATCAAAAACACCGAGCTGATACATCCGCTCAGGCTGGCCCTCTCGGGTGTGGGGGCAGGTCCTGGACTGTACGACATCGCATTCCTTCTCGGGAAGGACGAATCAGTCAGGCGGATTTATGCAGCAATCGAGAAACTACACTGACAATCATGAGCAGCGAAAAAAAGACAGCAGCGGAAACTCCGGAACCGGCGCAGCCGGTTCGAAGGAACTTCATTCGCGAGATTATCGAGGATGATCTGAAGACCAACAGGTTCGCGGGGCGGGTGCATACGCGTTTTCCTCCCGAGCCTAACGGCTATCTCCATATCGGTCATGCAAAATCGATCTGCCTGAATTTCGGCATGGCAAAAGACTATAAAGGCCTCTGCAACCTTCGATTCGATGATACAAATCCTTCCAAAGAAGAGCAGGAGTATGTCGATTCGATCGAGCAGGACGTCCGCTGGCTGGGCTTCGATTGGGAAAACAGGCTCTTCTACGCATCCGACTATTTCGACCAGCTGCACGACTATGCAGTCCAGCTCATTACGAAGGGGAAGGCATACGTCTGTGATCTCAACGCCGACCAGGTGCGAGAGCATCGCGGAACGTTGACGCAGCCGGGCAAAGACAGTCCCTATCGAAACCGTCCGGTGGAAGAGAACCTCGATCTCTTCAGACGCATGCGCGAGGGAGAATTCCCGGATGGAACGCGCACCCTCCGCGCGAAAATCGACATGGCCTCGCCGAATCTGAACCTGCGCGATCCCGTCATGTATCGCATTCTGCGCGCGACGCACCACCGCACGGGAGACAAGTGGTGCATCTATCCGATGTACGACTGGGCGCACGGCCAGAGTGATTCCCTTGAACAGATCACGCACTCCATCTGCACGCTCGAGTTTGAGGATCATCGTCCGCTCTACGATTGGTTCGTCGAGCAGCTGGGCATCTACCATCCGCGGCAGATCGAGTTTGCCAGGCTGAATCTGACGTACACAGTCATGAGCAAGCGAAAGCTCCTTCAACTGGTGGAAGAAAAACATGTGACGGGATGGGACGATCCGCGCATGCCGACGATCTCCGGCTTGCGCAGGCGGGGCTACACACCGGAGTCGCTGCGCATGTTTGCCGATCGGATTGGCGTATCCAAAAGCGAGAGTACGGTGGATGTCGCGACACTCGAGGATTGTCTCCGGGACGATCTTAATAAGCGCGCAGCTCGCGTCATGGCAGTCCTGAATCCCGTGAAGCTTGTCATTGAGAATTATCCGGACGACGTCGTAGAGGAATTGGAGGCGGTCAACAATCCGGAAGATCCATCAAAGGGAAGCAGGAAAGTTCCCTTCTCAAAGGTCCTCTACATCGAGCAAGATGATTTTCGCGAGAATCCCCCGAAGAAATACTTTCGCCTTTCCCCGGGGAACGAAGTGCGCCTTCGCTACGCATACATCATCAAGTGCGTCGGTGTCGTCAAAGATGAGAAGACAGGAGAGATCGTAGAGCTTCGATGCACGTATGATCCCGACACGAAGAGCGGCTCGCCGCAGAGTGCGAGGAAAGTGAAAGGAACAATCCATTGGGTGTCGGCGAAACACGCGCTTGATGCAGAAGTGAGGCTGTACGATCGATTATTCCGTGTGGAGAATCCGGAGGGGGATAACTGGAAGGGGCTGATGAATCCCGAAGCTTTCAAATTGCTGCCGCACTGCAAGCTTGAGCCAACGCTCGCCATTGCGAAGAAGCAGGATCGCTTTCAGTTTGAACGGTTGGGGTACTTCTGCGTCGATGACGATTCCGCACCCGGCCGTCTGGTCTTCAACCGAACCGTCACGCTGCGCGACACGTGGGCCAAGATCGAAAAATCGTGAGTGACAGACTGCAGAAAAAGGCACACAAGAAAGCAGCAGCGTCAGGGTGAGCGGAATCTGCGCCGGAGGCGCATCAGCCTCCGGCTGAGAACCCTCTTATTTGCAACAAGTGAGACGTTTCGCCCTTCGACTCCGCTCAGGGTCGCTCAACGTGACGAGTCTTGCATTCTGAATTACGTTAGACTGCTTCGGATTGTTTTTTCATCATTGGTTGTCTATATTTTTTCGTTTCGCTTCACCTGACCTTCACGTACAAGGGTTCCTCTCTTGGCACGACGATCAAAGTCTTCCTCAGACGTCATCCGGCTGCATAATGCCGTGTTCTACGCATACCACGGCGTGTTGTCGGATGAGCAGACGCTTGGAGGGAAGTTCGAAGTGGACGTAGATCTTCACTGCGACCTCTCCCGCGGTGCCCGCAGCGATAATCTGCGGCAAACGGTCAACTACGAACGTGTGTACGAGTCGATTAATAAGCTCGTGCTCGGGAGGAAGTACTACCTTATCGAAGCTCTCGCCGAGACCATAGCAGACGGACTTCTGCGGGATTTCAAGAAGATTTCGAAAGTCGTCGTGCGCGTCCGCAAGCCCAGCGCGCCGGTGAAGGGTGTTATCGATTACGTGGAGGTTGAAATCGCCCGGGAGAGGAAGTAAATGCACCGTGTCTTTGTCGGTCTGGGATCCAACAGGGGAGACCGGCACCTTTTTCTTTCCGAAGCTACGAAGGCTCTTCAGGCGTTACCGGGCTGGTCTCTTCAACATGTGTCGTCGCTGTACGAGACCGAGCCGGTCGGAAATAAAAACCAGCCTTTCTTCCTCAACGGCGTCGCTGAGTTCAAGTGCACGGCGGAACCGGAGGAGATCCTGAAATCCCTGAAGGAGACGGAACGGCTTGTCGGCAGGATTCCGTCAGAACGTTGGGGACCGAGAGAAATCGATCTGGACCTTCTGTATGTCGGTTCTTCGGTCCGGCAGGAGTCCGCATTTCAGCTGCCACATCCGGAAATCGCAGATCGGAATTTTGTTCTGGTGCCGCTCGCTGAGATCGCACCGGAGTTCGTCGATCCGGTCCACCAATGCACGGTGAAAGAGCTGCTCCGGCGTTGCACGGACAGATGTTCGGTACAGAAGTCACCACTGGCTATTCACGTTCCTCCCCTGGAGAGTTGATTGCAGGTTCCCCGGTCTGAAATTCGGCACATCGCCATCGAGGGCGTTATCGGAGCAGGGAAGACGACGCTGGCCCAGATGCTCTCGGAACGCCTTGGTGCGCGTCTCGTTCTTGAACGGTTCGAAGAAAACCCCTTCCTGCCAAAGTTCTACGAAGACCCCGAGCATTACGCGTTTCAGACACAGATCTTCTTTCTCCTAAGCCGCTACAAACAGCAGCAAGAGCTTTTCCAGGCCGATCTGTTCCACGACTTCCTGATATCGGATTACATCTTTGAAAAAGACAAGATTTTCGCGTACCTGACTCTTGCCGATGAAGAGCTGAAGTTGTACGAGACGCTTCTGTCGGCCATCGAGCGAAACATCCCGACGCCTGATCTGGTAGTTTATTTGCAGTGCAGCACCGAGCGATTGATGGGGAACATCAGGATGCGGGCGCGCAAGATGGAAGAGAAAATGTCCGAGGATTATATACGGGACTTGAACGAGGCGTACAACTACTTCTTCTTCCGGTACAAGGCAACCCCCCTCCTGATCGTAAAGGCGACGGATATCGATTTCGTCAACAAGAAGGATGATTTCGATGATTTGGTCGACCAGATCCTGAGACCGAATAAGGCGCCGGTTGAATACTACAATCCCGTGAGGAGAAAGTAACCGTGCTGCTCCGTCTGTTCCGGTTTATTATCTATGGGCTGGCCTTCTTCTTCATCTACCGGCTCATCGTCAGGACGATGCGGTACCTCAGACGCGATGCCAACTCTGATGCCTCGCAGGCGCCGCAATCGTCGCAGCCGCCGCCGTCGAATAAAGAGCCCGTCCCGCCTCGTGACATACGAGAGGCTCAGTTTCGTGACCTACCCGACAACTCTCAGAAACCTTCCTGAGTTCTTTCCGGGGGAATTCATCCATCCTTCGCCGGGTCATGCGCAGGATTCCGGAAGCCCGGAAATCATTTGAAGATAACGCTTCTCTTCATTATATTACGCCGAGTTTTTGACTAGAATCCATCTCAAAAATCCTCACGCAAAGTCGCGAAGACGCAAAGCCGATCCAAAATGTTTGATTCTTGGCGACTTGGCGGTTCGCTTTCTGAATCCCGCATATGAGCGGAATCCGAGAGCGGGACTTTGCGTGATTCTCTTCTTCAATTTTGAGATACGTTCTAAAAAGGCAAGCTTCTCATGAGCCGCGTCTATATCGAACACCTTGAAAATCACATCGGCGAAGTGGTAACGCTTCGGGGATGGCTCTACAACAAACGATCGAGCGGAAAGGTCCGGTTTCTTCTCCTCAGGGACGGGACCGGCGTTGTGCAGGGAGTGATGGTGAAGGGGGGAGTGAGCGAGGAGATTTTTGGGCAATTCGACGTGCTCACGCAGGAGTCCTCTTTTGCCATGACGGGAAAGGTGCGAAAGGAAGATCGCGCTCCGGGCGGGTACGAGATGGAAGTAAGCAACGTGGAGATCATTTCTGTTGCCCACGAGTATCCGATCACACCGAAAGAACACGGAATCGAATTCCTCGCCGATCGGCGGCATCTCTGGTTGAGGTCGTCGCGCCAGCACGCGATTCTCCGTGTCCGACACAGGATCATCAAGGCGATCCGCGATTTCTACGATGGACGGGGATTCGTTCTCGTCGACTCGCCGATTCTGACACCTGCGGCATGTGAAGGCACTTCCACGTTGTTTGAAACGGACTACTTCGACCTCGGGAAGGCCTACCTCACGCAGTCCGGACAGCTCTATGCCGAGGCCGGGGCAATGGCATGCGGAAAGGTCTATTGTTTCGGACCTACGTTCCGGGCGGAAAAGTCGAAGACCCGTCGGCATCTCACGGAGTTCTGGATGGTGGAGCCGGAGGTGGCGTTCAACGATTTGAACGACGATATGGATTTGGCGGAGGAGTTCCTTGAGTATATCGTCCAGACTGTCCTGAAAGACTGCGAGAAAGAGCTCAAGGTCCTCGAGCGGAATACGACTCTTCTTCAGAACGTCAAGAAACCGCTGCCGCGCATTTCCTATGACGAAGCGGTGGAGATCCTGAAAAAAAACGGTATCAACTTCGAATGGGGCAATGATTTCGGCGGGACGGACGAAACCGTCATCTCGCAGCAATTCGACCGCCCGGTCATGGTCCATCGGTATCCGTCAGCCGTGAAGGCGTTCTACATGAAGCGCGATCCGGACAATCCGAACGTTGCGCTCGCTGTGGACGTGCTCGCCCCTGAAGGGTACGGAGAGATCATCGGCGGAAGTCAGCGCGAGGACGATCTTGAAGTTTTGCTTGCCCGCATCAAAGAGAATAATCTTCCGCAGGAAGCATTTGAGTGGTACCTCGATCTGAGGCGGTATGGCACCGTACCCCACGCCGGTTTTGGGTTGGGAGTCGAACGCACGGTTGGTTGGATTTGTGGTCTCGACCATGTGCGGGAGACGATCCCGTTTGCGCGAATGATCTATCGCAATACACCATAAGAGAATCCATGCTGAGAGTCTCCAACCTTCGAAAGGCATTCTCGACCGTCGTTGCTGTTGACAACGTCTCGCTGGAAGTTCAGCGCGGGGAGTTGTTCGGGCTGCTCGGCCCTAACGGGGCTGGCAAGACGACAACGATCCGGACCGTGCTCAATATCATCGCCCCCGACAGTGGATCCATCACCTTTGACGGGAAGTCGTTCTCGCCGGAGATGTGGAATATTATCGGCTATCTTCCGGAGGAGCGCGGCCTCTACCGGAAGAGCAAGATTCTCAACACCATTTTGTACTTTGCAGCGCTCAAGGGGATGAACGAGCGCGAAGCAAAGCCGGTCGCATATCAATGGCTCGAACGTTTTGGATTGAAGGACAGCGCTCACCGGAAAGTCGAGGAACTTTCGAAAGGCAATCAACAAAAAGTCCAGCTGATCATTTCACTCCTGCACCGCCCTCAACTCCTGATTCTCGACGAGCCTTTCACGGGACTTGACCCCGTCAATCAAATCCTCCTCAAAGATGTGCTGATGGACCTGCGACAGCAGAATGTCGCGATCATCTTCTCGACACATCAGATGGAACAAGTCGAAAAGATGTGCGATAACATCTCTCTGATCAACAAGGGAAAAGAGGTCCTGAGCGGCTCTCTGCGTGATGTGAAGAAGCGGTACGGTACGAATTCGCTGAGGATTGAGTTCGAAGGCGATGGAGAGTTTCTTAAGACCCTGACCAACGTGAAACGGGCGGATGTCTACCAGAATTATGCGGAATTGGAGCTGACGGATCCAGCCGGCAGCCGCGCAATTCTCTCCCAGGTCGGCGACAAGCTGAATCTGCGGAAGTTTGAGATCGTCGAGCCATCGCTCAACTCGATTTTCATTAACGTCGTTGGCCCGCCCCCGGAATCCCCTGAATTGACAGCACCGCCGGTCGTGGCTGCGAAGAAGCCCAAAGCGCCCAGTGATCCGAGGGTGAAAAAGGAATTCCGGTCGGTTCTCGTGAGCGTCCTCGTATTGTTGCTCTTTACGGCGACAACGATCTTCGGGAGCGATCCGGCCTGGTACGTGCCGATCATTTTCCTTCCGATTGTCGGATTCTCGATCTTCAAGTATATCCGTGCGAAACGGGAAGTTGAAGGCGAGCAAACGCTTAAGGGAGGAGGGCCCGTCGAATGAAATACCTCGAAGTGGCCAAGTGGGAATTCCTCGAAAAAGTAAAGTCAAAAGCATTCATCATCTCGCTGATTGTGATGCCGGTGATCATGGTACTCTTCGGTGTCCTGCCCGGACTCCTGGCATCGAAGCCTGACGACAAAACCACCACCATCGGTGTCATCGACGAAACCGGTCAGATTATCAACCGGCTCTCCGAGCGGCTCGATGAAAAGTACAAGCTGCCGGATGGACGCCCGAACTATATGATCCGGAATCTTCAGGAGGAGGGAACTCCAGAAGAGCAGAGAACGCGTGCTGTCAGGATGGTTACGGAGAAGAAGGTGGAGGGGTATTTCCACATCCCGGCGTCAGCGTTTGACAGCGGCAAAGTAGAGTATCGCGCGGAGAATGTCGGTAATTTCAGAGTGGGCGAACGCTTTGCACGTACAATCGAAGAAGTGATTGTCGAGTATCGGCTCAAAGACCAGGGGCTGAATCCGGAGCTTGTGCGGAAACTGATGAAAGGGATAGACGTCAGGTCGATCAAGGTGAGTGAAAAGGGTGAGGAAAAGGAGTCGGGATTTCTCGAAACTTTCTTCAGCGCCTACATCGTCATCATGATGCTGATGTTCCTCGTTCTGACTTCCGGCCAGCTCCTGATCCGAAGCGTCGTAGAGGAGAAATCAAACCGCGTGATCGAAGTGCTTCTCTCGTCCTGCTCGGCACGCGATCTGATGGTCGGCAAGATCCTGGGATTGAGCGGACTGGGAATTCTTCAGATGGCCATCTGGGGAGTTATTGGATTGGGCATTGCACTAAAAACCGGGGCGAATCTCTTCGCGCTCGAGAATCTCGCGCTCTCGGGAATCTACCTGCTGCTGGGATATCTTCTCTATTCGGCGATCTTCGTGGCGGCAGGCTCGCCTGTGACGACGGAGCAGGAAGCGCAGCAGATCACCAGCTATGTGAGTTTGTTCCTGGTATTTCCCATCGTCCTCGCGATGCCGGCGATGCAGAATCCCGACTCGCCCCTGATCCGGATTCTGTCGTTTATTCCGCTGCTGACGCCGGCCTTCATGGTCATGCGAATTCCGATTCAGATGCCGCCGCTATGGGAAATCCTGACGACGATAGGCCTGCTTATCGTCTCGAGTGTGCTCATGATGTGGATTGCAGGCAAGATCTTCCGCACCGCGATTCTGGTGTACGGAAAGCGTCCGACAATCAGGGAGCTTCTCCGGTGGGTGCGTGCGGCGTAACGTGATTCTCTCAACCGGCTTTTGAAGCAAGCGTTTCTGTTATTCACTAATCTCTCCAGACCGTCTGTGAACCTCGAAACCGTTCTCTTTTACTTCCTCGGCGCTATTTCGATCGGCTCCGCTCTCATGATGGTGACGCGCCGAAGCCCCGTCATCGCGGCGCTCTATCTCATCCTCAACTTCTTTGCCCTCGGGGGACTCTACCTGACGCTTCACGCGCAATTTATCGCGTTCATCCAGATCCTCGTGTACGCAGGCGCCATTATGGTCCTGTTCCTTTTCGTCATCATGCTTCTGAACCTGGGCGATGAAAAGAAGATGACGGAGAAGATCTCGTACAAGAAAATTATCGGTGCGGGACTCAGTTTCGGCGTCCTCATGGAACTCATCTACGTGATCGGATTCTCGGGAGCCACTCTGCCGCCGTCGCAATTCGACAAGGCAGTGGGCGTTGGAACGGTCGAGAATATCGGGCTTGAACTCTTTACGACGTTTCTCTTTCCGTTCGAAGTGACCTCGGTTCTGTTGCTGGCCGCGATCGTCGGCGCCGTCGTTCTGGCCAAGAAAAAACTGACCTAATGCCATGGAACTTCAACCGTATCTTTTTCTGAGTGCAATAACGTTTATGATAGGCGTTGTCGGCGTGCTGGCCAGACGCAATGCCATCATTGTCTTCATGTCGATCGAATTGATGCTGAACTCGGTGAACCTGACCCTCGTGGCGTTCTCGTCATTTCTTGGCGACGTCACCGGCCAAATGCTTGTATTTTTCGCAATGACGGTCGCGGCAGCTGAGGCTGCGGTCGGCCTCGCTATCATTATCGCAATGTTCCGGAACAAGAAGACGGTCAATCTCGAGGAAATCAATATCTTGAAGTGGTGATTGAATTGAATTATCGGGTCAATTGGTGATCTGGCCATCTGGCGAGCTAGGCATTTGTCAATTCAGTCAATGACCCGATGGCAAGATGACCCGATGGCCAGATGACCCGATCTCCAGATCACTAGGAAGCTTACTCTCTGAACTAACTCATCATCCAGACGAAATGTTCTCCTACACTCCTCTCATCGTGCTGTTCCCCTTGCTCGGTTTTCTCGTGCTGGGGCTTTTTGGCAAGAAGATCAAGAACGAGACGCTGCTCGGTGTCATCGGAAGCGGGACCGTCGGACTTTCACTCCTGGTGGCAGCGTACATCTTTGTGACGATGCTCGGGCTCCAGTCGGAAGAGCGAAAGCACATCATCGAGCTCTTCACATGGATATCCACATTCACCGGAACCAGCTCGTCTGTCAGTGTCTCCGTTGCTTACCAGATTGATCAGCTGTCGATACTGATGACGCTGATCGTGACAGGTGTCGGATTCCTGATTCATGTCTATTCGATCGGTTACATGCATGGCGATCCGGGATTCTGGCGATTCTTCGCATACCTGAACCTCTTCATCTTCGCGATGCTGAATCTCGTCCTGGCTGATAACTTCCTGCTCATGTTCCTCGGCTGGGAAGGAGTAGGTCTCTGCTCGTATCTCCTGATCGGGTTCTGGTATGACAGGAAGTTCGAAACGGGAGGGTACAAGCCCGGAACGGCGACAACCGCCGACGCAGCAAAGAAGGCATTCATTGTGAACCGGATCGGCGATTTCGGGTTTCTCCTCGGTATGTTCCTTATTTTTACCCAGTTCGGGAGTTTGAATTTTGAGACCGTCTTCGGGGGCGCTTCAGTCCTGAGTTCAGGCAGCAGCACCATGGTATGGATCTGCCTCCTGCTCTTCCTGGGTGCGACCGGAAAATCCGCTCAAATCCCGCTCTTCGTGTGGTTGCCGGATGCCATGGCCGGCCCAACTCCAGTCAGCGCTCTCATACACGCCGCCACGATGGTTACTGCCGGTGTCTACATGGTGGCTCGCTGTTCGATCCTCTTCGCACTGGCCCCGACAGCGTTGGAGGTTGTGGCAATCATAGGGGGTGTCACGGCGATCTTTGCCGCGAGCATCGGTCTCGTCCAAAACGACATCAAGAAAGTTCTGGCGTATTCGACTGTCAGCCAGCTTGGATATATGTTTCTCGGATTGGGAGTGGCTGCGTTCAGTGCGGGCATTTTTCACGTTCTGACACACGCATTCTTCAAGGCGCTTCTCTTCCTCGGTTCGGGCGCTGTGATACACGCCATGCACGACGAGCAGGACATCCAGAAAATGGGAGGGCTCAAGCACTATCTCCCGACGACGTACAAGACGTTTCTTATCGGCGCCATCGCAATTGCAGGGATTCCTCCATTTGCCGGCTTCTTCAGCAAAGATGAGATTCTCTGGAAGGCGTTCAGCAGCGAATACGGTTCTGTTGTCCTCTGGGCCCTCGGAGTTCTGGGAGCTGCACTCACGGCATTCTACATGTTCCGGCTGGTCAGCCTTGCTTTCGACGGGGAGAAGCGATACGGCCCGGATGTGCACCCACACGAGGCGCCGAAAACGATGACGGTCCCGCTAATCATCCTCGCATTCCTGTCGATCGTGGGAGGATTTCTCGGGGTCCCCGAGAGTTTATACGGAAGCAATGCGCTGGAGCATTGGCTTGAGCCGATTTTTGCCCCGGCTTATGATAAGCTGCACATCAATCCTCATCCCGTTGAGATCACGGAATATCTCTTGATGGCGCTTTCCGTTGCGGTCGCAGCGGGTGGCATATACGCTGCGCGCTCCGTGTACCTTCGCAGAACCGAGCTTGCAGACCAATGGAAGGCAAAGTACGCCTTCCTGTACCGTGTATTGTTCAACAAATACTATATCGACGAAGCCTATGATGCTGCGGTTGTCACTCCGACGGTAAAACTCTCAGAGGGATTTCTCTGGAAGGGCGTCGACGTGGCGGTGATCGATGGAATCGTCGACGGTTCAGCGAAGCTTGTGGCGCTTGCGGCGCGGGGGATACGTCTCATCCAGACGGGCGTCGCACAGCAGTACGCCGCCGTGTTTGTCGGAGGTATTCTCTTCATCTTCCTGTGGCTGATTCTACACTAGACTAGTTGCCGAGAGAGAGTCCATGGTTTTTGAACATATACTGTCGATCACAATCTTCTTTCCGCTCCTTGGCGTGTTGGCCCTCTTCCTGGTGAACAAGGAGAACGCACCCCTCATCAAGCTTATCGGGTTGCTCACGAGTGCGTTGACGTTTGTGATCTCCCTCATCCTCTATTTTCGTTTTGACGCGGCTGGTTCCGGCTTTCAGTTCAGGGAATACGCCGTCTGGGTGAAGAGCCTGAATATCGGCTACTACGTCGGCATCGACGGCATGTCGCTTCTCCTGATTGTTCTGACGACATTCCTGACTCCGATCGCGCTCCTGGGCACGTGGAACTCCATCGAG
>Ga0209211_10009725_pt1 | contig 12735 bp, 10 predicted proteins | sample RifGroA2_FD_183992 | JGI IMG/M metagenome (GOLD analysis project Ga0209211, IMG submission 183992) | Groundwater microbial communities from Rifle, Colorado, USA - Groundwater A2 (SPAdes) (version 2) | ecosystem: Environmental > Aquatic > Deep subsurface > Groundwater | place: Rifle, Colorado... | reverse complement strand
CCTTTATCCCGGGAAACCAAATCCTTAAAATTAAGCTTTTCCTCCCAACTTTTCATTGCCAAGGCCTGCACCAAGTCATAAGCCGTAGATCTCTTTAAGCCCTTATCCATTAACATAAGCAGTAATCTTTGGGAAAATATCAAACCCTTGGTGCGGACTAAGTTCTCCAGCATATTCTCCGGATACACCTTCAAGCCTTCTATTACCTCAATGAACTTGTTGAGCATATAATCCAAGGCAATGGTGGAATCGGGAAAAATCACCCTCTCGGCGGAAGAATGGCTGATATCCCGCTCATGCCAAAGCGAAACATTTTCCAAGGCCACCAGGGCGTTGGCCCGTAGAATCCGGCTTAATCCGCAAACGCGTTCGCAGATAACCGGATTGCGCTTGTGGGGCATTGCCGAGGAGCCTTTTTGCCCCCGGCCAAAGGGCTCCTCAACCTCTAAAACCTCGGTGCGCTGGAGATGGCGAATTTCAGTAGCGAATTTCTCTAAAGAAGAACCAACCAAAGCCAGGACATTGATAAATTCAGCGTGAATATCCCGGGAAATAATCTGGGTAGAGACCCGGGCCGCCCTTAAGCCTAACTTACCACAAACATAGGCCTCAACCCGGGGATCAATATTGGAATAGGTGCCGACCGCCCCGGAAAGCTTTCCCACCGAGATAAATTTTTTTGCCCAATTCAGCCTTTCCAGGTTACGCTGAGTTTCATCATACATCAGAGCCAGCTTCAGGCCGAATGTGGTCGGCTCAGCGTGCACCCCGTGAGTCCGACCCATACAGACCATATCCTTATAAAGACGGGCCTTCTTAGCCAAAGCCTTAAGCAGTCTTTCTAAATCTTCAATCAATATTTCAGCCGCCTCTTTGGACTGCAGGGCCAAAGTAGTGTCCAAAAGATCGCTGGAGGTAAGCCCGATATGCAAATATTTAGCATAAGGGCCTAAAGATTCTCCCACACAGCTGACAAAAGCCACCACATCGTGCTGGGTGGTTTCCTCTAACTTATTAACCCGTTTAAGGTCGAATTTTGCCTGGCGGCGGATTTTCCTGGCCGCCTCCTTGGGTATCTTACCCAATGTGGCGTAAGCTTCGCAGGTAAGCACTTCAATTTCCAAAAATTTGCTGAATTTTGACTCATCCTGCCAGACGGCAGACATTTGAGGAAGGCTGTAGCGCGGAATCATAATTACCCCCGTGATGAAGTATGATTTTTTATTATTAATCGGCTATATCGTAAGAAGGGCTATTGTAGCAGAAATTGCCTTGAGCGTCAAACAAAAACCCGCCCCGGTAATGCTTCGCCGGAACGGGTTTTCAATGGTTGCGGGGGCAAGATTTGAACTTGCGACCTTAAGGTTATGCATACCACTACAGCTTTCGCTGCTCCGCCACAAAACTTGGCGGATTTGTAGTCTGGACTATATCTTGATCCGAAATTCTGGACCCTTGCCGTTTAGTCTCTACACCTTCCCGCCACAAATATTGGCAGGCTTGGCTCGGTATTACCTTAAACTAATGGGTTTCACCGAGTTTGACAAGCTATCCTTCAGCCGTTACCGGCTGAGGAGCCCAAAAAATTGAGCCTCACGAGCTACCAGGCTGCTCCACCCCGCGTAATTATAATAGCACAAAAAATAAACTTGTCTATGTTTTTATTTCTTCTCTTGGGGAACCAGCCTATGGTAGTAGGGGTCGTGGCAGTAGGGGTCGGGTCTATTTTTTAAGCATTATCTCTATTCTACCATCTAAATTACTCTGACCCCATTTTTCCCTTCTTGATCAGCCATTTTTGCGTCCCTTTTTCCCTGATAGGCGTTTGGCGGCTTTTTGCTCAATCATTTTTACCGAGCGATCAAAATCGCTGTCTTTTGCATCGCAGGCTTTGATCCTTTTTAGATTAAATTTATCATATTGCGCTTCCGCGTGGCCAAGCGCAAGCTCATGAGATATCTTGCCCGCGTGAGCAAGAATTTCCCGCTCATTAAGCGACAAAAATCCGTCAAGTTTTTTAATCCAGTCCTTCATACGCATGAGGGTACGGCGCATCGCCTGACCCTCGGCGAAAATCAGATATTGCTCTATGAGATTGTTGAGCGCCAAGAGTTCTTGTCCGGAAAGATAATTCTTCGCGATGGCGACATCGTGTTTGCGGACTTTAGCCCCGCGCCAGCTGGTAAGCCCCATATTCGTCTTTGAGCTGTCAGCGCGTTCGCGTATAATTTCCGCGGCTGTTTTTCCGCTGATTGCCCAATGCATTTTATTCTGCACCGTTTTAAAAAAGTCAATGCTGATTTCCAATGTAGGATCGTAATCTACGCTGGTAGCATAAATGTCCGTTATCTTTTGATAGAACCGGCGCTCGGACGTGCGAATATCCTGAATACGCCGGACAACTTCATCAAAATAATCAAAGGGTTGATCGGGATTTTTGAGCCGTTCATCATCAAGCACAAAACCTTTTACAATATATTCCCGCAAATGCTGGGTTGCCCATTGACGAAACCGCGTGGCGATATGTGATTTAACGCGATATCCCACAGAAATAATCATATCCAGATTATAGAAATCACGACTGCGCCTAACACTGCGGTTTCCTTCTTGTTGAACTGACAAGAATTCCTTGTGAGTTGCCGAATCGGTCAATTCGCCTTCTTCAAGTATATTCTGAATATGCAAACTTATATTCTGCTGAGTCGTCTGAAACAGCTCCGCCATCAACTGCTGGGTCAGCCAGACCGTCTCATTTTGAAAACGAACATCAATTTTAATTTTTCCATCTTCAGTCTGATAAATTATCAACTCAGACTTATTTTCTTTATTTTCCACTGACCGACTCCCTTTTTAACTTTTTAAGAAGTTTATAGACAAATAAGAACTATTGCAAAATACCGTAGCATGTCTATAAAATAGACTTGACCCTTCTTGCTGTTTTTTTACCCGCTCTTTATCACTTCTGTTCCATCGGTTGAATCTTTTAACTCTAAGCTCTTAATCACCGGTAAAGAAGCGCCGATTATTCCCTGCATATCTCCATACATCCGGGCCGTATTAATCATCACTTTCTTAATCTGCTGCTCGCGCTTTCCCCAGAGTTGCTCCATAGCAGCCTTTTCTTTGGCCAAATCAGAATGCATGGTCGCGAAAGCTTCTACGATAGCTTCTACCTTTTGCTTAAATTCTGTCCCGGAAAGATAGTTGTATATTGCCTCCATCTTCTCGGCCTTTCCAACCGTTGATTGCTTAACACTGGTAACTTCTATAAGATTCGCCCGCAAAGCAACCGCAAGCGCCATGGCAAGAGGAAGACTTGGAATAAATACTCGCGCGTTCAAAATCAATCTTATAGGGTTATCTAAAGTGTCCTTCGATTTCCTTACTTTGCTTATCCCTGTTGTCTGTCTTCATAACAGAATTTCGAGTCTTTAACAAGAGGCTTCCATTGTTGTTCTGTTTCAACGTAGCGGCTGTATAAGGCGTTAGATGTTATTCGAGCATTGTGAACTCCGCTTAAGATCCCTTGCATAAACCCAAAGTCTTTATAACTCGTATCGATGATATTCTTTATGCTCTCCAAAGCGTCGAGCGTCAGATTTTACTGTTGAGATATCCTTGAGAAGATACATTGGTCAGCCCGCAGTAATAATAAAGAGCGATATACGCTGTTACTGTTTCCGTCGTAATCTGCTCTATTTGGATATCTTTCAGCTGCAATCCATGGCTGTCCGGCATTAGCTTGATGACCGATATGAGCTGTGTTATCATTTCTTCATTCGGTCTCATATCCGTTACTCCCTTGATGAGTCTATTCATTTGCTTGCTCGTAATATCCTTTAGCATCTCCGTTTGAGCCTTAATTCCTTCAAGAGTCGCCGCAGTCTGTTTCTCTGCATTCTTGGACTGATTAAAAAAGTAAACGGACAGCCAGATTGCAAGAACACCCAAAGCGATTGACATAAGACCGGCGAGCGTGCTTATCAGATTCATATCGATTTTGACCTCCATTTGTCAGCCTCCTTATTTCCCTAACATCAAAAACCCAGCCCGTTCTATGTTTTTCTGTGCTTCTATCCATAGGACTCAATTGTCCTAAAAAGGAGAAAAAGATTTATTTTTAATAAGATAATATTTAGCGTGTGCAATGAGATAAACTTTATTAGGAAAAACAAAAAAATTCTTTTCTTTCAACTTTTTGTGTAGAGTTTTAATTTCACTAAATGGTTGCTCAGTCTTATCGTCATACCCTAACATATATCCCTTGTCAAAAAGCGTTTCAATCAATACTTGTTGCCGAGGCTGGTCGTATTTAAATTCAGAAAGGATTTTCGTGAATTGACCATATTCAATCTTCTGCCCATGATATTCTTGTAGCTTCGCAAGGATATCGGCAATTTCGGGAAATTCTGCCCGTGTTTCTGCGATTAAATTATTGTTTAAAAATTCGGTGTAGTTAATAATTGCATACTTTAAGTCAATTTTATTCACTTTTTCGTGTTCGTTATTAATAGCTGATTCGAACAGCTTAGCTACAAAATAGATAAGATCCCTTGGGCGTTTTGTAATAATTTCAAGGATTAATTCATACGGATGTTCCTTTTCCTTGAAATCAAAAAATTCTTTCCAAGCTTTTTGTTCAATTTCTATTTTATCTCTTAAGCTTAAGATATACGCGAATCTGTTTTCAATTAAATCACGCAAAAGCGCAGGATAGTCTTCCCAGTTTATAAAATGACACATTGCAGTCAATTTATCCGGTTCTATGGCATTTTTCCTTATATGGTCAAAAATGTCTTCTCTTAGAAAAACTATTTGTTTTATCTCGATTTTTGAAGCAGGTTCGTGTATTAGCTCATTTTTAATCTTATTTTCAATCTCAAATAACGAAAATATCATCTCTCTCTGAACACTCAAGTCATTCTTAGTGTCCCATGTTTTATCAAGATTATCGGCCAGGATTATTACTCTATAATACTTTTCTTTAATGGAGCTAAAATATTTTTCTAAACTTTTGGCTAAAGGAGACAGGTACTCCTCAAAGAGTGTTTCCATTATATCCGGATTATCAATTTTTCCCGAGCTTCTAACTTTAATACTAATCATACGCACAATGCCAAAAAAATTTAGTTGGATAATACCTTTTTCCCTTTCAACAAAATTGATTATTTCTTTTTCTGCATCGCTATATTCTACACCTTCCACTTTGATTTTTAATCTTTCATTTATGGTATTCGCTAATTTTGATAAAATAACCAGTTTCCAAACAGCGGAGAAAAAACTTTGCCTTGATGGAATATAAAGCTGTGCTAAATGTGCATCCTCTAAAAGTTCTTCTGATTCAGGTCGCAATTTAACCACATAATTCTTATAATCAGATGACAATTCATTTAAAAGTTTTATATAGATAGCTGTCTTGCCGCTACCTTTTCTACCAATTAATATCGTTTTATCGTAATTCAACGCAGCCTGATATGAACCCGTATACACAAAATAACTTAATAACTCTTGCTCTTCACCTTCAGCAATAGCACAACCAATGCCTAATTTCATTAAACTGACTTCGTGTTCCGGTTCTATTCTCTCTGCCTTCTTTTCTACAACAACATGCTGAAATTTATCGCCGAGCCAATCTATAGCATCAACACCGAGTTCCTCAGAAGAAGTATATTGTATCAAGATATCATTATAATCAAGAGGAGCTTTATATTTTGCCGGCGCAGCTAATAACACATCACATCCACGACCACACGCCAATCCTGCAAAGAGTGAATTCTGCGCATTTACCATAAACGAATTCTCTGTTTTGTCGCCAATAAAATGAACAATAACAACTTTTGCTTGTAGAAGATTTTGTAAATACCATTTTAATGTCTGGAACTTAACTTCGGTTGAATCGTCACTTATTAATTTAAGTTTTTTTTCATCTTTGAATGCTTGAATCATACTTGTAAGGTCTAAGGAAGCCTGATTCGTCTCCTTGCTTAAAACATAAAAAATATCGTTACTTTTAGGTGCAATATTTTTAACATTTATAAGTCGATTAAGTAAATCTCCCTCAAAAAGATTCTTCTGTAATGCTTCTTGAATATGCTTATAATTTGTAAAATGCGAATACCTAATATCTCTAAGTGCAAAACTACTATATACTTTTTCTGATGTACCTAAATTGTTTTCTAATTTATTTTGCTTATTGAGAAGAATTAAGATTTTTTTGTCTTTTGCTATCGCATATCCCATCTCAAAAAGCACATTGTGATTAAAGTATGTCAAATCCGCAACAAGAACTTCACATTGATCAATGGCATTTAATACATCTTTGCTAATTGCCGTGGTTGTACGATATTCTTCCCATGATTTTGCAAGATAATGCCCTTGATATTTATTATATTCTTCTATGGCTTTACGAATAGAATCGACATTATTATCGGACTCCTCTTTGAGTTGTCCCTGGTATGCAAAAAAAATTATATTTTCCCGATTTTTTAAATGACTTTTCTTATTCATGCCGCCCCCCTGGTATAATCTTTGATAGAACTTCCAATAACCTTTGTTTCTTCTTTCGAATCATACAACTTATATACCCGAATTGGTATATAGATATTTATACGCATTCGCCGTGCTCTGAACATCGTTGAAATATGAAAGAGTCCCCTCTTTAGTGGACAAATTGTTAAGATAGAACTTCCGTATACTCCCCTCGTCAGCACAGAATTCGTCATAGTTCGGTTTTACGAAATTATCATAATAATACTTCGGATTCATTTGCATTCGATCAAACTCCTACCAATTCAACTTGCGGCATTTCGTCCCATGTGCGGCCTTCGAGCAAGCGTCCTGCCTTCTTTTTATTAATACCGCCCCATTGTTTAAAGAAAAACGGCACTTTCTGAAACAAACATTGATCCCGAAGATCAGCAACCCATTCAGGCGACATATATCTTGCCCGCGGCCCGGACTCACCACCCACAATTGCCCAATCAATGTTCTTTAAATTAACCTTTCCAACTCTGTCAATTAAAGGCTCAAGTGAAATAAATTTAACCTGAGCTTTAGTTTCACGGAGCAAATCTATCCTAAATTTATAATCTGCGCTCTCAACACTCACGCCCATCCATATATTCTTTCCCCATAACAACCGATCTGAAATTTCTGCCAAACGATCCGCCCGTTTGGTCAATATCTGAAATGTATGCCACGGAGCCTGATTCATAATATCGAATACCTTCTGGATAAAATTTTCCCGAACATCCTTGTGAAATAAGTCGCTCATTGAATTCACAAAAACAGTCTGGGGCTTCTTCCACTTCAAAGGCAATTCCAACACATGCTCGTGCATGGAAAGCTTAAATCCATTAGCATAGTTTGGTTGTCCCATTGCCATAAGCCTCTTAGCCATACGTTCCACATAGCAATTCTTACAGCCCAGGCTAATCTTAGCACACCCAGTAACCGGATTCCAACTTGACTCTGTCCACTCTATGGAAGAATTAGATGCCATTTTTTCTCCTTGATAAACAATCATCGCTAATTCTTCATCCCAATGGTCATCGGCGACGTAAAATCCGCGTTTTTTATCACTCCTTTTATACCTCACATCAATCCTGCCCTAGAGTCATCTCTTTCAAAATTTCTCCGGCATATTTAGTATCAAAGCAGTTCTGCGCTACAAAATCGATAATTTCAACATTAGTTAGATTCTTCTTGATGTAATCCCGCATCTCCACTACAGGCAAAATGACTTTATCGCTAGTATCTCCAAGACGAGACACAACTTCCTTATATCCCTCTATCGTAAAATAATCATTTATGCCAATAATCGATGCTTCGTTATTCTTAATCTGACTAATTACTTGGTCATATGTGCCACTATAACCAGCTGAAGCCGGATTATGAACATGCAAATTCCACCTTCTCCATTCTGAACCACGCGGATATTCCATTTTTACACCTTTTCTAATTTATTTTATAACCTACAATATTTTTTAAGCGGCATATACGGAAAACTATGGACCGCTTCTATTTATCGCTACCTTATCATTTTTTAAAAACCCGAAGTGTTCCCTAGTTTCCCTGATTTCTCCGGCCTCTGGTTTTGTCTCTAATGTCATATGTTATTTTTTAACCCAATTTACTCAACATTCCCTCAAGAACACTCGCCACCTTTGCAGCCCCTGCTTCTCCAGAAATTCCTTCCCATGCACTTCCAGAGAAATCAAAATCTTTCCAACACCGAATTTCTTGATTAACCCTATCGCAAAGCAAATCCTGTTTCATAATAGACCTCAAATGAACTTTGGGAAAAGTTTTCATTAATGCATTAAAACCAAGAGTTTTTGTCAAAATATATCCGCGAATACCCCATTGTTTTTGGAAGAGTTCTTTAATTGCCTGAAAGTAATTCTTTAACACAACAATCTGTTGCTGGGAATCCAAATTAGAAAAAGGAATATCTTTATTTTGCAAAATTTTCTTCAACGCAGTAACAAATGCTGCTAAAGATAAGGATTCTTTTTCTTTCTTTCTGGCATCTGTCAATTTAACCATTGCCTTAAACGGTGAATCCTCGTCTGCGTTAAGAGTTTTCCCAATATCAACAGCCAATAATTCTACGTTCTTGCCGCTTCGAGTAATACCAAAGAGGTCGTATATTAAAGACGTATTGATTCCTTTCTGCTTAGAATTTATAGTCAGAAATATTTTTGCCCTTTGTATTAAATCTAATCCGGAAAACGCAACTACAATTATCGGAATATTTTTTTTAGCCGCCTCTAACCCGAAAAGCCGATGCTGCCCATCTATTATTTGAGCTGTATGCTTTTTCTTTGGAATAATTAACTCTCCCTCTTCCAGCTTATCTCTATCGGGACGAAAAATAACTTCTTTATCGAAATTTATTACTAAATTATTCGGGAAAATAACATCTTTAGACTCATTAATAAATGACGCGATTTCCGATATCCGTTCCGTTGAAGCAATTCGTTGAATCCCTTTTCTCTGATCTTCGCTTCTTCTGATAACATACGAAATATACGATAGATCACCCGAAGGTATTAGAAAAATATAAAATGGCATCGTCCCCTGATTAGTTTTATACGCTCTTACAGTTATATTCTGCATTTTGCCCCCTATGGTTTAAATTCTGACCTTAATGTAGTGACAATAAGATTCAATAAAATCCCTGCGTCTTTCTTAATAGTTGCATTATTGAAAAACTTGTTACCATGAACATATTTATTGCGTAATTTTCTGGTTTTCTCCAATTTTTTATACGAATCTTGTTGAATCAAGTTAGCATTTATAAGCATCTTATTAATGACTACGAAGTCTAATCTGCCAAATATAGTTTTGCCCTTGATTATCTTTGACCTATTTATCGTAATCTCTGAATCATTAAGAATCATCCGTGCGACATTTTCGCCTACCACTCCACACAACGCAATAGTGGCATAAAAATATCCTTCAACATATAACATCTTTGCCTCATAAACTAAATCATGGCAAGGTAATTTTTTAATAATCAATAAATCTTGTATTTTAAAGAGCCTCTTTACAACATCGTTGATTTTGTCATTAAATTGCTTTTTTAACTCATCCTTTAGGTCTTCTCGATACTGCTTCCGCCTCTTAGTTGACAATCCTTCATATGTACCTCGTGTAATATCAAAAACATACTCTTTATTATTGATTATAATTTTCTTCATATAATAGTCAACACTACACTTTTCGAATCGGACCGTTTTAAATTCTGCCCCATGCGTTTTTTATCTGCAAAGCCATATAACTTCGGAATATTTTGCATCCAACTCATTTCTTCTCCTTTTCTTGAAAACTTTCCACTATTTTAACTTCCTCTGGCGTAAGACCATAAAGCTTATAAACCATCAGGTCGATCTGGCGCTCGTATTCCTTAATTTTGGCTTGGTTAGTAACAGTTCTTGCATCATCTACTCTCTTAGCAACAGACAAGATCTTCTCAACAATATCAATAAAGTATTTTTGTTGTTCAGGAGAGATAATTCTGATCGGGATATCTTTCAAGAACATTACTTTATAAATGAAAAAACCACCCGCTTTTGGAACAGTCGTTTGCTTATAAAACCATTCAATTAAAGCTGAGTTTAGTAATGCTAAAAGATATTTTAAGTGAATATTATTTTTAAATTCATCTCGAATTAAAATTCCGCATACCGTATCGCCATAAAAAATTTTAGACTTCGCCAATGCGAAACGATTCCTATCAGACAACTCTGGTGTTACTATTTTTTCTGTAATAAAATTACTCAGGGTTCTTTGATTCCATAATTCATACCATTTTTTACTTGATTGAACAAAATATTTCCTATCCAGAATTTTAATTTTATGCTTTTCAAGAAATTTATAATATTGCGGAGCTTTTTTCTCAAGAATAGATTTATCAATTAGTACTGTCTTATTATCCCTCATTTCATAAGGATAAAATAAAACCTCTGAATTCTTCGCTAAGAAATACCTATCAATCTCTTTCCCGCGTAAACAAGGGCAAAAAGCATCTTTTTCAAAATTATTCTCTTCAATGTATTTTTCGTTTAATAGGTATAAATCATTGAAACCAGTAACTACACCTTCTGAGATTTTCGTAATTTGTCCCAAAGAAGCAGCGTCTTTTTTAATTTTATTTATAATCTGCCCTGCATATTCATCTGTGAAAATCCATGTCTTTGACGATAGGGCTGATTGGTCTATTAAAGAAATTGGGGCTTTGAAACCTTTTCTATGTTTCAGTTTATTGCATGAATCTTGGAACCTGGAAAAGGAGAATATCCCTGTATAATTAGTGGCTTTATCAAAAACTTGACTATGTTCAAAATCAATTAACTCCCTTAAAGATGAGTTTTGCAAAAGGAAGGAACGTATTCCGTCTCCATAATCTCGCTTTGCAAAAGCTGTTGGACAAATAAAAATAGCAAACCCCTTTTCTTTTAAGATATAAAAACTCTTCTCGATAAAAGGTATATAGAAATCGAATTTCTTAACAGCAGATTGGAAATTCCTTTGCAATATTTGCTTGTATACTTTATCAACACCTTGAAAACCTATGTACGGTGGATTCGCAATGACCACATCAAACCCGCCCTTTTCCTGAAAGACCTCAAAAAAATTCAGTTTCCATAAGAAATACGGCCTGGTCTTTGAGTTTCGTATTTGTTCCGGGATGGCTGAATACTCAAGCTTCTTTTTCATTAATGCCGCCTGTTTCTTTCTATCTTCGGGATTTTGCATATTCAGATTATTGATTTTTGAGTCAAACTCATCCACTTTTTCTTTGATTGAACTCTTGATAAACTCCAGCTCAATATCTTCAATCTGCTTACGCCGTTCTTTCTTTTTGATTGGGTCGTATTCGGTGAAAAACTGTTTGTGCAATTCTCGAAGCCGCTTAAAATATTCGTCAGCCTGTTCAACAAAGAAAACAGGATGATACGCTTCAGGCTTTGTTTTCTTCGCCTTGGGATTAAGTTCTTTGTTAATGGCTAAAATCTGGGAATCAAGCTCCTTTTTCCTGGACATACTAAGCTTATTCTTGGCATGCAAATCAAGCAATTCTTTCTGCTTTTCCCAGAGCTGTTTCTTTAATTCTTCCTGCCTGGCGTCTTGCGGAGGATTGCTTGTAGGTTCTTTGAGGTTTAAAAGCCGCTCATCAAAAAGCTTGATTGATTCGTCGCCAACAATCAGCTCTTCAAGCAGGCTGTTGCCGCACATTATCTTATAATCCAGGTTTGGTAAAGGCTCAATATCCCTTAATTCAAAGTCAACTACCAGGCTTAACCAAAGGCGAAGTTTCGCGATATCCACCGCGCCTGGGTCAATATCAACGCCATAAATACATTCTTGAATTGCTTCTTTCTTTAGCTTATATTCTGAACGCGGCTCTAAGATGCGCCGGGCGCTGACGATTTCATTAAGCATCCCGACCAAGAACGCTCCGGATCCGCAGGCCGGATCACACACTTTAATATTCGCTAAGGCCCGGTCAAGGCTTTGAGTCTCATCATCAGAGAATCCCAGGGTTTTCTTACGCGAGCCATTGCCGTTTACCAAGTCTTCATCTTTAAAAGCAATCAGCTTTCTTATTTTTTCGGCGTCAATCCTGGTCTCGGTATTCAAATGATTGATCAGGCTTTCCTGGCACATATAATGCACGATTTCCCTGGGCGTATAATAAGCGCCCCGGCCTTTACGCATATTCTCCGGCAGGAGATTCTCAAAAACTTTACCTAACATCTCCGGGTCAACCGCGACTTCTTTTTCCAGTGGCTCGTCTTCTTTTACGGTGAAGTTATAGAGATCAAAGGTATCAATGATCTCCTCAAAAATTTCATTTCCCAGGTAAACAATAGTATTCTTCCAATCATAATCGGGCTCAAACAAACCGCCGTTTAAGAAAGGGATTTTACAATCAAAATAACGGGAGCATGCCGGGTCCACTTCATCCCGGCGGGGATTATTCAAGGTATCATAGAAAAGATGCTCCAGATAATGGTCATAAAAATCCTGCTTTCCGGCTTTTGCTTTATCAAACAGAGTTCTTAAGAAAAATTTATCGCCTTGCCCCCAAGTTTTATCCTGTGGCACACCTAACCAGCCTTTTTTCTGCAGGAAATACAAGAATACTATCTGGCCGAGAAGCTTTTTAGCGAAATTATCAATATCAATGTTTTCTTTTTCGGCAATAATCCGGAAAGCCTTGTTTTT
>Ga0209211_10009722_pt1 | contig 12737 bp, 12 predicted proteins | sample RifGroA2_FD_183992 | JGI IMG/M metagenome (GOLD analysis project Ga0209211, IMG submission 183992) | Groundwater microbial communities from Rifle, Colorado, USA - Groundwater A2 (SPAdes) (version 2) | ecosystem: Environmental > Aquatic > Deep subsurface > Groundwater | place: Rifle, Colorado... | reverse complement strand
GGGGTATTATTGCGGCACTATTAGGGAATATCGTTGTTGCTGCATTTATAGCCAATGTTTGAGATCCCGGAGTAGCCGCCATCACACCGTATAGAATAACATTGGTAGCTTCTTCTCCCACACTTGCTCGTTGCTGATTGTCTATAATCAAAAGATTTGAGTTAGTGGTTTGTCTATATCCTGCCTTATATCCAATAAATATATTTGAACTTGCATTGGTTAATATGTATCCTGCATATGACCCAATGGCGGTATTGTAACTTCCTTTTGTAAGTGCTAAAGCACCTGAACCAATAGCAATATTATAAGTTCCGATAGAATTTGCATTTAGTGTGTAATATCCTATTCCAGTATTGTCTGTTCCCGTTGTATTAAATGTAATGGCATTGATTCCAAGAGCAATATTTCTTGACCCAGTTGTATTGTGTCTTAATGCCGAAGCCCCAAAAGCCATATTATTACTACCTGTTAAGTTTTCTCTTAAAGCATATGTCCCATATGCCGTATTACTATTTCCCGAAATTAAGCAAGCCCCGCTTTCAAGTCCAATATGGTCATTTATAAGTCCAGCAACTCTTAATTCAGTTCCTGATAAATTTGCTTTATCACTTCTATCAAACCTAGCTACAACATCATTAGGGGTAATCTTCATAACCGTAACATTATCAATCGTGCCAGCCCAAGTAGCACTGGGATTTACATTAAGAGAACCTGGTGTAGTACTCGTAATAATTACCCAAGTATGTTGAGTAAGCGTCCCGACTTCAGTTCCTACGGTAGATACATTTGTTGAACCAATAGTTAATCTAACAGTACCAATAGTAGTAGTTACGATTGTTGCCTTCACTTGATAGTAGGTATTCCCCTCAAGGACTACATTGTGAGTAAAATCATTGGCTCCTGCAACGTGAGTTGCTACACTGCTACCTATAGTCCAACCCGTTCCAGACCAGTTCGTAGTATCAGAATCAAAGGTTCTATCATCGGCATTGGTTAATAATTCACTTCCTAATACCGCAACAGTAGTATCTCCTACAATATGAGATTTATAACTTGGTGCACTTCCCACTCCCACTCTTCCATTTGTCGTATCTACTATCAGTACATTATCTTTTACTCCGTCTTGTTCTACTAAAAGAGCAGTGGTTGAATTAGTCTTTGTAGATAAGGTGCCGGCAATAACCGTATTACCAGTGGCTCCAGCAACCGTGAAAAGATCTGGTCCAATGTTCAAGTTTCCCGATGTTCCGGTAACAACAAACTTGTTGGTGCTGATAGTAATATCGCCTGTAGTAGCAATACTAGTGCCAATGGTTGTTACGGCTGTGACGGCACCGGCCGTTAAGAGAACGGCTATTAAAGAAACAAATATGACATTGAGAACTTTCTTAAAATTAGACATATTTTTATTATTATTTTATTAATTATTTATTATATCTTTTCTTTTAGAGGAAAACAACTAATCTTAATCAAAATAAATCTTGATTTCAACCTTTCTGACGTCCTGGGGCAGATTTTTAAAAAATGAAGGAACGATCCTTATTTTGGCCTGAGAAATCTGAGACAGTTCCTGAAAGCTCTTTTCAACTTCTTGAACCGGCCTGCCCTTTAACTGATCTTTGACAAATCCAGCCTCCAAATCCTGATAGGTTTTCCCGGAAATCTCCAAAGCCAGCTTTGCCGCGCCTAAGGCTTCATCTATTTCTTCAACCAAGGAATTTATTTTAATGCTTTCAACTAAAAATTTCTGATCTTCAATTAGTTCATTGATAAAATAGGTCTTAGCAATCTCTTTCAGATCTTCTTCTGATAATAAGACTGCTCTTCCTTTTGCCTTCACTTCATAGCTGAAAGTTTCGGTTGTTTGCCCTGGTTTTATGCTAGAACTGTCATCGGTAATGATGATCGGGTTTTTCTCCTGGGCCAGAACCAATCCGGGCAAAGCCCTGCTCATAAAAACATTATTAATCTTTTCTTTAACTTCGGCTGTTAAAGATTTTTTGGCATTTTCTAAATCTTCTGGTGAAACTGCCGGGCTTTCTCCCTTAAAGCCGCCGGCCATGGCCAAAAACGATTTTGCGTAAAAAGCTGTATATCTTGGCGTGCCGGCAAAACCGGGAATGGAAAAAGTTGAAACGCCGATATTATAATCTGACCCAGCCGTATCAGCTCTGACTAAAACGTCAACAAATCCCGGAATCAACTTGCCTTTTTCCGTTGATTGTCCGGGCACCACGACTTTTTCCACTAATCTGAACAACTTTCCTTCATCGGAAACAAATCTAGTGCCGACAACTAATGACTGGCTGGCAGTCGAATAATCATTAAAAATGCGGATTGTTCCCTCTGCCTTTTCTTCCTTGGTAATTTTGCCCGTCGCCTTAAATTCTTTTGAAAGAGCTTGTTCTTCAGTGATTATTCTTCCGGGCAAAGTGTGATTTAGCGCATCTACGATTTTTGTTTCTTTGTTTATTTCTACCTCCTGCTTAACATTTAAATTGTCTGTTTTTAGCCAGATTTCAATTCTGACAACAGGAAGAAAAAAGTAAGCGCTGACGGTTCCGGCTATTAAAATAACGGCCAAAACTGCCAAAAATATTGTCTTCTTTTTTAAAACAAGTTTTGGTCTGGGCAGCTTTCTTTTTACCGTAGGAATACTATGCAAAAGAAATTCGTCTTCCACTGTTTGCTGCGAAGAGTAATTAGTGTCTTTCCGAATAATTTTTCTAACTGGTTTTTCTAAGATTTCTGGCTCTTTGACGACAACTTTTTCTAACACCTCTGGCACCGCCTCTTCTTGAAGGTTATGCAATCTTTTCGGAGGAATGATATCAAATATTTTTTTATCCATTGCCATAAAGTTTAGTTAGGCTGAATTCATTTTACCATAAGTCAAAGAGTATTTAAAACCGCTTTGACGCGTCTTATCCCCTTGGCCACGCCGTCTTCTTTAATAATTTTAAAAACGCCCAATTCTCCGGTAGAGTTCACGTGCGGCCCGCCGCAAATCTCCCGACTGAAAGGAGGTCCTGAGCCTGTCGAAGGATTGCCAATCGTATAGACCTTCACTTTATCTCCGTATTTTTCCCGGAAAAACCCTAAAGCGCCTGACTTAAGGGTCTCTTCTTTATCTGTTACTTCGCAAAGCACGGGCAGATTCTCTTTGATTTTTTTGTTCACTATTTCCTCAACTTGTTTTATCTGCTCCGGCGTCAATTTTGCGTCATGGTTAAAATCAAAACGCAAGCGTTCGGCGGTAATATTGCTCCCCTCCTGCCGGATGCGATCTCCCAGAACCTGGCGCAGGGCCTGATGCAGAATATGGGTAGCGGTATGGTATTTCGTCACCTGGTAGCTTTGATCGGCCAGACCGCCGCGGAAAATATGCTCGGCCGCGCCCTTTGATAATTTCTGATGTTTTTTAAGTTCCTCTTCAAAATCCTCTTTGTTTATTTTCTGTCCTTTTTCATTGGCAATTTCTTCAATTACCTCATATGGCAGGCCAAAACTCTCAAAAATATAAAAAGCGATTTTTGCGTCAATTTGCCCGGACTTTTCCAGCTCTTTTATCCCCTGATTTAATGCCTTTTCAAAACGGCCGGCTTCTTCGCTAAACATCTCTGCTATTTCTTTCTTGTTCTGCGCCAATTCCGGAGAAACGTCTTTATAAATTTCGGCGATTTCCCCGATGATTTCTTCAAAAGGAAAGTCCGCCATAGCCAAGCCGGTTTTTCTCATTGAAAGCAGGGCTCGCCGCAAAAGCCGCCTTAAAATATAACCTTGAGTCTTGTTTGAAGGAAAAACGCCGCTGTTGGCAATCATGGTTGCCGCTTTCAAATGGTCAGCGATTATCCGCATTGCTTTTGTGTCTGACGCATTTTCTCCATATGTCTTGCCTGAAATTTTTTCTATCTTTTGAATAATCGGTGAAAAAAGATCTGTTTTAAAAATATCTGGAGTATTAGCGGAAGCCGCGGCCAAGCGTTCCAAACCGCCGCCGAAATCCACATTTTTTTGAGACAATTCTCTCAAAGACCCGTCTGCCTGTTTTTGATACTGGATAAACACCGAATTGCCGATTTCTATAAATCGACCGCAATCACAATTCGGATGGCACAACTTACCATATTTTTCATCATGCTCAACTTCAGTAAACTCGTAAAAAACCTCTGAATCCGGCCCTCCTATTTCGCCGACAGGCATATCTTTTGGAATGCCCGATCTAGACCACCAGTTTTTCTTTACATCGTAAAAACAAATATGATCTTCCAGAACACCTAATTTTTTCCAAATAGCAAGCGATTCTTCATCTTTTGAAACGCCCGTTTCTTTATCGCCCTGAAAAACCGAAACCCAAAGCCGATCTTTATTCAAATCCAATTCTTTGGTTAAAAATTCCCAAATCCAAAACAACTGCTCTGCTTTAAAATAGTCTCCTAAAGACCAATTGCCCAGCATTTCAAAAAAAGTATCGTGCCGATTATCGCCTACTTCTTCAATGTCGCCGATACGCAAAGAAGGCTGAGAATCAACTAAACGTTTGCTTCCTGAAGGATGCGGCTCCCCCAGCAAATAAGGCACTAATGGCTGCATGCCCGAAGAAATAAAAAGCGTAGTCGGATCTTCGCCCAAAACCAAAGGCGCCGGCGGTATAATCTTATGCTTTCTTCGTTCAAAAAACTTTAAAAACTTTTTCCTGATTTCGCCTGAAGTCATTGATTAATAATAACAAAAAAACAGCTATTAAAAAAGTACGAAAAAGGAGCTAAGCTCCTTAAAGAGCTCCTTAAAGAATGATCCCGCCGCCCAAAAGCTCCCTATCCTTGTAAAACACGATTGATTGACCGGGCGTAATCGCTCTTTGAGGATTGATAAATTTAACAGACATCGCATGTCTATTGGACATGCGATGTCCTATAATGGCAAAAATCTCTTTTTGCTGGGAACGGATCTTTGCTTTTACTTTTAATGGCAGTTTTGGAGGTCTCCCGGAAATCCAGTTAATTTCTGCTGCCATAAGCTCTTTTTTAAACAAGTCCTTTTCCTTTATTGTCACTATTAAGGCATTCTTCTTTAAATCCTTTTTCAAAACATAAAAAGGGCCCTGGCTCTGCTCTTTGAAAAAAAGATTGGGGCCAATCCCCCATCTTTGGCCAATGGTAAAAAACCCCAGGCCAGGATGCTTGCCGATTATTCTTCTTTTAGTATTAATAATTTTTCCCGGCCTCAATATTAAATTAGATTTTAAAAAATCGTTCGGATCAGAAGACAAAAAACAAAGGTTTTGGCTTTCTTTGGTTTTAGCCGTCGGCAATCTGTATTTTTTTGCCAAGGCCCTAACTTCAGTTTTAGTATAATCTCCGATTGGAAAAAGAATCCTGGCCAGCTGTTTTTGATTCAGCTTCCAGAGAAAATAGGATTGGTCTTTATCTTTATCTTTGGCTTTAAATAACTTGTCTTTTTCTTTACGGGCATAATGGCCGGTCGCCACATAGTCAGCTCCAAGGTCTAATGCTTTTTTTAAAAACAAACCCAGCTTTATCTTTTTATTGCAGACAACGCAGGGATTGGAAGTCAAACCCGATCTAGTCTTTTTTAAAAAATAATCAACCACCTCTTTCTTAAACTCTTTTTCAAAGTCAAAAACACGAAAAGGAACGCCCAATTTTAAAGCGACTGTTCTTGCCCGCCGCTCCGAATCCAAAGAACAACAACGATTCCAGCTCCCGAACCTGGGATCCGCCCAAAACCTCATGAAAGCGCAGGAGACTTCATATCCTGCGCTTTGAAGCAGAAAAGCTGCTACAGACGAATCTACGCCCCCAGACAGGGCTACAAATACCTTAGCCATGATTTAAGAGAAGCGATCTGCCACATTTGAAGCGGCAAAAGCCCTGGGTTTTAAAGCTATCTCAAAACCGTTGCCACGAATAATGCCGGTCACTTCTTTGACCATTTCTTTGGTTTGGCCAACCTCGCCAACATCAGCATGGATATAACGGAATTGATAATTGGGAATTGTTTTTAATAAAGCGATTTTATCTTGCAAAGCTTCTCTTAAATCAAGAGCCAATGCGCAAGAAAGAAGAACCTCTTCTAAAATCCTGGTTTTCCAATGATAAAATTTCTTATTCTTATAATTGATTCTTTTCAGGAAAAAACGGCCTCCGGCCCCGGTCCTCAAAACCACGACTGCCAAAGGAAATTCCGGAGACTCAGACGAAGACGAATCGCAGCCGACAATAACATCATAAAAAATATCCGGCTTTTCCTGAATATATTTTAAAAGCTCGTCAATCATCTCGTCAAAAGAAAGATAGCCCCGGCTCGGGTTATAAAAATCTTTTTGAGAAGTAAAAACTAATTCGTTATCCATGATCCTTTGAAATACCAGGATTTGAGAAAAAAGTAAATATCAATTAGAATCCTCGTCATTTGCTAAAATAACAAAGAGATAATCTCCTTATAGCTGTTGGTATATCAAACCTTTGGTTTGCTATAGCTGTTGGTATATCAAACCTTTGGTTTGCTATAGCTGTTGGTATATCAAACCTTTGGTTTGCTATAGCTGTTGATATATCAAACCTTTGGTTTGCTATAGCTGTTGATATATCAAACCTTTGGTTTGCTATAGCAAATGATCAAATTTCCAAACAAGCCTTGATTACTTTTTCTATCTTTTTTGAATTTACCGAGGCCTGGCCGATAACCACGCCGCCAATACCGGTTTCTTTCAGATAACTCTTGAGATTGCCCCCGTCGACGCTGCCTCCGTAAAGAATAACGGGGTTAAGGCTAAACCTATTGTTAAGATATTTTCTGACTAACATCTGCTTCTCTTCCACTTCTCTAAAATCTAATGGTTTCGCTCCCTGGGTGCTAACGCCAAAAGCCGGCTCATAAACAAATAATATTTTTGGCGAAAACCTTTTATCAATCCCCGCTAAAAGCACCTTTAGCTGGCGCACAATTTCTTTCTTTGCCGCTGCTTTTATCATTGGTTTTAACTCGCCAAAAAACAAAATCGGCTGCAAACCCGCGCTCAAGACGGCTTTAAGTTTTTTATTGATAATCTCTTCGGTTTCGTTAAAAACTCTCTTTCTTTCCGAATGGCCCAAAATTACATAATTGCAATCAATGTTTTTCAGCATTAAAGGAGATATCTCTCCGGTAAAAGGCCCTCCCTTGGCTTCCCAAAAGCAATTTTGGGCGCAAACATCGATTTTAAAATCTTTTTTGATCTTTTCTAAAAAGATAAACGGAGAACAAATAATCAATTTATACCTTTTTAAAAGCTCTCTGTTTCTTAACGGCAGTAATAGCCTGCCGGCCTCTTTCCAATTTAAGGGATGACATTTCCAGTTGAAAAAAATGTATTTTTTCATGATTTAATTAATGATACTAATTATTCCTAATGTTAAAAGACTGACAATGATTCCGGAAATCATGGCTCCCAGGCTGACCAAAATGATTCCTCTTTTCGCCGGGATTTCAAGAATAAAACTGGCTAAAGCCCCGGTCCAACCGCCAATAAAAGGAATGGGAATTGCCGTTAAAACAACAACGATCAAATCTTTTCCTAAAATCCCTAATTTTTCCGTCTTTTTGCTTACTTTTAAAAACAACCAGCCAAAGAACTTTTTAAAAAAATTAAATCTTTCTGACAGCCATTGCGAGATTAACTTAGCCAAAACGACTATGCCGATTAAAGGAACAATATTGCCGGCTACCGAAAAAAGATAGGCAGACCAGATCGGCATTTTGTAAACGCCACAAGCCAAGGGGATGGCTCCCCTTAATTCTACAATCGGCGACATGGCCACCAAAAAAGTCTTTAATTCAGAAATCATAAATCATATTTTTTAGCAATAAAGTTCCATCTGATTTGGAAAACTTCAAATAAAGTTTTAACGACGCCGGACAGATCAACCGTGGACCCGAAGTCATTTTTCCAAATAACGGGAACTTCCTTGATCTTGTAACCGAGTTTTCTGGCAATGGCCAAAACCTCAACATCAAAACCCCAGCGGTTAATCATGGTTTTGGGAAAAACGTTTTCTACCACCTCTTTGGTAAAACATTTAAATCCGCATTGGGTATCTTGAATGCCAGAAAAACCGCCAATTGTCTGGACAACAAGATTTCCAGCCTTTCCAATCAATCTTCTCAATAATGGCTGGGCAGGGCTTGTAATTGATCCTTTAATGTCTCGGGAGCCGATAACAATCCGGTAATCTTGTTCAAAGAAAGGCCACATCTTTTCAATCTGATTAATTGAAGTAGAATTATCGGCATCCATAAAAAGCCGAAAGTCCCCTTTTGCTTCAAGCATACCCTGCCTGACAACATAACCCTTGCCATGATTTTCCTTATTATCAATTAACCGTAAGGAGCTTAGCTCCTTTACGACTTTAATGGTTTTGTCTTTTGAGCCGTCGTTGACGATGATAATCTCATAATCATATGTTTGTCGTTGTAAGTAAGAATAAACCTCTTGCAAAGTTTTTGGTAATCGTTTTTCCTCATTGTAAGCCGGAATAATAACTGAAAGTTTCATTGTTTATATTGTAGCAAAGCTTTACTAAAATAACACCTAAAATTAAGGCCGTCGCAAGGCGTTATATTTTTATCTCCTTGGCTTAGCCGAGGAGAAAATATTTAATCAATAGATTTATCGGACATCGCATGTCTTTATTAGACATGCGATGTCCATTGCGTTTAATTAAAAAAAATAAAAACCGCGGTGTGATTTCACAGCGCGGTTTTTTAGAACTATTCTAGCGGATCCTTCCCGCTAAAAACAAAATCTTCCCCTTTTCATAACAATCGTCACTTATGTCCCCCTTCGTGGCCACAGCAGTGACAGCTTCAAGATTGCACCCCACGGCTTGAAGCATGCACGCTGCTCCCAATTCCACTAGTGAAATACCAGGAGAGCAAACGACAACAATGCTCTCCGGGTTCACACGAGCCCAGGCATCCCGAACTTCAATTCGGGACGGTTCAACCAGGGTGGGAGTGGGGACGGGGGTGAGGGTGGACTCGCCGTCGCAAGCGACGGTTGCAGTGATTAAAACAATCACCGCCAAAAAGACAAAGAACAAAGACTTTTTCATTTTTGCTCTCCTTTTGAGAGTTTGACTCATAGCCTTTCAGCGACGAGTCGTGGTAGAAAGAACTTTGATTTGATGATTATATTATAGCATAGCTCTTACGGCTTGTCAAGTCATTATCTCCTTGGCTTAGCCGAGGAGAAAATAAAACTTGCCCTTTCCATTTGGATCGGGCAGGTTTTGACGCTACTGTTGCCACAGCAGCGTCAGGGCTGCCAAGATAAACGCTATCAGGGCCGCCACGAAAAGTTTCATTCTCATTGCATCTCCTTTCTTTTGAATTTCCCGTTATTATAAACGGGATAATGTTAATTTATCACAATATCAATATTTTGTCAAGATTTGACACCCTTTTCCTGTTATTGCCACCATATCTTCAAAATGGCAGGATAAGGATTTATCCGTTGTTTCATAGGCAAAGCCGTCAGCAGATTTTTCCAATTGCCAGTCGCCAGCCGTCACCATGGGCTCAATACAAAAAACCATGCCTTCCTTTATCTTGGGCCCGGTTCCCTTTTTGCCAAAATTAAGAATCTGCGGATCTTCATGAAGTTCTTTGCCGATGCCATGGCCGCAAAACTGGCGCACCACATTAAAACCCTGGGATTCAACGTAGTTTTGGGTTATCCATTCAAGATCGCCAAAGCTATTGCCCGGCTTGGCATATTTTACAGCTTTAGCCAAAGCCTCTTTAGTGACTTTGATGAGTTTTCTTTGCAATTTATTCGATTTGCCGGCAACAACTGTCCTGGCCATATCAGCATGAAACCCCTGATGATAAATACCCAAATCAAGGGAAATCATATCTCCTTGTTTTAAAATTCTAGTTGAAGGAATACCATGAATAACCTGCTCATTAATGGAAACGCAAAGGCAGGCTGGAAAACTGTCATAACCCTTAAAAGAACAGGTTCCACCTGATTCTAAAATGAGCCGCTCAGCGAGCGTCTCCAGTTCCATGGTCTTTATGCCGGGTTTCATTTCCTTTTCCAGCCTTTTCATTATCTTGGCCAAAATCTTGCCAGCCTCAGCCATTATTTGAAGTTCAAAATCTTTCTTGATGGGAATCATCAGTTATTTTAAAGCCTTTAGAATGTTTTTAAAAACTATGGTCGGAGCCGGAGAACCATTAATTTTCTTTACTGAAATGCCCTGTTTTTTAAGATAAGACATGACCGGCAAGGTTCTGTCTTTATACTGTTTTAACCTGATAATAATGGTTTTAGGATCATCCAGTCCTTTTCTTTTTAAAAGCTTTGAGCCGTCCAAGGGACAAGATTTAAGCTTATTTGTTTCTTGAGAATAAAGGATGGGATGGCGCATTAATTTACAAATCTTTCTGTGGGAATTCCTGAAAATAGATTCTTTAGCGCTGATATCCAATAAAACTACCTTGATGTTTTTTGCCCCATAAAGTTTTTTCAAAAACGGAATCAGCTCTTCAGCTTCAGGCATGGTTCTGGGCGAACCGGCCAAAATCAAACTTTCGCCTTCATCGGCTAATTGCTTAATCTTTTCTTTCATCCAAAAAGAAACCATTAAAGGATTATTTAAAATCCCTGTTTCCCAGTTTGTTTTTTCCTGTTTAAGAGAATATTTTTTACCATTAATAACTATTGTCTCGTTCCCTTTAATTTTCATTATATTTGATTCAATAATCTTACTCGTCTCAATATAATAAAGACTTAATTTATCCGAAACAAGCTCTGCTTGAGTTCCCTTGCCGGAACCCGGAGCTCCCATGATAATGACGATTTTTGAAGCCATATTTTGCGCTTTAAAATATAATGAAGATTAGAAAGTGTCGTATTCTCTCATTTCCAATTGAGCGTTAATCGCTCGAATGGTTTCAAGAACGACGCTGACCACGATTAAAAGAGAGGTGCCGCCGACCAGGAATTGAAAAGACTGGACCCCGGTAATGCCCTGGACAATTGAAGGCATGACGGCAATCAAGCCCAAAGACAAGGCCCCGACCACCAGAATTTTATTCAAAACCGCTGAAAGAAATCCGGCCGTAGAACTTCCCGGCCTGATGCCAGGGATAAAACCGCCCATTTTCTGCAGGTTTTCCGCAATGCTTTTTGGATCAAAAGTAACCATGGTATAGAAAAATGTAAAGACAAACACTAATAAGAAGTAAAGGCTGCCGTGAATCCAGGGGTCCTGGAAGAAATGAGAAACGCCCGAAAAGAACTTGCCGACATTCCCGGGAGAAGCGACGAAAAAGTTAGCAATCATGGTTGGAAATAAAAGAAAGGAAATGGCAAAGATAATGGGAATAACGCCGGCGGGATTAACATTAATGGGCAGATAAGTCGACACCCCGCCATAAAGCTGAGCCCGTTGGCTCCCCCTGACCCTTTTGGCATAGGAAACCGGAATATTTCTTCTGGCTTCAGTGATTAAAACTACGCCGGCAATAATCGCCATTGAGGAAACAAAGAAAAGAACATATGAAAACAATTTAGTCGGATCATAAGTTAGCGCCATTTGCCTGATACTGTTTGGAAAATCAGCGATAATACCGGCAAAAATCAATAAAGAGATGCCGTTACCCATTTTTTTCTCAGAAATCAATTCCCCCAGCCAAACTAAAAACATAGTTCCGGCTGACATCATCAATAAAGACGACAGCATCAGCAAGGGAGACAGCTGGCCGATGATTTGCTGCTGGCGGAAAACAGCCAGCATCGAATAGCCCTGAAGTATGGCCAAAGGAATAGTTAAAATCCTGCCATATTGATTGAACTTTTGTCTGCCTCTTTCTCCTTCTTCTTTGTAAAGCTTTTCCAAAGCCGGGAAAATCATGGTTAAAAGCTGCAGAATAATAGTGCCGGTGATATAGGGACCGACACCAAGCATGACAATAGAAAGATTGTCCAAAGCGCCTCCGGAAAAGATATTCAAAAGGCCGAAAAACTGATTGCCTTCGAGAAACTGGCGCAGTTTGTCTGCCGCAATTCCAGGAATCGGGATATTGGCCATGATTCTGAAAATTACAAAAATCCCCAGAATAAACAGAATTTTATTCCTTAAGTCCGGCAGTTTAAAGATTTGTAGAAGTTTCCGGTACCACATTATTAGATGGTCGGCGAAGCCGACATATTAATTAATTGAATACATTGGCTAAGACAGACAATGGCTGTCATTTGATAGTTCCTTTAGCTTTTTTAATCTTGGCTGACGCCGATCTGGTATATTGGCAATTCTCAAAAATCAAGGCCTTGCTCAAAAGTCCTGTTCCTAAAATCTTTAATTTAAATGCTTTTTGCCCAGGCAGAGAAATTAATTTTTTCGCCACTAAAGTCTTTACATTGACTGTTTCGCCTTTATTATACGCCTTTTCAATCTCGGTCAAATTGATTCCAACCCTGTATCTTGGCGCCATATGAAAACTATGGCCCCTTAATTTTGGATAGCGCATAATTAATTCTCTGAAAACCGGCTTTAAATGTTTGCCGGATCTGGATTTTTGCCCCTTAATGCCGCGGCCGGAATAAGTGCCTTTTTTACCGCCCCGGCCCACTCTTTTGGCTTTTTTTGCCTTATGAATTTGTCTCAGTTGGTGTAGCTGCATTTTTAGTAACTTTAACTTTCAATTTTTTTAAAGCTTCCATGGTC
>Ga0209211_10009721_pt1 | contig 12738 bp, 14 predicted proteins | sample RifGroA2_FD_183992 | JGI IMG/M metagenome (GOLD analysis project Ga0209211, IMG submission 183992) | Groundwater microbial communities from Rifle, Colorado, USA - Groundwater A2 (SPAdes) (version 2) | ecosystem: Environmental > Aquatic > Deep subsurface > Groundwater | place: Rifle, Colorado... | reverse complement strand
TTAATTCCGAGCCCGAGATAATTTTTGTTTGTTTTTGACAACTCTTCATCGGTAAAATCAAAAAAGGCCCCTTCGACCCATTCTTCACGACTTCTTCTTTTAAGATCGCTTTTAGGTAAATTCAAATTTCCGCCAATAAAAAGAATATCTTGAACGGATCGGGCATTTTTTTTGCGGATAAATTTTCCGAGAAGTGAACGAAACATTGTTTACAAAACAACTAGGCTTACTGTAATAAGAAGATGGGTTAAAATGGTTAGAATGGTTAAAAAGGAACGAGCGAATTTAGTTAATTGAGCGAATTAAACTATAATCTCTCAATCTCTAATCTCCTAATTCGCTAGTTTGTTTACTTCTGTGCTTTAGTGCCTGCCTGCGCAGGCAGGCTTCATTGTTTCGTCGTATCAATAAACATTGCGTTGAACCGACGACTGGTGAAATGGAAAAACACAAACAAAATAACGGTCAAAGATAAGTTGTAAATAGCTTGATGCCAGATGTCCGTGGAAGCGCTTGAAAAAATTCTGGCGAGAATAAACTCACTGGTTTCGAATAAATAAAAAATTATTTGATACAAATACATCACAAGAGAATAAACAACAATGGCCGCCAAATTCAGTCCGATCAGCGCGTAAAATGATTTATTGGTAAGCAAATGAACGGACAGTAGATGAATAACATAAAGAGTCGCCAAAAGAGCGATCGTGATCGCTCCAAATGGCAAAATAGAATACAAGTCCAGGATGAAACCTAAAATAAAAGCGTAAAAAACGCCAAGAGAAAATTTGTAAGCCACGCAAATAAAAACCAACACGGTCAAAATCACGTTCAGCCCACCGAGGTAAATCGCGCCGGCTGGGATCACAGTCAGCTGGATGACCAATAATAACAAAATGAGCAATAGCTGCTTTGTAAATTTAATCATTTCGATTTGCCCTTTTTATGATATTAACCAGAGTTACTTTATTGAAATCAATCAATGATTCAATCGAAGCTTCTTGAAACAACTGCTCCGGTTCTTGATTGACTTTTTTTATCTGTCCCACGACCAAGCCTTTGGGGATCGCTTGTTCCAGTCCGGACGTAACCACAATGTCATCAACTTTCACGGTTTCAGACTGGGGAATAAACCTCATTTTTATGCCAATACCATACTCGCCTTCAACCAAACCAATTGTTTTGGCGCCATTCAAAACTTTTACCGATACCTTGGACAAATCATCATTAATCAAGAGAACCATGGCGCTTGTCTTGTTAACTTTATAAACTTTTCCGATCAAAACGCCATTATCTCCCAGCACCGGCAAACCGACGATCAAACCGCTTGATTCTCCCTTATCGATAATCAATGAGTTTTGCGTTAACTCCGTGTTCTGACCGATAACTCTGGCCACTTCAAATTCATTTTTTAAATTTTTGGAAAAATTAATTTGCGATTTCAAAAATTCATTTTCCTCCGCTTCAACTTGATAAACGCTTTTTTCTTTGATCAGTGTCAGCAATTGATTTTTCAACTCATTGTTTTCTTCGATCAAGGATTGCTTAGATCGATAATCCAAGTAGTTGGTACCGACCCAATTTGAAGCGCCGTAAAAAACACGCAAAAACGGCTTGGTCAAATAAATAACGGAATTTTCAATAGGCCGCAAAACTCCCAAATAATGCAAAAAAAACAGTAGAAAAATAATTACTACCGACAAAATAATTTGCTTAGCATGTTTATTCACGAACAGCATGATCGTATCGCAATTTTCTGATAAAATTAACCGCACTAATTGTCCCAAACATCTTACTAATCCTAATAATCCTACTCATCCTATATTCTTACCTGACCATTTTCTCATCATTGGCCGACGGCAAAAGAACTTGTTTCAACATATTGTCATCTTCGAGAAGCAAATTGATGCCGCGAATAGTGCAAGTGGTCGGATCATCGGCTACGCGAGCGGGAATTTCAGTTTCACGACTGATTAATTTGTCGATGCCGCGCAATAGCGCTCCACCGCCGCAGAGCACAATGCCGCGTTCGTAAATATCAGCCACCAATTCAGGCGGCGTAATCTCAAGTACGCTCTTGATCGAGTCAATCATCGAAGAAATCGAACCGGCCAAAGCTTCGCGCACTTGATAATCCGTAATCATAATCTCGCGCGGCAAACCGGAAATCAAATCTCGTCCGCGCATTTCCACTGAAATCGGCTCGGTTAATTCAAAAGCTGAACCGGCTTTAATTTTTATTTCTTCCGCGATTTTTTCTCCGATTAGCAAATTGAACCGATCGCGCGCGTAATGAATAATATTCTTGTTCAAATCCTCGCCCGCGGTTTTCAATGATTTCCAGATAACCACGCCGTGAAGTGAGATAACTGCGATCTCGGTTTTGCCTCCGCCTAGATTGACGAGCATACTGCCGGAAGCATCTTGCACCGGCAAACGCGTGCCAATAGCCGCGGCCATCACTTCTTCCACCAGATAAACCTTGCCCGCGCCGGCACCAAGCGCCGCGTCTTCAACCGCTTTCTTCTCCACTTCCGTGACATCAAGCGGAATACCTATGATCACGCTCGGACGCATCGTAAAATTAAAATTTTCTTGCAATATTTTATCAAAAAAATATTTCAACATTTTTTCCGTCACTTCAAAATCAGAAATTACGCCTTTAACCAACGGGTAGGCCAACGTAATATAGCCGGGATTCTTGCCAACCATTTTCCGCGCGTCATCACCCACCGCGATGATCTGATCCAGACGATTATTAATCGCGACAATGGAAGGCTCACGAATAACAATGCCTTTGTCCTGCAAACAAACCACGGTATTGGTCGTACCAAGATCAATACCGATTTTTTTTGAAAAACGATTAAAAAAATTTTTAAACATAATAACCCCGTCTCCTGCTAGCCAAGCCTGTTTAGCACTTCATCAGTTTTAATCAATTCAACTTTTTCCGATGAACGTTTTTTTAATTCAACTGAATTTGAAGCCAATGTTTTTTCGCTGATAATCAGACGATACGGAATGCCAATCAGATCGCAATCATTCAGTTTTACGCCCGTTGATTCATCACGGTCATCATAGAGTACCTCTATTCCGGCTTCAGTCAATGTGACATAAAGCCGTTCCGCAACCTCCGCAATCTTATCGCTATTTTTCAAAGTTAGCAAATGCACTCTAAACGGAGCAATGGCCTCAGGCCAAACAATGCCTCTGGCGTCTGAAAAAACATCCACCAACACTCCCATGAGCCTGGTTATACCAATACCATAAGAACTCAAGTGAACCGGCTTTCTGGTTCCGTCCTTATCTATGAAGGACAATCCCATCTGTTCACACTTACTCGTACCAAAATTAAAAATGTTACCAACTTCAGCGGATTTTTCCTTTTCAAAATCTTTCATCTTCATGCCCAACTTATTGACCGTCTCTTCATTGTATATCTCTTCGTTGATGGCGATCTTCTTTTCTTTGTTCACATAAATAACATCTTCTCCTGTCTCACAAATAGTTTGAAACTCATGACTGAATTTATCCGTGAAGACACCTCCGGAAGCCGAGGTGACAAAAGTGATATCACCCAGGCCAATGCGTTTGAACACATTTATATAAGCCACCGTGGTTTTCTTATAAAAATCAAGATTAGCCTCTTCTGTGGCGCAAAAAGCGTACATGTCTTTCATTAAAAACTCTCGACATCTGATGATGCCGCTTTTGGCTCTGACCTCATTTCTCATTTTATTCTGGAATTGGTGAACATACCTCGGCAAATCATGATAACTGGCTAAAAACGATTTCATCATCTCAACAATCGGCTCTTCATGCGACCAACCAAAACCGACCTCATTATCATTTTTTAATTTTGATTTAAACCAAACGTCCACGGTCGCTTCATCCCATCTGCCGGTTTTTTTCCAAATTTCTTTATTCTGCAGACTGGACATTATAATTTCTTCTGAACCTAAACGTTCCATTTCCTCGGATACGATTTTTCTAATATTATTGACAACTTTAAAACCCAGGGGTAAGAGATCATAAACTCCGGCCATTTCCTTATTGATAAAACCGGCTCGGATTAACAACTTGGCATTTCCCGATACTTCATCGGCCGGTGCTTCTTTTCTCGTTTTCGTAAAAAGATTTGATTGCCTCATAAAAATTTATCGGTTAGATTTTTTAAATGAAATAAAAAGCAATTCAATCGTGCCGGCCAGAGCCAAGACAATCAGCATCATCCACCAAGTTAACCAACGTTGACTCTGCAAAATCAACGAAGTGACGACCGCGCAACTTAAAATTATTGATTGCCGTGAAGCAATACTCACGCCTTTGTAGGCCATTTCATTCATTCTGATAATCCGGGAGCGAATTAAAAATCCACCCAAGGAAAACGCGCCGCACAACGCCAATCCCAAACTCAAATAAAAAAATATCTTAACCGGAATTCCGCCCTGAATCGGGTTCATGAAAAAAAAAACGAAAAACCAAGCCGTAAATGAAAGCGCGGTGCAGATTGAAAGCAAGATTAAATATTTTGTTATGCTCATATATCAACCAAAACCTGTTTCTCATCGCTCTGCCATAAAAAATTACGACTTACGCCATTAACCCAAACCTTTCCGGTTAAAGTGTTGTCAGGCAAAGATCTAATATCACTACAACCTTCAACCTTTTCCCCGGCGATGGTTTTGATAATCTCGTTGCCATGAAACGGATACATTACTCCGTTAACCATAACTCTTCCCGCCAATTCACCGTTAGGTTGGGTGTGAATATAATTACAATTTTCAATTGTTTCCCCGGCGATGGTTTTGATAATCTCGTTGCTGTGAAACGGGTACCATACTCCGTTAACCTGAACTCTTCCCGCCAAATCATTGTTGGGTTGGGTGTGAATATAATCACAATATTCAATCTTTACTTTGGCGATGGTTTTGATAATCTCGTTGCCGTGAAACGGATACCATACTCCGTTAACCCTAACACTTCCCGCCAAATCATTGTTGGGTTGGGTGTGACGAGATTATCAATCTTCAATCTTTACTTTGGCGATGGTTTTGATAATCTCGTTGCCGTGAAACGGATACAATACTCCGTTAATCTGAACTCTTCCCGCCAATTCACCGTTAGGTTGGGTGTGAATATTATAACAAAATTCAATCTTTTCCCCGGCAATGGTTTTGATAATCTCGTTGCTGTGAAACGGGTACCATACTCCGTTGACCTGAACTCTTCCCGCCAAATCATTGTTGGGTTGGGTGTGAATATAATCACAATTTTCAATCTTTTCTTTGGCGATGGTTTTGATAATCTCGTTGCCGTGAAACGGATACAATACTCCGTTAATCTGAACTCTTCCCGCCAAATCATTGTTGGGTTGGGTGTGAATATTATAACAATCTTCAATCTTTTCTCCGACGATGGTTTCTATAATCTCGTTGCCGTGAAACGGATACCATACTCCGTTAATCTGAACTCTTCCCGCCAAATTACCGTTGGGTTGAAAATGAATATTCGCGCAGGATTGAATCTCTTCATTGGTTTCATCTCTCAGTTCCATGATAAAATCATAAACCTCTCCGGGTAAAAATTCTCCCAGTTCCTTCTTCAGTAAATTATATTTTCCTTCCCACTTAATCTTGATCATCCTTGCTTTACCTAGCTTGCCCGTTTCTTTGGCTTTTTCGTATTCTAAAATAAACTCTTCTTTGAGCGCTTGGAGTTGTTCGCAGTCAATTTTTATCTGTTGGCAAAGAAATGACATAATTATTTTGAACTATGAACATTGTGACTACCAATAATCATGGTTCAGACAACTAAATTATCCTACTCATTTTTCTGATTCTACCTAATCCTAACAATCCTCAAAACAAAATCTGTTTCTCCTCGCTCTGCCACAAAAAATTACGGTTTACTGCTTTAATACGAACCTGTCCTAACAAAGTGTTGTCAGGCAAAGATCTAATATTATCACAATTTTCAATCTTTTCCCCGGCAATGGTTTTGATAATCTCATCGTCGTGAAACGGATACCATACTCCGTTAACCTCAACTCGTCCGGCCAAAGTGCCATCCGACTGGGTGTGAATGTTATCGGAATATTCAATATCTTCATTGCCAATGGTTTTAATCAGCTCATTGCCTTGGAACGGATACCATTTCCCGCCAACCTGAACTCGTCCGGTCAAAGTGCCATCCGGCCGGGTGTGAATGTTATAGGAATCTTCAATAGCTTCATTGCCAATGGTTTTAATCAGCTCATTTCCTTGGAATGGATACCATTTATCGCCAACCTTAACTTGTCCGGTCAAAGTGCCATCCGGCCGGGTGTGAATGTTATAGGAACCTTCAATAGCTTCATTGCCAATGGTTTTAATCAGCTCATTTCCTTGGAATGGATACCATATCCCGCCAACCTCAACTCGTCCGGCCAAAGTTCCATCCGGTCGGGTGTGAATGTAATCGGAATCTTCAATATCTTCATTGCCAATGGTTTTAATCAGCTCATTGCCTTGGAACGGATACCATTTCCAGCCAACCTTAACTCGTCCTGCCAAAGTTCCATCCGGCTGGGTATGAATGTTATCGGAACCTCTAATATCTTCATTGCCAATGGTTTTAATCAGCTCATTGCCTTGAAACGGATACCATATCCCGCCAACCACAACTCGTCCGGATAAAGTTCCATCCGGCTGAAAATGAATATTATCAGCATCATGAATATCTTCATTGGTTTCATCTCTTAGTTCCATGATAAAATCATAAACCTCTCCCGAAAAAAACTCACCCAGTTTTTTTCTTAGAAGCTCATACTTCTTTTCCCATCTATTTTTGAGAACTCTCGCCTTTACCAAATTCTTGGTTTCATTGGCTTTTTCGTATGCCAAAAAAAACTCGTCTTTCAGCGCTTGCAGTTGTTCGCAGTCAATTTTAATCTGTTGGCAACGGGAAGGCATAGTTGAATTGATAAATCATTAAATAAACAAAAATATAAAAACAGAAAATTAGTGTCCAATAAATAACTGTAAACTACTCAATGTCAGCTACCAGCGCCTTAATATCCCAACAATCTTATTCTCAGTTTACCATCAATCCTCATATTTAACAACTCCACGTTGAACTATATTGACGCGTTTAACGCTGTTTAAAAACTTTTCGTTTATCAGCTGAATCAGCGTATTTTTTTTGAAACCAAGTTCCTGCGCGATAATGGAATTCGCGCAATTTATTTTGAGAACAAAGGATTTCAACGAGACGGCTTTGGCCTGCTCCGCGCCCTTCTTGCCCCAAAATTCTCTAATCTTTTGGTCTGCGTATTCCACCACCAAACTGGCCTGTATCTGCCCCGACAGAACCGATTTTTTGAAACGTTTTTTGATTAGTGATTTTAAATTGTCCATAACGAATTATTAACCACCTGATTTAAACAACCAAGACAGTTGAGATTGCTTCGCTTAGGCGAATTGTACGTTTACCAAACGTATGGCTCGCAAAGACAGTCTAGACTGTCTTTGCGAGCGAGAGTCCAACTTGAACTCAGGCTCATAAATACGCGAAGCAATCTCACCGATCACGCAATCACTCAAATCTTTTTAAACTCGCAAATACCTTTGTAATCGCAATACTGGCAAATAAATTCCGACGGCGTCGGGCTAAAATCGCCCGCGACTATTTGGTCGGCTTGCTCAATAAAAATTTTCTTCAATTTATCTTTGTCTTCCGGCTTGGCCAACGCAGGCAACAGTTCATTGCCTTCAAGATAATAATAGTATAAATTTTCAAATTTGTAGCCAAGCAATTCCTCACCCGCGATTTGGTAAAGAATCAACTGCCTCCTATCCTCAAACGACAAAGGCAACTTCGCCGTCTTGCCTGTTTTGTAATCAATCACCCTCACCTTATTGTCCGGCGCGGAATCCACGCGATCAATGCGTCCTTTGAAATAATACGAACCGATTTTTAAATTAAAATCTTGTTCAAGCGCTTTCACTAGCGGTTTTTCTTCGATGAATCTGGCGTAAAATTTTGACAACATTTCTTTTCCTTTTTTGCAATAATTCTCTCGTTCCGCCCTATCCCTGTACCAATCATCACTCCAACATTCACCATAAATTTTAAATAACTTTTCAATCGGTTGAATTGTTTTTTCTTTATTTTCAGCCGCGCCAAACAGTGCGCCTTGATTTAATTTTTCAGTTTCCATGTTTTCCGATAAAAACCTTTGCAAAGTGGCGTGCATGGCCGTGCCAAAAGTCAGGTGACAACTGCCAAACGTCGGTATTTTCAAAACATAAGCGAATTTGTAGCGCAAAGGACAAATTCCGTATGTCTGCAATTGCGAAAAACTGAACTTCTCATGGTTAACGCAACGGTCAGTTCCAGTCGGCGTTTCCGAAATTATCTCGCTCGGCAACATTTCGGATTTTTGATGAGGCGCGCCTTCAATTTTATAACCCAGCTCTGTTAAAAACCTGGACAGTTTCTTTTTTCTAGCGCCGCCATAGTTTTCCGCTGAAGTAAAATACAAACCTTTCTTGGCTCTGGTTATGGCCACGTAAAACAATCGGCGTTCTTCCTCCAAATGAAAATCACCTGCCGGAATTTTTTCTTTGATCAGCGCAATCGGAATTTCAATCGCTTCCTTGCGTTCATCGGTTGGAAATTTCCGGTCAACCAGATTGACCACAAAAACATAATCAAATTCAAGACCTTTGGCGCTATGAATGGTCAATATTTTTACCATATCCGGTCCGGTCTCAGCGTCAAACGCCAGTTTACCCGATTCGCCGGCCTGCATTTCCAATTCAAACAACTCCAGCAAATCTTTAACCGTGGCAGACTTTGAATCATTTTCAAAATTTTGAATTTTTTTAAACAATTGCTGAATCACGGACAGTTCTTCTTTCTTTTTCGCCTCCGCCAACTTATTCAGTTCATTCAAATAACCTGAACCGTACAAAAAATTTAGCACGACTTCAGTTGGTTTCTTTTGCCTGGCAAGACCGGCATCGCGTTCGATCTGCGTCAATAATTTATTTATTTTAACACCGCTGTCCTCTGTTATATCCGAAATAACGTTTGATTGCTTTAAAACATCAAACAAGGGCAAGCTCTTTTTTTTGGCAAAGTGAACCAGCTTAACGATTTGCTCAAACTCCAAACCAACAAATTCACAGCTCAAAATTCTAAAGACGGCCGAACTCTCGTGATAATCGTCCAACAATTTCAAGTAATTGATCAAGTCCAAGGCCGCCGGTTTATTGTACAATCCTCTCAAGGCAACAAATTGATAAGGGATGTTGGCGCGCTCCAAATAATTGATAAATATATTGGCGCTGTCATTGGCTCTGACCAAAATCGCGAAATCAGACCAACTCGCTTGGTTCTCTTTTCGCAGTTGAACGATTTTACCGAGAACTGTCCGCGCTTCGTCTTCAACGGTTTCTTCGTGGAGATGAACGATTTCCGCCGCTTCAGAAAAATTAGATTTTAATTTTTTATTAATGCCCAATTTTTCTTCCAATCGATTAGGATTATTCTGAACGATGAATTTGTGCGCCAAATCCAATATTCCTTGCCGAGAGCGATAATTATTATTGAGCACAACTTCCACTGACGATGGAAAATCCAGTTTGAACTGCATGATATTGGCAATGGACGCGCCACGGAATTTATAAATGGACTGATCATCATCGCCCACCACCGTCAAATTATTTTTTGGCAGAGCGAGCAGCTTAATCAACTCATACTGAACGAAATTCGTGTCTTGAAATTCATCAACTAGAATATATTTGAACTGGTGGCGGTATTTTTCCAAAATTAACGGCCGCTTTTTGAACAATTCAATCGTCCGATTGATTAAATCAGCAAAATCCAAACAATCATTCTCCAGCAAAATTTGCTGATAAACATGATAAGCTTCGGCAATTTCGTTTACTCTTAAAATTTCACTTTTAAACAATACCTTTTTTTGTTCAACCGACAAATCATCAAGCTCAAATTGCTTAACGAAATCAGCTGAATCAGCGTTCAATTTCATTTCTTCGGCGTAACGCAAATAATCTCCCGGACAAATCCCCTCGTCTTTACATCGTGAAAAATGTTTAATCAACGCGTGAATGAATTTGGTTGGATTGCCAAGCGGTCGATAATAATCAAGATCAAAACGCGCCAAATTTTTTCTGACCATGAGCCACGTTTCAGTTTCATCAAGCAATTTAAAATTATTTGACAAGCCAATGTCCAATCCGTGCCTTTTCAAAATTTTGTCGCAAAAAGAATGGAAAGTGGAAATCCACAAATCAACATAGCCGTACGGCAACATAGTCTCAACACGAGCCTGCATTTCCTCGGACGCTTTCTCCGTAAAAGTTAATGCTAAAATTTGATCAACATTTATTGACTTTTCCATAATTAACCAAGCGATTCGCGTGGTAATAACCTTGGTCTTGCCGGTACCCGCGCCCGCCACGATTAACTGCGGACCATCTCCGTGAATGATCGCTTTTTGTTGTTGCTCGTTTGTTCCCGCGATTGTCTCCATACAGCCATTATTTTACAGGACTTTGCCTCTCCGCACAAGACACAATTAAAAAACTCCATCTTTATGAAAGATAGAGTTTTCAAACAGTGAACCAACCCCCATGTCCATTGTAATCGACAATGGCATTGAATGGAATTGTTAATTCTGTCTTAGATTTGTCTTGCTGATAGTGAAATCCTCCGGTTATCTTGATCCCTGTCTCATCAGGTTCAACTTCGATAACTTCAGCGACCAGCTCACCCAGTCCCTCTATATTCAAGAATATTGAACCTTTCCCATCCCGAATTCGAAGCAACATTGGAATTCCATATTCAGTTCGAAAACAATATTTTTTTCCTTTTTCAAGAGTAACTCGACGGCCGCACTGGCACAGACAAACTTTGTCTTTTTCAAATAACCCCATTATCCCCTCCTTTTTCGTACAATGTAATACTAACACGGTGATAATGTTTTGTAAACCCCATCAACTTATTCGTTGCAGTATCTTGCTCCGTTCGGTATAATACAATTACCTATCAAACGACAAAATTTAATTATGGAAATAACCCTTCAAAAAATCTTTGTCTTGGCATTATTATTTATCGGCGAAGCACTGACTATCTACGCGGAAATTGCCGGCGCGAAAAATCAGGAACTTGCCACGCAACCGGTTCTGCAAATTTTCTTCAAAATGTTTTTAATTTTCTGTTTAGCCGGCGTTTTTTTAATTTCCGGTTACGCGTTCGGTTTCAAGGTTTTTAAAAATATTTGGGTGGTCAGCGCAGCTTCGATCACCTCAATTTTAATTATCGAACCAATCGTGGCCTGGACGATTTTTCATCAACTGCCGACCACCGGTGCGGTCGTTGGTTTTGTTTTAGGCGCGATTGGTTTGTTTTCTACCATACTCTTTTAAAACATATCCCTAGAAATTGACTATCTATTATCGTTATAGTATAATGCAACCACGTTTTTGGATGTACCAAGAATGTGGAATCTCTATTATGGAGGACAAATGGGAATCCGAGCCAAGTACTGCGACAAAGTGCTACCGAACAGTCGAAGATGCAACACACTAATGGAGGAAAGGACGGCCGTCTTTCGATGTCCAAGTTGCGGCTACGCAAAGCCGATGACAAAAAGAGAATTGGACAAAAAAATTATTGAAATAAGAAAATCAGAAACATCATCGCGCAGAACGCCCGCGTTTATCGGGAGCAATTACCATGTTATTGATGATGCTCTTGGCGTCCAGTTCTCCATCTGATAGACAACCGCATCAAACGCACGCCACTCATTCCAACCAAAACTCTACCGCCACAAACCACATCAAAACGTGACCCCTCGAGGTCACGTTTAAACTTTTTAAATGGTACAGATTTACGGATAAACGTACAGATTGTACAGACTACCATGAATCAGCCGATCTGTAATATCTGTATACTTATCTGTACATCTGTACCCATCACATAAACGACTTCAACGCCGTGAGCGCGTTCGGAAAAAGCGGGACAAAAATATCGCCGACCGTAAGCAATGTTTTCGCCACGATTGAAATATTCATTTGTTGCATCAGCCAATCAGAAAACGGAAACTTCAATGAAAAATACAAAACAATTGACAATACGAAAATTCCTTCCGCAAAACCAAGAATAAATCCGAGCAGACGATCAAAACTGGAAATGAACGGCAACACGGTTATAATCTTGAAAATTTTTCCGATAAACCAAAACAACAAACTGACAATTTTTATCGCCAAACTGAAAATAAAAATAAAAGCGATGATATTCGCCCAATTCGATCCGCCGAGCCAGCCGGCCGCTTCCGGATAAAATCTGCTGGCCACGACCGCCGCAACAACTATTCCGATAACCGAACCAAGCGACTCAATAAAACCTTTTCGAAGTCCAAGCAAAGCCATGATCAAAATTGTAGCGAGTAAAATGTAATCAAGTAGAATCATATTGGTTGTTCTTTTGAATTGTTTAATGCCATAATCAATTTTTACTTATTCCCTGGCGTTCAACGCGCTGTCTGAACTTTCGTCCAACCTTAACCCTGGCAAGTTCTTTTTCAATTAACGCGGAAATTTTAGCAAACTCACGACTGTCTGTCAACTTCTCCTCTCTTAACGTCTCGGCCCGTTTAACCGCTGCTTCCGCTCGCGCAACGTCAATTTCTTCCGACCGTTCGGCCGTATCAGCCAGCACCACCACCTTTGT
>Ga0209211_10009717_pt1 | contig 12739 bp, 14 predicted proteins | sample RifGroA2_FD_183992 | JGI IMG/M metagenome (GOLD analysis project Ga0209211, IMG submission 183992) | Groundwater microbial communities from Rifle, Colorado, USA - Groundwater A2 (SPAdes) (version 2) | ecosystem: Environmental > Aquatic > Deep subsurface > Groundwater | place: Rifle, Colorado... | reverse complement strand
AACCTAACTTTTCCAAAACAAAGGTATAATATGCCTTTCTATTCTTCCGGCCAAATTGAATTCTTGTAAGTACGCAATCACCCAATAAAGCGATTTGTAAATAATTCAACAAAATAAAAAGCACAATAATATACCAGCTTAATAAAACAGGAGTAAACCAAACAAATATTATCTGAATCAAATGAAACCAAACAATAAAATTCTTGAATAGGGTATTCATGTTAAATCCTTCTTTTTGTCCATTTTTTATCAAAGCTTTTCCTGTATGATATAAGAGCCACAATTAAAATAAAAAACATAGTCAATGCAATTATAATATTATAAAACAGAAATATCAATCCTAAAAGAATTGATAATATCATTATCAATTTGAACCATCTCCGTCCAATTACAAGTTCATCCATGCAAAGCCATGCTATCAAATATCCTGCGGGGATACTTAGCAGGATTATTACAATCACCAATATTTCTTTTATCATTCAGAGAAAAAGAGAAATAGATTTATAAACCCTTTTCTCCTAAATAAAATATGGTATGGTTAATATGGTTGTTAATTGCATTAGTAGCGATAATTGCAATAATGTTCATAGTATATTTCAATAGGTTTGTTGTTTTAGATAATAGGATTGATAATTCATTGTCTCAGATTGATGTTCAATTGAAAAAGAGAGCAGATTTAGTGCCTAATTTGCTTAGCACTGTTAAAGGTTACGCAAAGCATGAAAAGAGCATTATGGCTGATGTTACCAATGCAAGAAAAGTCCTTTTGTCTGCAAAGACTCTTCCAGAAAGAGCAAAAGCAGGCGCTGAATTGCAAAATGCTTTGAAAAGCATATTCGCTATAGCTGAAAATTATCCTCAGTTAAAAGCAAACGAAAATTTCAAGCAATTGCAGGAAGAACTTGCAGCAATTGAGGATAAAATAGCATATTCAAGGCAATATTACAACGATTCAATTCTAAGCTATAACAACAGCGTTGAAACATTCCCAGGAGTTATTTTTGCAAAGCTCTATGGAAAGTCTGAAAAAGAAATGCTGAAAATAGCTGCTGAGGAAAGAGCTGTTCCAAAAGTAGAATTCTAAAATTGTGCAACCCCTTTATAGTTACAATAAGAAAGTTTTATAAACCCTAATTATGCTATGACAACATGGAAAAGACAAAAAAAGTCGCATTTTTCGTAATATTGGCATCACTAGTATTCTTTACAGCACAAATAGCATCAGCAATATTCATTGAAAGCACAGAATCAGACATTATACTCCCTGGAAAAAGCGGGCAGCTAACAATTCTTGTTGAAAATGACCTTGACTATGATATAGAAGATATTTCTCTTTCTCTTGATTTAACAAACACCCCATTCATCACAATTGGCAGTTCAGAAGACAGTGTAAACGAAATTCAAGAAGATGATTACGAAAAATTTATCTTCACCTTGGGTGCAAATATCAATGCAAAGCCGGGAGATTATAATATTCCCTATACTCTTGAATATAAAGATGCCCCCTCGATAAAGAAAGGCACAATAGGCATCAAAATCAGAGCTGAAACAGAGCTTAATTTCATAAGCTCGTTGGACAACCCAATAAAAGGAGAAAAATCAAAACTATCACTAAAAATAGTTAACAAAAACTTAGGCGAAGCAAAGTTTGTTTCAGTCAAGCTTGTTCCGGATGGTTTTACATTATTATCAGAAGATAGTATTTACATAGGCAATATAGATTCAGATGATTTCGAAACAGCAAACTTTAATATAATTATTAATAACATAAGCCCAACATTAATTGCAACAATCAATTATTATGACCTTGACAATAAACACTACTCAAAACAAATAGCATTGCCATTAAACGTTTACACCATAGAAAAAGCATACGAACTTGGAATAAAAAAAAGAAGTTATGTCTCTTATTACATAAGCATCCTATTTTTAATAATAATCATCTGGCTTATTAGCAGAGCAATAAGAAAAAAGATAAGAAAAAGAAAGAGTTTACAAAGCGCAAATGCGAGGTAGTACCCATGAAAAGGGATTATTTCTTTCTCGCATTGGGTAATTTAAGGCATCGCGGACTGCGTTCATGGCTGACAATACTTGGAATATTCATAGGCATTGCAGCAGTCGTTTCTCTGATTTCCTTAGGGGGCGGTTTAAAGATGGCCGTAAATGCACAATTCGGGTTAGAATCAACTCAAGTCATAACTGTTCAAGCAGGCGGGTTAACAGGCTATGGTCCTCCTGGAACTGGCGTCGTCAATTCATTAACAAGGCAGGATGCAGAAGCAATAAGCAAATTAAACAATGTAAGGGCATCAATACCTAGAAATATAGAAACAATAAAATTAGAATACAACGACATGCTAGTTATAGGGTTTGCAGGCTCTATTCCAGATGATAAAGAGCAAAGAAATGATGTTTATGAAACGCTCGGTTCTGAAACAATAATGGGAAAGCTAACTGACAGTCCAGGCAAAATTGTCCTAGGTAATGATTTTTCAATTGCTGAAAAAAGTGGATTTGACAAAGCAGTGAGGGTAGGCAGCAGCATAAAAATAAATGGCAAATCATTCGAGGTTGGAGGAATACTGAAAAAAGAAGGCAGTTTCATTTTTGACAGAATAATTTTAATGATGGACAGCGAACTAAACGATTTGATAAAATATGGGGATAATGTTGATATTATTGCAGTTATCGTTAAAGACAAGAATTTAATGGATGAGACTAAAGAAGATATCGAAAAATTATTGAGAGAAAGAAGAGATGTGAAGCCAGGAGAAGAGGACTTTGAAGCATCAACTCCAGAAGCCATGATGGGAACAGTCAATCAAATCCTTCTTGGAGTGCAGATATTTATTGTTCTTATTGCAAGCATTTCCATAATTGTCGGCGCAGTAGGAATAGCAAACACAATGATTACTTCTGTTCTTGAGAGAAAGAAAGAAATAGGAGCAATGAAAGCTGTTGGCGCAAAAAACTCAGACATATTTTATATATTTTTAATTGAAGCAGGCATGCTCGGTTTAGTTGGGGGAATTTTGGGGGCGGCATTTGGAACTGCCGCGGGATACTTTGGAACAATCGCAATTAACAATTTCATTGGCTCACAAATATCTCCAAAAATAAACTTCATGCTTATTTTCTTAGCTTTGGCAGGAAGTTTTTTGATTGGCACATTGTCAGGTATATTGCCCGCACTAAGAGCTACAAAATTAAATCCAGTTGAGGCACTAAGAGGATAAAATGATACGAAAAGAAATTATAACCTATTCAATAAGAAACTTATATAAAAGAAAAATAAGAAGTTTTCTAACAATCCTGTCCATCCTTGTAGGAATAGCGGCAATCTTTGTCTTCATAAGCTTTGGATTGGGGCTTTACGCTTATATTAACTCATTCTCAACTTCAACTTCAGCAGATAAGATAATGGTTATGCCAAAAGGGATGAGCGCCCCAGGATTGGATAATACATTTGCAATAACTGACTCCGATGTGAAAGTAATTGAAAGAACTTCGGGAATCTATGAGGCTACCGGCTTGTATGTGCAGGCTGCGCAAGTCAATCAGCATACTTCAAAAAAATATGTTTTTTTAGTCGGCTATGACCCTAAAAAGCCACTTATATTTGAATTAGCCAATATTAAGATACAAGAAGGAAGAGCATTGCAAAACAGAGAGGAAGAAAAAGCTATTTTGGGCTATAATTACCTTTTTGAAAACAAAATTTTTCCAAAGGCCTATCAATTAGGAGACAATATTGAAATTAATGGACAAAAAGTAAGAATCGTCGGTTTTTTCGAATCAATTGGTAATCCACAAGATGACTCGCAAATTTATGTTACAAATAATTATCTCAAAAAACTTTATCCTAATCAAACCGGATATGCAGAAGTTATCGCAAGAGCAGACATAAACAATATGGAAGATATTATTAAAAGAGTTGAAAAAAACCTCAGAAATTCAAGGAATTTAGAAAAAGGAAAAGAAGATTTTTTCATTGCATCGTTCCAAGATTTGATAGACCAATATTCAAGTGCATTGGACATAGTAGTAGGATTTATAGTTATGATTGCTTTAATTTCAGTTGTCGTTTCAGCAGTAAATACTGCAAACACGATGATTACTTCTGTTCTTGAAAGAACAAAAGAGATAGGAACAATGAAAGCTGTCGGCGCAAAAAACTCAGAAATATTGAAAATATTCCTGTTTGAATCCGCTTTTCTCGGATTTATTGCAGGAGTTACAGGTGCTTCAATAGGATTTTTAATTTCATTCACAGCAAAGCAAATTTTATTGAATCTTGGATGGGGTTTTTTATCACCCGCATTTCCGTGGTATTTGTTCATCGGAGCAATTGCATTCGCAACTTTAACAGGAGCATTGTCAGGAATATGGCCTGCTTGGAGAGCATCTAAACTAAAGACAGTTGATGCTTTAAGATACGAATAAAATTAGCAGCCCGGTCATATTAAGATATGAATAAAATAAGATACCTTAACTATACTGAACCATAATACTTGCCATCAGATTACTTGTCTATCATTCTTTATTAATCTACGAGAAATAACTATTGTTAATTCTTGTTAGATAGTGTCTGCTTACCTTTATGAAGTAAAAACCATTATTATATTCGCAAATATTAAATTTCATCCTTGATGAAATTAGAATTTTCATGATAATTATCAGTGCACTTTTTTATTGTAGATTCAATGTTTATCTTCGTCAGCTTTAGAAAGTTAAGCTCTTACGTTAGATATTTTATCGAGAAAGATGATACTTGTATTTAATTAAATTAGGATGTATTATTTAAGACTTGGTGTACTTAGCTCTTTAAATTGAGATAATAATTCCGCGTTCATTTTACCTTTCCCGGTATTTTGCCAAATATCCATCTCTTTGCGGATCCCAATAAATAGTATTCCAAGGTCCTTTGACTGAAATTGCCCTGCCTAACAATATACACCTTTCATCAAGATGCAAATTTCTTAATTTATTTTTAGATTGCAGTGTAGGATCAAATATCAATAAATTGTTATCCAACTTTTGTCCATACTGAAAGAATTCCCTTGAAGGCAATGGAAAAGGATTCATTCTTAATGGAATAGTATTATCAATGCCTTTCCATTCCCTTCTTATTGTTTCAAGGTAAGCAGCAATTTCATGCGGCCCAAATACTACTCTGTCTGAAACTTGCTTTCCAGGTTCATAAGCATATCTTAAGTCGTGCAAGAAAGTTTCCCTTTCAGGCTCTTTTCCAAAAAAATTAGTGTCTAAACTTAATATTATGGCGTTCTCCTCTTTTCCAGGCAATAATGGAACATGCCTTAATGCTGCTTGATATTTTTCTCTTTTCTTTGTTCTTGAAGGAATCCTGCAAAGAACTTGGCCCCCCTCCCTTTGAATAATCTCTGAATTAGTATATTTTGTGTTTATATCTATTCCTGTTCCAGTTGAATGGGCATAATCAAGAATATTTACTGCATCAACTACAGCATCAAATGGAACTAATCTTAATCTTCTATCTGTTCCTTGCACGGGTTTCCATGAAATTCCAAGATAATTTAAATCTCTTTGATCAATTTTTCTCAATTCATCAAAAGCCCGCATTCTTCCTATTAAAGGAATATATGGCTGACAAGTGTAAGCCTCCTGTTGGGTTTCTGGCTGTTTTATAGGCAGGAACTTTCCCCATTTGTAATGTTTTCTTGAAGATGCTGCTTGACTCTCTGAACCAAACAAGAATCGGATTGGAATAATTGGACTCATTAAAACTATCCCTTGGTTATCTTTCAAGCCCCATATTTTTTCAACTAATCCTCTCTGCCAATAAACCTTCTCCATTCCCAACTCTTCTTCCATCTCTCTTGGTATTCTTTTCTTAAAAAAGGACTTTCTTTCCATTTAATTTTGGCTCAAAACATGTATTTAAATATTACTACTCGTAACTACTTTATAGTTATATACCAGTATAACCAGTTATTAGGTAACTATAAAGCCGTTTTCTCAATAACATAAACAAGCCGATGCAATTATTTTATCGAGTTTTAATTTTGTCTTGGACAAAATTCAATATTTTAGGTTATTTAGAACAGGTTAAGCGTTATTTTCATAAACAAACTAAGAGAGATTATATTCACATTTATCGACGATAACAAGAAATTTGCCTTTATAGTTACGCTATTAAAAGAGTAACGCTAAACATATATCTACACGAAAAGACTAAGAATATTTTATTAAATATTCCTTATTTTATAACATGACTCTTGTCGCTGTTACTGAAATGAACATCAACTAATTCTCTTGCTAAATCAACTATTCGTCCAAGTCCATGGACACTAAGAATATCAGTTAACCTTGCACCATTATTTCCAGATATTCCTTCATATTCTAATCGGAGTCTGCTTAAATTTCTTGCATTCATTCCTCTCACCACTCGTTCATAACCTCCATATACAATTCTTCCTTCAGTTAAATGGAGTATCGCTAATGCTACTTCGTCTTCATGTAATGCATTTTGATATCCAGGTATATTGTGATTATCATGCGCTAACATGGATAGAATATGTTCTACTTCTTCGCCAACATATACTATTGGTTCGCCATTTGGTTTTGTTTTTTCTGTCATTTTATCTGCCTGAACTTTAGAAATCTATATCTACTTCCCTCTTTCTTCCTGTGTGAAAATCAACAGGCAATCTCTTTATCTTTTCACAATGCTTTACTACATGACCATATCCTCTTTCTCTAAGAATATCTTTCAATCGTCTAGGATTTTCAGCAATTCTGTGCAAATCATGCAACCTCAAGGTTTCTCCAAAAATCTCAGATAATCCCCGTATTACATTATGCATATCAAATTCGAGCCTTCCATCGGTCAAAACATAATATACTCCTGCAACAACAGAATGGCTCAAAGCATCTACTGTTTTTGCCCTGCCTTTCCCTTTAATCTGCCCGCTATATGCAGCCAAAACCAATAGATGTTCATCATGACCTCTATATTCCTGATTCATTCCGTATCTATGCAATATTCTTTCTTCATTCATTGTATCAACACTCATTTTTCAGCCTTTATAAACCTTATGAATTTTAGATATTGATATAACTATGAAGTAATAACAAAAAAGAAAGGTTTAAAAAGGAAGGATATAGAGCATTTATGTATAAAATATAGAGAAAATGGAACCAAAAAGACAAATTGTCATAACAAAAAAGATAGCAAAACATGGAAAGCAATCAGTCGTAGTCATTCCCAGAGCTGTTGAAAATCAATTAAAACCAGGCACTCTTGCCAAATTCACAATAGATGTCCTGGAGGAAGCGCAAAATGAGTTCTGAAGATAATTTTGCGAGACCAACATTAGATGTATTTAATGGTTTTAATGGCTTATTTTTGCCAGATACATTAACCAGTATCAACCAAGATATTTCTCACAAGACAATACAGAAGCAATTGGATTTAAATGAATTCTCATATCAGCCAGAAATTTTAGATTCCCAAAGATTATTAATCGGAAGAGAAATTGGGAAAGGCAAAGGAAGCACGGGCAAAGTTTTCAGAGTTTATGATATAGAAACCGGAAGAATAAGATGCATGAAAGTTTTAGCTCCAAGTGAAAAAGCAAAAACTGAAATGAAAAGATGTAATTTAACAGCACCAAAACAAGTTGAAGCTGAAGATGCATTTTTTGGAGGTTCAGATTATTTAGTTCCAAGATTAAGAGATCATGTCAATGGAAGAGATGTTATATGGATGCCTGAATTTAGAGGAGATTTAGAAGACATTGTCGGAACAGATTGTGAAAGAAAAAGCGTAAAGGAAAAAACATTGTCTAAAGAGGCGGCATTTAATATTGCTTTGCAAACAGGATGTGGTCTTGGAGCATTGCATGATGAAGGAATCACGCATTGTGATCCCAGTTTCAAAAACGCAGTCTATGATGAAAGAGGAAGAATAAGATGGATTGATTTTGCTGATTCAAGAAAATCAGATGCTTTAACAACTACAACTGTAAATGATAACAGGGGATATAGACATACAAAAGCACCTGAATGTGAAAATAAAGATAGCTCGCCTGGAATGAGGCCACAAAAATGCTCTGATGTGTTTGGTTGGGGTTCAATGACATTAAGAATGTATAGCGGACAATGGGCAGATGAAATAACGAGAGGATGCAAAACAAATGATGAAGCTGAAAAAGCATTAAGAAAAGCTGTAAAAAAATCAGTTCCGAGAAATTTGAGACCTATTATAATGGATTCTTTAAAATATGATTTCTTAAAAAGAACAAAAAATGGAGGAGTTTTAACTGAACGTCTTAAAGAAATAGTCGAAAATAGAAATGCCTGGAAAGCATTAAAAAAATCAGTTAAAAGATTTGTTCCACTTCCTCTTGCTATTGCAGCACCTTTGTCATTTGCATTATATGGTATATCTACCTATGAGCCTAAAGAATTGACAATACCTAAACCACGGATAAATGGAGAAATATATTTATCAGGCAATCCAAAAGAAGCACCTGTTCAATTTGAGATGGAAAATGTTGCAAATCTTCCTAAATCGACTGAAAGAATGATCAACTCATCTGTTCAAAATGAAATCAAATCAGCCACAAATAATAGGAATGTTGCTGCTTTATTATCAGCCTATCATGACGTCATGATCAAACATGGAGCGTTATCTTACAACTATTGCACAGACCCGCAAGTTGAAATGTATTCTCTATACACTCCAACTGCAGAAAAACAATGGACTTCAAGAGTAGATATACGGTTTAAAACAATAGCAAAATCAATAGAAGTAGCAATGACAAAAAGTGTCGGTTCGAAAGGAACAGTCAAATTAGAAAAGCTTTGTGTCATTGCAAGAGTAGGTCAAGATAAAGTCGATTTGGCAATTGAATCAGCAGGCAGTTTAAGATTCGATGATTATATTACAGCAAAAGACAATAAAGGGCAATATGTTATACCTGTAAGCGAGCAAAGATTCATTAGAGAATGGGTAAGTCAAGCAAGGGAATATCAATCAAATTAGTTTTCAATATCTCTTCTTGGTATATTTGAAATCAATTCAGCTAAAATAGGATTAATTCCTATTTGCATTAATCTAACTAACTCCCTTATATATGAAGCAATGACTGCTTCTTTACCTTTGGCTTTTTCAATATATTGAGTGCATTTACCAAACAGATGCGTTCCTCTATAAGCACTTACTTTATAGAGCAAGCCAATATTCTTAGAATAATATGCATTATAAAGTAAATCAAATTGTTTTATCAGTGCTTCAACTAACATCAAAAAAGTATCTCCGGTTTTTATCTTATTCTCAGATGCAAAATCATATAGATAATTGATACTATGCCCTGTCAGTGCAAAGAAATTTAGTAATTCCCATCCAAAAACAGGATTTTTTTCATACATCTCTTTCATTATTGTCCTTCTGCAAAATAAAACAAACTTATCAACCTGATTTCTCATTTCTTCTATCTCTTCGGTCTTTTTCCAAGAAACATCTTTGCCACTTTTATCACATATTTCAAACATCTCTCGGATAATCAAAAAAATTCTTCTTATAATTACATCATATTTTTGATCAGTTGGTTCAGAAATATTTTCCAAAGTAACAGAACTGCTATCTTTTTTTGTTATTTCAAACCCAAGAAGCAGGTTCTTTGTTATCTTTTGAATTTCACTTATTGACTTTTCATCAACATTTTCAAGTGTAAATTCATCAAATCCTGCTCTATAGAGAAACGTAACAATTTCTTTCAGATTCTTCTTTGTTTCTTCTTCAATCTTCACAAAACTGGTCTTTTTACCCTTTATAGAACTCTTTATCATTAATGCATTATCAAGTTCTATTAGATCAACAATATCTTTTCCCTTGAGCCCTTTCCTATCAATCCATTTCTTAGGAAGGTAAATTGTGTAGCCCCCTCCGCCCTGTTTGATCAATTTTCTTTCCATTTAATCTTGAGTTATCAAAGCTATTTAAACCTTTTGATATCACTGATATCAATAATATCAGAAAGATATTAAACCCCTATTTTTGGTCTATGTATCGTAACTACATAATGGTTACATAAGACATACAAACAAGGAAAAAAACAAAATGAAAAACGCAACAAAAAACTATATTCTGACTAAAAGGATTGCGAAACATGGAAAACAAGCAATCATAGTCATACCAAGAATTTTCAAAGATTTGCTAAAGCCTGGAGCAATTGTTGAGCTTAACATAAATATTCTTGAGGAGGCAAAACAATGAATACAAAAAAGCCTTTCGTAATAACGAATTGCCATAAAAGAAATTTCAGAGATTGGGTTAAAGAGCAGTTTCCCGATATAAAAAGATATTCTTTTCACGATAGTCGAGTCTATCCAGCATTAAAAGAGAGATTTGATGAAGTCCATACTGCAGCAGGACAGGTGTTTGGGATTATGATGACTCATTCAGATATTTTTCTTCAAAGATATTATGCTCAAGATCAAACTAAATTAAATGAGGCACATGAAAAGCGAGACGTAAAAGCATATGCTTCTGCATTAGATGCTTTTATCGATGCCATCGATGTCGAATAGGAAAAAAATGAAATTCATACAACATAATAATTTAAATGCTGGAATTTACCTTTTTGTCACAAGATTTAACAAAAACTTTGATTTACTTGTTCTACTATACAATAGTACAATAAACAAAAACAGAATCGGAGAAAAATAAAATGGCAAGAGAATCAGAACTAGATCAATTGAGAAAAGATAATTTGCTTTTGCAGGCAGAAGTGGAAAGACTATCTACCCCGCCTTACAGAGGAGCAACTGTTCTTGAAGTAGGTAAAAAGACTCTAAAGTTTACTGTTGATGGGGGCGGTTTTTATGAAGTCGCTAAACCAAACGGAGAGTTTAAAGACAAATTAGCTTTGGGGGCTAGACTTACAGTCAATAAAGAATTAGGAATTGTAGATGTATCTGAATTTAGAGATCAAGGAAGTCAAACAGCTATTGTAGATGAAGTTGAGAAAGATAGATTAAGAGTTGAATCAAAAGGAGAATCCAGATATGTATTATCTTCACTGGGAGAAGTCAAACCTGGAGATGAAATATTACTTGATTCTTCAGGAGCGATAGCTATAGAAAAACTTGCAAGAAAAAAGACAAAATATACTTTGGAAGAGATTCCAAAAGTAGAATGGACTCAAATAGGGGGTCTTGAATCAGTTGTAGCACAAATAAAAGATGAAGTTGAATTGCCTTTTATGCATAGTGCAGTCTTTGAAAGATACGGAAGAAAACCTGCTAATGGTATATTACTATATGGCCCACCTGGATGCGGAAAGACTCTTGTTGCTAAAGGTATCGCATTTAATCTTGCAAAGATTGCAAACAACGGAAATGGGCATTTCATCAATGTCAAAGGTCCAGAGATACTTGATAAATTTGTTGGCAACTCTGAAGCAAATGTAAGAAGAATATATCAAGCAGCCAGAGAATGCGCGAATGGAGCACCAGTAGTTATATTCGTTGACGAAGCCGAATCCGTGCTAAGAGCAAGAGGAACTGGAATATCTTCAGATGTATATGATTCGATAGTACCTCAATTCCTATCAGAGATGGATGGATTGCAGAGTAATCACAATATCATAACAGTATTAGCTACTAACAGAGAAGATATACTTGATCCTGCACTGCTAAGAAGTGGGAGGATAGATAGAAGAATCAACGTCACAAGGCCAACCAAAGAAGGAGCAAAAGAAATATTTGGAATATACCTTGAAGGAAAGCCAATGAACGGAATAATGAGCAGTGTATTTGGAATACAGAAAAACAAGCTCAGAGATGAAATAGTAGATGAAATCTATTCAGGAAAACCGGTAATTGAACTTGTAGATAATGAAGGCCGAGTACAAGCTGCATTTTCACATAGACATCTAGTCAGTGGCGCGATGATAAAAGGCATCGTAGACAGAGCATGCGGATATGCTATAAAGAGAGAAATTGAAGGCGGAAAAAAAGGCCTCTCAAGAGAAGATATATATCGAGCAACAAACGAAGAATTCACTGAAGCCTCAAGTTTCTTTCAGAATCTTACTAGAGATGACTGGAGAGATGCATTTGGAGATAAAGGAAAGCAATATTTCCACATGGTCCAATCAGGATATCTTACTGCAAGACCTAATGTTCAAACATTGAAAGGAGGTCGTGAATAAGATGAGCAAACTACAACAGGAAAATGCTCAAGCAACTAGTCCTGCAAAAGTTGATGTGGTAGCAAATGCTGGGCAGCCTGAAGCAAAACCTATCATAGCGACTGCAAGACCTAGTTTATCTGACGCTGAATCTGCACTTATGAGAAGAATTCCTACATCCTACGCAACTAGAACTGTAAGCGATGTTCTTGGATATATAGTAGGTACAGAAGCATCAGGCAATGAAGCAAGCACAATGGTAAGCTTAAGAAAAGAACTTGGAGCAGCCGGAAGTTATATCGTAATAAACGGAAAAAGTGCTAAATTGACAGATAGATTAGAAGGCTACCTTGTCAATGATGAGAAAGAAATTGGAGGAAGAAGAGTGTCTTTCCAAAAGCTTGAGATAGAAGTTACTGCAGTTCAGCAAGGAGGGTACAGATTTTAGTTCCTGAATTAAATTTAGGCTTATAAAATCAGAAGAAAATGGAGAACTTAGATTTACTTTTAATTGATGAAGAACCTAGCGAAGAGCCTAGAAGAGAAAATGGCAATGG
>Ga0209211_10009713_pt1 | contig 12743 bp, 9 predicted proteins | sample RifGroA2_FD_183992 | JGI IMG/M metagenome (GOLD analysis project Ga0209211, IMG submission 183992) | Groundwater microbial communities from Rifle, Colorado, USA - Groundwater A2 (SPAdes) (version 2) | ecosystem: Environmental > Aquatic > Deep subsurface > Groundwater | place: Rifle, Colorado... | reverse complement strand
CCTTGTTCAACTTTTGCCTTTTCAACATTTCCTTTTTCACTAATCAAAAGTTTCAAATAGACTGTCCCTTCAATTCCGGCGAGCTTTGCAAGTTTAGGATAGGCTGGTTTTAACTGAGACTTTAATGTCGGCGCTTTATCCACTTCTATGAAACCGGATTCATCCGGCTTTTGTAATTTTGCACCTTCTTTTTGCTGAGCAATCAAGCCGAGAAAAGCGATGAGCATGAGCGATAGAACTAATTTCATTTTCATTTTTAACCTCACATAGTTGATTTAACTATAATTTGTTTTGTTCTTAAATAAGCGCCCGTAACTTCTACCGTCGGTAAAGCATTCATAAGAAGTTCGAGCTTTTCGTTCTGTTGCTTGACTTCGCGCGTTAAGTCGGCAAACTGTGTTTTGTAATCTTCAGACCTTGAGTAGAAAAAGATTGTCAAAATCAAAAGTATTGTGGTAAATGCGTAAGTAACCGCATTAAAAACTTTTCTATTTATAAAGGTTATTGTTTGTCTTTCATTTAACTTCCCGATAGAGCGAAGAATTTTTTCGTCAAGATTACGTGGAAACTCTTCCATTGTATCGACAATACTGCTTTTAAGTGCATTCAACTTTTTGAAGTATTCGCGTCCCTCTATATCTTGTGAAAGCAACGTAAATAAGATTGGCTCTTTTCCCTTCGGAAGCTCCCCATCAAGGTAAAGCTCGATCATCGATTCTATTTCTTTTCTATTCATTTTCATCTCTCATTCAAAATGACTTTGGATAATTTAGTAATTAACCTCTGTCGTGTTTTGTATAATCTGCTTTTGACAAGATTCTCATCAATTTTCATTACAACGGAAATTTCCTTATACGAAAGATTTCCGTATTCTTTTAAAAGAAAAACATCCCGCTGTTCAACTTCTAATTTATCAAGTTCGCTCATAATCAGCACGTGAAGTTCTTTCAATTCTAATTCTTCCTCAATGTTTAGCGAAGAATCAATCTCAATTTCATCCGTATCCAGCACATTGAATTGATCCACACGTATTTTTTTCGTTCTGTAATAAGTGTAGATCGCGTTGCGCGTTGTAGTATAGAGCCAAACATCAACACGTTCGGAGTTCCGTATGCTGTTCATGTTTTCAAAAAACTTCTCAAAAACATTTTGAATGATATCTTCGCACATCATTGTATCGCCGAGCATTTTACGGGCGTAGTTATAGAGCTTGGTTTTATGCTGATTGTAGATCAGCGTAAACTCAACGATATTTTTTGTTACTTCACTCAAAAATTGTTTTTCTTTTCTGTAAAGATGCTTTAAAAGAGGAAATGTTGCCAAAAGAAAAAAATTTTTTTTACGAGGAAAGAGAAAGGATATTATCACCCATAAAAACAAAAAGCCGCAGATTGCTCCGCGGCTTTTGTTTCTGAAACCAAGAAAAAGATTACGCGATGGTAACTTCTTTTGTAAGATAAACATCTTGAACTAAGTTCACGATCTTTATTCCTTCAGCCATCGGGCGTTGGAATGCTTTTCTTCCAAGGATCAAGCCCATGCCGCCTGCACGTTTATTAATAACCGCAGTTTTGCAAGCTTCGGCAAAATCATTTTCACCGGAAGCGCCGCCGCTATTGATCAATCCTGCTCTGCCCATGTAATTGTTCATTACCTGGTAGCGGGTTAAATCGATAGGATTATCGGTCGTCAATTCAGAATAAACACGTTTATCAATTTTTCCGTAGGAAACTCCGCCTGTATTTAATGCTGTGTAGCCTCCGTTGTTTTCAGGAAGTTTTTGTTTGATGATATCGGCTTGAATGGTAACGCCGAGATGATTTGCCTGCCCGGTAAGATCGGCAGAAACGTGATAGTCTTTATCGCTCTTGAATTTTGGATTACGCAAGTAACACCAGAGAATTGTCGCCAAGCCTAATTCATGCGCATACTGGAACGCTTCGCTAACTTCCATAATTTGTCTTGTGCTTTCGTCGGAACCAAAATAAATTGTTGCGCCAACTGCCGCTGCGCCCATATCATACGCTTGTTCAACGCCTGCAAACATAACTTGATCAAATTTATTAGGATAGGTAAGAAGTTCGTTATGATTAATTTTTACAATGAAAGGAATTTTGTGTGCGTATTTTCTGGAAACCATTCCAAGCACTCCCAGCGTTGAAGCTACGGCGTTACAACCGCCTTCAATAGCTAACTTAACAATGTTTTCTGGATCGAAAAAGTCTGGATTTTTAGCGAAGGAAGCTCCGGCTGAATGTTCAATTCCTTGATCCACCGGTAATATGGAAACGTAACCGGTTCCGGCAAGTCTGCCTGAACTTACGATCCATTGAAGATTTTTAATAACGTTGATGTTTCTGTCGCTCGGACTAAAAATTCTGTCCACAAAATCTGGTCCGGGTAAATGTAATTTTTCCTTAGGCACTTTAGCTGAATAGGATAAAAGGGAATCGGCTTCTTTGCCAAGTAGTTCTTGAATTTTGTTAATCATGGTAGCTCCGTTTTTCGTTTAAAAATTGCAATTCAAAAATAACTTGAAATGAGATGAATTCAAACTAAGCAGAGAAGGGAAAGGAATATAAGCGGAAGAAAGGCGGAAATATTTTCAAAACAGCTTAATTCTTCCAACCTTTCGGGAATAGAACAACAACCGGTTCCATACTTATAAATCAAGAATCATTCAATGTTTTATCGCAGTAAATCATTGTGTATTTCCACAGCGGTTACATCGCTTAAAATTATTACCGGTGATCAGTCGTTTATCTCTTCGACAAGCAAACGATCTAACGTCGGGCGGGAGATACCCAAGAGTTTTGCCGCCAGGGATTTGCGTCCATCAACTTTTTTCAGAACTTCATGGATGTAAAGCGAAGAGACCTGTTGAAGAGCCGTTGTTGAATAGGGAACATCTATCCGAATGATATTTGGATCAACTTTATCCGGAACGGGTAAAGGTTTCTTTTCGGGTGGGAAAATTTCCTCCGATTCGCGGTTAATGATATTTTCAAAATGTTTGATGGTTAAAACCCCGCCGTCACATAAAAGCACCGCTCTCTCAAAAGCGTTACGTAACTCTCTTATGTTCCCGGGCCAGTTATATGACAGAAGAAAACTAAGCGTTTCATCATCAACCCGTTTAATCGTTTTATTGTAGCTTTCGCAAAACTCTTTAGTAAAAAGATGAATAAGGGTGAGAATGAAATCACGTCTGTTGCGTAAAGAAGCAAGTTCAATGGTCATCACGTTCAAACGGTAATAGAGATCGGTTCTAAAAAGATTTTCTTTTATCAACTGGTTTAAGTCTCGGTGTGTAGCGGTAATTATCCTGGCGTTGATTGGAATGTCCTGCATTCCGCCTACTCTTCTGATAATTTTTTTTTCGAGTACGCGTAAAAGTTTAACCTGCAAGTTCAAACTTAACTCACCGATTTCATCTAGAAAAATTGTTCCACTGTCTGCCAGTTCGAACAGTCCAAGTTTTCTTACTTTCGCATCAGTGAAAGCCCCTTTTTCGTGTCCAAAAAGTTCTGACTCCAGCAAATGTTCAGGGATAGCCGAACAAGTAACTTCTACAAAAGGAGCCTCTTTTTTATTTCCATAATTATGGATGGCATCAGCAAGCATTCCCTTGCCGGTTCCGGTCTCACCAAGAATCAGTACGTTTACGGAAGCATTTTCAGCCGCTGTTCTCGCTGCTATTATTAATTTTTCAACTTCGGGGGAATCGCCCAGAATAGACCGGAAGACTGAATCTCGTTCGTATGGAGTAACGGATGTAACTTTTACCTGCGGTTCCGAAATACTTTCAATCTTTTCTTTTAGAAAATCGCCGAATTTAAAAAGTTCGTCGGGAAGAATGTAAATTTCGTTAAACCCCAGTTTGGCAAGCCTGCTTGTAACAACCGGATTTTTATTTTCAATAAGAAAGATTTGAGCAATATTCTTCCGCTTCTGAATATCCATTACCTCATCAAACATCACCGAACTAAAAGAAGTTATATAAAATAAAGCGACATCATTTTTATGCAATTCGGCTTCGCTTTGTTTTCCAGAAGAAAGATTATAGTAACTTACCGACAGCCCGACTAATTGAGAAGCTATTTTCGATACATCTTTTTTTTCTGAAAATAAATGAACTGTGACTTTTTTTTCTTTCATGATATAGAGGATACAGAATTCCTAATAAATTGTAAATCTTCGCTTCTTTCTTTTTGGGTAAGATATGCTTTTTTTAAAGAATCGTCAGAGATATTATTTGACAAAAAGACGATTAAACTTTCCGTTAAATTAAAAAATTCTTTCACTTTAATAAAAAGATTTCTTTCAAAATAAATATTACACAATAAACTAAGAATAAGTCTTGTAAATTCGGTTATACTTTGCCCCTTAATTATTTCATACGCTTCGTTTAAGTAATCGATATACGATGTTTCTCCAAACCGGAAATGCTGCGCTAGCTTCCCAAATAGATAGAGATGAACCGCGCGGTAAATTTCATTTGCAGAACAGAGTCCGGTAAATTTTTTATTTTGTAAAAATTCATACGCCGGTTGAAAATCTTTTTTATGAAGACAGAAATCAACATAGATCAGCGAGGCTAAAACGGTGTCGTGTTTATTATCTGTCTCCAGCAAATCATTACAAAGAGAGAGTAGTTCGTCTCCATCGGGATCAAATGCTTCGTCCCGGGAATAATAGTGTGAAAGAGTATTAATAAATTTCAACTGAAGCAGATGTTTCCCGCTCAAATGCCCGGAGGAAATAAATTTTTGATATTGCCCAGTATAATATTTTGCATCTTTAGTACTCCCGATAACGGTAAAAGTCTTGGCGAGCAAATAGCATGCAGAAGCTTCTTCTTCCTTATTTTCCGTTAAACGGAAAATATCTAACGCTTCTAAAAGTTCTTCAATAGCAGCAGAATATTCGCAGATCATTAAATGTGTTTCGGCTGAATTGTGTAACGCTAATCCTAAACCGTTTTTTTTCCCAATCGTTTGAAAAATTTTCTTTGCGTTTTTATATGATTCGGCTGCCGGTTCATACTTTGCTAAATCAAAAAGATAAATTCCATAATTCATCCGGAGCAGCGCTTCTTGATCTAAATCGCCAATAGAGTTATTGATGGAAAGTGAGCTTCCCCAATATTCTTCAGCTTGCGCGTATTGACCTTTCATACTGCAAATGTTTCCAAGATTTACTTTTATCCGCGCTATGCGTTGTTTTAATCCCGTTTTTGCAAATTCATCTAACGCGGAGGTAAAAGAAGAAAAAGCTTTTTCGGTATTATTGTTTTTGAATAATTCCAACAAGCCGATAAGATTGTAAACCTTTCCCAATTGTTCGCTTGTAACATTTTTTGATTTAAGAAGCCGGTTTAGCACGGTTTGAGCTTCACGAAAGTGATTCGTATTCAGATTAGCGTTGGCAATCTCAATCATAATTTCTGTTTGCTCAATATTGTCCGTTATCTTATCAACTTCAGCAAGTAATATTTTTTTGCCGGACTCAACTTCTCCGGTGGCGATGAGGAAAATTCCTTTTTTAATCAATACGTCTGTTTCCGTTTTAATATTATAAACGTTCTCCAATTCATTTATAATCCGGAGGGCAAGTTCACTGTCACCCGTTTTTTGCAATATTTGTAAAAAATCTTTTCTTACCTCCACGGCGAACTTTTCAGTTAGTTGAAGTTGCAGAAGTCTCGTGTAGATTCTTGTAACATAATTGAAAGCCAAGAGTTCGGAAGCCCGCTGTATTTCCTCTTTCATGCAGAGATAAGCGTCATCATATTTTTCTGCCCTTTCAAAGTGGTGTGATATTTCTTTATGAGAAAAATTTGGAATTTCCGCAATAATCGCGGCGATGTTTTTGTGAATCTCAACCTTATTCTCAATTAACGAATAGACAAAATTCCTTAAACCGATTGAGCTAAACCTGACAAATGAATCCGAAGACTGAAGGTGAATCAGATTTTTCTTTTGCAGATTCAGCAGATTTTCATGCGTGTCCCCATTGAATATGCTGAAAAATATTTTTGATTCCTCAATTGTTAAATCAACATCAAACGATGAAAGAACTGAAAGCGTTTCTTTTTCTTTATTTGACAAGTCTGCAATTCTTTTTTTGAAAGCGACGCTTTGCGATACTCCTGAAAACTTTTTCGCTTTATCTTCATCAAGAAGAATTCCGTTTTGGGTGAAAATAAGAACTTTGTTTGCGATAAGTTCATTTATAAAAAGCAAAATATTCCCGGGATACAGATCAGCAAATTTTTTAATAAGATCGGTTAACGTTTTTTGCGGAAAATTTCCTATAAAATTTTCTTTTATAAAACTTGGGATTTCTTTTGTCAATAACGGACTAATCTGCCGTTCGATTTTATTCGGCAACTCTACAACAGACGAAATTCCGTTATGGTCTTCAAGCAAAATAACTTTACACCCGTTTACCTGGAGAATCGGAATGATTCTCAACAGAACTTCTTTCACTACCTCATCCAACAAATGATAGTCGTCAAGAATAAGCGTGAAATTTTTTGTTTTACTTAGTTCGGAAAATAAAGTGATCAAGGCTTCGGTATTCTGATAAATATTTGTTTCGAACACTTTCGCTAACTCAATAACTTTTCCGTTAGCGGCAGCATACATAAAAGGGCTGAAGATAATCCTTGATAAAATGTTCTGAAGAATTAATTCGGGATTCTGCACTGGAAGTCGTTCAATAAAAACAACATCCCGACATACATCGGTAATTTTATCCGCTAAAATACTTTTTCCACTGCCATGAATTCTTTTATCCGCTAAAATACTTTTTCCACTGCCATGAATTCCTTGCAACACAAGAACCTCGTTTCGTTCTTTGTTTTCAAGGTATTCAACAATATCGGCAAGCTCCTTTTTACGTCCAATAAATTGTGCAGCCGATATAAAATTCAGATAGTAATTTTCGATAGGAATATCTAGTAAAAAGAACAACTGTAAAGAGGATTGAATTCTTTCTGAGGGATTTTTTTTGAGAAGTTGTTCAATGACTTTAATTTCAACCGGAGTAAATGAAGTAGTTTCGGAAAACGAAAATTCATCTTCAAGATGAGAGCGATAGATTTCTAATTCATCAGTTGTTGCAAAAGGATATTTCCCGAATACAAGACGATAAAGGAGAATTCCCAGTGAATACAAGTCTGTGCGGGAATCAACTTTTTTGTATTGTAATATTTCGGGAGAAATATAAAAAGCGGTTCCGCGATTAGTAATTTGAGAAGGGGGGTCAACTCTTTTTGTTAATCCGAAATCAATAATCTTTATGCCGATACTCTCTCCATTTTCACAGCAAATGATGTTCTCAAATTTCAAATCGAAGTAAATATATTTCGCGAAATGGAGATAACTTAAGAACGAACTAAGTTGACCGATGATTTCGTATAGTAACATGGGTTGTGATCTGAAATCAATCTCTAAAAGAGATTTTCCTATAGTAACATGGGTTGTGATCTGAAATCAATCTCTAAAAGAGATTTTCCGTCAACATATTCAATGATAAAAAAGAGATTCCCTTTTTCAATCCCGTGAGCAATTTCTTTTTTTGTAATATCTAATATTGTTCCGGATTCATAAGCCTTTATTATATTCGGATGCGAGAATTTTTTCAGAAGATGGTATTCATCGAAAAAAGTTTTGACTTCTTCTTCACTCGTTTGCGATGGAAGAATTTTAATTGCAAATTTTTGTGAAGGAAAGAGCTTATCTTCACAAAGAAATACTTTGCTCCGCCCCTCGCCAAGTAATTTGATGATACTAAATCTTTTGTTGATCATTGGTGTAAACGGGGATTAAAATAACGCGCTAATTTTTTACCAAAATCATTTATGGTTACCAAGGTTAAAACAATTGCCATACCGGGAAAGAAAATCATCCACCAGGCTTGCGAAAGATACGCTTGCCCGGAATTTATCATCGCACCCCATGACGGATATTCGTTTCCAATTCCTAATCCTAAAAAGCTTAAAGCCGATTCCGAAAGGACAACGTTCCCAAATTGAAAAATCGTATTTACAATCACCGGAGTCGCTATCACCGGCAAAACTTCTTTTAATAAAAGTTTGGTGCCGGAAAGTCCAAGCTGTTGAGCGGATATAAAATAGTCTTTATTTTTCAGTGAAACAAGCTCTCCTTTAACTATGCGGAACAAACTCATCCAACCGGAAAATCCCAAAACCACAATTACGGAAATAAATGAATTACCAAAAAACGCAAGGATAAAAATGATGAAAAATATTACCGGAAAAGTTAAGAACATATCATTTAACCGGCTGAGTAGAAGATCAACAATGCCGCCGGATAATCCGGCTAAGAATCCAAGCGCAACACCGATAATTAAAGAAAGCATAACCGCGCAAAGCCCAACTGAAATTGAGATGCGCGTGCCATAAATGATCCTTGAAAAAATATCTCTTCCAAGTTCATCGCTGCCAAGAAGAAATAGTTTGGAGCTTGTTTTTGGTCGTCCACCCGAAAATTCAAATGAAGAAAGAGGTAAGTGATTTTTCAATCCGCTTTGAAAATAGCTCACGCCGGTTTCGGCTACATAAAAACTGTCAACAAAAATGATTTCTTCATCAAATGAATTTTTTACAACCTCTTTTTTATAAGAAAGAAATTTTTCTAGTCGTCCATCAACTTCACCGTTAGGCTTAAGATGCAAAACATTCACCCAACTAAATGGTGGAAGAAGCCGCGTAACCGAAATATCCTTTTGAAAATCGTAATGGTTGTTTGTTATCATTGGCGCAAAAAGAAAAACAAAGAGAATCACCACTGCCGCATAGTGTGAAAAAGAAAAATTTTTATGCCGGTTTAGTCTTTTTCTTTTAAATATCAACACGGTCGGAATTACTATCAACAAAAAAAGAGAACAAAAGTAATCTGCCATATCAAATGAAAATTGTGCAACTGCTTTATTAAAATCTGTTGCCAGAAGCGTTAGACATGAAATAAAGAGCATGCCTGTTTTAGCCAATAATGACGCTCGAAAAATTGCCGTCATCAGCAATAATAAGAGAATAAAATCGAAAACAGATATACGAATTCTTTTCAATTTATAAGCCCTTTGACCAACCGTTTATCAATTTTCATTCGGATCAAATCAGCAAGTAAATTTGTGAGAATAATGAGAATCCCCGCTGTTAACGTACATCCGATAATCAGAGGATAATCATGTTCTAAAATTGCGTTTACTGTTAATCGTCCCATACCCGGCAGACTAAAAACAACTTCGGTGATTAGCGCACCGCTGAAGAGAATTCCGAGATCAACTCCGGCGAAAGCAATAATTGAATTTAGCGAGTTTGGAATAAGATGACTTAAATAAATTCTTCTTTCCGATACTCCGTTAGCGCGTAGATAAAACGCGTAAAGTTTTTGTTGATGCTCTTCAAACTGCTCTCTAAAATATTTGAAATAAACCGGCAAACCGGTTAATGACAAAACCAGAAGGGGAAGAAACAAATGATGGAGATAATCTAAACTTAGAAATAAAATATTCTCCTCAAGCGTTCCAATGGATTTAATTCCCGACGAAGGGAATAATTTTAGCTGAACGGAAAAAAGATAAACGAAAAATAATCCACTCACAAAAGACGGAACGGCGTATAAAATTATGCTTCCGCGGGAAAGTATTCTATCCAATAATTTTCTGTGATGATGAAATGCCCAAAGCGCAAGAAGCGCTCCACCAAGAAACTGAATAGAAAATGCCGACAAAGAGAAAAAAATGGTGAAGGGAAGAACTTCAAAAATTACTTCATTTACCGGGCGATGATATTTATAAGAGACACCAAAATCTCCTGTAAAAGCATTTTTCACAAAACTGATGTATTGCTCCGCTATTGGTTTATCAAGCTGAAACGAGCTTTTTACTTTTTCAATTAGTTGCGGACTAAGATTTGGAGAAAGATATTTTTGTGCCGGATCGCCGGGAGCGATCCTTACTAAAACAAAAAGAAAACTTACTGTTAAAATGTAAAAGCATTTTTCACAAAACTGATGTATTGCTCCGCTATTGGTTTATCAAGCTGAAACGAGCTTTTTACTTTTTCAATTAGTTGCGGACTAAGATTTGGAGAAAGATATTTTTGTGCCGGATCACCGGGAGCTAATCTAACCAAAACAAAGAGAAAACTTACTGTTAAAAATAAAATTAAAACAGAAGTCACTCCTCTTTTTATAAATGATGGCGCAAGCAATGAACGCTTCATCGGTTCATGCAATTACCGCCACAACCAACAATGATGAATTGTGCCCAACGGTGTAACTTCAATATTTTTGATTTTTTTATTGTAGGCTACAATGTTATCAATCCAATAGAGAAAAGTCACCGGTTGATCTCCGTATAGGATGCTCTCAATTTTTTTATAAATCTCGTTTTTCTGTTGCTTAGAAATCTTCGTTTCTAATTTATCTAACAGCGCATCAAGTTCTTTGTTTTGGTACGAAGGAAAATTCATTGGCGTAGTTGCAAGATTGGAATACCAGGAAAATTTAAGATCAAGCGGAATAGGAATTATCCAGCTCGCCATCCATGCGTCAGCATTTTTGTTATTTATCCGGTCTATCAACATTCCCAATTCTACTTGTTCAATTTTCATCTCAACGCCAAGCTGCTTTAGCGTGTTCTTAAACAATGTGGCGGCAAAAATTCTACGCGGATTGTTTGATGAAATGGTAAGTGTGAACTTAAATTCCTCTCCATTCTTTTCAAGAATTCCGTTATTATCTTTGTCGCCCCAGCCTTCTTCCGCTAAAAGAATTTTTGCTTTTGCTAAATCGAACGCATACGGTTGTAGTTTTTCATCAACAGCATTTTTAAAAATTGGTGAAATCGGACTGTTGGCAAGTTCTCCGTAACCGCGTAAATAGCTGCTAACAATTTCGTTCCTGTTAAAAGCCATTGAAAGCGCCTGCCGGACTTTCGCCGATCCAAAAAATTTGTTTGGCACAATACTTTTGTTCTTTTTATGCTTCTCTTTATCAAGATTATTCCATCCGAGGTAATCATACTCTCTTCCTTTAAGAGAAGCAATAACGAAGGAATTTGATTTTTTTAATTCATCAACATCTTCCGGTTTTAAATATTCAGCAATATCAACTTCGTTGTTTTTTAACTGTGTCAATCGGGAATTGTAATCCGGAATCACCTTAAAAATAATCCGTCCAACATTTCCGTCTTTGTGCAAAAACGATTTTGGATTTTCTTTAATAATTATCGCTTGATTCCTTTCCCATTTCTCAAACATAAATGGTCCACTGGTTACCGGCGTAAAACTTTCTTTAGCGGTAGCTATATCTTTACGCGGTATTTTATCAAAAATATGTTTGGGAACAATCGGAAAATCTAGATTAAATAAAGAAGGAGAAGAACCCGGCGCAAAAAATATTTTTAATTTGGTTTCGGATAATTTCTCAAACGTTTTTTCTGCGATAATGTGATTATCTTTATCCGTATTGAAACAGAGAAACGTTCCATACAAATAACTTTCCACAACCGGATCGGAATAAACATCAAAAGAGAAAATAACGTCGTCAATCGTAAGCGGCACATCGTCAGACCATTTAACATCGCTACGAAGATCAAATGTTATAGAACTTGAATCGGTGTTCCACTCCCATGAATTTGCCAGCATGGGTTCGGTTTTCAAGTCACCAGCCTTCTCATCCCAAGAATGTTTTACAAGGGATAAAAACAGAAGTTCGTTGATGTTGGCTTCGTTGATGCTGAAAGCAAATAGGGGATTGATCCGCTCAATATCAGAGGGGATCGCAACCACAACCGTCACGTTGCTGAGTGAAGATTCTTTTTTGCAGCCGATAAAAACCGATGAGAGAAGTAAAAAATATATAAAAATATTTCTTCGCGTAATAGACATTTTTTTCTCGCAAAATTACTGAAACTATTTTTACCAAATTATTATTTTGTAAATTAATAAACAAAATTAAACCTGATTAATGATACGAATAAATATTGAGTCCATTGCGCTGCGCGAAGAAACCGGAAACAAAATTCTGTTGAAAGATGCCCGTTTTACATTAGAGAAGCGGAACATTTACACGATACTCGGTAAAAACGGCGCCGGTAAGTCCACACTCTTAAAATCTCTTACAAAACTGTTAGATGCATCAGTTTTTTCAGTTGCCGGTTCTGTTGAGTTTGAGGGAACGGATCTATTGTCTCTATCACAAAACAGTTTGGCTGAATACAGAAAAGCTAAAATTCAATATGTGTTTCAAGACCCGATAAATTCTTTTGATCCGCTGAAAAAAATCGGTTACTACTTCAACCTTTATTCTTTTGATGAAGATGAGATTAAAAAGGAATTTGAGTTCTTCAATCTATCAGAACCGTCGAAGATATTTCAATTGTACCCGTATGAAATAAGTGGCGGAATGGCGCAAAGAATAGCCATCAGTCTTACTTTATTGAAAAAGCCGAAATTTCTTCTGCTTGATGAACCTACCTCCGGAATTGATAACGAAACCATTTCTTTGGTAAAAAAACGGTTGAAAGAATTTATTCTTCAAAACGATTCAACCGCGTTGATCATTACGCAAGATTTATCTTTAGCCGAAGATTTTACCGATTTTATTGCCTACTTGGATGAAGGAGTCCTTTCTGAATTCGTCACATACAAAGATTTTTTCGATGAAGAGTCGGCATCAATTAAAAATTTTCTTCAAGCATATAAGCAG
>Ga0209211_10009712_pt1 | contig 12744 bp, 15 predicted proteins | sample RifGroA2_FD_183992 | JGI IMG/M metagenome (GOLD analysis project Ga0209211, IMG submission 183992) | Groundwater microbial communities from Rifle, Colorado, USA - Groundwater A2 (SPAdes) (version 2) | ecosystem: Environmental > Aquatic > Deep subsurface > Groundwater | place: Rifle, Colorado... | reverse complement strand
CTGGAAATCTTGGATTTCCATTATGTTAGGAATTTTCAGCTGCTAAACTTTCATTGGCTTCCAAGCCACCAATCACAGATTAGTGGAAAATTCCAAACATTTTAGTTTCTTTTCATTTTTTCAAGACTTAATTTTGTGCTGCATAGCAGCTAGTTAACCTGAAAAAAAGAATTTGAAAAAAATCAAAATCAGAAAATCAGCAGCCTGAAATTTCTTTCAGCTGTGCCAATGACCTTGTTCCCTTGTAAGCTTTTCCGTCGACAACCCAGGTTGGATAAGCTTCAATGCCTGTGCTTTCACAGAAAGCTGAGAGCTTGCCATCTGCATTGTTGCATTCCACAAAGGTTATGGCATTCTGGTTGCTGTCTTCCCTGAGAATCTCAATTTGCTGCTTTGTATAAGAGCAGGTTTCTGAGCCATAAAGGATAGCCCCTTTTGAAGCAAGGCATGCAGTTACACTATCTTGAACATTGTCCTTTGAACCTGTCTTGGTGCCTGTTTCTTCATCAGGAGCTGCTGGAGTGGAATCCATCTTCTGGCCTTCCTTGAAAATCTGTATGTTGGCTGCCTGCTTTGTCCTGTTGAGATAATCCTGATATGCCATTTTTTGTTTCTGCAGGAGGATGAACTTGGAGATTTGGGCAAGCGTCTCTTCACTGAGCTTGTTATTGCCGAATGTGTCTGCAATGTATTGATCAAGCTCCTCAGACGTGACATTTAGGTCATTGATGACATTTTTTTCGAGAAAAGATGCGATTGTAACCTGTTCTGATATTTCCTGCCTCAGCTCATTAACAGTTATTCCCTCTGGCGCCAGGACTTCCTCCAAGGTCTTTCCAGCTGGAAGCCTTGATTTGATGTCTTCAAAGGTAGATTCAATGCGCGACTCATCTGCTGTTATGCCTGCCTTTTGCGCCTCTGTCATCAGCAGTTTCCTTTCAATCAGCTGGTTGAGAAGATCCTCCTCGCTGAATGTCTCCCTGAGCTGGTCAGGGACCCGCTGATATTGCGCATTGAGGTCATCATAGTATATCTTCTCCCCGTTCACATCAGCTGCCACCTGCCTTTCTTTCTGAGACACGCTGGTCGGCAGCTTGTTTGTGAGGACCATTATTATTGCAACAATCAAGAAAAGAATAATCAATGCCAGGATAAAGTTCTTTGATTTCTTGTCATTGGCCTTTTCAGATGCTTTTTTTCGTGCCATGCTGTTTACCATTCCATAATGATACTAATAATTCCCCTAATTTCAGTAAATAAACGGGATACTTAATAAATTTTGCGGAAAAAATGAAATCACATGTGCTGTAATGTACCTTACCTCTGCCAAGAAAAAACAATATTCAAAGGGTAAATATATATAGTATTCCTGCAATTTGGATGTCAGTGGTTTCAAAGAGGTGGGTTGGCTGATGTATGAGGTTGTGATAGGAAGGAGCGAGGATGACAAGCATAAATATGGGATAAGAGGCGCTGCCTTCCTCGGCAAGCATTATGTCAAGATGGGACAGACAACCTCGATGTCCAACAAGATCTTTCTTGATGTTGCAAGAAGCCATGTTGTGTTTGTATGCGGCAAGAGAGGCGGCGGAAAAAGTTACACAATGGGCGTCATAGCTGAAGAGATGGCTAATTTGCCAGAGGATGTTGGCAAGAACCTGTGCATCATCATGCTCGACACCATGGGTATATACTGGACCATGAAATACCCCAACCACAAGGAGAAGGACCTTCTGGATGAATGGGGACTGAAGCCGCGCGGACTTGATGTGCAGATATTCACCCCAGTGGGATATTATAAGAAGTACAAGGATGAAGGCATTCCAACAGATTTTCCGTTCTCAATAAGACCGAATGAGCTTGACCCTGAAGACTGGTGCAATACATTTGAGATAAAGCTGACCGAGCCCATGGGTGTTCTAATAGAAAGAGTGCTTACAAAACTTAAAGAGGACAAAGGTGAATTTTCAATTGACCAGATTATCAAAGAGGTCAGAAAGGATGACAAATCTCAGAAGGAAGTCAAAGACGCTGTCGAAAACAGGTTCCTGTCAGCAGACACATGGGGTGTTTTTGGGGAGCAGGGAACACCCATAAAAGATTTGGCAATTGGTGGAAAAGTGAGCGTGCTTGATGTCAGCTGTTATGCAACAATGGCTTCTGGCTGGAAGATAAAGGCTCTTGTTATAGGACTTGTATCACAGAAGCTTTTTGTTGAAAGGATGACGCAGCGAAAGGAGGAAGAGTTTCGCGACGTAAAAAAATCCGAAAGCTACTTTTCAAGGGAAGAGGAAAAGGACCAGATGCCGCTTGTCTGGCTTGTTGTAGATGAGGCGCATGAATTCCTGCCAGCTGTTGGAGAGACAGTTGCCAGTTTTCCGCTTATAACTATTTTGCGGGAAGGAAGGCAGCCTGGAATATCACTTATACTTGCAAGCCAGCAGCCAGGCAAGATACACACTGATGTCATGACGCAAAGCGACATTGTGATTGCGCATAGGATTACCTCAAAAATAGATGTCGATGCGCTTGGCGCACTGATGCAAAGCTACATGAGGGAAAGCCTGATTGAGCAGCTTGACAATCTTCCCCGCGTAAAAGGGGCGGCGCTTGTCTTTGACGATGTGAATGAGAGGATGTATCCGATGAGGGTAAGGCCAAGGTTTACCTGGCACGGCGGAGAAAGCCCCGAGGCATTAAAGGAAGAGAAGAAATTTCAGCTTTGATACTGGCAGATTATACAAATTCCTCCCGTTCACCTTTAAGTTCGTCCCAGTATGTGCGCCAGGTTTTTCTAAACTTTGCACGCTTGGGCTTGCCTTTAATGTCGTAGTTGTGCTCAATTGCCTTTTTTCTGATGTCCCTCAGCATCACTTCATCTCTGGGATGCAATGGCTTCATGTGAAAAACATCATCAATGGCTTCGCCAATATCAACGTCACCATAAATAACATTGTAAGTCCTCTCTACAAGCTTTCGTACATCAAGATAAGGCTGCTTTTCAGTAATTGCCTTTAGGACTTTGAATTGGTTGATTGCCTCAACTGTTTCACCAATGGTTTTTTGCGCTTGTTTGGCGCTCATGCCCTGTGCAATAAGCATGCCGAATTCCACATTTCTGCTTTTTGGATAGGCAGCTGTCCTAGTCACATCAGTGTTAATTGTAGGCTCATCCCTCCATGCAAGCGGATTTGCCCTCAATCTTGCAGCAATGGGAAAGAGGCCACTCATAAATGTGTCAATCATGGCCTGCCTGACTGTTTCATAGTTATAGGGACGCTTGCCATCCGCTTCATATGCAGACAATATGCCCGATACAGCTGCAATCACAGGCTTTACTATCCAGCTTGCCTGCAATGTATCTACATAAGGCAAATAGTTTACGCTGTAATTTGGCGTTCGCAATTTGTCCCTGGTTTGCTCAATGACAATGCCAATTGACGTTTCTCCCTCATAGCTGCGCCTGATATTCCTAATTTTTGGGCGGTTCGCAGCAGTTGCCAATGCAGATATCTGCGGAACGCCTTCGCCAATTTCAACAGAATGATTGAAACCCCCTTGCAGAAATTTTATAACTCCCTTACCGGCAAAATAATGGTCCATGGTTTGATAGGGAGACCATATTTCGAAAGACCGTCCTGTTTTCTTTGCAACTGCGCCTTTTGAATGGTTTATGGCAACAAGGCCATGATACAGATAATCTCCCTCGGCAAGAAGCCTGCAAACATCTTCAACTGAAGTGGATGGAACGCTTATAACAATGATATCCGGCCTTGGCTCAAGCAGGGCCTTGTCAAGGGATCCCTTAATATCCAAGCCGTCCATGCCTGGAGCATAAAATTCAGTCTTGTCGCGCGCATCTGGATTGTGAAAATCATAGTGCACTGCCTTATCATTATTTCTTGCAAGCTCTTCAAGCGATGTTCCTCCTCTCTGCACAGCTCTCAATTTTTTAACCCGCTCAGGTGAATGGTTCCAAAAGCGGAAATGCAAATCATACTTTGAGTTTCCATGCATAATATTCTGGTCAAGGTGGCTTGCTGCAAACATCTGTGCATCTGCACCTGCTCCCATGACTGTTATATTGACCCTTTCGCCTGGATTTATTTTATCATTGTATGCCATGCTACTTCACTAGCCTCCCTTCATAGTTCCCATGAATTTTGTAAAAAAGGAGTTGCCTGGCGCGGTCCGCATAATTCTGCAGGAGCTCTGGCCTGACAATCTGTATTTGACCATTTTTTCCCTCGGACAAGAAAGGCTTCCTTTGGGAAGTGGATAAGTCAATGACCATGTCTGTTATTTCACTTGCTTTTGCATCCTTGATATTTTCGGCTGTATGTACCCCATATTTCTTTATGTGTCCGCTTAAACTGGCAACGTTCATGTCTAGGATTTCCCTGTCAACCGAAGAGATATGCCCGCCGTGCGAGCCTATGAAATGCCTTATCGCATATGCGACAAGATCAGTGGACAACAGCGGAAGGTTGCCCAAGACTGCATGGTAAGAAGATTCAGACAATTTTTCTCTTAATTCTCCTGGCTTCCCCTTATCATTCTTCTCAAGAAACGACTGGATGTCAATTGGTTTGAGGAAATATATGAAAGTGCTTCCCTTTTTCTTAAGGCTGGATTGCAAATAAATTTCCAACCATCTCCTCATGTCCTTGTTGTAGAACTTTCTTTCCAATTCTGGATACTGTCCAACTATTGAATCTACCATCTCACCAAGTTGAGGCGCAATAGGACTTACCCATGATTCTTTTTCATGATATGTTGGAAAATCTGTGACGATTTCATGCCGGATTATTGTTGGAACAACATAAAGCCTGGTCGGCAAATTGTGCGCATTTGCCAGCTTTTGGGCGGCAATAACGGGCTCAAAAGAAGGCGACTGAAATTCTGTGGCCTCGCCATTTTTTGATAATCCTCCTCCCGGATATTCAAGCAGGTGCTGTCCCCTTGCAAGCTCATATGTTTTGTATGCCTGAAAAGCCTGCATTTCCTCCTTGGTATACCTGCGTCTCAGAACCATGTAGGCAAAAGTTTTGAAGAATTCTCTCGAGAGAGGCCCCAAAACATTGTACAATTGTTCTCCGGCCCCAACAGCGGGAAATGGGTCAACCCCATGGAGAAGGACAAGCTGCTGCTCGACATAATCTTTGTGGGTCTCATGGGTAGATGCGAAATAAAAGGATGCGTTGCCTTCAAGCCCTTCGAGATTCTCAAGCCCTGAAAAAAAGATATTATCTGCCCTCTTCTCGATTGCCGGCCTGAGGTACTTTTCAGCTGTTTCGGTCTTTTTTTCATCAGGGACATGCCTAATCTTTTTCACAAATTCTCGCTGTTTCTGGGTCAGCTTGCTAGGAGAAATAGGACTAATGCTGTCTTCCAAGTCAATTAATGCCATAGAGCGCAGAGCATATATCGCTTTTTAAACCTTTGCAAGTTTAGCATTAAAGAGTAGTGAAAATCTAAATGAAAGCGTGTTAAAGAACAGCCAGCGCAGCTAATGCTTCCTCTTTTTCATATAACCCAGCATCAGGGACTCCTTGTCGCTTGAATATGTCATGGAGATGACTGAAGCAATGAACATCATGATAAAAACAAGTGAAAAAGCAAAGCCCCATGTCGGGGAATACTTGTATACGAGCAGGACAGACGCCAGATAGCCTATCATGCTTGTGACCATAAAACTTGAAGGTAAGGGAGCGATGTCTATTGCCAAATGAACCACCTCTTTTGGATTATATTAGAGAATTGGAAATTAGGTTTAAATAATTTTCCCTTGAACGCTTACCTGAAGAGATGCGCCACGTCTGTCAAAAGTCCAAGCCTTTTCTTGTCCAATTTTCCCCAGTGCCTGCGCATGATGCCATTAATTTTGGGCCGGATAAAAAGTGAGCCTATGTCAGGAATTATATGGTCAACCCTTTCCTTAAAAACATTCCACTCCATCTCCAAATCATCCTTCTTTTCGGCCATGATAGAACCAAGTGGACCGGGTATGGCATATTCAAGTATTGCGAGGAACATGCCAAGACAATAGCCAAATTCGCGCGCATGTGCCTCACTGTCAAGAAATTTGCCTCCCTGCATTCGAATCTCAACAAGCCTGCTGTCCATTTCGGCAAACTTATCAAGTATTTTTTGCATGTCATCCAGATTGTGCTGCGAGTATAGCAGGATTTCATTGCGCGTGTCTTCATGCCCGGCCATGTAGCTGGTGAAGAAATCTACAAGGCTATTGGTTTTGTCTGGGGCAAACAATTCAACAAGAATTGCCTCAATTTTATCAAAATTGACCTTCAATTTTTCCTTCTTTTCGAATTCGAACCACACAGCAGCAATCTCTTTTACCTTTGCTACAAGAACTTTTTGCCTTTGCAAATCTTCAATAATCTTGTTAATGTCATTCATGAGAGGGGCAAGGAGCACTGGCTTTTCGCCGATATTTTTGAGCAGATGAAGCAATTCAAGAACATCAGTCATTTCATCATCATATTTGCTTCTGTTCTGCTTGTGTATATGGTAAAGCTGGTTGAGGACATGCTCAATCCGGCTTACAGTTGAGTTGACATGCTTTAATTCGTCTTCAAATTGCCCTGTCCAAATCATCGGCATATGAGTCTTGAGATACTTTTTCACATCCTGCCAAACAATTTGGAGCTGCTCCTCCTCACTGCGCAACTTCCTCAATTCCCTCATTTCCTTTGAGTCAGACATGCATTAATCCTCAGCTTGGGACTATATAAATTTTTTGCCTCATCAGAACAATGGATTTTGGCTGATATCAGTCCCTTAGGATGAACTTGTCGAGCTGGCTTCTTGCCTGCTCCCTTTTCCTTTGGTGCTCCTTAAGAAATGAATTAATCTTGTCAACTGCAAGCTGCTTAATCTCTCCAGTGAGCATCCTGCCTGATTTGTATTCATCATGGATTTTCTTAAGCTTTGCATCGTCCTCTTCAAAGAAGGTGAGCCATTGATAGGGCACATCAATTTCAGGATTGCCGCCTTTTTTCCTGTGCTCCTCTATAGTTGGCTGACCTCCTGAAAATGCATATTTCATGATTTTTTTCTTGACAATGTCTTCATTGTCTGTCGTATAGATTGTTGTATTTTCCTCTGAGGCTGACATCTTTGAGCCAACAGTGAGTCCTGGCAGGAACCTGCAGTGGATGGCAGCGGGCTTGTAGTAGCCCAGCCTTGGCAGGATGTCCCTTGTTATCCTGAAATGCGGATCCTGGTCAATGGCATGCGGGATAAGGCATGGCACATTGTGTCCCCGCATTATAGACGGCAGAAAGGCAGGAACGCTTTGCATTGATGTAAAAAAAATCTGGCCGACGTTGCTGTCATTCTGGAAGCCAAAGACAGCCTTAGTTGTTGAAAATGTCAGCTTTTTGGCAACTTTAAGGGCCTGCCTGTAGAGCGTCTTGGCATAATCTATGTCAGAAAAAATGAATGTCTTGCCGGGCTTGAAGCCAAGCGCAATAACATCAAGCGCATTCTCATATGCCAGCCTGTTTGTATCCTCAAGCTCAAGCTCCTGCTTGAAAAGAAATTTCTCATCGTCCGTCATCTGGAAATATAGCTCGGCTCCGAACTTGTCCTGAAGCCACTTTGTAAAAAGCCAAGGCACAATATGGCCAAGATGTGTATTTCCTGATGGCCCGCGTCCGGTGTAGAGGAAAAATTTGTTCCCCTTCTCATATTCGTCAAGAAGCCAGTTCATGTCACGGTGGCTGAAGAAAATTTTCCTTCGCAAAAGATGATGCAGGTCCCCTGTGTGCTTCTTTATCCTGCCAAGAAGCTTGTCATCTATGGCCTCTGTCCCGAAATCCTTTATCAGCTTGTTGTAATCTATGTTGCCGTGGACTTCCCAGGGCGTCACAACATATTTCTCATGTTTTTCTGTCATAGCAAGGATGCCCGCTTTAGTGTATATAAAGATTTTGGCACGATGGAAGTAAACAAGGGGTAATTTTTCTAGTAAGATTTATAAATCGGCTTGGGTTTTTTGCTTGCATGGCAATCAAAGAATTACAGGCAAGACAGGGAAAAGTCGACATCACAGTCGATGTTATGGAGAAGAGCGAGGCAAGGACATTCAACAAATTCGGCAATTCTGGCAGAGTCGCAAACGCCAAGGTAAGGGACGAAAGCGGGGAAATAACCCTTTCGCTATGGAATGATGACATTGACAAAGTAAGTGTGGGCGACAAGGTGCATATAACCAATGGCTGGGTCAGCGAATACCAAGGGGAATTGCAGCTTTCAACTGGAAAATTTGGCAGCCTTGAGATTGTTGGCAAGGCTGAGGCAGCATCTGCGCCAGCCAGCAAAGGCACAAGTGTGCCGAAAGAAAAGAAAGTGAGCGCTGCCACAGAAGAGAACTTTGACGATGCTGAAGGCGATGTATCAGAGGAAAGCATAGACGACCTATATGATGAGGAAGAGATTTGATTTTATTTTCTAGTCACCTGGCACTTTTTTGACTTCAAGCCTAAATTCAAGATTCTTAATGTCGTTTTGCGCTGGAGAGGCAAACTTAAAATTGCCAACAAAGAAATACAGCCTGTGTCCATGTATTTCAAGGAAAGGGAAGTACATATAGTTCTTCAGCATGTCCCTGGTTGCCTGCAAATCATTGCGCATTGCATAGATTGGGCCAACGAATGAGCTTAGATAATTGCCAATTAATGGCAGGGTATTGACTTGCTCCTCCATTTTCATTTGCGGACTCGGCTCATTTTGTTTGGGAGGCAGAAGATTTGAAAGATAGGCATCCTTGGCCTGTGCTTTTGGCATGCCTGAGAAAAACCTTGCTGCAGGGGATCTTCTGTCATCATGAGGCTGGCCATCGGGGCTTGATGATGTCTGTGCTTGGATAGGGACAGAAAGCATCCCAGAGATTAAAAGTGAGTACAAGCCCAGTTTAAAGCTGTCCATTGCCATTTTATGGGATATATGATTATAAATCTAGGCTTTTCCGAAAAGGTTTTAAAGCAACTGGAGATACTTTTTATTATTGATTTTTGGGACGATAGCTCAGCTTGGAAGAGCACACGGCTGAAGAATCTGAGAAGATGCTGTAACCGTGGTGTCCTGGGTTCAAATCCCAGTCGTCCCATCTATTAATTCTGTTGATAGGATTGAGTTGTTAGTAAGTAGCAGAAAACTATCCCATATCAGAAATGTTAATTTTTTCTTTGGCACAAACACAATATTTGCCAAATTTCAGACTGGAAACATTCAATAGACTTTGGTTTATATAACTGAACGAATCAATAATCTCTAAATTTTGATTTTCTCGATTTACACGAACAACTACAGGCGTATAATTTAAGTATAGCCAATTGGTACAATCTCTCATAACTCCGACGGAAAAATGGCGTTCAGCTAATTCTTCTTTTGATAAATCCCTCGTGAATAAGGTTCCATTGCATAACCTTTCTTCATATTGGTCCGGATTCAAACTTATAGTAAAATAAAATGGCCTTTGAAGAGTCAAATTTTCAGGCATAAATCTCATACAATCACTGCACCAAGGCTCATATTTTTTGAAATTTTCAATATTTTCTGGCCAATAAATAGTACCGGCTGGACCATAACTAACAAAAATACCTTCAGGCATTTTGATAAACTTTGAAGGAATTGCGATGTATTTGTAAACCTGATTTATTAAAACTGAATCATAATACTCAAATCGGTCATATGGGTAAGAAAAAGTAATAAAAACAATATAACCACCTTTCTCATAAAATGTGTGGGAAAGTCTATATGTACCTTCATTATCTTTCATTATTAAGTTCATGTGATATCCAGTGGTATTGTCAATATTAACAGGGAATCTATTGTATACAGTTTCATCTCCCCCAGATGAGGAATCTTTAGTAATTTCTAATGACTTATTTGCATATTCTTCTAAAGGTCTATCAATTTTGCCTCTTTCTACAGTAATCCATAAATTTACCTGAAATCCTTCTTCAACTGGGCCATAAGCTCTAAATTGTAGACCTCTGGTTGGGTCTATTAGTTTATCTTTAATAATAAAGTTCGAAGGCATAGCCAAATGAATAGGGGTCAACAATTCGGTCTCATTGGAATTGAATAGGAACTCTTTCTGCATTGAAGTTTGTGTAGTGCAAGATACCAAAAATAACGTTATATAAACAATTAGAACAAAGTTGATAAATTGATTTGCTCTTTTTTTCATATGTTTATTTTGTTTCAAAAGTATTTAAATATTATGGTAATATGAAATGGAAAGATATTTAGTGAAGCTTATTTGAAAAATATAGTTTTATATCTTATGGAGGTAGATAAAAATGGGTTCAAATAAGCCAGAAACAAAGAACAACAACCTCCTACCAACAGTAATACAGACGAAGGGTCCTGAGGTTCAAATCCCAGTCGTCCCACTATCCTTTCTTTCGTTATCCCTACGGTCAAACAAAGAAAGGATAGAACCCAAAGAAAAAGCGATTTTGCAATGCAAAATCGCACCTTTCTTTTAGTGCAGGTTTTCTTTATGGAATCGAATATGACATAAAGAAAAAGTGCGTGGTAATCCCAGTCGTCCCATACTATTCTGAGGCTGTTGAATAATAAACCGAAAACTATATAAATAAGTTAAACTTAGTCCAACTTAGGTGATATTATATGGTAAATGCACTTATAAACTTGGATGAAAATACCAATAGAGTTTTGAACATAGTGAAAGCCCAACATGGACTAAAAGACAAAAGCGAAGCCATTAACTTCGTAGTTGAAAAGTATATTGAAGAACGAGATGAGCCTGAGTTAAAGCCTGAATTCATCGCAAAGATAAAACAGATACAAAAGCAGAAAAGCATCAGGGTCAATGACTTTGCAGCAAGGTATGGACTGAAGTAAATGTACGACTTAGACATAAAGCCAGAAGCTGACAAGATATTTGACAGGCTTTCCAAGAAGAATAAGAAACAGCTGTTGATAATTTATAAGAAAATAGAAGAAATCAGGAACAATCCAGAACATGATTACAAATTCTTAAGAAAGCCTTTACAGTCCTTCAATATGGTGCATATTGACAGGCATTTTGTTCTGATTTTCAAGATTGACCATAAAAGTGAAATTGTTGATATATATTATTATGACCACCATGATAAGGTTTATCAATGGCAACCAAAGGAAGTAGATTAAGCCAACTGTTGCATTTTTTAGCAAAACAATATAAAAATGCGTTGAAAAAGCTGAAAAATAAGTCAATTCTATAATTTGATTTCAAACCCATTCATTTGATTCCTCATAAAACCATAACCTTTATATAACATGCCCCATTAACAGGACAAGTGGACATAAAATGGGACAAGATACGGTAAAAGAATTATTTTTTGAGAACCCTTCAAAGCTGTTTTACCTAAGGCAGATTGCAAAATTGACAAAGGTTCCAAAATCAACAGTTGCAAGAATATTGAATCACTTGCTAAAAGAGGAGTTAATTGTAAAAGAAAAATCAGAGCCTTTTGACAAATATAGGGCAAATACGGAAAATTCAGTATATCGATTCTATAAGAAGCAATTCATACTTGAAAGAATATACCATTCTGGTTTGATTGATTATATAGTTGATCATGCTCACCCAAAAACAGTTATACTCTTCGGGAGCTGTGCCAAAGGGGAATATGATGAAAGAAGTGATATAGATATTTTTATTGAATCGCCTGAAGCAGATATGGATTTTGACAAATTTAAGTTAAAGCACATTATTAATCCTTATTTTGCAAAAAATATTGCGGAAATATCGAAAGAATTAAGGCAAAACATTATTAATGGGAGCATACTGTATGGAATGCTAAAAATATGGCAGAAATAATGGATTTTGAAAAGTGCAAAAAGGAGCATCTCAAGCTTGTTGAGCCTGATTTTGATAAAATAAAGTCCATCGTAAAAGTAGCAGAAATCAGACTTAAGGCAATAAAACAGATACAAAAGGATGATGAAACTGCATCCATTATTGTTGAAGGATATTATGAGATAATCAAAGAGTTGTTGGTGGCTTTGCTTTTGAAAAATGGACTGAAGTCAGACAATCATGAGTGCCTTATCTCTTATTTCAAGCATAATCATCAAGATAATAATTATGAAGTCATGACAATTCATCAGCTGAAAAACATAAGGAATAGGATAAATTACGAGGGCATATTGGTCAAACAATCTTATCTTGAATCAAATGAGCCAGAATTCAATCACATAATTAAGAAATTAAATGATTTGATAAGAAATGAATAATTGTTGCAGCAAAATTCCAGTCGTCCCATCTGAATTCTTGCTTCCTGGCAGTATGGTAAAGAAAGCTTTAAATAATAAGAGGGTCCGGAGTCTGTGATGAAAGCAAAGACCATAAAGATTTTGTACTGGGTTTTTACCGGCTTATTTGTATTGTTCATGCTTTTCTCAGCTTACTCAGAACTAAGCCAAATCCCACAGGCACAGGAATTAATGAAGCATCTAGGCTATCCACTCTATGTCAATTATATCATAGGGGCTGCAAAAGTTCTGGGCGCAATTGCATTGGTGCAATGGAAATTCAGGACAATCAAGGAGTGGGCATATGCTGGATTTACAATTGATATTCTTGGTGCTTCCTTGTCTATGGTCTTTAGCGGAGATCCAATTGGAAGCTCACTTTTTACATTGGTGTTCTTAATGCCAATGTTTTTGTCGTATTATTTCTGGAAGATGATGGAAAAAGCGCGC
>Ga0209211_10009709_pt1 | contig 12745 bp, 13 predicted proteins | sample RifGroA2_FD_183992 | JGI IMG/M metagenome (GOLD analysis project Ga0209211, IMG submission 183992) | Groundwater microbial communities from Rifle, Colorado, USA - Groundwater A2 (SPAdes) (version 2) | ecosystem: Environmental > Aquatic > Deep subsurface > Groundwater | place: Rifle, Colorado... | reverse complement strand
TATGGGAGAAGGTCTTCGATTCCCGAACGCAGAGCGTTTAGCTCTGCTTAGGGTCACAAAATTAAAAAGTGAATTGCGTCACTTTTTAATTTTGTGACCCTACCGGGAATCGAACCCGGATTTTAGGCTTGAAAAGCCCACGTCCTAACCATTAGACGATAGGGCCATTAGAAAATCAAAAGTTATAAATTAAAACTCAAAATTCCCTAAAGACCCGAAAATCATAGCATTTTTTGTAAAATTAGCAAAAAATGCTAGGATTACCGAGTCTTTCTAATCCACGGAGGAGTGGCTGAGTGGTTGAAGGCACCGGTTTCGAAAACCGGCATACGGGAAACCGTATCGCGAGTTCAAATCTCGCCTCCTCCGCCTTCGCCTCGCCGTAGCTCGGCTTCGGCGTGATGAAATCCGCCAAGACGAGCTAAGGCGGCAAAAAGGCGTTATGTGGGCTTTTTTGTGCGGGGTAAGTGTGGGTTAAAATATACCTTAACTTATCTCCGAGTTGAATATTGCGGCTAGGTCCTCCTTTGTGTGGAGCGCTTGGCATAGATATTGAAGGAGCTATTTTAGACAAGCTTGCATACAACAAAGACCGAAAATGGGATTGGGAGAAAATGAATGAGTCGCATTCTTAATAAAGACACATCTTTTACCTCTATGAGACAGCAAAAAATTCACGACATACTTTTGTTTTTGAAAAGGAGTAAAGCTCTAGAATCAGTCGAGCGATATCGCTCATCAATGAGTGCCAATAAGAAAACGGTTGCTGAACATGCGTGGAGATTAGGGGTCATGGCGCTTATTATCGGAACCGAATCCAGAGTACGAATAGATATTAATCGCACGCTTGCTCTCGCACTTCTGCACGACCTAGCCGAGGCGAAGACCGGTGATATTGACGCGTATGAGCAGATAGTGGCAGGAAAAAAGTTAATCGAAGAGAAAGCAGTGGTGGAAGAAAACGCCATGCATGAAATGACAGACGATCTACCGTTTGGAGATTGGATTTATGCTTTGTGGCAAGAATATCAGGACCAAGTAACGATAGAGGCAAAGTTTGTGAAAGCATTGGATAAGATTGAAGGGTTTCTTCATATCGCTGAGGTGGGAGTGGAGGCGTATATTCCAAAAGAATTTCATGCTGATTACGCGACCAAGGCAGTGGTAGCATTTGATGAAGCAACAAACCATTTTCCGGAACTCAAAGACCTTTTAGAGGAAGTGAAAAAAGATTTGAAGACGCAATTTGAAAAAGTTGGCGTGAAGTGGCTTGATAGTAAATAAGAGTGGATAAGTGGAAGTGATTTTGCTCGAAATAATTTCGAACTTTGTCCAAGAGTCAACGCCAATTGGAGCATGAAGCTAAATCCTCCAATATTGCAAGGCAGAGAGGTGGTAATTGAAACTGCAATACGGTAGAGTATCGAAATGATTGTTTTAGGTATCGAAACTTCCTGCGACGAAACCGCGCTGTCTATAGTAGACATACAGGAGGGCGTGAACGGCGAAAAGGAGGTAAAAATACTCGCGAACCAAGTGCTTTCGCAAATCGAGCTCCACAAACAATACGGGGGTGTATTCCCCATGATGGCGAAAAGGGAGCACGCGAAAAACTTGCTACCTCTATTTAAGAAAGTTCTAGAGGAAGCAAGTTTTTCAGGTTTAAGATTTAAGACTCAAGATTTAAGATGGTCCCCACTGACAACTGACAACCGGCAACTGGCAACTATTCTGGAACGTGAACCGGAATTGTCAAAACAGTTTTTGGAGTTTATACCGACAATCGAAAAACCGCCAATTGATTTGATAGCGGTCACGGTGGGTCCCGGACTTGAGCCCGCGCTTTGGGTTGGCATCAATTTCGCCAAAGCACTTAGTGTAGCGTGGGGTATTCCAGTTGTGCCGACAAATCATATGGAAGGGCACGTCCTCATTTCGCTTCTGAAGCGAAATGAGGACGCCGTGATTCATGATTCAAGATTCATGATTCAAGAGCCGGCTTTGCCGGCGTTGGCTCTCTTGATAAGCGGAGGACATACCGAGATGGTGCTTATGAAAAATGAAGGCGAATACGAAATTGTGGGACGGACGCGCGATGATGCTGTCGGCGAAGCGTTTGATAAAGTCGCAAGGATACTGGGACTTCCCTATCCGGGCGGCCCTCCGCTTTCGGCTCTCGCCGAAGCGGCGCGGACTGACGCTGACTTAACGCAAAACAACGCTGAAAAAATCAAGCTACCCCGACCAATGTTACATTCTAACGACCTCGACTTCTCTTTTTCAGGACTAAAAACTGCTGTGCTTTATTTGGTAAAAAAACTTGAGAAAGAAACGAGTTACAGCAGCTCCCCTGTCGGCGATGTTCCGCATTCGTTCAGCGTAAGTCCGCGCTTGCAATCTCTTATTGCAAGAGAATTTGAAGACGCCGCAACGGAAGTTGTAGTGGAAAAAGTCAGAAAGGCCGTGAAAATGTATGGGGTACAAACCTTAATCCTCGGCGGTGGCGTAGTGGCCAACAAAAATATTCGCGGTGCATTTGAAATACTTACGAAGGAACTTGGTATCACTCTATATCTTCCCGCTATCAACCACGCCACCGACAACGCGCTCATGATAGCGATTGCGGGGTATTTCAACAGAACAAAAGCCCTCACAGATGTGAACGGGCTTTCGGAAATCAAGGCGGAGGGGAACCTTAGTTTCTAGTCCTATATCTGACTGACGTTTAACCTGCTACACAAAGTGTATTTTTTTATAGTGCCAACTTGCGGTAACACGGATCAAGATGCGGAATGCGATAAAGACAACGATAAACGTGAATGGGGAAAATGCGGAAAAAAATTCTAAAACGAGAAGACCGGCGGCGGCAACAAATTCTATTAAGTCTAGTTTAAGCCACGTATCGACAAACACCTTGTCCGTCCGTGTCGGGTGATATTCATATTTGGAACTAAGAAGCCAAAAGTAATCTAGAGCTCGAAACAAAAGGAACGCCCCCAAAAAGTACGTAATAGTAAGTTGCGTACTGTAAATATAGAGAAAAAGAGAAAACATTATTGAAACATCAAGCATGACATCGATTTCTCTCTTTGGCGGAAATTTCTTAAGCGAGGGGCCATAATCGATCCAGTAGTCGACGATATCCAAATAGACAAAGATAAAAGCGATAAGCTGCCAGGGTTGCACCAATGCCGGCCACCACTGAAAACCAAGCCCCAACACGATTCCAATCATGATGTCCAAAAACTTAAGACTGAAGTTTTTCATCAGATAATTTTAACCCAATCCGACGGTCTTTGCCAACGGAATCCGCGGAAGTGGCGAAACTTGCGTTTTAAAGCTCAAGAGGGTATAATTCTCCACAGTGCGGTGAAGAAATGATGCTAGCGACTACCCCTCAATAAGTCATAGAGGTGACTTACTGACAGAAAAGTACCGCGAGGGAAAGCTTCTGGGGTAAATAATCCCAAGGTAGTAGAGACGCGTCATGGCGCTAATAGACGTCCACGCTTATGTCGGAACCACCACGGCACACCGCGGGAATGACCCGCACCGCTGCCCGAGTCAGGGTTTTCCGACACAGACAGCCGTTTCGGCAGTCTGGCACGTTCTTCACCGCATGTTCTTTCCGCTCAACACATTGAGCGCAACCAGACACCTCCCCTAGAGAAAGGAGTTTGGCATACCATCGTTTCCCGCTCAGCTTTGAGCACCGAACCCCGCCCACAAAAGCGGGGTTTAAACATTTTGTATCAATCACTAAATCTTGCTATCATTTCCCCATGTCCCTGAACGAAAAATTTCTCAAACCCTACAATCCGCAGGAAACCGAAACCCGCACCTATAAACTCTGGGAAAACAGCGGTTTTTTTAATCCGGACAAGCTACCGGGTAAGCGAGAAAAAACTTTTACCATCACCATGCCCCCGCCAAACGTGACGGGCGTTTTGCATATGGGGCACGCGCTGATGCTCACACTTGAAGACATTATGATTCGCTACAAGCGCATGCGGGGCTACAAAACACTTTGGCTCCCCGGCACCGACCACGCCGCCATCGCCACACAAGCGCGCGTCGAAAAAGATATCTACAAGACCGAAAAAAAATCCCGCCATGACCTTGGACGTGAGGAGTTCCTGAAACGTGTTGAAACCTTTGCGAAACAAAGTCACGACACGATTACTTCGCAAGTACGTGTGATGGGTGCGTCCTGTGACTGGTCACGTGAAGCGTACACGCTTGATGAGAAGCGCAATCTCGCCGTCAGAACGATGTTTAAGATGATGTATGATGACAGACTTATTTATCGCGGACACCGTATTGTGAACTGGGACCCGAAGGGACAGACGACGATTTCGGATGATGAGATTGTGTATCAGGAAGAAAAGACCGTTTTGTACTATATGCAATATGGGCCATTTACTATCGCGACTTCGCGCCCCGAGACAAAATTCGGCGATAAATATGTCTGTATGCACCCACAGGACAAACGCTACGCTGAGTACAAAAACGGACAAAAAATCGACCTTGAATGGATAAACGGGCCAATAACCGCAACTGTCGTAAAAGATGAAGCGATTGAAATGGAGTTCGGAAGCGGAGTGATGACCATTACGCCGTGGCACGATAACACGGACTTCGAGATCGCGGAACGGCATAACCTCCCCCGAGAGCAAGTCATTGATGAGTACGGAAAATTGCTCCCGATTGCCGGAGAATTTTCGGGAATGAAAATCGCGGAAGCTCGTCCTAAAGTAGTTGAAAAATTGCGTGCCAAGGGATTATTGGTAAAAGAAGAACCGTACACCCACAACCTCGCCACAGCGGAACGGACAGGCGGTATCGTTGAACCGCAAATCAAACTGCAATGGTTCGTGAATGTGAATAAACCGATTAAGGCACGAGAGAATAAAACGCTAAAGGATTTGATGCGTGAGGCGGTCAAAAGTGGCGACATCAAGATTCTCCCCGACCATTTCGAGAAAATCTATTTTCACTGGATTGAGAATCTACGCGACTGGTGCATCTCGAGGCAAATTTGGTATGGGCATCGAATACCGGTTTGGTACAGTAGACAACTAGGTGGTCCTCATCAAGCCACACACTTCGATCAAGTCATGTTTTTAAATAAGTTGGGAATGTCTAATGATGAATTTCGTAAAAAAACATTTGAGTGGCAAAAACTTCCTGACCTTCCAGACTACGCACAAATTGGAGGAAGCCCAAACATTCAAATTGGGCATAGACTACTCACGATACTAAAGGATGAAAATCGTATAGATGACCAGTGGATAATGCAAAACGCGATTCCTCAACCCGTACACAATGAAGAAAAAATGTATTGTGGTATAACCCCTCCCGAGGGCACCGGTTGGGAGCAAGACTCCGACACGTTGGACACGTGGTTTTCATCGGGACTCTGGACGTTTTCCACGCTCGGTTGGCCCGAAAAAACAAGAGACCTCGAACTCTACCACCCGACGGATGTGCTGGAGACCGGCTATGAAATCCTGTTCTTCTGGATTGCGCGCATGGTGCTCATGACTAAGTACGCGCTCGGCACAGTTCCCTTCCGAACCGTGTACCTTCACGGCACGGTTCGCGACGGACAAGGACGCAAGATGTCCAAATCGCTCGGTAACGGCATTGACCCGATTGATGTGGCGAAGAAATTCGGTACGGACGCGGGGCGAATGGCGCTGATTATCGGCAATACTCCCGGTACCGATACGAACATTTCCGAAGACAAAATCCGCGGATACAAAAATTTCGCCAACAAGCTCTGGAACATCGCGCGCTTTACGCTTGAAAACACCCTAGTAGCAGAGCAAAGCTCGCTACCGGGCACGGCTGACGACGTCATCTATGACAGAAATTTTAACAAGTACACGGAACGCGACACCGAACTTCGGAAAGAACGCCACGACATGACCGTGGACATCACCAAGGATATGGAAGAATACCGCCTTTATATGGCAGCGGAGAAGCTATATCATTACGCATGGCACACTTTTGCCGACAAAATCATTGAGGAAAGCAAACTTATTTTTAAAGACGGTAGCGAAGCGGAAAAATTATCCCGCAAGCAGTTCCTCCTTCATGCTTTACGAGAAATCCTCATCACGCTCCACCCTTTCATGCCTTTTGTGACGGAAGAAATCTGGCAAACGTGGCACAACCAACCGGCAACGGACAAGATGCTTATGGTTGAAGAGTGGCCCATCCAAAGCTAAATCACAAATTACAAATCCCAAACCACAAACAATACTCAATCTACAAATTCCAATGATCGAAACTAAAGCTTTGTTTGATATTTTAGTGATTTGAATTTAGAGTTTGTTTGTAATTTGGAATTTGTATATTGGAATTTTTATCAAAATGCCTTCTGCCCAAACAATTTTCTTCGCTCTCTCCGGCGGTATCCTCCCCGCCCTCCTGTGGCTTTGGTTTTGGCTTCAAGAAGACCGGCTTCACCCCGAACCGCGCGGCATGATTATAAGAACGTTCATTGCCGGCATGATTGCCGTACCCCTTGTATTGCCGCTTGAACAGCTTATACAAAAACACTACGCCGTGAACCTCATGTTGGTAATTTTCCTGTGGGCAACGGCAGAGGAAATATTTAAGTGGGGTGCCGTCTACTTGGTCGCTCTTGAAACTTCGGAATATGACGAACCGATTGACGCTGTGGTGTATATGCTAACCGGCGCTTTGGGTTTCGCCGCAATGGAAAACGTCTTTTTTCTCATTACATCGATTTCCAACACTAACGTGGTGGAAAGTTTGGTAACGGGTAACCTGCGCTTTATCGGAGCCACATTGCTACACGTGCTTTCTTCGGGAGTCATCGGACTTTTCATGGGATTATCGTTTTGCAAGGGCTGGTTCACCAGAAAAATATACTTAATTTTTGGAATAATTCTCGCTGTCCTATTGCACACACTCTTCAATATTTATATAATGAAGAGTGGCGGAACAAGTATTTTTGTTATATTCTGTTTTGTTTGGGTTGCGATATTTCTACTCATCGTGGGTTTCCAAAAAGTGAAGAAAATTAGGGAGTGCAAACTGCGGTAATCCTACGTTCCCAATATATTTTTAGAGTTCTCGTAACGGATGTTCACTTTTGTGTTTGTGTGATTTTTTAATTGGAGTATAATTATAAAAAATATTAGCGCAGACTCGGTTTAATTAACAAAAAAATCACATGCCAAAAGACAAGAGGTCATTTTTTGAGAGGTTGACGGGCGCGGTTTCGGTAAACGAGAACGAACCTTCCCTAGCAACCGTTTCGCGTGGCGCTAAGGTTAAAAAAACCGAGAAAGAAAGCTGGATGGAGGAAGACAGTGAAGAGGGGCAACTTACAGTGGACGTATACCAAACCGCCAACGACATTGTAATTAAAACCATGATTGCTGGCGTCAAACCGGAAGATTTGGATATTTCAATCACCCGCGACATGGTGACCATCAAAGGCAGCCGTGAAGAAACGCGCGAAGTCGATGAAGGTGATTACTTCACCAAGGAACTCTACTGGGGTTCATTTTCAAGAACCATTCTCCTGCCACAAGAAATAGAAGTGGAAACGGCGGAGGCGGTAGAAAAACACGGCCTACTCATCATCAAACTGCCGAAGGTGGATAAGGGCAAACAGACGAAACTTAAGGTGCGCTCCTCTTAGGTTGCGCCGCGGGGCTACGCAGACTTGACGCAGAACTACGCGGAAAATAGAGAACCGAACGAAAGGTGTAATAGGATAAAGAAAAACGAGTCAATTACGACTCGCTTCGGTTAAACTCAAAAACCGTCAGGTGAACAGGGACGCCGTGCGATGGAAGAGCCACATTCTCCGGAATCAAGTTTGCATCTACGGCTGGAATCGAGAGGGCAAAGGCAAAGAAAACGGTACTCTCGTCGTACATGCGACCTTTCCAGAAGTTCACACAGCGAGGCGAAAATCCTTCACCTAAAATACTTCCCAGTGTCGCTGCAACCCAATTCCGACGACCTGAGTTGCCGTCTAAGAACTCAAAGAGTTCCTGTGAATTTACCACTGCGTGGGTTGGAACAATAATCTCTTGCCTATCGTAAAGCTCAACAACCCTCTCCATGATGTCCACAACAACCGAAGCGGCCTTGGGAGGCTGTTTCCCTTCATGAATGGCCTTTCCGAAAGCTTCAGGGTCATACGATTGAAGTGAAAAGTCAACAAAGAGACTCTGGGGTAGTAACGTTTTTGTATTCATAGTTGTATTTTGGAACTGCATACGCCATCGTATTTATTTACTTACCTAAAATTAACATATTGCCTCCCGCCATACAAGCTATACAATAATACAGATGGAAAAACAGGAAAAATTAAACGCGCTTAAAAAAGAACTTGAAACGGCTAACTTGCCCCTCAAAAAGACAGCCAATTTGGTATTCGGCGAGGGAAACATTAATTGCGCCGTGATGTTTATCGGCGAAGCGCCGGGGTTCAACGAAGATATGCAAAAACGCCCGTTCGTGGGACGTGCCGGCAAAGTACTTGATGAAATGATTGCCGCTATCGGCTGGAAACGTTCGGATGTTTATATCACGAACATCGTCAAACGCCGCCCGCCGGACAACCGCGACCCCCTGCCCGAAGAAATCGAGGCCTATAAACCGTATCTTGCAAAACAAATCGAGATCATCAACCCGAAAATCATCGCGACTCTGGGACGATTCTCCATGAACTACTTTTTGCCGTTTGCCAAAATCAGTAACGACCACGGCAAAATCTTTCAAGCGGAAGAACGAATCATCTTCCCGCTCTATCACCCCGCCGCGGCACTCCGCGCCACAGCGGTGATGGAAGAATTGCGACGGGACTTCCGAAAACTTCCGGCTGTCGCCGCGGGCAAACCGCTTACACCGCAAACACCTCCGTCCACCACAGTAAAAAAACCCGAGAAACCGGCACAAGCGACATTGTTTACTTAGGAGTCTTCGAGTTAGAAAACAATTAGTACTCCTGTGGTGCGACACTGTTCGCTTAGGAGCGAAGCGGGTGTAAAAAAGCCGGCAGTTATTACCGCCGGATTAAAAAAGTTTCTTCAATTGATTTTTCTGGCTAGCCATGGAACGAGGACCAACAGTTCAATCAAGCCTACGCTGATGTAAAACATTCCAAGAGGAAAGGGGGTGTTTGCGGGAAGATCGCTAAACATGGTTCTAGAACCGACAGTCAGAAGTGCGACCCAGAACGCAAGCCCGACAAACATATAAATACCGCTTCTCTCGAAGTCCTCTAGATTTCTCCACCAATCTTGAGATTTTTTCATAAAAACTATGGGGGTGCAAGGTTGAACAGACCTTTATTAGAGTAAGCTTGTTGTTGTAGAAAGTCAAGATTTAGCAAACAAAATATGCTCTTCTTGGGCCGTTTAATATAAGATAAAAAATATCTTGTATTCTTGACTAAGGATTTTACCCTGAAACAGCCGCACGAAGTACTAACCGAGCGAATCGAAGCGAGACGAATAGCGAAAACTTGCAATTCCTTAACTGGCACCGAGGCCCGAGGGGAATCGTCTGCGACCGAATTACAATATAGTTAACGGCCGTTAGTTATATTGTAATTGGGAGGGTCGGAAAAAGATGGGGTCGAGAAATGTGTCGTCACCTATTATGCACTTCCTAAAAACAGAAGCGACGTTATCTGGCTTTTATTGTGCGTCTTTACGACTCTGCTCGAACCTACTTTATCAAAAATCCGTGATTGAAGCCACTGTGTACGCTCCGAGCGGGTGGTAGCTTGAAACTTAATCGTACGCTCGGACTCCACCCCGCCACCGCCTCGCAAAGCCTCGGCGGACACCGAAGAAAAACGCTCCTTGCTTTCTTGGTTTTGCGCGCGCCCGATTTTCTTTTCAAAAAGGAAAGGGCGTTTTTTCTTCGGTGTTCTGCCCTTGATGACTCGGGCAGTGTGGCGGGGCTTCGGGACTTTTTGACGAGGGCGGGACTGTTGAAGATATGATAAAATTATCCGCATCATGCAGAAAGATTTTGATAGCTGGAACAAAAACAAAAAGCAGATTCATGCCGAAAATGAAAACAAGTTATACCATGAGCGAGAGGTGTGGTGGTGTTCCCTCGGCGTGAATGTCGGTTTTGAACAAGACGGCACCGGCGCCGATAATGAGCGACCGGTGTTAATCCTCAAAGGATTCAGCAAGCAGGTTTGTTTAGTCATGCCACTTACTACATCAGAAAAGAAAAATCCTTATCATGCCTCTTTAGGAAAAGTAGACGGCAGAAATGCGTTTGCTATCATTTCGCAGATTCGCCTCATTGACACGAAGCGACTGATAAACAAAATAGGTTTTGTTGAGCAGAAAATCTTTGAAAAAATAAGAAAAGCCGCCAAAGACTTGCTCTGACGGCTTTTCTTATTTTTCTCCCCGCTTGCGCGGGGCGAGCCCGAAGGCATTTGTAATTAGAGGTTAGCATAGGCGTTTCTAAAAAGCAAGTTTTGGGAAGTTGAAACCGGTGTCCTAAAACGGCTTATATTAAGCCATATATCGGTAGTTTGGTAAAGTAGTTGACAGACGCACTGCGATATGCTATGATATTTGCAGGTTCATTGAAAAAACGGATGGCTGTTTATGAGTGTAGCGATACGAGAGCTTTAGGAGCTTTGGTATCGCTACGCTCATCAGGAGGTAGCGAAAAGTTAGTCACCAAGACTAAAGATAGGAAGCAATTCCTAAAGGTGACGGTACGTGCTACCGACTGTGTCCTAAAAACACGATAACAGTACATCTCTAAAGTTATGAAGACTACTACGAAGACTACTACAATGACGGTTGCTCAATTCGTTGGTTGTGTCAAGGAAAAATGCTCGGTCGGTGGGAGTATCTCCCTCCGCGGCATTTACGAAATTCCTCACCCCGAGGACGGGACGGTGTCGCTCTACGAGAGGCATACTTCTCAAATTCGGGGTATGGGGTGGAACCCAACAACGACCCAACCGACTCATGGTCGCGTGTGGGGGTGGATTGGGTGGAACGGCTACCACTCGGCAGTCGGGACTCACATCATGAGTTACGACGGGCCGGAGACAGTGGAAGTGACATGGCGTCCACGGCACGAGGTTGTAGCAGAGAACGCTGCAATTTGTTTGGTGGGACGAGCCCACCTCACACGCAATCAGAAAATTGCGCTCGGCGACCTCGCGGAGCCCGCGTGCACAGTGGAGGAGGCAATGTCTCCTTACACGCCGGAAAAGTATCCAGGCTGGTCTCTTGACCACGACACTGGACACGGCACGGCGACTCCTTGCCCCGATATTTCTGCGCAGGTCGCGCAGGAAGATGAAAGGGTAAAAAGGGAGTTTGACGAACTCCTGAACAAGGACCTCGTGTCCCGCGCCGAGTGGAAGGACGGCGACCGGCCTACCTTCTCGTGTCTCAGAGACACGGACGAGGAGACCGTGGCCGTTGCCATTGGGTTCAACTGCGGTGTAACGCCGGACTACTACATCCCGCAGGGATGGAAGCCGTCCGAGGAAAGTCGTCGTCGCCTCGCCGAAATGCGAGCCGACAAAGCTCGCAGGGAAGCCTCGGCGAAAGAAGTCCAGCGCCGATTCATGGCAGGCTGGGAAGTTCTCCGCGGCCGGTACCAACTTGCTCTTAAGCAGGTTGGTCTCACGCTTGGGGAGGACAGCCACTCTCTCCGGAACGAATTCGCCATTCAGGTGGCGAACGCCGACGGTGTGGTTACCGGATGCCACGCGGGTGGTAAGGGTGGCCCGCACTACCACGTCACATACGCCGAAGCCGCCGATTGGCTGGATGCCAATGCCGCGACATTCAATGTCGTGGCAACGGCGGGGTACTTGGTGGAAAAAATCGCCAAGGTCGTGGCGGCCAAGGTCGTGGCGCCCGTACACGCATAAGTGCGTGATTCGGGAATGTCGTGGCGGTGCGGGGTAGCAATCCCCGCACCGCTCTCACCTGTCTTTGCAGAAAATTGTTCTTTACGAGGCAAGGAAGTTGCCTAAAAAACTTTCAACGAAAGCTCGCTCTCAATTTTGAAGCGAGCTTTGTCATTTCTCTTTTCTCGAAGCAGACTCTTTAACAATTCGGGTAATAGCCCGTTCGTACAACTTCAACCGTCTATCGTCTGTATCAAAAAATATCGGCGAGACGGAATCTTTTTCTTTAATCATTTGAACTATCTTCATAATCGCCGGTAAAACGATTCTCATAGTCTTGAAGGCGCCGACTCCTGTCATCTCGTCAATTTCTCCGCCGTGTCTCAAAAATTCAACTTCCCATGCGTCAGACTCCTCCCCCACTCTTCCCCATCGCATTTTGGTGCCATGAAAGTCGTACCCCTGATAGATAAAAGAAACATTGTTGTCGGTTGACTCCATATTCGTTATTGAGCCGTCAATATTTTCCTCCGAACCGTATACATCCGATAACTTGTTGAGGTCAACCTTGTTCGAACCTCCAAGAGAAAAGTCCTTGAGAGAATTATCAAAATTACTCCCGCTCTCGGATTTTTTTGTTGACGATAATTGATGTGGTAATTTTTCTGACATGGCTTCCAAACAATTTTATCATATTTCCAACAGTCCCGCCCTCGTCAAAAAGTCCCGAAGTCCCGCCACACTGCCCGAGTCATCAAGGGCAGAACACCGAAGAAAAAACGCCCTTTCCTTTTTGAAAAGAAAATCGGGCGCGCGCAAAACCAAGAAAGCAAGGAGCGTTTT
>Ga0209211_10009707_pt1 | contig 12746 bp, 10 predicted proteins | sample RifGroA2_FD_183992 | JGI IMG/M metagenome (GOLD analysis project Ga0209211, IMG submission 183992) | Groundwater microbial communities from Rifle, Colorado, USA - Groundwater A2 (SPAdes) (version 2) | ecosystem: Environmental > Aquatic > Deep subsurface > Groundwater | place: Rifle, Colorado... | reverse complement strand
TTGGTATTGAAGGAAATGACCGGGAGCAGCTCCTCGGTGTTCGAGAACATCTTCTTCTCGATGACCGCCCGCAATTTCTCGTAGCTCGTCCACGCCGGGTTCGTGCCGTCGTTCTTGGCCCTGGCGGGCAGCACGAAATTCACCACCTCGTTGCGGAAGTCCTTGGGGTTGCTGATGCCAGCCGGCTTCTCGATCTTCTCCAGTTCATCGTTGAGGGCGCCGCGGTCGAGCATTTCGCCGGTATTCGGATCGCGGAATTCCTGGTCCTGAATCCAGAAATCGGCATAGGTCACGTAGCGGTCAAAAATGTTCTGGCCGTATTCGGAATAGCTTTCCAGGTAGGCCGTCTGGATTTCCTTGCCGATGAACTCGGCGTAACGCGGGCTCAGGAATTCCTTGAGGAAGCGCAGGTAGCGATCCTCGATTTCGGGCTGGTACTGTTCCTGTTCGATCTGCTGCTCGAGCACGTACATCAGGTGCACCGGATTGGCCGCCACTTCGCGGTGATCGAAATTGAATACCTTGGACAGGATCTTGAAGGCGAAGCGGGTGGATAGCCCGGTCATGCCCTCGTCCACCCCGGCGAAGTCGCGGTATTCCTGATAGCTCTTGGCCTTGGGGTCAGTGTCCTTGAGATTCTCGCCGTCGTAGACCCGCATCTTGCTGTAGATGCTCGAATTCTCCGGCTCCTTGAGACGTGACAAGGCCGAGAACTGGGCCAGCATGCGCAGCGTGTCGGGGGCGCAGGGGGCGTTGGCCAGCGAAGAGTTGAAGAGCAGCTTTTCGTAAATGTGGATTTCGTCAGTGACACGCAGGCAGTACGGCACCTTGACGATGTAAATGCGGTCGAGGAAGGCCTCGTTGTTGCGATTGTTCTTGAAGGCCTGCCATTCCGCCTCGTTGGAGTGGGCCAGCACCAGACCGTCGAAGGGAATCGCACCAAAGCCCTCGGTGCCCTTGTAGTTCTGCTCCTGCGTGGCGGTGAGCAGGGGGTGCAGCACCTTGATCGGCGCCTTGAACATTTCGACGAATTCGAGAATGCCGCGATTGGCGACGCACAGACCGCCGGAGTACGAATAGGCATCTGGGTCATTCTGCGAATAGCTTTCCAGTTTGCGGATATCGATCTTGCCGACCAGCGATGAAATGTCCTGGTTATTCTCGTCGCCCGGCTCGGTCTTCGAGACAGCGATCTGGGAAAGCACGGAAGGGCGCAGCTTGACGACGCGGAACTTGGTGATGTCGCCGCCGAACTCATGCAGGCGCTTGACCGCCCACGGGCTCATGATGGTCCCGAGGTAACGCTTCGGAATGCCGAAATCCTCTTCCAGTATTTCGCCGTCCTCGAGAACGTTGAACAGGCCAAGCGGCGACTCATGGACCGGCGAATCCTTGATGGCGTAGAAAGGCACTTTCTCGATCAGGTATTTCAGGCGTTCGGCGAGCGACGACTTGCCGCCGCCAACCGGCCCCAGCAGATAGAGAATCTGCTTCTTCTCTTCCAGTCCCTGGGCAGCATGGCGGAAGTAGGAAACGATGTGCTCGATGACCTCTTCCATCCCATAGAACTCGCGGAAGGCCGGGTAGAGCTTGATCATCTTGTTGGCGAAGATCCGCGACAGGCGGGGGTCGAGCCGGGTATCGACAAGTTCGGGCTCGCCGATTGCGATGAGCATGCGTTCGGCGACACTGGCGTACGCGGTCTTGTCACTCTTGCACAGATCCAGATATTCCTGGACCGACATTTCCTCTTCCTGCTGAGCCTCGTAACGACTCTGGTAGCGGGCAAAGATCGACATGGCAGACTCCTTCCGGAAAATCCCTATCGTTGTTGATGCTTCCCTGAGTTTGAATGCGCTTCCCGCCAACGGTTCAATCTCTCTCGGTGCGCCAGGCATTGGCCCGCCGATCAAGCGCGCAACCGAGCCTCAGTCAGCCGATCAACGCAACCGGAAGCGCACCGGCAGAACAACCTGGCGCGGTGCGTCGGCCGGCAGCGATTGCAGCGAATGGACTGCGCGCAGGGCGGCGTCGTCGAGCAGCGGCTGGCCGCTGCCTTGTTCGACGCGGGCGGCGCTGACTTTGCCGGCTTCGTCGATGATGAGCAGGACGAGGACTTCGCCCTCCAGCCCGCGAGCGATGGCTTCGGCCGGGTAGAACTGGCCGGCGTTGTCGAGTTTCTTGAGGTGGTCGCGGACGGCCTGGGTCCAGGTTTTCTGGGCGCCGGTTTTTTCGGGCGGTTTTGCCAACGCTGGCCTGGGTGGCTTGGGCGTTGGCTCACTGGCCGGTTTGGGCTGCTCCGGCAGGCTGAGCGGTGGCGTTGCGGATGCGGCCGGGGGCGGGCGCAGCTCGGCATTCAGCGGTGCCACGGTCGACCGGAATTTTTGGCCAAAATTGAAATCCGGCAGCAGCGGCAAGAGATGCAGGGAGAGCGACAACGCCAGCGCCGCAAAAAGCCGGTAATCGATCCGGGTCATGAGAAAATGAGGGCTGGCCTGAGGCAATGGATACGCAATGAAACTAACTGTAAAACGACGGCTTGCCATGATAAGCGCGATGGGGTTTTTGCTGTCGGCTTCGGCGCCGGTTTTTTCGGCCGATGCCTTGCCCGACCCGGTGCGCTTCACTGTCAGCATGGAGCTCGGCGATGTAGGCCAGGCGGAAAGCTGGCTCGATGCCGGCCTGCCGCCTGATTTCATGGGCAGCCGGATCGGTTCGGGTCTGATGATCGGTGCCTGGGAGGGCAAGCCGGACCTCATGCGTCTGTTTCTGTCGCGTGGTGCCGATATCAACAAGCTCAATTCGAATGGCGAATCGGCGATTGCGCTGGCTGCCTGGCGCGGCAATCTGGATACGGTCAAATGGCTGCTGGAGCGCGGGGCGCGCATCAACGCCCCGGCCCGGCAATGGTCGGCGCTGCATTACGCGGTGTTCGCCGGGCGCAGCGACGTGGCCGATTTTCTGATCGATCAGGGGGCGGACATCAATGCCCTGAGCACCAACGGTTCGAGCGTGCTGATGATGGCGGTGTATGAAGGCCATCAGGGGCTGGCCCGCAAGCTGATCGAAAAGGGCGCCGACCGGATGCCGAAGAACGACTGGGGCGATGGTGCGCTGGAGTGGGCGATGCGCCACGACCGGCTGGAACTGGCGCGCATGGTGACCAATCCGGAAGAGTTCAACATCGCGGTCAGCCAGCCCAAGGAAAAATGGGGAGCGCCGGTGCGTTCGATACGTAGTTCGAAGGAGCTCGAAGACTTGCTCAACATGCGCGAAAAGCTCGTCGAGCGGAACATGTCGACGGATGTCATCGACAAGCGCATCGCCACCGAACGGGTGCGCATCGTGCGCGCTGAAATGGATCGCCCGATGCCGGCACGGGCGGTGGCGATGGAAATCACCGCCAGCCGCAAAAAGCCGCAGGAGCAGTCGGCGACGATCGTCACCGACCAGAAAGGCAAGGCGGTTGGCTTCAAGGCGCCGCCGGCGACCTATTTCGGAACGCCGAAAATGCCGATCAAGGCGCCGGTCAGGAACTACTGATACTGGGCCTTTCCGGCCCGGATCAATTGCAAATCACGATCAGCTAATGCAGACTGCGTCGATCAACCGAGAGAGGAATGGGCATGCTTTACGTGGCAAGAGACAGCAAGGGCAATATTTGCGAAGCGCATCCGATGCCCCTCGGCGATGCCAGTGAAGCCTTGCCGGCCGATCATCCCGATGTCTTGCAGTTTATCCACGAACGCTGGCGGCAGAACGAGCTCCATGAACTTGACCGAGACTTTGTCCGGGTTATCGAAGACACGATCGAACTACTGATTGCCAAGGATCTGATCATGTTCACCGACCTGCCGCCCAAGGTGCAGGAAAAGCTGCTGCGCCGCAAGGAAGTTCGCCAGCTCAAGCATTACGAAGGCCACTTCGGCACCGGCGGCGACGACATCATCCCGCTTTGAGTGTCTGGCCCGGCGCGTCCGCCGCGCGTTTTCAGTTAACCGTCACCACGGCCTTGACCAGTTCGGCCAAGGTGCGCACACCCATTTTCTCCATGACCCGCGCCCGGTGGGCTTCGACGGTTTTCATGCTGATGTTGAGTTCGTCGGCGATCTGCTTGTTGAGCTTGCCGGCGACGACCAGTTTCATGACTTCGCTTTCGCGCTGGGTCAGCTGATCGAGGCGGTGGCTGATCGCCCCGTTGCGCTGGCGGCGGGCTGATAGCTGGGCGTCCAGCTCCAGGGCGCGGACGATGCGCGAGAGCAGATCCTCGTTGTGGAAGGGCTTTTCGATGAAATCGCAGGCACCGCGCTGCAGCGCCGAGACGGCCATCGGTACATCGCCGTGACCGGTGACGAAGATGACCGGCAATTCGGAGCCGAGAGCATCGAGCTTTTCATGCAGTTCAAGGCCGCTCATTTCCGGCATCCGCACATCGAGTATCAGGCAGCCGCGCATGTCGTCGCGGCGCGCCTTGAGAAAGCTCTCGGCCGAATCGAAGCAGGCCACAACGTAGCCTTCGCCCTCGAGCAGCCAGGTCATCGAGTCGCGCATGGCCTCGTCGTCATCGACGACGTAAATTGTCTGCGTCAGATCATTCATTGCTGTCCTCGCCTAACTCTTCGATCGGTACAGTGAAGTGGAACACGGTACCACCTTCGCGCCGTGGCTCGACCCACAGCCGCCCCTGGTGAAATTCGATGATCGAGCGGCAGATCGCCAGACCGATGCCCATGCCTTCGGCCTTGGTCGTGTAGAACGGCGCAAAAATCTTTTCGATGTCTTCTTCGGCCAGGCCGTGCCCCTGGTCGGCCACAGTGATTTCCAGCATCCGCTCGTCGACACGTCTCGCCTGCAGGGTCAGCAGCCGGCGCTCGACCGGCACGTCGCTCATCGCTTCGATGCCGTTCTTGAACAAATTGAGCAGCACCTGCTCGATCATGATGCGGTCGACGACGATTTTCGGCAAATTATCGGGCAGGTCGACGACGATCTGCGTGCCGGTGCGCTGGGCATCGATGTCGGCAAAGGCGCGCGTTTCATCGACCAGTTCTTCGAGGGCGATGGGTTGCCGGTTGGGGTCGCCCTTCTTCACCATGTCGCGCATGCGGCGGATGATCTTGCCGGCCCGCTCGGCCTGGTCCGAGGCCTTCTGCATGGCGGCGAGGATGTCATCGATGCGATAGTTGCCTGCCTGCATGCGCTTGACGCAACCGGCGCAGTAATTGGCGATGGCCGACAGCGGCTGGTTGAGTTCATGGGCCAGCGATGAGGCCATTTCGCCCATGGTGATCAGGCGCGAAGTCTGCTCGAGCCGCTTTTGCTGCTGCAGATTGACATCATCGATATGCTTGCGGTCGGTGATGTCGGCGCCGATCTGGACGCGCACGGTACGCCCGTCGACCCAGCGGATGGCCCGTTCATGCAGGTGATACCAGTGGCCGGACAGGGTGTGCTGGAGTTCGCCGTCGAACAGCTCGCAGGGCAGTTCATCGGCGCCGATCTGCTGCGGGTCGCGGGCTAGCTGTTCAGGTGGCGGCCGGCAGGCGGCGGTAACCTGCGCCGAGTTCTGGCCGACCGCGTCGAAGCCAAAGATGTTCTGGAAGGCGCGGTTGGCAAAGAGGATTTCGCCGGTCTGCACGTCGGCGACGTGCACCGCCGAGTCGAGGCCGTCGATGACCGTGACGAAGCGTTCATGGGCGCGTTCGAGTTCGACGCGCACCCGCTTCGGCTCGGTGATGTCGTTCATCGAGGCCATCCAGCCGATCTGCTGGCCATTAGTGCCGATCAGTGGTGAAAAGTAGAGGCGGACATCGAAGCGCTCGCCGCTCTTGCGCATGATGCGCATCTCGAAGCCACTGGCCGGCGCCTTACCGGCCAGGGCGGTGTCGATGTTGTTCTGCAGGCGATCGAATTCTTCTGGTGGCCAGTATGGGTAGGGCGGCTTGATGCCGACCAACTCGCTTTCGTCGAAGCCGGTCATCCGGCAGAAAGCGGCGTTGACGAAGGTGATCCGGCCTTCGAGATCGATGGCGCGGAGGCCGGTGATCAGCGATTGCGACATGGCTTGGCGGAAGGCGTAAGCGGTGCGCAGTTCCTCCTCGGTGTCGGCCCGATGCTGGGCGTGCCGGCGCAGCTGGATCAGCGTCACCGACGCGATCAAGGTCAGCACGATAATCAGCGCCGCTGGCACGAAGGGCAGCCAGGCGCCGCCGACGCGGTAGGCGACGATATTGAGGCCGAGGCGGTTGTTGGGCAGATCAAGGCTGATCTGGCCGGAAACCTGGCGGTCGGTCGGCTTGACCGACGAATTGCTGAGAACCTCGCGATTCTGCGCATCGACCACGGTCAGGCTGTAGCGGGTCGTGAACACGGTCGGCAGGGTGGTGCGCAGCAACGCTTCAATCGACTCGACGGCGATGAATGCGCCGAGGTCGGCACTGCCGCGCTGGACCGGCAGGATGATGTCGTGCGCCGGGCGTTGGGTGGCATCGCGGTAGTCGGCTGAAACGACCTCGGTGCGGACGCGCAAGGCTTTCTGCAGGGCGGCCAGACGCTCGCCGGTCAGTTGTTCGCCAACAAAGACAGCGGTTGATTCGTTGGGGGCAACCCACTCCACCTTGCCATCGGTATCGACCCAGATGATGGCCTGGATTTCCGGCGCCTCGCGCGCATAACGGCCGGCCTTGACCTGGAAGGCCTCGTAGGTGAGCTGCTTGAACTCCTGCTCGCGACCGAGTTCGCCGAGAAAATCCTGATGCGCATGCAGGCGGTTTTCGATGGTCCTTTCCGCCCAGTGCATGTCGCCCTCCAGGGCCGATCGGGCAGTGTCCAGTTCGCGCCACTGGAGCAGGGCGGTAAGGATCAGCATGGCCAGCGCGAAAACGCCAATCGCGACATAAGGTGCGAGCCAGAGTCGGGTATGTTTCGGCTGTGGAAGAGGGGGGCGCATGAGCATGGCCAAATTCTTCGCTGCCCGGGCGGCATCGGCCATAGGTACTTACCCTATGTTGATCAGATAAGCCGCGATCCAGGGCACGAGCAGGGCGGTGAGTGCGCCGTTCATGCCCATGGCCAGGGCGGCAAAGGCGCCGCTCTGCTCGTTGACCTGAAAGGCGCGCGCCGTGCCGATGCCGTGCGAGGCGATGCCGATGGCGAAGCCGCGGATGGCCGGGTCGCGCACCTTCATGGCGTCGAAGACGAAGCGCGCGCCAACAGCGCCGAGGATGCCGGTGACGATGACCAGCACGGCGGTCAGCGACGGAATGCCGCCGATCCGTTCGGCGATGCCCATGGCGATTGGCGTCGTCACCGACTTGGGGGCGAGCGAAAGCTGGGTCGAGTCGCTGGCGCCGAGCAGGCGGGCGACCAGCACGGCCGAGACGATGGCGGTCAGACTGCCGGCGAGCAGCCCGGCGAGCACCGGCAAGAGCATCGAGCGGACGCGCTTGAACTGCGTGTACAGCGGGATGGCCAGCGCGACGGTGGCCGGGCCGAGCAGAAAATGCACGAACTGGGCACCGGCGAAGTAGGTTTCGTACGATGTTGCGGTCAACGTCAAAAACAGCACCAAAATGAAAACGGCGATGAGCACCGGGTTGGCCAGCGGGTTGTTGCCGGAGCGCCGGTAGAGGGCGAAGGCGGCCTGATAGGCAAGCAGCGTGACGGTCAGCCCGAGCAGCGGCGAGGCCGAGAGGTAGACCCAGATCTGGCTGATTTCCTGGGTCATGGCGTTTCTCCGGTGGCGGCCGGGTGGCGCTGGCAGAGTTTCATGACCAGCGCGGTGACGATCAGGGTGGCCAGCGTGCTGACCAGCAGCGAAACGAGCAGCGGCAGCCATTCGTCGGAGACCCGGTGGAGATGAACCATGATGCCGGTGCCGGCCGGGACGAAGAGCAGCGACAGGTGTTGCAGCAGATTCTGGCTGGTCGTCTGCAACTCTTCGCCGGGGCCGCCGCGCAGCACGAGGGCGACAAAGAGCATGAGCATGCCGATGACCGGGCCGGGGATGGGCAGACTGAGCGAGCGGGCGAGAACTTCGCCGGCCAACTGGAAAACGAGCAGGGCGGAGAGGGCGGAAATCACGGGCAGCCTCCAGAAAGAATCAGAAGGTTGCCAGTGTATTGCCTCAGTTAAGTTTTGATAACGGGTGAAAAAGTCGCTTTATCTTGTATCTGTGGTAATGGATAAAGTGTTCAGTATTCCTTGTTATCGCTCCACATCGCCGGATTGAAACGGACGACCCGATTGCGTCCCTGGTCCTTGGCCTGGTACATCGCGACGTCGGCAAACTTGACGGCCTGCCAGAAGGTGTCGCTGTCGGTCGGGAAATCGGCAATGCCGATCGAGATGGTCTTTTGCAGGGTGATGCCGGCGACCTGAACCTTGAGGCTTTCGACGGCGAGGCGGATTTTTTCAGCGACGTGGTCGGCGGCCTCGCCTTCGCTGTCGACCAGGATGATCAGGAATTCTTCACCGCCATAGCGAATGACCAGATCGGAAGCGCGCACCGACTGCTTGAGCAGCGAGGAGAGTGCTTTCAACACGGCATCGCCGGCATCGTGGCCATAGGTGTCGTTGACCATCTTGAAGTAGTCGAGATCGAGCATCAGGATGGCGACGTGGGTGCGTTTGCGGTGCACGCTGGAAACCAGTGTCTCGACGTATTCCTCGAGGAAGCGGCGGTTGTTGAGGCCGGTCATCGGGTCGCGCAGCGTCGAGTCACGCAGGTTTTCCATGAGCCGCTTAGTTTCGAGTACCGGTGCCGTTTCGCGCAGGTAAACGTTGATGAAGGGAATCTGGCTGAGTAATTCGGCTGATTTTTCCGGGGTCGTCATCAGCTGAACGACGCTGCCGACGGCACCCGACTGGATGACCGGGAAGCAGACATGACGGCGTTCGCCCAGTTCGGCCGGCGGCTGGAACGAGTAGCAGATGCCCGGACTGCTGATGCTGTCGACGAGGTGGCCGGTGCGCCGAACACGGCAGGCTTCGGGGCGGATCAGAATCTGCGGGTCGCACCAGCGGCAGGTGTCGGCCATTTGGCCATCGACCATGATGGCTTTCATCTGCTTCTTGTTGCTGCTGACTTCGTAGAGCGAGAATTCCTGCAGCTTGAATTCCTCTTGCAGCGCGCCGGAAAGGCGCTGGTAGATCTCGTTCTTGACTTCATCTTCCTCGATGGCCTGCTTGAAGTGGGCTGCCTTGGTCAGTCCGTCGACCATGTCGATGGTCGCTGTCAGCAGGTTTTCACCGGGGGCCGGGGTGCGTTCGGTGAGACGGGCGACATTGGTGCCGATGCGGTTGAGGCCGTCGTCGAGGAAGGTCAGCAAGCGGTTAATGTCGGTCGCGATCTGGCCGATTTCGTCGTTGGTCTTCTTCTCGACATGCGCTTTGAAATCGCCGCGCAGGGCACGTTGAACGGCATCTTCGACGGCGTTGGCGGTATCCGAAATGGGGCGCAACAGGCGGCGCAGCAACAAAACGAGCAGTAGCGCGAAGAAGGCGACGACGAGGCCGATGCCGGCCACCGTAATCAGTGCTTTCTCGCGCAAACCTTCGATCGACATGCTCATGCTGACGGCGCCAAGTACAGCGCCTTCGCTGACCTGGTGGCATTGCAGGCAGTTCGGATTGCCACTGGCCGTGGCGATATAGGGAATGATGCCGCGGAAGACGGTTTCATCGCCTTGGGTGATGACCTCGAAGCGGGGCTTCCCTTCCTTGAGAACCTGCCGTTCCAGATCATCGACGGCGGCCTCCTGGATCAGACCCTTGCCAAATTGTTTTTCGACTTCGGTCGAGCGGATGACGCGCGCCGACTTCAGTCCCTGGACTTCGACCAGGCGGCGCAGAAAGCTCTCGCGCTTGTCGATGACGCCGTTGATCATCGATTCCGTCAAGTGCACGCGGACGATTTCACCGGCGGTCCGGATGTGATCCGTCGCCGAGGCAATGGAGAAGTTGCGGAAAGCGTACAGGCTGATGGCGAGGAGTACGGCCAGCAAGCCGGCAAAAATACTGACAAAAAAGAAAGTGACTTTTGCGTTGAGATTCACGGCAGTGATTTCCGGACGGGGAATTTTTCAGTGCGTGATTATGGCTTACGGAATATTTCGGGCAATCCGGACTAATACGATTTGACTAAGAGATGGCAGGTTGTTTGATCAAGGTCAACTTGGACGGCGGCAGAGAACGTCCAAGGCCTTGAATATCATCAAAAAGTGATGAATCGGATTTCATTTTTGGCCGATTTTTCCGGTTGACCGTAGGAGTTGGCTACTTGCGTCCCGGACTCCCTCGCTGCTCACGGGATTGTCCTGGCAGGGTCAGGGCAATATCCGCAGCATGTCGACAAAGGCTTTCAAGCCAGCCGGCATCAGCTTGCGGCTCGGGTAGTACAGGTAAAAGCCGGGGATTTCCGGGCACCAGTCGTCAAGCACTGTTTTCAGCCGGCCGTCGGCTACTGGCGCCGCCGCATACTGGGCATATACATAGGCCAGCCCGAGGCCTTGTTCTGCGGCCGTGATCATCAGCGGCATTTGGCCGACGGCAACCGGCCCGTCGACTTCGATTTCAAACTGCTCGCTATCGCGGGCAAATTCCCAGCGATAAAAACTGCCGTTGGGGAAACGGATGCGAATGCAGCGGTGTTGCTGCAATTCGCGCGGGCAAACTGGTGTGCCGTGTGCCGCCAGATAGTCGGGCGAGGCAACCACGACAAAACGCTGGGCCGGGCCGAGCGGCACGGCGACCATATCCTGCTGCAGACTTTCGCCGAAGCGAACGCCGGCATCGAAGCCGGTGGCGACGATATCGACGAAGGCATCATCGGCCACCAATTCGACGCGCATGCCCGGGTTGGCTCCCAGAAAGCGCCCGAGCATCGGCGCCAGGACCAGCTCGCAAGCGGCACGCGGCGCGTTGATGCGCAGCGTGCCGAGTGGCGAATCGCGAAAGGCATTGACCTCGTCCAGCGCGCCGTGGATGTCCTGCAAGGCGGGCGACAGCCGGTCGAGCAGGCGTTGGCCGGCCTCGGTCGGCGCCACACTGCGCGTTGTCCGGTTGAGCAGACGGACGCCGAGCCGGGCTTCCAGACCGCGCAAGGCATGGCTCAGGGCTGACGGCGAAACGCCAAGTTCGGTGGCTGCCTTGCGAAAGCTGCGCAAGCGCGCCACGGCGGCAAATGACTGGAGATCGGCAAGACTGGCGGGGTTCATGATTGGTGAGAATAGCTCAATAGCTTATCAAACAATATGCGGATTGTTGCACAGTGGGCCCGGGAGTAGGCTGCTTGCTGTCATATCCCCAACCCCGCAATGGAGAACAACATGCAAAATATTCTGGCCGACCTGTCGGGCAAAACCATCCTCGTTACTGGTGCTTCGTCCGGCATTGGCGCCGCCACCGCCATGGCGCTTGGTCGGGCCGGGACCAAGGTGGCGCTGGCCGCCCGCCGTCTGGATGCGCTGGAAAATCTGGTGATGCAGATTCGCGCTGCCGGCGGCGACGCCATCGCCATTCGGACCGACGTCACCGTCGAAGCCGATATCCAGAACGCCGTGGCGACGACCGTCGCCCACTTTGGCAGACTGGACGGTGCCTTCAACAACGCCGGCGTGCTGGGCAAGGTGGCACCCATCCACGAATTGACCAGCGCCGATTTCGCCGAAGTCATGCAGGCCAACGTATACGGCGTGTTCTGGTCGCTCAAATACGAAATGGCCGCGATGCTGAAAACCGGCGGCGGGTCCATCGTCAATACCGCTTCCGTCGTCGCCCAGATCGGTTTTGCCAATTTTTCACCTTACACGGCCAGCAAGCATGCCGTACTCGGGCTGACCCGCAGTGCGGCGCTCGAAGGTTTCCAGCAGGGCATCCGGGTCAATGCGGTCAATCCCGGTCCTGTCGTTACGCCGATGGCCGAAATCGGTTTCGGCGGTCTGGAAAATCTGGACGCCACGCTCAAGACCAGTCCGGCCGGGCGTCCCGGTCAGCCGGAGGAAATCGCCAACCCCGTGCTCTTCCTGCTTTCCTCCGCTGCCAGCTACATCAACGGTCAGGGTTTTGCCATCGATGGCGGCTACACCGTTCAGTAAAGGGCCATCGACATGCAAACACGCCTTCTTGGCCCGCAACAGCAGCCGGTCTCCGCCATCGGACTCGGCTGCATGGGGATGAGCGAGTTCTACGGCGCCAGCGACGATGCCGAATCCCTGCGCACGCTGGCCCGGGCGCTCGAGCTCGGTATCAATTTCTTCGACAGCGCCGACACCTACGGCTTTGGCCACAACGAGAGCCTGCTCGCCCGTTTTCTCAAGGAAGGCGGCCCGACACGCCGGCAACAGGTGGTGATTGCCAGCAAGTTCGGCATTGTCCGCCAGCCGGGCACGTACGAGCGGCACGTCGACAACAGCCCGGCCTACATCCGGAACGCCTGCGACGCCTCGCTGCAACGCCTCGGCGTTGAGCAGATCGACCTCTATTACTGCCATCGACGCAACCCGGAAGTGCCCATCGAGGAAACGGTGGCTGCCATGGCCGACCTGGTCGCAGCTGGGAAAGTCTGCCAGATCGGTCTTTCCGAAGTCTCTGCCAGGACGTTGCGGCAAGCTAGCGCCGTCCATCCGATCGCCGCCGTGCAAAGCGAATATTCGTTATGGACGCGTGATCCTGAGCGCGACATGCTCGCTACCTGTGCTGAGCTGGGCACGACTTTTGTCGCCTACAGCCCGCTTGGTCGCGCCTTT
>Ga0209211_10009703_pt1 | contig 12748 bp, 12 predicted proteins | sample RifGroA2_FD_183992 | JGI IMG/M metagenome (GOLD analysis project Ga0209211, IMG submission 183992) | Groundwater microbial communities from Rifle, Colorado, USA - Groundwater A2 (SPAdes) (version 2) | ecosystem: Environmental > Aquatic > Deep subsurface > Groundwater | place: Rifle, Colorado... | reverse complement strand
CATCTCCCGTGGTTGGTTAAAGACTCCCCGGATTATCAAAGCCTTCCGCAAAATCAAACGGGTTGATTTCCTTCCGGAAGATCTCAAAGACTTATCCGAGCTCAATGAGGCCCTTTCGATTGGACACGAACAAACTATTTCGCAACCCCTGGTCGTGGCTTTTATGTTGGAACTTCTCCAACCCGAACCAGGGCAGAAAATGCTTGATATTGGGAGTGGGTCTGGCTACACGACGGCCATTCTGGCCGCTATTGTCAGCGGCTCCAATCACGGGAAGGTCATCGGGATTGAAATCATACCCGAGTTGGCGGAGTTCGGTAAAAGAAACGTTGATAAATATGATTTTATCCGGCAGGAGATAGCAGAAATTGTCTGCGTTGATGGCAATTTGGGTTATCCCAAAGAGGCCCCTTTTGACAGAATTTTGGTTTCGGCCAGTTTGAGCGACGAAATTCCTTTAGCTTGGAAAGGACAATTAAAAATAGGGGGTCGCATCGTCACGCCGATCGCCAACTCTATCTGGCTATTTATCAAAAAGGATGAGGCTGAATTTGAAAAATACGAATATCCGGGATTCGTCTTTGTTCCTTTGGTCAAAAGTTAGACAAACGGAATGAGAACAAGAATTTTAGTGATCCTGATCAGTGGCCTGGTCGTCATCGGCGCGCTCGGGATAGTCATCAGCGGGATAAATCTTCCCGCTGATTCCGCCGACAACCAGAAAAAACCTTTTTCGGTCAGAGGGGGAGAAGGGTTTTTTGAAATAGCCGCCAACCTTGAAAAAGAAAGGCTGATAAAAAATAGGTTATTTTTCGAGGCCGCCGTCATTTTTTTGAACGGCGTCAAGCGCCTCCAAGCCGGGGATTACGAGCTAAACCCGAGTCTGTCGCCGCTGCAAATCGTTGAAAAAATGATTAAAGGCGAAACGGCGGCGGAGAACATTACCATTCCCGAGGGTTGGACAATTAAAGACATTGCCTGGTTTTTCGAAAATAAAGGCGCTTTTCAAACAGAAGAATTATACGAATTGCCTTTGAAAAAATTCAGTGATAAATTTGGTTTCCTGCGAGAGGCGCCAAAAAACGCCGGCCTCGAAGGTTATCTTTTTCCGGATACTTATCAATTTAAACGAGGGGAAATGACAGCAGAAATTGTTGCCGAGACAATGCTGGAAAACTTTGGTAAAAAGATGGCTCCGGAAATGAAAACGGAAATCAAAAAACAAGGCAAAACAATTTTTGAAATCATCACCATGGCTTCTTTGCTGGAAAAAGAAGTTAAAACTCTCGAAGAAAAAAAACTGGCTTCCGGTATCCTTTGGAAAAGGCTGGGAGTGGGCATGCGGCTCCAAGTTGACGCGACGCTTCTTTACGCACTTGCCGGGCAAGGACAAAATTCAAAACAAATCACCTTTGAACAAACGCAGATTGATTCGCTTTACAACACTTACAAGTATGCGGGCCTGCCTCCGGGACCGATTGCCAATCCCGGCCTCGACAGTATTGTCGCCGCCATTTACCCGACCGACAGCCTCTACTGGTACTATCTTTCAACTCCCGCGGGTCAGACTCTTTTCAGCCAAACCCTTGAGCAACATAATATAAAAAAAGTTAAATATCTTACCTCGCCCTAGCGAGGCTAAGATTTTCTTAAATGAAAAAGAAGATCGCCTTAATTATTGCTTTCCGTGACTTCCGCGACGAAGAGTATTTTGAACCGAAAGAAATTCTGGAAAAAGCGGGTTTTGAGATAACGACTGTCAGCGAAAAGATGGGGCCGGCTATGGGCGTTTACGGCGGCGAAGCCGAAATTAATCTTCTTCTCTCTGAACTCAAGGTTCATGATTTTGACGCCGTCGTTTTTGTCGGCGGCTCGGGGGCTTCTCGCTATTTTGAAGATAAGTCCGCCCGACGCATTGTTCTGGAAGCCGTTCTCGAGAATAAGGTTTTGGGAGCCATCTGTATTGCCCCGACTATTCTCGCCTTAGCCGGGGTTCTAAAAAATAAAAAGGCAACGGCTTGGTCTTCGAATATGGATAAGAGCTTTATCGAGATACTGAAAAAAGAAGGAGCCGATTACTCAACCCCTTCCGCCGTCGTCATTGACGGATTAATTATCACCGCTAATGGTCCCGAGGCGGCGACGGCTTTTGCCCAAGCCATTCTTGACAAGCTGAAATGAGCTTGCTAGGATGAGCCCAGTCACCGTAGACAGCGGGTGCCGTAAGGCTTAATTTCCTGCTTAGGCGAAAAAGGTTATTTTCTTTTGTCTGCGGTAAAACCCGTAGTTTTTTATTATAGCGGGCAGTAGCCCGATATATCGCTTCGCGCTATAGTAATAGTAAGTTAGAAACTAAGTTCCCAAGTTTCTATGCCAAAGTCCAAACTCCAAAAACAAAAGACCGTTGAGGAACTGAAAGAAAATCTGAAAAAAGCCAAATCAGTTGTTTTTACTGACATCCAGGGCATCAAAGCAAAAGACTTGGTGGCTTTGCGTCGTAAAGTAAAAGAAGCCCAAGGTAATTTAAAAGTGGCCAAAAAAACCTTAATCGATTTAGCCCTTGAGGGAACGGAAAAATCGCCCCAAGCCAAGGAAATGAATGGGGAAGTAGCGGTTCTTTTTGCCTTCGAAGATCCGATTCGGACTCTAAAATCACTTTATGAGTTTTCCCGGACACACGAAAGTCTGAAGTTCATTTCCGGGATCTTTGACGGTCTTTTGGTGGGCAAAGACGAACTCTTGGCCCTGGCCCAACTACCGCCAAAAGAAGAATTACTGGCTAAGCTCGTGAGAAGTCTGGCCAGCCCCATGTCCGGCTTGATCAATACCTTCCAAGGAAATATTAAAGGTCTAATAACTGTTTTGGCAAAAGCCAAAACATAAATTTCTACTAACAAAAATATGGCAGAAGAAATCAAGGAGAAAAGTGAAGTCCCGGCAAAGTTCAAAGATCTCGTTGAGAAAATCGAAACCCTTTCCGTCTTAGACCTCGCCGAACTGGTCAAGGTTTTAGAAAAGAAGTTTGGCGTCTCGGCCTCAACTTCTGTGATGGCTATGCCTCCGGCCGCCGGAGCCGCTCCCGCCGAAGCCGCTGAGGAAAAAAGCACCTATAATATCGAACTGAAATCTGTTGGCGACAAAAAGATCGAGGTGATCAAGGTCGTCAGAGATATTACGGAAAAGGGTTTGAAGGAAGCCAAAGACCTGGTTGAAGCGGCGATGCTGGCGCCCCAAATGGTCAAAGAGAATGTCAAGAAAGAAGAGGCCCAGGAGATGAAAAAGAGATTCGAAGCCGCCGGCGCCCAGGTAGAATTGAAATAGCTATCAAAAAGAAAACACCCCCGGAAAAAGAGGGTGTTTTCTTTTGTCTAAAAAAATAATAAAAGCTCACAACTCCAATTGATAAACGTCCAGGCCGCTGAGAAGATACAAAAACTTGCCGTCCGAAGAAAAAGCCGCGTCTTTTAGACCGAGAAACTTCTCGCTCCGGAATTGCCTGATCAGTGATCCGGATTGATTAATCAGAATAACTCTTTTCTCTGAAGGTTCTAAAATGGTAAATCCTAAAAAGGGCGGCCAAATGACCAGCTTCATCAGCCTTTTGGGAAAGGGAAAAACCGACAAACTCATGGTCTTTTTCAGTTGGCCCGCCTGGTATTCCCAAATGGAATTGTCTTCGCCAAGAATAAAAACAGAACCCGTGACACCGATCGACCTAGCCGCCAAAGGCTTTCTCTCTCCGGCCCGAATCCATGACTGCGGCTCTTCTCGGTTGATGGTTAAAGGATATTGATATTTAAAAACCTTGCCCGTGCCCTTTTCGAGAAAATACAAACTTCCTTTAAAGGAGGAGAGGCCGGCAAAGCTCGTTTCGGCATCGGGCAACTTCAAAGAAAAGGCCGCTTCAACCTTATCGTCGGCCAGGAAAGAGACCTTATTGGGCTTAGTAAACAGGATTATTTCGTTGTTGCCCGGAACACCAAAGCTAAAACCCTCATCAACGCTAATCATTTTCAATTCATGGTTGGAAGCCAGCTTAGCGATTTTTTTTTCGTAAGGACTGAAAAAATAAAGTGCTTTATCCAAAACAACCAAGTACTGAGGAATAAAATCGCTATCGGTGAAAGAGAATAAAAGTTGAGGATCCGGCAATTCTTCTAATTTACTGAGGCCCACGAGATTTTTTTCGATCAGGGATTGCAAAGCAAGCGCTTCTTTGCTAACCGGGCTGTTTTCGCTGCTCAAGGGCAAGATGTCTTCAAAAGCTTCCTTGAAGAGATTATCGGCCTTCTCGTTTTGGCTTAAGGCTAAATAGCCTTGGGCTTTAACAACTTTTTCCTGAAGGCTGATCAAGCGATCGCGAGAAAGACTGGCTTTTGTCTCTTCGTCTCTCTGGGCAAAAAGAAAGCCCAAGATCAAAAAAGAAACCAAGATAAAGATCAAAAGGAGATTTCTTCTTGCTTCTTTGTTTTCCCAATCAAGAGACAACTTAAAGTCCGAAACCTTTAATTGTGGCCAGTTTATCTTGGGCAGACTCATTCCGTTTAATAGTTTTATAGAAAAGTCGAGCTTCGAGAAAATTTGGCAAAATGTGGAAAAGAATCGCCGAGCCGGAGAAAAAACATCTTTCAAAGAAAGGGGGGTGGCCATTTTTTTGAAGATTAGTTCGCTTTTGGGAGAGATTTCTTTGGTCAAAAAAAGCAAAAAGCAAATACCCCGAAGGCTGGAAAATTCCTTTTCCTTGTTTTGAAATAATTCTTTCAGAGCTTTTTGGTCCGGCGCCAGAGAGATTTTTTCCAGGAGAGCGGTTTTGGAAAAAAACTCAAAAACCTCTTCGGTGAGAATGATAATTTTATCGTTTTCCAAGAATTTGCCGCCAACAATATTGGTAAAAATTTTCAGGGGGTATGGCTCAAACTCCTCGATTTCTAAAGTCTTGCCGATATCGGTAATGTGACCGGGTCTCAATAAAAAAACTTTGGTTTTTCCGTCCTTGCTAAAAATCAGGTCGAGATCGTGCAAACTGATAACCGTCAAGGATAAATTGCCCAGCCAGCTGACATTGCCCAGCTTGGTCTTTTCCGAAAGAAAATCATTAGCCTTTTTCAAAGCCTTTTTCAAAGCCGCCTCTGGCAAAGAACCGGAATAATATTCTCTCTTGAGAAGAAAGGCGAGATTATTGATAAGCCTCGAGTCCTGAGGCAGGGCATTCTTGAGCTCGCCGATAATATAAAGACTCCCGAGTTTTTGCTCTTGGGAGCTACCGGGTTCATAACAAAAACTGTCAAATATGAGATCTGGTTTTGCCCCCGGATTAAAATGAAACTCGAATATTTTCATCTTAAAATATTATACCTCTTTACAGGCAAAAACAAATAGGTTTAAATGAGAAAGTAGTAGCCTGGGCACTTAGCTCAGCGGCAGAGCGCTGCACTCACATTGCAGAGGCCACAGGTCCGATCCCTGTAGTGCCCACGTGTAACACAGAACATTTTCATCGGGAAAGGAGGTCCCAAAATGGAAGCCCAAGCGATCTTCTGCCCGGCGTGCGGGCAAAGAAAAAAGGCGATCGTTATCGATCGCGCTCCGGTCGACGCGGAGGGAAAGGCCACGGGTCCTAAAACCCGCTTGGAAATCCCTGACTGCGATCACGGCTGGAACGTTGTGGTGAACGCAGGAGACGACGAAAAGTCGTCTCCTACTATTTTTGTTAACTATCCTGATTGGTAGAAAATTAAAAAGTGTTATAATTAAACCATGATCGAGGCGGCCGAGAAAAAAAACCTTCTGAGCCAGTGGCTTTCTTGGCAGTTTGTCGAAACGCCCAAGGGGATTTTAAGAGGCTGGAGAAATATCCTGGTTTTTAATTTTGAATACTTCTCCATTCCCTTGCTTTTTAAAACCTTCTTTGCCTATTGGCGGCAGTACCGGTGGTATTACCCTCGGAGTTTTGACATCGGAAAGTACGCCGAGGTGATTTTCTCAAATATAATTTCTCGCGTCTTGGGCGCCATCGTCCGCAGCGCCATGATTGTCCTGGGCATCCTGGTGGAGATAATCATCTTCTTGATCGGAGCTCTGGTCTTCCTTGTCTGGGTTCTTCTGCCCGCTCTGATCTTCTTTGGGCTCTGGCAGGGAATAAGGCTCTTCTTTTAAACCCCGATGGATAATTTTGATTTAAGAAAAAGCGCGATCTCCGAAGCCGTCCGGCTGATTGGCAGTTCTGGTTTTCGATTGATATCTCTTTTCCAGAAAGTTTTCCGCCTGCTTTCTCTTTTTTCTTTCTTGGTCTTTCTTTACGGCTTTCTAACCAATGCCCTGGGGACCGAGTCTCTTTCACGGCTTTTGGGCGCCGGAATTGCCTCTCTTTCTCTGGCCGTGATTTTTTGGCAGCTCGATTTGTTTTTTGAACTGAAACTCAAAAAACCGAAGTTGAAAGTCGGCCTGCAAGAAGCCTTGGCTAATCCCGATAATTTCAATCCTTCGATTGACTCAGGATTGACCCTGAGCGGAGTCGAACGGGTCAATTTAGCTGATTTTCTGGAGTTTGAAACCGCCCAGGTGGTAGAAAAAGCCATCAGTTTCAGCCAAAAAAAAGGAGTTTCCCTTAATACGACCTTTATTCTTTATTCTTTGATTTCCAGCGACTCTGCCCTAATCTCTTTTGTCCTTTCTAGGTTATTGATGAATCAGAAGGAAATACAAAAAATTGTTGAAGAAAGCCTGATGCTTCCGTCGTCCGACGGAGAACAAAATTTTCCTGATCTATTGCTCGAGTCGTTAAGGAATGCTCAAAAAAGAGGCCAGGCCTCAATCAGCCAGGGCAATCTCTTAACCGGCTTGGCGAAACAAAGCCCCTTATTCAAAAGAATCCTGGTGGAGGCGAGCCTTAAGGCTGAAGACATCGACAATCTGACCTGGTGGTGGGAAGGTAGCCAAAAGAAGACCGAAGAGAAAAAAAGATTCTGGGAATACAAAAATCTGATTAAGATTGGTGGCCTGGCCAAAAGCTGGGCGGCCGGCTACACCATTACCCTTGATCAATACGCCATTGACTGGACAGAAATGGTTGAGAGAAAGGGATTTGAAGAAATCGTTGGTCACGAAAAAGAAATCGGACAAATAGAAAGGATCCTGGCCCGACAAGAGGTCAATAATGTTTTGGTGGTGGGAGAAGCGGGTTCGGGCCGAGGAGCGATGCTTCAGGCTCTGACTCAAAAGATTCTTTTTGGCGAGAGCTTGCCCGAACTGAATTACAAAAGAGTGGTGGAACTCGATCTTTCCTTGCTCATTAACCGCAAAGAAAGCCAAGAAGAAGCCGGAGCCGTCTTAGAACAAATCTTCCGAGAAGTCCTTCAGGCCACCAATATTATTTTAATCATCCAGGACTTTCATAACTTCATTGGCGGCCATCTCCGGCCCGGCACGGTGGATATTTCCGGCACCCTGGCCGCCTATCTTAGGATTCCCCAGTTCCGGTTAATCGCCGTCAGTGACTTTGCCAGCTTCCATCGGTTCATCGAGTCCAATATCATTGTTTCCTCTTTCGAAAAGGTGGAGGTTTCTGAGGTTTCTATCGATGAAACCATTAGGCTGCTGCAATTATTCGTCCCGGGCTGGGAAGTAAAATACAAGAAGTTCATCAGCTATCCGGCTCTGAAAGAACTGGTGATTGAGGCCGATCGCTATCTGCCCGCCATTCCTTTTCCCAAGAAAGCGACAGATCTGATGGCCGAACTCTTGGTCGAACTCTCGAGGAGTAAAAACCCCTTGGTTCTGCCCCGGCACGTGGCCCAAATCGTTTCAGAGAAAAGCGAAATTCCGGTTGGCCAAATTTCCCTTGAGGAAAAACAAAATCTGCTCAACCTGGAAAACCTTTTGCACGAAAGGATTATTAATCAGAACGAGGCGGTCAGCGAAGTTTCCTCGGCCTTGAGGCGCGCCCGGGCCGACATCACCATCAGAAAAGGACCGATGGGAACTTTCTTGTTTCTGGGCCCGACCGGCGTGGGCAAAACCGAAACGGCCAAGGCTTTAGCCGCCACTTACTTTCGCTCAGAAGAACGGATGATCCGCCTTGATCTTTCTGAGTTCCAGAATCCTACGGACCTAAAAAGATTGATTGGTTCGACCGAAGAAGAAAGTTTCTTTGTCACCCAGGTCAGAGAGAATCCTTTTTCTCTGGTGCTTTTGGACGAAATAGAGAAAGCCCATCCCAATATCCTCAACCTCTTTCTGGCGGTGCTCGACGAAGGCTCAATGAGAGATGGCTTGGGCCGCAAGGTCAATTTCCTCAACACCATCATCATCGCCACTTCCAACGCCGGTTATCAAATCATCCTTCGGGCCATTGAAGAAAAACTGGAAATGCCTTCCATTAAGGAAAAACTGCTCGCCCATGTTTTCAACGAGGGGATCTTCCGGCCAGAATTCATTAACCGTTTTGACGCCGTCGTCGTCTTCAGGGGCCTGACCGAAGAAAACCTTTTTAAAATTGCCGAATTGATGTTGGGAAAACTCAAAAAAAATCTGGCGGAAAAAGGAATAGAATTTGTCATCAACCATGAGCTGATAAGCGAAGTGGCCAGGCTCGGCTTTGATCCGGTTTTCGGCGCCAGACAAATGCGCCGAGTCATTCAGGACAAGATAGAAAACGTTTTAGCTCAAGCTTTGCTCTCTGGACAAATAAAAAGAGGTCAAAGAATCAGCCTGGAAATACCGGATTTTAAACTCATAATTTTCTAATTTGAGTATTAGCGAAAATTCTCGCCGAAGGCGAGGTTCTTAAACCCGACCCACAAGGTCGGGTTTTTAAGTTGCATTAACGGGTGTGCAAAGGCTGTGGAAAAAGTTCTTGTTTTGAGGTGATTGACGAGGGTGTTTCAATGGCTTATAGTGGGGAATAGAGGATAGCCTGTGGATAAGCGTGGTAAACAGTGGATAACTAAGATGTTCATCGGCGAATACACCTATTCAATTGACGAAAAGAAAAGATTGGCCATTCCCGTAAAAATGCGCGAGCCTTTGGGCAAGAAAGCCGTCATCACCCGGGGCCTAGACAACTGCTTGTCCGTTTATCCGGTTAAGGCCTGGGAGGCTTTGGTGGAAAAGATCAGCAAATTACCTTTGTCCGGATCTGACGCCAGGGGATTCACTCGTTTAATGCTCACCGGCGCCATGGAAGTTACTCTGGATAATCTGGGACGGATTCTCGTACCGGACTTTCTCAAAGAATACGCCGGTCTTAATAAAAAAGTCGTCATTGCCGGCGTCAACGATCGTTTAGAGATCTGGGACGAAGCGAAATGGAAAGAATATAAAAATAAAACCGAGGAAGCCGGCGGCGACATTGCCGAAAGATTGAAAGAATTAGGCATCTAACAACTACCAGGATGCACGTTCCCGTCCTTTTAAAAGAGGTGATTAGTTATCTCGATCCTCAGCCGAATGAGAACTTCGTTGACGGCGCTTTCGGTGAAGGGGGACACAGCCTCGCCATTCTGGAAAACACGAGTCCCGCAGGAAAGATTCTGGGCATAGAAACAGACAAAGAGATGTGCGCTCGCTGGCTGGCGAGGAAATTCCAAATTCCAAAATCTCCTTCGACCCCGAGCTCAGGACCGAGGGGCAAATTCCAAAGAGTAATCCTGGTTAATGATAATTTTGTCAATTTAAAAAAGGTAGTTAAAGAGAAAAAATTCGGGCCAATCTCAGGAGTTCTTCTGGATTTAGGGATTTCCAGCTGGCATCTGGAAGAATCCCAAAAAGGATTCTCCTTTCTCCGGAATGAATTTTTGATGATGCGTCTCGACGGCGACAAAAGCAAATTAACGGCGGCGAGTATTATCAACCACTGGCCGGCGGCCGAGCTAGAAAGGATTTTCCGAGAGTACGGAGAAGAAAGATTTGCCTCGAAGATGGCCGCCGCGATTTGTTCCCTTAGGAACAGAAAACCGATTGAAACAACCTGGCAGTTAGCCGAGATCATTAAAAGAATATTGCCCCCAGCCTATGAAGGAGGACGGATCCACCCGGCCACCCGAGTTTTCCTGGCTCTGAGAATAGCCGTTAACCGCGAATTAGAGAATTTAGAAAGGACCTTGCCTCAAATTCTGGAAGTCTTGAATAAAGGAGGAAAAATCTGCGTCATCACTTTCAATTCTTTAGAAGATCGAATCGTTAAAAACTTCTTCAAAGAACAGGCCCGAGAGGGAAGATCAAAAATTTTAACCCCCAAACCGGTCACGCCGGGCCTCGTCGAGATAAAAAATAATCCGCGCTCAAGATCAGCCAAATTAAGAGCCGCCGCAAAAGTATGAACACTTTAACCTTTCCTCTTTCTTTTCCACGAATTTCTCTCAAAATATCGGCGGGGATGATCTTATCGGTCGGCCTGGCCGCCATCGTTTTAATGATTTTTGCCTGGCTTTGGCAGAACAACCAAGTTGTCGCTCAAACCTATCAATTTCAACATTTGCAGAACAGGTCAACGAACCTCAAGAAAGAGAACGAACGATTGGAAATCAACGGTTTAAAAGAAAACACTCTCTTTAATCTGGAAAAACAGGTCCAGAGTTTAAACCTCGAGAAGGTAGAAATGGTCAGCTTTATCCAATCGCCCGGAACAACCGTGGTAACCAGATGAAGGGTTATCGGATCGGCCTCATTCTGATTTTCTTAATCTTGCTGGGAACGACCGTCATCGGTCGTTTATTTTATCTTCAGGTCTGGCGAGGCAGTTATTACCGGGCCCTGGCCCGAGGTCAGCAAAAGTTTTTCTCAGCCAGCGCCGGAGAAAGAGGTGAGATTTTTTTCGCCGGCGGCCAAATCCTGGCCACGAGCTCCGTTCGTAAATTCATCTACGTTTCGCCCCGAGAAATTAAGGAACCGGATAAAGCCAAAAAGGCCTTGAGCCAAATTTTGGATCTGGACGAAATTCTAGTCGAAGAAAAATTGAGCCAAGACAGTCCTTACGAATTTGTTAAAAATAAGGCGACCGAGGCCGAGGCAGAGAAACTGCAAAGGCTGCAGATAGCCGGAATCTACATCGGCGAAGAAAGAGTCAGGGTTTTTCCTCAGGGCACGATGGCCTCGCAAACCATTGGTTTTGTTGATTCAGAAAAACAGGGCCAATACGGATTGGAAGGCTTCTACCAGGATATTCTGAAAGGAAAAGAAGGCACTTTAGAGGGAGAAAAAGGAGCCGGAGGATTCTTGATTTCTTTTTCCTCTCCCAATGAAATGGAAAAGGGGAGCGATCTAATTTTAACTCTGGATTACCAAATTCAATTTGAGGCAGAAAAGTTGCTGGCCAAGGCCAAAGAAAATCTAGAGTTTGAAAGCGGGACCATTATTGCGGTCCGGCCGGATTCGGGAGAGGTATTGGCCCTGGCCAGTTATCCTAATTTTGATCCTAATAACTACGGACAGGAAAAAGATTTGGAAATCTTCCAAAACCCGGCGATCCAAAAAATCTTTGAACCGGGTTCGGTCTTCAAACCCCTGACCATGGCCGCGGCCATTGAAGAAGGGAAAATCACGCCTCAAACAACCTATGTCGATGAGGGAGTCGTTCGGATCGGCCAGACACCAATTTATAATTATGATCAGAGAACCTGGGGCGAAAGAACGATGACCGAAGTCCTGGAAAAATCAATTAATACCGGAGCCGTTTTTGCCGAGCAGCAGCTGGGATCCGAACTGTTTTTAAGATACCTCGAGAAATTCGGCTTCTTTGCTAAAACCGACATTGAGCTCCAGGGCGAGGTCTTTTCCCAGAACAAAGAATTTAAAAAGGGATATGAGATAAACTTTGCCACGGCCGCTTTTGGCCAAGGAATAGAAATCACTCCCATCCAGCTGATCCGCGCCTTTTCGGCCCTGGCCAATGGGGGCAAACTAGTCAGCCCCCATCTCGTAAAGAAAATTATAACGCGAAGCGATATATCGGGCGTTCCGCCCGCTATCGACAGAAACGGCCAGAAAATCTCTCCCGCGACCTCTTCCGAGGTCACCGAGAATATCATTTCTCCGAGAACCAGTTCCCAGGTTGTTTCCATGATGACGAGCGTCGTCGAAAACGGCTTTGGCAAAAAAGCGAAGATTCCCGGTTATTTTGTCGCCGGCAAAACCGGCACAGCCCAGGTTTCCTGGGGAGCTCTGGACGTGACTAAGCCCGGCTATTCTGATAAAACCATCCAATCATTTGTTGGTTTTGCTCCCGCCTTTAATCCCAAATTCTTGATCTTGGTCAAGTTGGATAATCCTCGGGCCAAAACAGCAGAATATTCCGCCCTGCCGATCTTCCACGATTTGGCTAAATACATCATTGACGTCTGGCAAATCCCTCCAGATTACCAACCCTGAGAAAACTTGTGAAACAAGCTTTTTCAATTTACAATAATCTATCGGCCGCTATCGTCTAGTGGTTTAGGACATCAGCTTCTCAAGCTGAGAACACCGGTTCGACTCCGGTTAGCGGCACCAATAATTGAAATTTAGTCATTTAATTATTGAAGGTTGGGGCGCAATTGAATTGACTGCGCGGTTATGCTTCCATCCGAATCGGCAAAAAGGTCTTTGGCAACCGTGGGTCCCAGTACCGCCACCCGGCCCCTACTTCGTAGCTGGTTCTCCGCGATAAACGAACCCTGTTCAATAGAAACATTTCGAACTTGTGGATATTCTGCGGTTGCTCCAATAATGGTTGAATTCGTATTATTGCCCGCGGCAACTATTTGGAAACGCC
>Ga0209211_10009702_pt1 | contig 12749 bp, 13 predicted proteins | sample RifGroA2_FD_183992 | JGI IMG/M metagenome (GOLD analysis project Ga0209211, IMG submission 183992) | Groundwater microbial communities from Rifle, Colorado, USA - Groundwater A2 (SPAdes) (version 2) | ecosystem: Environmental > Aquatic > Deep subsurface > Groundwater | place: Rifle, Colorado... | reverse complement strand
ATCAATGAAAGTTGTAAGAGAATATATTAAATTATACTATGATCTAAATCCAGAAACAAAATTAAATAAGTAAAAATTACCAGGCGACAAATGTCGTAATAGTAAATAAGATTTGACCGCTAACTGTCAGTTTTGAAATCCCATAATGTTTATATATTTTATAGATATTATAAGAACGAATTATAATAGATGAAGATTTATATATGAAGAAAGAGACTAACATGGATCAACATTTAAGCCCCCAAAAACATATAAACGAATTAACAATTGGAGAGTTGAAAACCTTAATATCGGAGACGGTTAAGGAAACAATGGAAGAAGTTATTGAGAATATGGAGGCACTCTCAAGTCAGAATTTTATTAATTCAGTTAAAGAAGCAAGAGCAGATTATACTGCCGGGGATACAAAAAACTTAGAAGAATTATTCGATGTTTGATATTGTTGTTACGGAGAAAGCTGCTAAAGATTTCAAAAAGATTGGTTCAATTACCAGTTTACAAATAGCAAGGAAATTAAAAGAGTATTCTGCAAATCCATTTCTATATGCCAGAAAATTGTCCGATTCAAAAATTGGATCATTTCGTTTTAGAATTGGAGATTATCGCGCAATCGTAGATATAGAAGGAACCAAAATTATTGTTCTTAGAATAGGACACAGAAAAGATATTTATAAGTAACTGAAAGGATCTTACAAAATCGAAATTTTTCTCACCGATAAAAGTTTATTCTGAATTCAGAAGTAGTGGAATCATTAAACTTGACTTCTTTAAACTTAATAATCTTATTTCTTCTTCCCCTTATCCTCCAAAATTAAATGTCCCATTTTATCTCTTTTGGTTTGTAAATAACGGAGGTTGTTTGCATTAGGAGCAATCTCAATTGGAACGCGTTCAACAATTTCCAGGTCATATCCTTTTAAGCCGACAACTTTTTTAGGATTGTTGGTAAGCAATTTTATTTTGCGGATACCAAGTTGAAGCAATATTTGCGCGCCGATGCCGTAGTCTCTTAGATCAGCACGGAAACCGAGCGCTTCGTTCGCCTCAACGGTATCTTTTCCTTCATCTTGCAAATTGTATGCGCGGAGTTTATTTGTTAGTCCTATTCCCCGCCCTTCCTGGCGCATATAAACCACAACACCAACTCCTTCTTTCTCGATCATATCGATTGCGCTGTTAAGCTGGTCGTGACAGTCACAACGCAACGAATGGAAAACATCACCCGTCAAACATTCGGAGTGCATCCGTACAAGCACCGGTTTGTCGGGATCAATTTCACCTTTAACCAAAGCGAGGTGTTCTTTCTTTTCAATTTTATTTTCGAAAAGAACCATTCTGAAATTTCCTTTTGTAGTAGGAAGATTTACTTCGGTAACTTTTTCAACAAGACTTTCTTTTCTTAAACGGTAGTGAATGAGATCTTTTACGGTAAGAATTTTCAAATTAAATTTTTCGGCAAGTTCTATAAGCTGAGGAACGCGCGCCATCTCGCCATTGTCTTGTAAAATTTCGCAAAGTACTCCGGCGTGAGTTAATCCGGCAAGAGCGCAAAGATCAACAACTGCTTCGGTATGTCCGGCACGGCGAAGAACCCCTTCATCCATTGCACGCAGCGGAAAGATATGTCCGGGAACCGCAAAATCATTTCTTCTTGAATTCGGATCGATCATTTTTTTGATTGTGACGGCTCTATCCGCAGCAGAAATACCTGTGGTAGTTCCATCCACAGCATCAACGGTAACAGTAAATTGCGTTCCATGCAATGCTGAATTTTCATCGACCATGAGGGGAAGATCAAGTTCTGCAAGTCGATTACCGGTAAGTGAAACGCAGACTAATCCCCTTCCCTTGGTTATCATGAAATTAATTATTTCGGGAGTTACAAACTCAGCGGCACAGACAAAATCGCCTTCGTTTTCGCGGTCTTCGTCATCAACAACGATGATGATCCTACCGTTTTTTATTTCTTCAATTGCTTCGTCAACGTTACAAAACATAGGGTAAAAACCTTAATAAAAACTTTTAGAGTATTTTGATCTCAGAACAAGGATTAACGATATTTGATTTAAGAAGGGAAATGCAAATCGAAAATCTCAATTCGTTAATCGTTGTTCTTAAATCATGTAAAAATTAATTTCCTTCTTTGGCTTGAGTAACAACGCCGATTGCAGATTTCTCAAACTTCATTTTAACGTTATCGGAAACTTTTAGAAGGATGGTTTTCTCTTCAACAGTATCAACTGTTCCGTGAATTCCGCTTAAAGTAATAACTTTATCACCTTTTTGAACTCCACTGATAAGTTTTTCCTTTTCTTTAGCCCGTTTCTGCTGCGGACGAATGATCATAAAATAAAAAATTGCAAAAATAGCACCGAACATGATAAGGGTGCTGACCATGCTTCCGCCGCCGTCTTGACTGGGAGCAGGAGCCATAGCTATAAGATAATTCATTTAGTTCTCCATTATTGTTTTTTGTTGTGAAATTTTCGGAAGGATCGCTTCCTTCCAATCTTTAAATGTTCCGTTTAAAATATTTTTTCTTGCTTCGGTAACAAGATTTAGATAAAAGTGCAAATTATGTACGGATGCCAGTTCCAAAGCTAAAATTTCTTTTGCGATAAACAAATGCCGCAAATAAGCCCTTGTAAAATTTTTGCACGTGTAACAATCGCACGCTTCATCAACCGGGGAAAAATCATTTTTGTATTTGTTATTTCTCATCGATAAAATTCCAGTCGAAGTAAATAAATAAGAGTTGCGCGCGTTTCTCGTAGGCATCACGCAGTCAAACATATCAATTCCGCGTTCAATTCCTTCAAGAATATTTTCCGGTCTGCCGACTCCCATTAAATATCTTGGTTTCTGTTCCGGCATTAAATCGGTTGTAAAATTAACTAATTCGTACATAGTTTCCGTCGGTTCGCCGACAGCTAATCCGCCGATTGCGTAACCATCAAAATCCAATTTCGTTAAATCTGCGGCTGATTCTTCCCGCAAATCTTTGTAAACGCTTCCTTGAATAATTCCGAAAAGAAACTGCTCATGTCCGTATAACGGTTTCGATTTCATAAAAGCTTCTTTATTCAAAATCGCCCAAGCGGAAGTTAATTCTTTTGATTTCTTCGCGTAAGCATAATCGCATGGAAACGGAGTGCATTCATCCAAAACCATCATGATGTCGGAGCCGATGCTGCGTTCAATACCGATTACTTTTTCGGGAGTAAAAAAATGTTTTGAACCGTCAAGATGCGAGCGGAATTCAACTCCATCTTTTTTCAGTTTGCGCAACTCCGATAAACTAAAAACTTGAAAGCCGCCGCTATCGGTTAGAATTGGTTTTTGCCAATTCATAAACTTGTGTAATCCTCCGGCTTCTTCTAAAATATCGGTTCCGGGACGCAAATAAAGATGATACGTGTTCCCTAAAATTATTTGCGCTTTAATATCTTCTGCTAACTGAGATTGATTGACAGCTTTAACCGTGCCTTGAGTACCAACGGGCATAAAAATAGGAGTTTGAACAACTCCGTGTGCGGTCTCAAAATACCCGGCTCTTGCTTTATTTTCTTGCGCTTCTAAAACGAACTTTAACAAACGGTACTCTTTTTCTCTCTAATTTGATGGTGAAATTTACGGAAAAAGGGGCGGGTAAAAAAGTCTTGTTAAATGATATTGACTTCTTCTTCCAACTGAATTTCAAATTTTTTGAAGACATCTTCTTTAATGGAATTTGCAAGTTGGAGAATCTCTTCACCCGATGAATCACCATAATTTACGAGTACAAGCGCCTGGCGCTCGTGGACTCCTACATTTCCAATTCTCTTCCCTTTCCAACCGGATTGTTCAATCAACCAGCCGGCGGGAATTTTTACAGTATTTTCCGAAACGGGAAATCCTTTTAGCGAAGGATGATGTTGATTTAATTTTTCGAAAAGTTCTTTTTCTATTTCCGGATTTTTGAAGAAACTTCCGCAATTTCCAAGTACCTTAGGATCGGGGAGTTTTTCCTGCCGGATTTTAATAACAATATTTCGAATGTCCGCCAACGCTGGATTTTTCTTTCCCGTATTTTTTAACTCTTGCTCGATTGAACCATAGTGAGTGTTTAGCTGGTAACTTTTTTTAAGCCGAAAAACGACCGAAGTGATCAGAAATTTATTTTTTAATTCATGTTTGAAAATACTTGAGCGATAATCAAAGTTGCAGCCGCTTTTAAAGAAAGTTCTCTCGGCAAATTTTTCTAAATAGATTCCATTCGCAGCAAAAAAAGTATCTTTCAATTCTTGTCCGTACGCCCCGATGTTCTGAATTGGCGCGGCTCCGACAGTTCCCGGAATTAGTGACATATTCTCTATTCCATAATAATTATTCTCAACGCAGTAGGCAACAAAATCATCCCACAATTCTCCTGCAAAAACTTCCAACAGAACAGTGTCTTTATCTTCGTCTAATGTAGTAATTCCCTTCCGGTTAAACTGGATAACACAGCCATCATAATTTTTTGTAAAAAGAATATTGCTTCCACCGCCAAGTAGTAAAACTTTTTCACTCTTCACTTGATCAATAAGATTTGCCAATTCATCTTTCGAAGAAATTGTACAAAAATATTTTGAGGAAACATTTAGCCCGAAGGAATTTTTGTTTTGGAGATTATAATTTTCTTGAATGATCATGTGAATTATTTAATCGCCTGTTCAATATCCGCGATCAAATCTTCAACATCTTCAATCCCAACTGAGAAGCGGACAAGCTTTTCCGTTAGACCGAATTTCTCACGTTTCTCCTTTGGAACTGATGCATGCGTCATAGAGATCGGATGACATAAAAGACTTTCAACTCCGCCGAGACTTTCTGCAAGCGTAAAAACTTTTGCATTATTTAAAAATTGTTTTGCGGTTTCAAACGTATCAAACTCAACGGAGATCATTCCGCCGAAACCGGACATCTGTTTTTTTGCAAGTTCATGCTGAGGATGTTCCGGTAAACCGGGATAAAAAACTTTATTCACTTTCGGATGTTTTTTCAAATAGTCAGCAATTTTAATCGCATTTGCATTATGCCGATCCATTCTAACCGCAAGTGTTTTTGTTGAACGAAGAGTAAGCCAGCAATCGAACGGAGAAGGAACTGCACCCGCAGCATTTTGAATGTAGCGTAATCGTTCGTGAATTTTTTCAACACCGGTTACAACTATTCCGCCAATGATATCACTGTGTCCGTTTAAATATTTTGTGGTGCTGTGAAGAACGATATCAATCCCTAGTTCAATCGGACGCTGAAAATAGGGGCTCATAAAGGTGTTATCAACCACGCTAACAAGATTTCTTTCTTTACAAAGATTTGCGACCGCTTCTAAATCAGTTAATGTCAACATCGGATTTGTCGGTGTTTCAACATAAACCATTTTTGTGTTCGGTTTGATTTCAGTTAGAATATTTTTCACATCCGAAGTATCAACCCATGAAAAAGAAATTCCGAAGTCGGTCATAATCAATTCAAACAAACGGTAAGTTCCGCCGTAAACATTATCGGTAACAATAACATGGTCGCCACTTTTAAGCAACGACATTAGCGAATGAATTGCAGCCAAACCGGAAGCAAAAGCAATTCCATATTTTCCTTTTTCAAGCGTTGCGATGTTTGCTTCAAGCGCTGCGCGTGTTAAATTGTGCGTGCGTCCGTATTCGTATCCTTTATGTACACCAAGTTCGGGTTGATGATACGTTGATGTTAAATAAACCGGTGTAATAACTGCGCCGGTTTCTAAATCTGCTTTTTGTCCTGCATGAATTGCGTCGGTTGAAAATCCCATGTTGTTCCTTTCAAATTTTATAATGATGAAGCGTATTCGATAATATCGTAACGCGTAACAATGTCAATGATCCTTCCGAATTCCAAAACTAAAACAGCGGGTGATTCCGCTAATTGTTTTTTCACAATTTGCAGATCGGTTTTCTCATCAAGCGAAGGGAAAGAAGAACCCATAACTTCTTCCACGGTTGCATCAAGTAACGCATGATTATCAACCAGGCTTGCCATAACTTTAGCTTCGCGAATACTTCCAACCGATTGTCCGTTTTCAATTACGGGGATTTGAGAAAATCCATTTGCGTTAAGAACTTCAATTGCATGACGAACTTTGTCTTTCGCCTGCAAGTAAATTAAATTCTTTACCGGTCCGTTTTTCTTTGCGTTCGATAAATCTCTCAGCGTTTTCATTTCACGATTTAAGAGACGCTTCTCTCGCAGCCATTCTTCGCTGTGCATCTTACTTAAATATCTTTCGCCCGTATCGCAAACAATAAAAACAATAACGGCATCTTCAGGTAAATCTTTTGCTATTTCCAACGCTGCTTTAGCAATGGTTCCGGTGCTGCCGCCGCAAAAAATACCTTCTTCTTTTGTTAACGCGCGCGAAACCGCAAATGAATCGAAGTCCGAAACATTTATAATTTCATCGACGACAGAGAAATCAATGTTTTCCGGAATACAATCCTGTCCAATCCCTTCAACAAAATAAGGAACACCTTCGCGAAGTTTGCCGTCTTTTTTATATTCTTTTAAAATTGAACCGACCGGATCGGCGCCGATAATTTTTATATTTGGATTTTTTTCTTTAAGAAATCTTCCAACACCGCTTATCGTTCCGCCGGTGCCAAGTCCCGCGACAAAGTGAGTAATCTTACCGTCGGTTTGTTTCCAAATTTCAGGTCCGGTTGTTTCATAATGAATTTTCGGATTTGCCGGATTTGCGTATTGGTACATAAATAAAGCGTTTGGAGTTTCCGCCGCAATTTTACGTGCAACGTTAACATAATAGTCAGGACTATCATGCTTAACCGCGTTCGGACAAACAATTACCTGCGCACCAAGCGCTTTCAAATAATTAATTTTTTCGTGGCTGACTTTGTCGGTGACAACAAAAACAGATTGGAATCCACGAATAGCGGCAGCCAGAGCAAGTCCGATTCCCGTATTTCCACTTGTTGCTTCAACCACAGTTCCACCGGGTTTTATTACTCCACGTTGAACGGCATCATCGAGCATAGCAACGCCAATGCGATCTTTAACGCTGCCGCCGGGGTTAACCGATTCAAGTTTAGCTAAGATTAACGGTTTCAAACCTCTATTAACCTTATTCAACTTGATCATCGGTGTATTACCGATTGCCTCTAAAATATTATTCTTATAATCCATTGCATCCTCTTTTTAACATTATAACACAAAAAACAATTTTACAATTCCTAATTCAGAATCTGGTAAACCAGAACCAAAGAATTATTCTGTAAAGACGGGGCATGCCCCGTCTCTACCTTAAATCTAATTATTTTCTTACCATTTAGCGCAGAATAATTTTGCTACTATCTAATTCGTAATTCGTAATTCCTAATTAAATCGGTGTCCTCTTAAAAACTCTTCGATCTTCAAACGTTTCTTTCCTTCTTGCTGGATTTCCAAAATACTCAACGAATTCTTTCCACATCCGAAGATTAACTCCGTTTGAGTTTCAATTATCTCTCCCGGAATAAGAATTCGCTCAACAACTTTTGTTTTATAAACCTTATATATTTTTTGCTGATAAACGAAAAAAGCGGCGGGAAACGGTGAAAGTCCGCGTACTAAATTATGAATTTCCGCTGCATCTTTTTTCCAATCAATACCACAAAGTTCCTTTGTTATTTTGGGAGCCGGAGATGCAAGAGAATTATTTTGTGGAAGTAAGTTATTCGTATCGGCGAATCGGGATTCAATCATTTCAACTGTTTCAGCAACAGCTTGACTTCCTAACAAACTTAATTTATCATGCAACGAACCAAAATCATCTTCATCTTCTATCTGAATTTCTTTTTTCAAATAAATATTTCCGGTATCAACTTTTTCCGCAAGAGCAAAGGTTGTTACACCCGTTGTTTTCTCACCTTTAATCAGTGCCCATTGGATCGGCGCCGCGCCGCGAAACTTAGGAAGAAGCGAGCCATGCAAATTAAACGATCCGTATTTCGGCATCGAAAATATTTCTTTCGGCAAAATCCGGAATGCCACAACAATGAAGAGATCGGCATTTATTTCTTTTAACTGCTCTATAAAATTTTCATCTTTTAATACTTCCGGTTGAAGAACTTTTATCGAATGTTCAAGTGCAAATTCTTTTATCGGAGTGAATGTCACTTGCTTTCCGCGTCCGCGCGGTTTATCCGGAGCTGTAACAACCGCAACAACCTCGTGTCCATGATCGAGAATAATTTGAAGAGATGGAATCGCAAAATCGGGTGTTCCGAAAAAAATTATTTTCATAAATAATTACATCGTTCCTTTATCCGTAACCGGGTACTCAATTTCAACTTTTCTCGAAACAATTTTTTGAAGAGGTTTTTTCACCATCTTTTTGCCTTGGTCATCAAGCCTGTCTGTAAAAAATATCGCTTGGAGATGATCATACTCATGTTGAATAACGCGAGCGAGCAGATCGTCATCTTCAAGAACATGATCATTCAGGTCTATGTCTTGATAAAGAAGTTTTATACCAACCGGTCTTTCAACTTTGGAACGAATTCCGGGTAAACTTAAACAACCTTCTTCCATAATTGTTGTCTCTTCAGAGTATTCAACTATCTTGGGATTTATGAACACCATCGGTTTACTTTTTTCAAATCCTTTTACTGCGGAAATATCAAGAATGAAAATAGATTTGTGACTACCAACTTGATTTGCTGCTAATCCCATTCCGTCCGCATTATGCATCGTATCAAACATATCGTTTATCAAGGTTATTATTTTAGCGTCAACCTTAGAAACGCGGATCGCTTTTTTCTTTAATATTTTATCTCCGTAAAGAGTAATCGGCAGTATTGCCATAACTGTCTTCCTTAACTAATTTCTTCAAATGCGGGTGAAACCGTTTCGGCTTCGCCATCGGTAAAAATTATTAACTCCGTTGAATAAAAGTACATCCTGATGAGCACCCGAAATATAATTAACAACTGCTGAATTAGAAAGGTAAGAAGGAGGAAGTAAACCGGTTTTTTGGGGAGTAAACTATCAACAAGATTATAAATTGTTGCTCCGATCGCCACGAAGACAAGCATGATGAAGTAAATCATCATCACTTTAACAAAATTCTTTTTAAGAAATTGAAAGGATTTGTAAAGTGAGCGGAACAGTTTGGTCGAATCTACAACCACGATCGCAACTTTTGTATAATCTGAAATAATGTTAATGATACTGATGAGAAGCAGAAAGAAGAGATAACGGAATATCTGCACTGCAAATTCAACAGCAGCATTTTCTTGTTCTAAAAATATCTGTTTGATCCCGTAATCGATCAGAACATTAATACTGATGGCGACAAAGTAGAGCGCTCCAACGAAAACCGCGATCTTCAGAAACCTAATAAAATATTTTACGCTTCCGTAAAAGAAATCAACCATGTGATTTTTTTTTGAATTCGTATAAACAGCAAATAATCCCCCTAAATAGAAAAGTTGAAGAAGGACGTAAACACCGGAAATTGTGTAAAGTAAAATTGGAATAGCGTCCAGCGAGTTTTGATAAATATGGCGGAACTGAACATACCAGAGATAATCAAATCCCATACTCAAATTGTTGTTGATGAGGGAATGCGCCAATCCTTGCTGCAATACTGAAAATAAAGGAAGGGAGAGGGCAAAAGCAAAAACGATATTCGTGATCCAGAAGAGGAGAACAAATTTCCGGTGAGCAAAGACCAGACGCGAACCATTTATAAGAATTTCTTTTATTGAAAGGTTCAAGATAAACCTCCGAAGATCATCAGCAAGTTTTGAATCCAGAAAAACCAGCGAACGGAAATGTACGTAGCTCCAATGTACCGGGTGTCAACTGTATAGGAGTTGTTCGCAAAATTGAGATCAAATAAATTTTTTCGCTGAGGATCGATCTCTGCGGCTATTACCTTATTACTTGTGGTAAAAGTAATACGTTTAATTTTTTCTTTACCACTCCAAAAAGTTTTTATGGTATCCTTATTGGTGTAGAGATCAATTTCCAACGGAACTGCTGCTTCACCATCTCGCACTATAGTTACTTCAGCTTGCCGGCGCTCGTGAGAAACATCAATTCCAAGTATCTTGTAATCGCACGTATAGGACTTTTCATAAAAATCGGTTATCAACCACTCAACATCCTGCTGATTGTACTTTCTCAAAATCGAAAAAAAATCTTCCGCTTTCGGGTGTTTATATTTGTACTGATTAAAGTATTGCCTTAAAACAAAAAAAAGTTTCTGTTCACCAAGATATTTTTCCAACGTAAAAAGGAACAACGCTCCCTTAGCGTACGAGACTGATTGATAAACTCTCTTATTCAACAAACGGAAACTTGTATCACTTAACGTTCCAAACGTAGTATATGGGTAGTATTCAGCCAACAGATCGGCTTCAAACGGTTTGGGGATTTGCGTAAGCGTATAAATAAAGGGAATGCGTTCGATCGCAAGAAGTTCCATGCCGGTTACCGGTAAATAGCCGAAGAGTTTGAACGAAGTGAATCTTTGTCCATATTTTTTTTGCAATATTTTTTGTGAGACGTACTCGGCAAAACCTTCATCAAGCCAGGCTTCGGTTGTTTCGTTATTGGCGAGGATACCATAAAAATATTGATGGGAGAATTCGTGGAGAATGAGTTCATCAAGGTCTTTAGTAAACTCTGGTGAAAAATAATCTTTAGAGAAAGTAAAAAGCGCCGGATACTCCATCGCGCGGATCATTCCCGCTTTTGTTGGCGCGTCGATAACCGTTAATGTTTTGTAGGGATATCTCCCAATATTTTTTTCAAAGAAAGTAAATGCATTATTCACCGCATTGCGGATTCTCTCTCTACTTCCCTCATTCGTAGTTTGAAGGATGTAATGAATCGCCACTTCCGAATGATCCTTCCGTTTGATGGTATCCGTGAAATCTAAAACATCTTTAGCGGCAAGCCAGGCGAAATCATGAATATTTTTTTGAACTACTTTATACGTTGTGTTCTTCGCTTCAACTTTTTTACTGATCACTTCACCGGAAGAAGCAAGCACAAAACCGTTGGGAATGGTTATTTCGAGGAAGTAGTTGGAGAAATCCGCATAGAATTCAGTAAAAGGATGAAATGGTTCGCAAACCCACACTCCGTTTTCATACACTCCCAATTTAGGAAACCATTGAGCCAGAAAGAAAAATATTTCGTTCGCGTCATATCCAAAACGGCTGTAAGCTTTGGGAATTTTTACCTCATACTCAAACGCAATTTCAAGTGAATCATATTGTGTTGCGGGCTTATCTAAGACTATTTTTGCTACTGTGCTGTCAAATCGGTTATCAGTTTTAATCGTGGAATAATCCAGCTTTTTCGTCTGATGATTTACCGTAACGCTGTTTATTGAAATATGTGAAAGGGAATTTTCCGGGATTCTTCTTCCTCCTAAAAATTCTGTTTGTCTATAGCTAAATGCATTCGGATAAAGATGAAAATAAAGTTCGGAGGTTGGAATGCCGGATGGATTTTTCCACTTAATGATCTGTGAAGCTTTAAGTAATTTCTTTTTAACATCTAAAGAAACTCTGATTGAATACGAAGAAAATACTTTTGCCGGTTGCTTTGTTATAATTTTATTTGATTCATCAACACCAACTTTTACAGTTACACTATCAATTGAATCGCCAACAGCGCTTGACTGCTTCTCTTGATATTGAAAGAAAGCATAAAAAAGAAAAAGAGATATGAGAATGATGTATTTCAAGTATAATTAGATTTCTAAGTTGAATAAAAAGGGTGATCGCTCACCCTTGATGTAAAAATATGGAGAATATTTTTATTTCGCTAACTCGTCTGTTTAGTTTTGTAGACAGATCGATTATAATCCTATAGTAGAGGAACCGTAGAGGTGGAATCACATGACATAATAGACTCATTAAGAAATAATTATTTTTGTACTATCTGACCAGGTGAAAGGTTCAGATTTCTCCCAACCTTTCTCTGTTAATGTTACATAGCAACCTGTAATTGTACACTTGCTATATGTAGAGTATCCAACTGCCGGAGTGATATAGAGTTTGAAAGCCTTATACTTCGTGTAATTTATTCCAACGGAGTCTATAGGCCCATTTAATTTTATACCGTATGCTTCAGTATTACCTGAGTAATAAACTTCCGAAGTGAAACTGGATATGTAACCAGGCGACCCTTCAAAATGGTACATGAGTTTCGCATGCACTGAGTCCGGATTAGCGGTAATATTCAAACTATCTACGACAAAACGCGCTTTTGAAGGTAAAGAAGAAATTGGGTTTGAATTTTCTTTACAAGAAAAGAATGTTAAAGTCATGATTAAGATAAAGATGATTTTAAATTGCATATTTAGCTCCTCGAAATTGTTAAATCAAATAACGGAGTGTTATCGAACCATGTATGACATGTTGTTTAAATTCACACCTCCGCATTAAGCAATTAATTATTTATTTTTCTCTTGTTCACCCGCCTCTGGTATAAGTTATACTGCTTCTAATAATGATATTTGCATTGAAGAAAATTGATTTTGTCATCGCTTACAATATAAACAACGCGATGTTCTTGCGTTAACCTCCTAGACCAAACACCACTACCCAGATAGCGGAGCGGTTCCGGTTTCCCCATTCCTTCAAAAGGATTTCGCATTATTGCCTCAACCAAATCCAAAACTCGCAACGCAACTTTTCGATCTACTTTTATCCAATGCGCTAAGTCTTCTCTAAAAT
>Ga0209211_10009700_pt1 | contig 12750 bp, 16 predicted proteins | sample RifGroA2_FD_183992 | JGI IMG/M metagenome (GOLD analysis project Ga0209211, IMG submission 183992) | Groundwater microbial communities from Rifle, Colorado, USA - Groundwater A2 (SPAdes) (version 2) | ecosystem: Environmental > Aquatic > Deep subsurface > Groundwater | place: Rifle, Colorado... | reverse complement strand
AAAAATCCATTGAATCTTAACGGTGAGATCAGAAAGATTTAATGGATTTTTATTCTCAAGAAAGAGCTTGATGGAGAGAGACTGTCGAGGATCAATTTTATCATTCATGTCCAGCGTTGCTTTTAATGAGGGAAGATAACGAGAAAGACGTTCAGAACCGAGATATACTTTAAGTGATTCAGAATACCGTTCACCAAGATCACTTTCGACGGAAATCTGAACATAATAAATTCCTGGCTGAAAGTTATCCAGAGGACGAGCAACAATTTTGGTCGAGCGGCTTTCACCAGCAGCCAACTCAATTATTTTATCACGAAGAGGAGAAGGGTCGACAGACCAGCCTTGACCGCTTTGTAAGGAATAAGTGCTGTAGCGCTGAGTTTGATGAGCATTGTTAGTGATAGTCAGTTGAAAGGATGCTTCTTCACCAAGAGTGATCTGATTTTTAATGGGAGTAACTTCAATATTGGAAGCAGCGATGACAGCAGTAGAACACAACGTTAGGAGAACAACTAATGATAGGAATATCTGCCACCTCATGGAGGTTATTTTATTTTTTCCTTGTATTTAAAGCCTTCGTTTTCGGAAAGAATGAAATGAGCCACTGGACAAGCTTGGGTGAAGCTTATAAAGCAAATGTTCTTTCAAATGGATATGGAGAAGGAGAGAGCATTGGCTGTATTTCAAGATAAAAGAATAAGAAGAGTTTGGCATAACAACGAATGGTATTTCTCTGTGGTGGATGTAGTTGAAGCACTAACTGATAGCCCTGCTCCAAGACAATACTGGGGCGTTTTAAAAGGAAGAGAAAAACAGTTGTTAACACTTTGTTTACAACTGAAATTGCTTTCGGCTGATGGCAAGAACTATGCCACAGATTGTGCTAATACGAAGAATATATTCAGAATTATTCAGTCCATTCCTTCTCCTAAAGCAGAACCATTTAAACAATGGCTGGCTCAAGTGGGTTATGAGAGAATTCAAGAAATTGAAAATCCAGAACTTGCCCAAAATCGGGTCAAAGAATATTATGAACTAAAAGGTTATCCGAAAGATTGGATAGATAAAAGATTAAGGGGAGTCGTAATTAGGCAAGAGCTTACAGACGAATGGAGAGATCGGGGAGTTGTCGATGAAACAGATTTTGCTATTCTGACTAATGAAATCACCAAAGCAACATTTGGAAAAACAGTTGGAGAATACCGAGAATTCAAAAGATTAACAAAGCCTAGCCAGAATCTGAGAGACCATATCCTGAGAAATTCAGGGAATTTCTGGGATGCCAAAAATCACAGAGGTGATTTTTCAGCATGACTGATTGGGAACTTATTTTTACTATGCAAGAAATGTGAATACTATCACATTTCTGCACAGAAAACAAATCGTTGTTGGTTTTCTTGTGCTTGGAGAGAAAGCTACAACAGACATTACCAAAACAAGAGATGCTCGAGGATTTGAGGAAAACAAACGTGCAGCTCAGAGAGGAGGACAAATTGCTAACAATGCAAGAACTGAATTGGAGCAAGAAACCAAGAAGACCGTCGTTTCAAAAGATAATTTTTTAGGATTAACCAAAAAGAAAAAAGTGGAAACTGAAAAGATAAAAGATTAGAGCTCAGAGGTTAACTTGCACGGATTAAAAGAAATATTTATATAGTCTACTTTTTTAGTTTCTCTCTAAAATGAGGTTGTTTGGATGGTAGATGGATTTCGAGGAGTGGTTACTTTTTTGGACACGATCGGGGTTTATGATATTGTTCTTCCATTTTTATTAATATTTACCATTGTATTTGCCGTCCTCGACAAGACTAAGATTTTAGGTGTCGATAAGATTGATAATCGAGAATTATCAAAGAAGAATCTGAATTCGATGGTTGCGTTTGTGATGGCGTTGATTGTCATTGCATCGGCGCAATTAGTAAGGCAGATCAGCAGAATTATGGCGGATGTGGCATTGCTGCTGGTGTTGGCAATTTGCTTTTTAATGTTAGTCGGTGTGTTTTTTAAAGACGAGCAGTTTGATATTGAGAAAATTAAAGGATGGAAAGCAGTACTAGTAACGCTGATGTTCGCCGGGATTGTGATTATTTTTTTGAATGCGCTTGGATGGTTGGATTTTGTGTTCAAGCTGATTAAAAATTTCAACGCCGATTGGGCAGCAACAACTTTATTTTTATTGATTACGGGAGGGTTTATGTACTATGTTGTACGATCTCCAAGTCCATCAGTTCCTGCAGGTGGAGAAAGTCCAAAAAAAGGAGGATAAACAATGGTCAACTATCAAGATTTAATTTATTATTTCCAGCAGTACGGCGTATTGGATTTTCTCCTGCCGTTTATTTTGGTGTTTACAGTTATCTTTGCAGTGTTGCAGAAGATAAAACCGTTTGGAAATGATGGGAAAAATTTCCATGTCATTATTGCATTTGTCTGTGGTTTATTATTTGTTGTTCCACATGTTCTCGGAACGTATCCACCAAGTTATGATCCGGTTGTGATTTTAAATAATGCTTTACCTGGCGTATCATTAATTGCCATTTTTGCAATTATGGCGTTAATTACGTTAGGCGTCTTTAACACAGAAATGGGAAATACTCTCTTACCAATTGTTGCTTTTGGATCTTTTGCGTTTGTGGCATACATCTTTGGTTCGTCACTCGGACTTTGGAGCGGACCTTATGACCTTTTCTCGTGGTGGACAGCAGATGTAACGGAATTACTGGTGATTATCGCTGTCTTTGGTGGAATAGTATATTTCATTACGAGAGAGGATAGTGACACTGAGAAAGATCCAGCAAAATTGGCAGCGGCCAAGAAGAAAGCTGATGAAAAATGGGAAGATTATAACAAAAGGCTAGGCAACATTATTAAAAGAAGAGGAGACTAAATATTTCAGTTTAACCCATGGCAACTGTCTTAGATATCGGTGGACTATTTCAAGCGTTTGATTTTGTTTTTCCATTCCTTTTTGTAACGGTTTTAGTTTTGGCAGTGTTACAAAAAACAAAAGCAATCTCCGAAAGCGCAGCAATTAATGGAATTTTGGGTGTAATCTGTGGATTTATGATTATACTTTCCAGAACATTAATTGATTTGATTAATTTTATGATTCCCTGGTTTACGGTGGCAATTGTGTTCATCGTATTGATGTTTTTGATTTTCTCGTTATTTGGTGCGAAGGAAGCCAACTTCTTAGAAGCGTTGAAAGCTAACGATAAAACCGTTATCTGGGTCATTGTCGGCGTCGGCATTGTTATCCTTGTCGCAGGGTTAGGAAAAGTGTTAGGACAGAATATTGGTCCGTATTTAGCAAACGAAACTGGAATCACAGATGGTTCGGGTGTAGCGACAGGTAGTTTTGAACAGAATGTAACCGCAACACTTTTTCATCCTAAAGTATTGGGGTTGTTAGTCCTCTTTGGAATAGCGATTTTTGCGGTACTGTTGCTGACGAGTTGACGGAATAATTTTTATATTGTTTAATTACAAGTTTAGTTTATTAGAATCAAAGGTACAAAAAAAGAAAATATGAACTATTTCTTCCTCATTCCCTGTGTTACCGACGTTAACTCTTTCACGTTCTCAACGAAGGTTGGAATAATCCAAATAATAGTATGATAAGAAGCGTAAAGTTTAAATAGTTATATAAGTCTATACAACCATTATGCCAGAAATACTTCATCACAAAACGGAACACAAACATATCCTACACTATCCCCAGTTGGATACGGTACTGATGGTTGAAAAATTTATTTATGATCATAGCGGAGAATTCAAAAAAAAATCTCTTTGGGAACACTTGCCTAAACAAATGATGTATCAAACATTTTGCGTTATTATTGACTACCTTTTGGAATCAGGAAAAATAGCGGTGGATAGTGAAGGAAAGATAGCGTGGGTTTGGGATCCTGAAGGAGTGAAACGATACTTAGCGAGGAAGGATCTCACGTGGAACTGAATTCAGAAGTAAGGTTTGGTGATGAGAATCTTAAGAAAGCTTATCACGAATTGGAAGCCGGCAAGTTTGAAGATAAACAACTCAAAGAGTGGTTAGACAGAGCAGTTCAAGATTTAAAGAAAAATGCTTTTTCGGGAATTCAAATTCCAAAAAGACTCATCCCAAAAGAATATCACGCTAGATATGGTCCACTAACTAACGCTTGGAAGTATAACTTGCCTAATGCTTGGAGATTGATTTACACAATCAAAAGAGATGAAGTAGTAGTTTTAAGTGTTGTTCTGGAATGGATGTCACATAAAGAATATGAAAGACGATTTGGATACTGACTAAAAATACATCCACTGTTATGGTTTTGGAGCAGAAATGATTTTCAGTTTAAACTAAAATAAGTTACTTCTTCCTCATTCCTTGCGTCACAGACGATAACTCTTTCACGTTCTCAACGAAGGTTGGAATGACATCTTTAAACACTTTGCCGACGGCTTTTAATTCCGTGCCGACATCACGCATTCGATTATCGTAATCTTCAAGCTTTCCTAAAACACCTTGATGAAGAATCTTAAAATCGTCTTTTAATTTATCTACATCATGACGCAAAGTACTGACGGTCTCTTCCATTTTTGTTTTCCATTCAATGATCTTTTTGACTTCGATGATCAGCTGATCCCATTTTTCATCAATGATGCTTTCAGCAATCTCTTCAATCCGCCCAGTGAGATCTTCCGTTTGTGGAGGAGGAGCGTACGCGGGAGGTGCTTGAGGGGGATAGTTTTGGGGATAAGAAGATCCATATTCTTGTGGAGCGTCATATTGCGTCAGCGACATCTGCACTTGATCTTGCGGATAACCTCGTTTAACTAATTCGGCAAGTATCATGGAATCACTCAATCCTTGGTTACGAAGAAGCTGAATATCTGCAGTAAGACGATTTTGATCCATCGGGGCCATAGTATTCACCTGTTTTTGAGTGGAAGTGCTTTTTCCAGCTTAATAAATGTTTTCTGTGTTAGAGGATGCCGGAGGAGTGTTTATGGTAGAGTCAGAGGATTGAAGTTGAGCGAGACGTGCATCAATAGTGCGCTCTAAATCACGCTGGGTGACAAAATGAAGCGGATTCCAAAAGTCAAGATATTTTTTTAATGTGGCTAATTCTTCGGCTCCGGCAGTACGACGAAGCTCTTTAATGATTAAATCCATTTTTTGCTGGGTTTGTTCACGTTCATGTTTTAATTCCAGCACATCACTACGGATGCTTTTGAGTTCTTTATTAAAGTCAGTATTTTTCCGGAGGTGGTCGTTCTTCAGAAGATTAACTTCACGCAACAGAGTGTTAACTTTACTTTCCAGACCTTTAACCCAGACGTAGAGTTGAGCACTGTCATAGGATTGAGTTGTGGAAGTCATAGGCTCGGCCATGTGTAAATAAAGGCAAGAAAGTTAGATAAATCTATGGGAGTATTGTAAAGTAATAACAATTATTTCTTTCCGTCATAGAAACACTAATAAAGACTTTTATGCTAGTGCCAAAAGAGATGTTCGATAATGCAAAAGGGTGTTTTGAGTACGAAACGTACCATGAAGGGGAAAACAAAATCCTGCGGATTTATTTAGAAAAGTGTGCTTTTCCACCATCAATCGAATATAATGAAACGTGCATGGCGCGGGTGATTGATGCGTTGTTAGAAAACAGCGGCGTAACCATAATTCTGTTAACCCAATTGCGCGAATATGAGTACGATTTCAGCCAAACAATGCTGCTGCGGGAAGTTGCGCTGTTGTACAAAAGAATTAACAGAGATGAGCGGTTTGCATTTTCCCGGCTTGTGGTCGATCCGGTGCATGAACGATACATTCATGGAAGCTATGCACAATTTCAACGCTTGATTTCGAAACGATTGAAAGAAGATCCTTTTGCCGCTTTTGTGGAGTTGAAACGCTTAGAACGGCGAGAGAAAACAAAACTTGATACTGCCGTCGATGAGCAGCAAAAACAAAGCCAACGTTTCTTTGTGCAAATGATGGAAGAAGTAACAAAATCAATTGAGCAACTCAAAATAATCGCAATGCTCATGCCGTACAATGCAGAGTACGTTTTGGGCAAAAGAGAAGTATATGGCAATGTCTTTCATCCCATCACTCGGCCGGATTTTATGTATACAAAGCTAATCTCTGATTTTCCCGATGGTGATTTAGTCGATAGTTATACGTTTACCACTGGTAATGATGAGTGCGAGGTTAATGTATTTAATTTTTCAGATGATGTCAAGACAATGTATCATCTCACTCCACCGGAATTTCAATTTGAAGAAGAAGTGTATGAGTTATTGGATGATGCAAAACGCATCATGGCAGAACACAAGCCGACGCGAGAGGAGTTTGTTGACCCGCAACGGATGCGGGAAGTTTTCTTTAATATTGGAAAAGACTTACTGCAGGATTTAATCGATCATAAGAAAATGAAGCTGTCGGAAGAAAAAGTAGAACAATTGGCACAGGCATTATTACGATATACGGTTGGTTTCGGCTTGATTGAATTGTTATTGGCGGATCCAAAAATACAGGATGTCAATGTGAATTCACCGAACGGAGAATTACCGATCTTTATTGTCCATCAAGATTATGGTGATTGTTATACAAATATTTATCCCACTCATCTGGAAGTGGAAAGTTGGGCGACAAAATTGCGTTTGATTTCTGGACGGCCATTGGATGAAGCAAATCCGATTTTAGATACAGAATTGAAAGTAGAAGGATTTAGTTCAAGAGTAGCGGCGTTGACAGCGCCTTTAAACCCCAGCGGGTTGGCTTTTTCATTTCGACGCCATAGAGATTATCCATGGACATTTCCTCTCTATATTCAACCAAAGACAAGATACATGAACGATATTACCGCAGGTCTGCTGAGTTTTCTGATTGATAATAACGCTGCCATACTAATCGCCGGAACGCGGTCCAGTGGGAAGAGCAGTTTATTGGGAAGTTTTCTGGTAGAGATTATGCGCAAAGCACGGATCATTACAATCGAGGATACGTTTGAATTGCCGCAGGAAGCACTGCGAAAATTAGGATATAACCTGGAATCGTTGAAAGTAGCGTCGGCGTTATCTGCACCGGGGTCGGAAGTTGATCCATCTATAGGCATTCGTTCCACGTTACGGTTAGGTGATTCGGCAATTTTTGTTGGTGAAGTGCGCTCGAAGGAAGCAATTGCATTGTTTGAAGCGATGCGCGTCGGAGCAGCGGCGAATGTTGTGGCCGGAACAATCCACGCGGATTCACCCTATGGTGTTTTTGACAGAGTAGTGAATGATATTGGTGTGCCACGGACATCGTTTAAAGCGATTGATATTATCGTGGTCACAAATCCGGTTATTTCGGGGTTGAAAAAGTATAAACGAATTCTGCGGATTACGGAAGTTCGTAAAGAATGGAATGACGATCCGTTGAAAGAAGGTGGATTTGTGGATTTAATGGTATATAATCCATCAACAGATCAACTTGAAATTACGGATGAATTGAGGAATGGAGATTCCGATATCCTCAAGCGGATGGCTGGACTGGTAAAAGAGTTTGCCGGCGATTGGGATGCGGTGTGGGAGAATATTCAATTGCGGGCGGACTGCAAGCGAGCTATTGTGGAACTGGCAACAGAGTTTAATGACGCCGCTATTTTGGAAGCAGATTTTGTGACGAAAGCAAATGATGTGTTTCATTTAGTATCTGATCGAGTGAAAGAGAAGACCGGAAAGCTTGATAGCGGGTTGATTTTTCTGGAATACAACGATTGGCTGAGAAGAGAAGTGAAGAAGAGGAAGATGGAGTAAAATTATTCTTTAATCACACCGAAAATAATAAGAATGAGGGTTATCTTTCGTTACCAATGAAAGTTTGGGGGGGGCTTATCTTTTTTACACTAATCCTTACTTCATGCACGGAAAAAGATATGGTTAATAGGTCATCACCAACTACGGAACAGAACGAGTCTCTGGAAAAGTATGTCATACAAAAAGAAGCAGAATTACAGCAAGGAAAAAAATCACTGCTTCTTGAAGAATTAAAATCAACAGAGCAGTATCTTATTGGTGTGGCCAACTATGAAATTGCAGATACAGTTGAGAATTCTCATTATCTTTATCAAAAAACAAAAATCCTGCGCCGACTTCTTGGTCTCCCTCTTAATCAAACATTAGATACCCGATTTAATAATTCATTTGGTTTGCAACCACTAAGCAGGTGATTCTTTATGATGACTACAACAGAACCGTTTATGGCTTTGCTGATTAATGAAGCTAGTTTCACGTATCAGATTTTTTTGGTAAATCCGACAGATAACCACTTTTCTTCTGTGATCATGGAAACTGGCGGCTTCTTTACTGATGATTTTGATCATTTAGTGAGTGCCAGCCAACATACAAAAGAATTAGGAAAGCTGCCAGCCAGAGGAATATTATTTGTGGAAGGTAATAGTTGTGAAGAGTTTGAGATTACAGTCTGGTTTTATTTTAGATTCAAAGAAGACGCTTCAAACAGTCGGTTATTTTACTGTTCCATCCAAAAATATGCTGCAGGATACAAAGAAAAAAAAGAGTTAATCCCAATTCTGAACAAAGAAGGAATGATGATAGAATTAAAGCGAAAGATAAAACCTTAAACTGTGGCTATCCCCGTCGCAACAAGCAGGGGGGTTAGACTCATACAGGAATCTATTGTAGCCATTTTTTCTTTAATGTTAAGAACTTATTTTTTTCAATCGCGTCGCGCATTTCTTTCATTAATCGATAGAAAAAAGATAAATTATGATATGTCATCAAAGTATAAAACAATAATTCGTCTGCTTTATAGAGATGATTGATATAGGCTTTTGTGAAATTCGTGCAAGTATAACATGGGCAGTATTTATCCGGAGGATTTTTATCTTCTTTGTAGCGTAGGTTAGTAATCCGCTGGCGGAATTTATTTTCGATCTTTCCGCCACTTTCGGGACGGACGAAGAAATAACCAACCCGGGCAAGTCTCGTAGGTAAGACACAGTCAAATGTATCTAATCCTAACTCAACATAGGTAAATAAATCTTCAACTGCGCCGATACCGAGAAGATGTTTTGTTTTTTCAACGGGAAGAAATTTGAGAGCATGAGCAACAAGCAGACGGCTTTCTTCTTTAGGATCGCCGAAAATACTGCCGATGCCAATCGCATCAAAAGGCAATGAAGAGATAAATTTGGCACTCTCTTCACGGAGATCGGTAAAACGGCCGCCTTGGACAATGCCGTACAAAGCTTGCTTTTTATCTTTGTTTAGTTTACGAAATTCTTTAAGACTGCGTACTTCCCAGGCGTGAGTTCGAGCCAATGATTTTTTTGTGGTTTCGTAATCTGCTTTAATGTCAAGGCATTGATCAAAAGCAAAAATAAGGTCGGCGCCGAGTTTACGTTGAATCTGGATGGATTTTTCCGGGGTGAAAATATGTTTTGATTGGTCAATATGTGATTTAAATTCAACGCAGTCATCATTCACGGTGCAAAGGCCGTTGTTGAGGCTGAAAACTTGAAAACCACCAGAATCTGTGAATGTAGATTTATGCCAGCCCATGAATTCAGCGACGCCGCCAAATTTATGAACAATTTTTTCACCTGGACGAAGATAAAGATGGTACGTATTACATAAAACCGCATCGAACTGAATTTCGTTAATGTGGGCAGGAGTCAACGCTTTGACTGTTGCTTGGGTTGCAACGGGAATAAACGCAGGGGTGTGAATTTGGCCGTGGGATGTTGTGATGAGACCTGTGCGAGCATTCGTTTTGGAATCTTGATGAGTGATGGTAAACTTGAACATAATGAAGATGTTCTTTGAAGTGTTTAAAAAAGCTGTGGTTGGGAAAAGGTAGTAGAAAATCTAGGTATTAAATGTAATAACAGAAATGATTATTGCAGTGCCAAATGCTATTTTTCTACTTTGAACATCTTTCCATGGCCGGGGATGATATAATCGGCAGCTTCCAAGAGCTTTTTTCGACTTTCAATTAATGTCTTCATATTCATGCCTTTTGCTTGTGAATGGTCTTTTTGATGTAAATCAAATATTTGGTATTCATTCTCCAGAAAGAAAATAACATCACCAACAATAGCTATTTTACCTAAAGAAGTATTAACAATCAGTGAAATATGTTCAAGTACATGTCCAGGTGTTTCGATAATTTCAATTTCTTTTCCCAATTCATGCTTGTCAAATTCAGTGAGAATATCATTATTGTACATTAAATTAGTATCAAAAGTAATAAATCTTGCTTTTTCAAAAATTCCAGCAAGTAAAATATGATCTGGATGCTGGTGTGATAAAAAAACATAATCAATATCAGCAGTTAACAATCTTTCTTTATTGAGTGCCGCTAACAATTTTTCACGATTGCAACCAGGATCCGTAATTATTTTTTTATTTTTTGTGGTAACTAAACACGTAGTGGAACTGGCGATCCATCCTTTTTCAATTTTTCTGGCATAGCCTTCAATCAAAATTTTTACGTCTGCCATAAAAGTTGATGTTCGAAGAATGGTTTATTAAACTTTCTTTGACTAAATGGATCCTTGTCATAACTCATCCAATTGAACCTCTACGGACTACGTTGCGACTAGGTCCGTAGAGGTTCAATTCTAGTATCTTTTTTTCTTGTCATGAGAGTCACCTTTTTTATTTTAGAAAAACTTTTATAGCTAAAGCTAGAATGATAATTGAAAGCAGGCAAATCTTGTCCGTTCGACAGGTTGTCTCAGACTCTCAGCCCTGTACGAACAGGGCTCAGAAAGTAAAAGGGGATATTGGTTTGCTTGCTACTTATTGCTTTAGCCTGTAAAAATGAGAATATTCTTGTATTTGAAAAACTCTGCGGAGTTTTTAGGCGCATTCACCAGCAGGTCTTACGCCAGTGAAAGCTCCAGACCTGCCGTACTCTGCGCGGAGAATAGAAGTTTTGGTCACAGTATGACATTGAGTATAATTTTGCTTGCTTTTGTAAACAAAGTAAAAGAGAGTAATGAATTGAATAATAATCAAAAAATACTAATTCAAAGCATGGTTGCAGGATACTATTCTCATTTAGGTTTAGATTCCATAACACCAAAAAGTTTACCCCTCATAATATAGTCTATCGCTCCCACTAGCTGTACCTAGTTTTTTACGGATACCACCTCCGGTTCCAACTTAAGTCTTTGGTTTTCCTCCAGAAGTGGGACAAAGTCTATCGCTTTCCCCTACAAAAGCTTCTTCCAGAAAACCGTCGCAGTATTGTTACACAAAACTGGACAAAAGTTCTCTTCGTTCTCATTTGCTCACTTTCAAATCCATAAGAGAACCCACTCATCTATCTGTAACCTGAAAAAACTTAGAGATAACACATAATCATCCCAAAACAAAAACATTTATATCTCCCTTTGAAGATATATTATCGAAGGTGATGTCGATGAAACGGTCCTATTCAGTTCTAATACTTTTCTTATTACTCTTTTCAGCAGTCGTTCTAGCAGGAAATATAACTATTGAGGGAGACATAACCATTCTTCCTGTAGGTACCGTGTCACCAGAGGAACAATCACCAGAACTTTCCATCTTCACCACCGTTCTCAATCTTTTTCTCGACAAAGTTTCTGTGATTTCTGGCGAACTCGTCCGCCTTCGTGCCGATTTATTGTATCAAAATAACTCCCCCATTGTAAGTGCCCCTCTCGATTTTTATGTTGGTGATACTAAAGTAGGAACAAAACAAACTGACGAAGATGGCTCAAGTGTGTTAGAGTGGGATTCTTCAGAACTTCCTCATGGAGTTTATGTTGTTGGTGTTGATTATCAAGGCAATGGTCAAGCACAACCAAGTCATGCTGAAGATCAATTAACAATTCAAGCCCCACCAGTTTCAATTACGGGAGCAGCTATTACAGAAAGTCAACCTTCACCAATTCAAGAAGAAAAACAATGCACGACTGTTTCTTTTGAAGTTCAGCAGCCGATAATGGGATCATGTACTGATACGTATCCCACAACAGTCTGTGATGACTATCCGACCAACGCCAGCTGTTATGAAACAACGGAAGAAGTAACCCATTCTTGTGTTACGGGATATGAAACAGTAATTAAAAATAAAGAAGAATGCCGCACCACTGCTCTTGTTATCAATAATCATTTTGCCATTCCCACCATAAACTACGCTTGTAGTACTATGGAAGAAGGTTCTATTATCATCGTCACGTGCGACAGCAAGTATGATGGTGATGGTAATGGTGAGTGCCATTCTGGTGAGAGTTGTTTACGATATGAGATTGATGGTGAAACCATTTCTCAAACGCAGCGGAATTCTCATGATGAATTTAAGGAATCTGATGGCAGTTTTTTCCAAGAAGAGAATGACCTTGAGGTGCGGCAATGAAAAAACTACTTCTTGTTGCACTTCTTATAACACTACTGGCTTCCTCTGCCGAAGCTGTCTACAATTATGCAGCTAACCCTTTGAATTTTACCAATTGTTATAACAATAATCAGGGAACTGGAACTGCTACTGAGCTTTGCGGCGGTGGAATTTATAATGGAACTTTGGTGAGTAACACGGCATGGAATGCGTCGGGTAAATTTAGTGGTTCCATCTCCTATGGTGTTGGCCCATCGTATACAACACATGGCAATGCCGTAGCAGATATTAATCAAGATAATAATGTAACTGTAAGTTTTTGGTTCAAACAAGACAGTGGAACTGCTGATAAATACTTCCTTGAATTTGGTAATGGGGGAGACACTGTTCAG
>Ga0209211_10009698_pt1 | contig 12750 bp, 12 predicted proteins | sample RifGroA2_FD_183992 | JGI IMG/M metagenome (GOLD analysis project Ga0209211, IMG submission 183992) | Groundwater microbial communities from Rifle, Colorado, USA - Groundwater A2 (SPAdes) (version 2) | ecosystem: Environmental > Aquatic > Deep subsurface > Groundwater | place: Rifle, Colorado... | reverse complement strand
GCCAGGCTTCGTCACCCGCTCGCCCGAGCGCAGTTCTTCGAACTGCGGACGTGACGAGGGGGTCCCACTCCGCCCGCCCGGCCGGGGCCACCCCGATGCCACCCGCCGATCTCGCGATCGTCGCTCATGAATAATCCACGCTAGGGTCTCACGAGACGACGCGGAAGCGCACGCGGCCGATGAGCTGCCCCGAGGCCGTCACGACGTCCACGGTCCAGGCGCCCACCGGGTCCGGGGGGAACGCGGTCTTGCGCGAGTACGTCCGGTACCCCTCCCGCCGGCCGCCGCGGATCGGCGCGAGGGGCACGACGCTCACGACCTCGCCCGCGCGGCGCCACACGTGCGCGATCGGCAGCGCGAGCCCGGCGGGGGCGTAGATCGCCGTGCGGGCCTCGAGCCCGCGCCGCCGGAGCTCGTCGGCGCGGATCGCCCCGGGCGAGGGCTCGAGCGAGGCGGGGTCCGCCGTGACCCAGGCGAGCCGCGCCTGCGCCATGAAGAGCGGCACCGGCGGCACCCAGGCGCGGCCGAGCGCCGCCAGCGTCGCCGCGACGATCCCGACCGCCACCGTCGTGCGGAGCGCCCCGCCCCACGTCGCGCCCCACCCCCGCCGGACCACCGGCGTGAGGGCGACGGCGGCGACGAACGCGCTCGCGACCAGCGCGGGGAACGGCGGCAGCCCGACCAGCGGCAGCGCCGCGTTCAGCGCGGCGAAGATGGCCACCACGAAGAAGAGGTAGCGGGCCCACGGCCGGGCCTGGACGAGCGCCCGGTACCAGGGGTCGAGCGTCGCGACCAGCGCGAGTACCACGAGGAGCCCGAGGAACGGCGCGTTCACGGAGGTGAGCGTCGCGCTCGCCCAGTACGCCGGCAGCACGAACAGCAGCAGGCCGTGGTAGAGGGTCTGGATCGTGTAGTCGGCCGCGCTCACGATGAGCCGGCGCGATCGTCGCGGCGACGCCTCGAGGGCGTGGCGCGTCTGGGTGAGGATCGCCACGAGGAGCCAGAGCAGGACCAGGTAGCCCGCGATCCAGGCGACGTGCGGGACGCCGCGGCGGAAGACGAAGAGCGTCAGGACGCCGCCGCCGAGGGAGGCGAGCGAGACGCCCCACCGGCGGAGCCACGCGAGCGCTCGGGTCACGGCGGGGACCGATGCGGGCGGTCAGGCGCCGGGCGGGCCCAGGCGCTCGGCGAGCCGGCGCGCGACGTCGTCGCGCTTGAGGGCGTCCACGCAGTCGAGCACGTCGCCGGCGGCGGAGTGGACCCTGAGGTGCGCGCCCACGAGGTCGAGCGCGCTCGCCCGCACGGCGGTCTCGAGGCTCACGATCTCCCGGAGCACCCGGGCGATGGACGCGTCGCGCGCGGCCACCCGGGCGATCGTGTCGACCAGCTCGTCCGCGCCCAGGGTCGGCATGCGCCTAGCGGACCGTCGCCCCCGGCGGCAGGTCGCGGTCGAGCGTGAGCACCGCGAGCTTGCCGTCGGCGGAGCCCGCCAGGACCATCCCGTTCGACTCGATCCCCATCAGCGTCGCGGGCTCGAGGTTCGCGACGACGACGACCTTCTTGCCGACGAGGTCCGCGGGCGCGTAGTGCTCGGCGATCCCGGCGACCAGCGTGCGCTGCTCGGCGCCGAGCGACACCGTGAGCTTCAGGAGCTTCTTCGACTTCGGCACCGGCTCGGCGGCGACCACCTCGGCCACGCGCAGCTCGATCCTCCCGAAGTCGGCGAGCGTGATCTTCGCGCCGGCGGCCGGCGTGCCCTCCACGGTCTTCGCCGCCACCTTCTTGTCCTCCACCCGGGGGAACAGGCCGGACAGCTTCGTCACGGGCGGAATCGTGTCGATCCGCCCGACCGCGGCGTTCTCGAGGTTCGGCGCGCGCTCGTCGCCGAGCGCCTCGCGGATTCTCCGGGCCGAGTCCGGGAGGAAGGGCTGGAGGACAATCCCGAGGAAGCGCAGCGAGTCGGTGAGCGTGACGAGGACCAGGTTGAGCTTCCCCAGCCTGGCTGGATCCTTGGCCAGCGCCCACGGCTGCGTGGTGTCGATATAGCGGTTCAGGACCGCGATGAACTCCCAGATCTGGCCGAGCGCCCGGCTGAAGGCGAACTCGCTCATCGCCCGCTCGACGAGGTGTCGAGTCTCCCCTGCCGCGATGCGCACCGACTGGTCCTCCGTGGAGAGAATCGAGAGCTGCGGCTTTTCTGCCGGCGCCGCCCTGGCGACGAGCGTCGTCGCGCGCGCGACGAGGTTGCCCAGGTCGTTCGCGAGGTCGGCGTTGAGCCGCCCGACGAACGCCTCCTCCGAGAAGTCGGCATCGAGGCCGAACACCATCTCGCGCATCACGAAGTACCGGAACGCGTCGTTGCCGTACCGGTCCTTGAGGGCCAGCGCCTCGACGACGTTGCCGACGGACTTCGACATCTTGCCGCCGCCGAGGCCCCAGTAGCCGTGGACGTTCAGGTGGCGGTAGAGCAGGTCGTCGCCCCGGCCGAGGGCCTCGCCGTACGCCCGGAGCATGCAGGGCCAGTAGACCGCGTGGGGCTTCAGGATGTCCTTGCCGATCAGGTGCTGCGCGTGCGGCCAGAACCTCTCGAAGCGCGGGTCGCCGGGGCCGCCGAGGGCGGAGACGTAGTTGATCAGCGCGTCGAACCACACGTAGGTGACGTACCGGTCGTCGAACGGCAGCGGGATCCCCCACTCGAGCCGCGTGCGCGGCCGGCTGATCGAGAGGTCCTGGAGCGGGTCGCGCAGGAAGCCGAGGATCTCGTTCCGGTAGCGCTCGGGGCGGATCAGGTCCGGGTGGCCCTCGATGTAGTCGATCAGCCAGCGCTGGTACTTCGACATCCTGAAGAAGTAGTTCTCCTCCTCGATCCACGTGAGCGGCGTCCGGTGGTCGGGGCACTGGCCGTCGACGATCTCCTTCTCCGTGTAGAACCGCTCGCAGCCGAAGCAGTAGTGGCCGCCGTACGTCCCGAGGTAGATCTCGCCGGCGTCCCGGAGCGTCTGGAGGATCGCCTGGACGACCTTCTGGTGGCGCGGCTCGGTCGTGCGGATGAAGTCGTCGTTCGTGATCCCGAGCGCCCGCCAGGTCTCGCGGAAGGCGCTCGAGATCCGGTCGGTGAACGCCTGCGGCGAGACGCCGGCCTTCGCCGCGGCCTGGGCGACGTGGTCGCCGTGCTCGTCGGTGCCCGTGAGGAACCAGACCTCGTCGCCCGCCAGCCGGCGCCAGCGCGCCATCGCGTCGGCGACGATCGTCGTGTACGCGTGGCCGAGGTGCGGCGTCGCGTTCACGTAGTAGATCGGCGTCGTCAGGTAGAAGACGCTCACGCCGGCGGCGCCTGCGGCTTCATGTGGTCGCGCCCCTCCCACGTCACCAGCTCGATCGGCACCTCGGCCTCGGTGCCGTCGGGGAAGCCCACGACGACGCTCTGCTTGAGCACGCGGAGGGACCGCACCTTGCCGGCCATGCACCCGCCACCGCACTGGGCCTGGCAGGGCGCGTTCACGCGGGGCAGCCGCGAGCGCAGCTCGTCGTACGTCGAGAACTCGTAGAGCAGGCAGCACTTGAGCCTGCCGCAGTTCCCCAGCAGCCTGTTGTCGGTGAGCGGCATGTCCTGGGCCTTGGCCATCTTCACCGAGATCGGCTCGAAGCGGCGCAGGTGCGCCGTGCAGCAGAGCTGCCGGCCGCAGGGGCCGATGCCGTCCATGACCTTGGTCGTGTCGCGGGCGCCGATCTGGCGCATCTCGATCCGCGAGCGGAACTCGCGCGCGAGGTCGCGCACGAGCTCGCGGAAGTCCACGCGCTCCTCGGCGTTGAAGTAGACGGTGACCCGGCGGACGTCCGCCGGCATCTCGACGTCCACGACCTTCATCCGGAGGCCCCGGCCGCGCGCGAGGCGCTGGGTCACGCCGATCGCGCGCTCCTCGCGGCGGCGGCGCTCGCGCCACTCGCGCGCCTCGGCCTCGGTCGCCCCGCGCAGCACGCGGCGGAAGGCGCGGTCCCGCTTGAACTCGGGCAGCTCGCGCCGGGGCCGGCGCACCTCGCCGATCGCGGTGCCCGTGGCGGTCTCGACCACGACGAGGTCGCCGACGTGGAGGGCCGGGTCCTCGGCGGCCAGGTAGTCGTCGGCCTGAAGCGGCTCCCGCAGCCTCACGCCGACCAGGACGTCCACCGCCGCGTCCACCGTCAGGCCTCCCGGAGGGCGAGGTGCGCCAGGAGCACCTCGAGCCCGAGCCGCGGCGCCACGTTGCGCGTGAACGCCGCGCGCACGCGCCGGCAGAGGTCGACCGCCCGCACCAGCTCCGCCTCCGTCCACGCCGCGGCCTCGCGGCCGAGCTCCTCCGCGCGCGCGGGGCCGCCGACGAGCCCCGCGGGCGCGCCCGCCTTCGCGAGCAGCAGGTCGCGGCCGTGGAGCCAGAAGGCGTCCACGAGGCCCTCGGCGCGGTCGCGGTCGAGCCGCTCGGTCCGCCGGAACAGCTCGTCCGCCCCCTTCGCCCGCACGTCGGCGAGCAGGACCAGGGCCTCCGCGGCGAGCGCCCGCGCGGCCTCGCCGCCGCGCGGCTCGAACCGGACGACCTGGCAGCGCGAGAGCACGGTCGCCGGGAGCGCCCGCCGGTGCCGGAGGACCAGGATGATCACGGTCGCCGCGGGCGGCTCCTCGAGCGTCTTGAGGAAGGCCTCGGGCGCCACGCCCGTCATGCGCTCGGCGTCGTCCACGACGAAGACCTTGCGCGTGGCGCGCGCCGGGCGGAGCGCGGCCTGGCGCTCCAGCTCGCGGATCGCGCCGATCCGGATCACCCGGGCGCCCTTCGGGTTCGTCTCGGGCGGCGTCGGGACGATCACGTGGAGGTCGGGGTGGCCGGGCGCGCCGCTCCCGAGCAGCTCCGCGGCGAACGCGAGCGCCGTCGCCGTGCGCCCGCTCCCGGGCGGGCCCACGAAGGCCCAGGCGTGCGCGACGCGCCCGCCCTCGAGGGCGCGGCGCAGCAGCGCGACCGCGCGCGGCTGATCCGCGATCCGCTCAAGCGCCACGGAGGAACTCCTCGACGATGGCCCGCACCTCGCCCGCGACCACGCCCGGCGGTCGCCCGGCGCGGACGAGGCGCACGCGCTTGGGCTCCGCGCGCTGGATCTCGAGGTAGCCGCGGCGCACGCGCCGGTGGAACGCGACGCGCTCCCGCTCGAAGTGGTCGAGCCTGCGCCGGCCGATCCGCCGGAAGCCCTCGGCCGGGGCGAGGTCGAACAGCAGCGTCAGGTCGGGGGCGATCCCGCCGGTCGCCCGGACGTTCAGCTCGCGGATCAGGTCGAGGTCCACCCCCCGCCCGTGGCCCTGGTAGGCGAGGGTCGCGTCGGTGTAGCGGTCGGAGAGGACGACCCGGCTCCGCCCGAGCCACGGCCGGATCTTCTCGGCGACGTGCTGGCGGCGCGCCGCCATGAAGAGGAAGACCTCGGCGAGCGGCTCGGGCCGGACGCCGGGGCGCTCGAACACGCGGCGGACCGCCACGCCGAGCCGCGTGCCGTCGGGCTCCCGGGTCCGCTCGACCTTCCGTCCGGTCCGCTTCAGGTATCGCTCGAGGCGGAGGAGCTGGGTGGTCTTGCCCGACCCCTCCACGCCCTCGAACGTGATGAGCACTCCACTCACGTCGACGACCTCCGGGGGCTGCGATACGTCACTGTAGCACGTCGGCTCCGCCCTTCACCAACACGGCCCGTTCCGCTCCGGTATGATGGAGCGCCGTGAGGACGCCCCGCCTCTCGCACGAGCTGCTGGCGGTCGTGCCGCGGTTCGTCGAGGATCAGGGCTTCCTGCTCGCGGCGGCTCTGTCGTTCGCCTGCCGGCTGTGCCTGGCGCCGCTCACGCTGATCCTCTTCTCGGTCGCCGGCTTCCTGCTGGAGTCGGACGAGATCGCCGAGTACCTCTTCGACGCCGCGTACGTGGCGCTCCCCGCCTACGGGCGGGAGGTGGCGGAGTTCCTTGGCCTGCTCGTCCGCGAGCGCGCGGTGACCGGCGTCGTCGGCATCCTGAGCTGGGCCGTCCTGGCGACTCCGGTGTTCACCCTGACGCGCCTGGTGCTCAACCGCGCCTTTCGCCTCCCCGTGGGGCGGCCCTGGGTCCGCGGCTTCGCCGTGGACCTCTTCGCGGTGGCGACCCTCGGCTCGCTCGCGGTCGGCCTCACGCTCGGCCTGGTGCTGCTCGCCGGGCTCGGCGACGTGCTCGCGCGCCTGGTGTCGCTGCCCGCGCTGTCCTCGGCGGCGCTGCGCCGACTCTTCGCGCTGCCGCTCGTCTACGCGGGCGCCCTCGCGTTGCTCTTCTTCGTCTACCGGACGCTCCCCAACGCGCGCGTTCCCGCGCGCGCCGCGGCGACGGCGACCCTCGCCGTGGCCGTCGCCTGGGAGGCGGCGCGCTGGGTCTTCGGGGCGTACGTCGGGATGTTCGGGACGTTCGGCCGACTCTACGGCTCGATCGGGATCGGGATCGCGACGCTGGTGTGGATCTACTACTCGGCGGCGATCTTCGTGGCGGGGGCCGAGCTCGCGGCGGTCGTCACCGAGCGTCGCGCCCTCACCGGGACCTCCGCTGCAGCGTGCGGACGCTGACCCCGAGGATCTTCGCGGCGGCGACCCTGTCGCCGCCCGTCTCCTCGAGGACGCGGCGGATGTAACGCTCCTCGAGCTCGGCGAGGGTCGGCCGCAGCGACCCGCCCAGCGCGGTCTCGGGCACGAACTCGGTCCCGAGGTCCGCGCGCGTGACCCGCGGGCCGCGGGCGAGCGTCGCGGCGCGCTCGACGACGTTCTCCAGCTCGCGCACGTTGCCGGGCCAGCGGTGGCCGAGGAGCCACGCGGTCGCGTCCTCGTCGAAGCCCTCGAGCGGCTTGCCCAGCGCGTCCGCGGCGCGGGCGAGGAAGTGGGCGGCGAGCAGCAGGATGTCATCCGGCCGCTCGCGCAGGCTCGGAAGCCGGACGGGGATCACCGCCAGCCGGTAGTACAGGTCCTCGCGGAACTTCCCCTCGCCCACGAGCGCGAGCAGGTCGCGGTGGGTCGCGCCGATGAGCCGGAAGTCCAGGCGGATCTCCTCGCTGCCGCCGACGGGCCGGACGAGCTTGTCCTGCAGGGCGCGCAGGAGCTTCGCCTGGAGCACGGGCGGGATGTCGCCGACCTCGTCGAGGAACAGCGTGCCGCCGCTCGCCTCCGCGAAGAGCCCGCGCCGGCGCCGGTCGGCGCCGGTGAACGCGCCCTTCTCGTGACCGAACAGCTCGGACTCGAGGAGCGTCTCGGGGATCGCCGCGCAGTTCACCGGGACGAAGGGGCCCGCGCCCCGGGCGCTGCCGTGGTGGATCGCGCGCGCGGCCAGCTCCTTGCCGGTGCCGCTCTCGCCGAGCAGGAGCACCGTCGCGTCCGAGTCCGCGACCGCCCGGAGCCGGTCGAAAACGGCCTGCATCGCCTTCGAGCGGCCGAGGAGGCGGTCGAAGCTGAAGCGCTGCTCGACCTCGGCGCGCAGCCGCCGGTTCTCCTCCCGCAGCCGGAGGTCGTCGAGGGCCCGGTCCACGGCCAGGCTCACCTCGGCGAGCTTGAAGGGCTTGGTGAGGTAGTCCCAGGCGCCGTGCCGCATGGCCTCGATCGCGGTCTCGAGGCTCGCGAACGCGGTCATGAGGATCACGCGGGCGCGCGGCAGGCGCCGCTGGGCCTCGCGGAGCACGGCCCAGCCGTCCACGCCCTCCATCACGAGGTCGGTGAGCACCACGTCGTATTCCTCGCGCTCGAGCGCCGCGACGGCCTCGGCGCCGCTCGTCACCGCGGTCGCGGCGCGGCCCTCGCCCTCCAGGTGGCGGGCGAGCAGGCTCACCATCTCCGGATCGTTGTCCACGACGAGGACGCGGGGCTTCACGCCGGCGCCTCCGTGGCGTCGGGGAGCCACGCCGTGAACGTCGTGCCTCGCCCCGCCCGGCTGTCCACGCCGATGTCACCTCCGTGGGCCTTGATGATATCGCGACAGATCGCCAGCCCGAGGCCCGTGCCCTGGCCGGCGGGCTTCGTCGTGACGAACGGCTCGAAGAGCCGCGACCGCAGCTCGTCCGGGATGCCGGAGCCGGTGTCGGCGACGGCCACCGCGACGCCGGCGCGCCCGTGGCGGGGCTCCGGCCGGCCGCTCACCTCGATCCACCCCCCCGCGGGCGTCGCGTCGAGGGCGTTGAGGATCAGGTTGATCAGGAGCTGCTGGAGCTGGTTCGGGTCGGCCGCGAGCCGCGGCAGGTCCGGCGGGATCGCGGTGCGCAGCCCGACGCCGCGCCGGCGCGCCGGGTGACGCAGCAGCGGCAGGAGGCGGTCGAGCACGTCGCCGAGCGCGGTCGGCTGGATCTCGAGCTTCTGCGGCCGGACGATGTCGAGCATCGAGCGGATGATCTTCGAGATGCGCTCGATCTGCGCGATGATGACCTCGAGATCCTTGCGCCCCGCCTCGTCGAGCCGCGCCGTCGTCTGGAGGAACTCGGCGCGGCCGGAAATGATGTTGAGCGGCGTGCCGACCTCGTGGGCGAGCGCGGAGGCGAGCTTGCCCGCGACGGCGAGTGTCTCCGCCTGGCGGAGCTGCTGCTCGAGCTCCACCGTGCGCTCGGTCTCCGCGAGGAGCTGCAGCCGCGCCGCCTCGAGCCGCGCCGCCATCTCGTTGAACGCCTCCGCAACCCGCCCGATCTCGTCGCGGCGCTCCACGGGCAGCGGCGCGCCGGGCTCGCCGCGCCCGAGCCTCCGGATGCCGCCGAGCAGGCGCGAGAGCGGGCGCAGGACCTGCCGCTGGAGGGCGACCGCGGTGAGCACCACGATCACCACGAGCACGACGCCGAGGCGGATCCAGACCTCCCGCCCGGCGGCGCGCACGCGCGCGTCGACGCCGCTGGCCTGGTGGACGATCTCCATCGCGCCCTCCACGCGGCCCCGCCGTCCCCGCAGCGGGACCACGTAGTGGAGCACCGAGGAGCCGCCGGCCTCCCGGTGGACGCCCTCCGGGACGCCCGTGTCCATGACGCGGCGGAGCATCTCGAGCGGGACCGGCTCCCCGGCGGCGAGAGGGTTCGACACGAGCGTGGGCCTGAGCGCGCGGTCGAAGAGCCGGATGCGGTCGATCGCCTCCTGCCGCTCGACCATCTCCGCGAGCAGCCGCCGCACGTCGGAGATCTGTCGGTCCCGCAGGGCGTTCTCGACGGCGATCTGGATCGCGCGCGCGGCGAGGGCGATGTTCCGGCGGTCCTCCTCCACGAGCTGGACCCGCTCCTGCCGGACGCGCAGCACGCCGTGGACGCCGACGACGAGGACGGCGGGCACGGCGAGGATCAGGATCACGCGGAGCTTGAGACTCACGCGGCAGTCGGGCCGACCCTAGAGATGACTGATGGTCTCGGGCGTCTCGGGCGCCCGCTCGCGGCGCAGGCGACGCTCGAGCATCTGGCGCGCCAGCACGCGCCCGCCGAGGCCGAACGCCAGCGCGAGCGAGAGCACGAGCCCGCCGAAGGTGATGCCGAACGCGATCAGCACCATGTCGCGTCCGATGCCCACCTCGGTGAGGGCCGTGGCGATCGCGAAGAGGAGCACCGCCCAGCGCGCCGCCCGGGCGAGGAGCCGCGCCTCCGGCAGGCCCGCGTTGACCGCGGCGATGAGCGCGGTCTGCCCGAGGAAGTTCGCGGCGAGCCAGCCGACGATCAGGATCAGCACGGCGGTGAGCGAGCGCGGGAGGAACTGCATCAGGATGCCGGTGGCGCCCGGCGCGCCGGGGATCGCCAGCGCGTCGATGCCCATCGTGGCGAAGACCGCGAAGATGCCCCAGAAGACGACGAGGCGGAGGATCTCGGAGGGCGCCCGGTCGATGCCCGCGCGGTTGAGGGCCGCGACGAGGCCCCAGGCGCGGCTGCGCCCGTCGAAGTCCACCGCGCGGCAGAGCCGCATGAGCAGGCCGCCGGCGATCCAACCGAGCACGGCGCCCAGCACGACCAGCGTCAGCATCGCGAGCACGCTCGGCACGACGGCCTTGAGGGTGGCGCCCATGTTCCGCATCGCCGCCAGGACCAGGTCGCGCCAGAAGTCAGTCATCGGCTGGGCCTCCCTCCGGTCTCCGGCCTGTCGCGGCCCGGACCGTCCTGAGGAGCGCGTTCAGCGAGAAGGGCTTCTCCAGGTACGCGTGTGCGCCGAGCCGCAGCGCCTCCTCGGCGACGCGCGGCCCGCCGAAGGCGGTGACCAGGATCACGGGTGCCTCCTCCCGGTGGCGCCGCAGCAGCGGCAGCACGTCGAGCCCACCGAGCCCCGCCATCTCCTTGTCCAGGATCACCGCGTCGAAGCGCGCGGTCTGCGCGGCCACGAGCAGCCGCTCACCGCTCTCCTCCTCGAGGACATGGTACCCCGCGCGCTCGAGCCAGTCCCGGAGAAGTGCCCGCATCGCGGCGTCGTCGTCCACGACCAGGACCGTGACGCGCTCGCCACCGAGCTCGCTCATCCCGGCGGCGTCAGCCGGACACCGGCGTGGACGGCAGGTCTGCCGTCTGCTGCAGGACCCGGAGCAGCCGGCGGGGCGAGCCGAGATCGCTCCAGGTGACGCCGGCCATCTCGAGCACGGCGAGGATCGGCACGCACTCCTCCAGGATCGCGGTCGAGAAGTCGGTCCGCGGGACGGCCGCGTACGCGCGCGTGAGCGCCCGCCGCAGCGCCTCGCCGCCGATCGCGAGCGGCACCCGCCCGAGCGCCTCGTGGAGGCGCCAGGCGAACTGCCGGCCGGCGTCCAGCAGCGTCTCGGCGCGCGCGACGAACACGAAGGTGTTCCAGAGCGCGCCGCGCGCGAGACACGCGCGCGCGACGTCCGCCGGCGGCTTCTCGACGAAGCGGCGGACCCGCCTGACGGGGCGGCGCGCGGTCCAGCCGACCTCCTCGCCGGGCTCGATCCAACCGTACTCGGTCTCGGGCTCGGTCGGCGGGGCGCCCAGCAGGACGAGCCACTGCGGGTGACGGTCCACGAAGGCCGCCGCCTCCTCGACGCGGTCCATGAACAGCCGTTCCTCGCGCACCAGGTGGTCGGACGGCAGCACCACCACGGTCGCGCCCGGGTCGCGGCGCGCGACCCAGTGGGCCGGCAGCAGGATGCCCGCGGCGGTCCCGCGGTCCTCGGGCTGCAGCAGGACCGTCGGCGCCGGGCGCCCCGCGAGCTCCGAGACGAGGTAGCGCGCGTGCTCGCGCAGGCTCACCACCACCGTGCGCGCGGCGGGCACGGCGAGGGCCGAGCGGTCGAGCGTCTGGCAGAACATCGAGCGTCCGTCCACGAGCGCGGTGAACTGCTTCGGGCGCTCCTCGCCGAGGAGGCGGCGCACGAGCGGACGCAGGCGTGTCCCCTGCCCGCCCGCCAGGACGATCGACCAGAGCCGCGGTCCGCCGCCCCGCGCCGGCGCCGGCGCGCGCGACGGGCGCGGGGCGCCGCGCCCAGCCAGCGCCGCGGGCGTGGCGTCCGCCGGCGCCGCGCCACGCACGAGCGCCCGCACCGTGTCCACGAGCGCGGCGAGCCGCACCGGCTTCTCGAGGTAGTGCGTCGCGCCGCGGAGCCGCGCCGCCGCGGCGACGAGCGCGCCGCCGAACGCGGTCAGCAGCACGATCGGCGTGGACGGCGCGCGGTGCGAGAGGAACGAGACGAGGTCGAGGCCGGAGAGGCTCGGCAGCTCCTTGTCGACGATGACGGCGTCGAAGCGCTCCCGCTCGGCCGCTGCGATCGCCCCCTCGCCCGAGCCCTCGAGGGCGACGGCGAACCCCGCGGCCGCGAGCGCGTCCCGCACGACCGCCGCCATGTCGGCGTCGTCCTCGACGACGAGCACGCGGGGCGCCCGCGCGGGGGCGAGCGCCTTCCGGTTTCCGACCGCGAGGCTCTGCACGCCGTAGCCCTGACGCAACGGCGATGCCAGGCGGGACAACGCGGCGCGTCAACAAAGACATGAACCGATCCGGCTAGTTGGGGGTCCTGCAAGCGCGGGCGCGCGCCGCGCCGCGAGCGGGGCGCGGCGACATCCTGTCGGTCGGCCGACAGCGTGACGCCCCGCGGGCGGCCGCGGGGTAGGATGCTGGCGATGCGCCTGCGCCTGACGCCCGGCCTGCTGCTGGCGGCGATCGCGCTCGTGGAGTACCTGGCGCCGTGGCGCGCTGCCGGCCGCACGCTGACGTTCGGCCTCGCGGCGTTCCTCACCGCGCGCTTCGTCGCGCAGTCCGTCCGCAACCTCCGCGCGGCCGCACGCGTGCGGGGCGTCCTGCGCGCGCGCGTGCTGGAGCTCGCGCTCACGCTGGCGGCGCTCGTGCTGCTCGCCTCGAAGGCCGTCGTCTGGGCGCGGCTTCTCGGTCCCGCGCCGCCGCCCACGCTCGACCACGTCTACCGCCAGTACGCGGCCGCGTTCCTGGTCGTGGCAGGCCTTCGGGTGGTCGCGGGCGAGTTTCCCGTGCGGCGCATCCTCCACCGCCTCGAGCTCATGCCCGCGCAGACGGTCGCGGTCGGCTTCCTCGGCACGATCCTCGCCGGCACCCTCCTGCTCTCCCTGCCGCTCGCGGTCGAGCGCCTGGAGGAGCTCTCGCTGCTCGACGCGCTCTTCATCGCGACCTCGGCGGTGACGACGACGGGCCTCGTCGTGTACGACCCCGGCGGCTTCCACACGCGCTTCGGCGAGCTGGTGCTGGTCGCCCTGATGCAGCTCGGGGGGCTCGGGACCATGGCCGTCAGCGCGAGCCTCGTCGTGCTGGCGGGCCGCC
>Ga0209211_10009696_pt1 | contig 12751 bp, 9 predicted proteins | sample RifGroA2_FD_183992 | JGI IMG/M metagenome (GOLD analysis project Ga0209211, IMG submission 183992) | Groundwater microbial communities from Rifle, Colorado, USA - Groundwater A2 (SPAdes) (version 2) | ecosystem: Environmental > Aquatic > Deep subsurface > Groundwater | place: Rifle, Colorado... | reverse complement strand
CGGAGTGTGAAGGCGAACAACGCGATCGAGCAGAGAAGAAAACAGACCGCGGTGAAGAACGCCATCCGTCCGACGGGAGCGCCGCCGATTTCTTCGCGTGGAGGGTCTATGACCCAGGAATCGACATGGAAGTCGGCTCCTGAAACATACTCCACCATCCGCGGCACGATCATCGTCAGGGTGAACAGCACACAGAGTCGCACGACGGCGCGGCTCCAACTGCGTCCTCCCCCAAGGACGCAGAGAGCCGCGCCGAGGAGCGTAAACGAAAGCGCGGTGTTCGCCGCCATCGGGATGAGTCCGGGGAGGATGGCGGTCAAGATGCGTGAGCCTGTGAGCCAGCCTGCGAGGGCGGTTGCGCCGACAGCGATCACGACAATGCCGGAGAATATGGTAAGTCGTTTCACGCGCCGTGAATTTCCTTCGCTCGTTAACTCCTGGGATGTCTTCCGAGGACCACGCCATGAGATTGAAACATCGTCTCCAGGCTCTTTTTGAGGGACGACTTCGTCAGGATGCTCGTCGCCCCCGCTTCCAATGCCTTGGTCCTATAGATCGGATCGTCGAACATGGTGGCAACCACAACGGAAGTTTCCAGGCATTCCTCCCTGATCATCCGCGCAGCTTCGATGCCGTTGCACCGAGGGAATTCGATATCGACAACGAGCATGTGCGGCTTCAGTTTTCTGACATGTTGGATCAGATCCTGCCCGTCCGCAATTTCCCCGATCACCTTGTAGTTTGGAAACCGCCCGATATACTCGCAGATGATCTTGCGGATGTCCTGGTGATGGTCTGCAACCAGAACGGTAGTATGCTCCATGTTCTCCCCCCTGTTCAATTGTAAGAATGTGCTACCGTAAAAGGAAGCGGAACTTCCACACAGTGTCAATTGGCAGAATTACCTATGCCTTTGTACGTACTTTTACCAATGACAGGGTGTCAGATTTGGGGAAAAGCGATGAAAGTGGCGTATTTTTGCCACAATTGAATCAGGAGGGGAAAAGGGAAAGGGGGATCAAGAAATTGAAGGTCTACCCCGCGGCAGGTCGTCCATAGTGATGATCCCTTCCCGTAAAGCGATCCTGGTGAGGCCGGCAATATTACCCACCCCTAATTTCCGGGCGATGTGCTCCTTGTGCGCATGAATGGTCCGAAGGGAGACCGTAAGACGTTTGGCGATCTCCTTCGCCGGAACCCCACTGACGAGGAGCCTGAGGACCTCCATCTCCCGCGTGGTCAGATCAGAGACTGGGTTGCCGGGATGTCGACCTTCCGGACGCATCAATTCTTCCAGGAGAACTTGGTTGGCTCTTGGACTATAGTGCACGCCGCCGGAACAGACAGTTTCGATCGCCTTCACAAGCTCAGACGGGGGAGTATCCTTGAAGACGTACCCCTTTGCTCCAAGCTTCGTGATGTTGACGATATATTCCCTGTTATCATGCGTGGTCAGGGCGAGAATCTTCGTTTTCGGGCCGAGCTTCGTAATATGCTTGGTCGCTTCAAGTCCGCTCATCTCGGGCATTTGGATGTCCATCAGGATCACATCCGGCTGGAGCTTCTTTGCCAGAGCGATGGCCTCCCTGCCGTTGGAGGCTTCGCCAATCACCCGGATGCGGCGGTTTGTCGCGAGCGAATATTTGATCCCCTCCCGAACAATCGGATGGTCATCGACAAGCAGAAGTGTGATGGTGGCCGGTGGTCGCTTTTTACTCATGGTCGTTGATCGAGAGTGGGGGGTGATGAAAGCGGGATCGTGACGACGATCTCCGTCCCTTTGCGCGGACGCGAAGTCAGTGCGAATGTTCCGCCGATAATCGATGCCCGCTCTTTCATATCGATGAGTCCCATGCCGGCGGCCTGTTCCTTCTTGTTCTTTTTTGTGCTGTGCGGGAATCCTTTCCCGTTGTCGCTCACCGTTGCCCGAAGAAGAGATCCTTCCGTCGACAGGGTGATGGTCACTTTTTTTGCACGCGCGTGCTTTTCCACATTGGTAAGCGCCTCCTGCATGATGCGAAAGACGGTCACTTCCACGTCGGCCGGAAATTGCAGGGGGGGATCGGGCGGGGTGAAGAGCGCCTTGACGCCTGTCCTCTCCGAGAATTCGATTGCCAGGCTGTTGATGGCCGAGATGAGTCCGAAGTCGTCAAGAACCGTCGGACGCAGGTTGCGGGAGATCCTCCGCACTTCGCGCATGGCGTAATCGAGCAGGGCCCTTCCCTTGAGGAAATTATCCCGTGCAATCCTCGACGTCAGCTTGGTTTTTTCCCGTGCAAATTCTATGCGGAACTTCCCCGAGGCGATGATCTGGTTCACGCCATCATGCAACTCGCGGGCGACCCGCCGCCGTTCCGCTTCCTGCGCGGCAAGGATCCGTTTGGAGAGAGTCCGCAAGGTTTCCTCGGCTTTTTTCCGCTCATCGATATTTTCAACCATCCCGAGGCCGTAGAGGGGCTTTCCGCCCGAATCACGCAGGAGGCTCGCCGTCAGATGGGACCAAACGATCTCCCCATTCTTCCTGATGTAGCGTTTTTCGAGTCGATAGAAAGGTATTTCCCCCCTGATCAACTTTGCTCCAAGGGCGCGGTCGGAGGCCAGGTCGTCGGGGTGTGTGATATCCTGAAAGCTCTTCCCCACCAGTTCTTGTGATTCGTACCCGAGCATAGCACAGAGGGCGGTATTGACCTTCAGGATCCTGATGCTTTGATCGACGAAAGCCATCCCGATGGGTCCCTCCTCGAAGATCTTGCGGAAACGCTCTTCGCTCTCCCGCAGGGCGACTTCGCCAAGTTTTCGCTGGGTGATATCCCTGTTAATCGCCAGAATGCCGACAATCTCCCCGGAAGGATCGATAAGCGGCAACTTGGTCATCAGGATGCACCGTTCCAGATTCCCCGTTCGGGGATCGATGCGCGATAATTCCTTGTTCATAATCGGTTCTCGCGTCCGGAGCAGCTCCTGTTCTTCCTCGAACTGTTCGAGGGCAAGCTCCGGTCGAACGTAATCGAAATCCGTTTTTCCGATCAACTCTTCCGCACTTGCGGCACCAAGCGCTTTCACGGTACCCTGGTTCACGATGAGGAACCGCCCGTGAGGATCCTTCAGCGCAAACTCATCGGGCAGGGCCTCCACGAGTGTACGCAGCAATCGCCGTTCTTTTTCCAGTACTTCTTCCGCGCTTCTCCGTTCGGTCGTGTCGCGCCCGACGGATTGGATCTCGACGATCCGACCCCGGTCATCGAAGATGGCATGGTCTGTCCATTGCTGCCACCGGACTCCCCCGGACGGGGTGACAACAAGGTGCTCGCTGGATAGTACGGGAGTCTTGTTCGAAAGGGAGGCGAGGTGCTTTTCGACGGCATCACGGTCCCCCCTCATGAGGAACTGTTTGAAATTCTTCCCGATCAGTTCATCCCGGCTCCTGCCGAAGGTGCGGCAATACGCGTCGTTGACGAAGGTGAGTGTGCCGTCGGGAAGGAACCGGCAGATGAACTCCGTCTGGTCTTCCACGACCGCGCGGTAGCGGTTCTCGCTCTCGCGCAAGGCGGCATCCTGTTTTCGTTTCCGGTGCACATAGGCTCCCCCCATCACGATGAACGCAAGGCTGAACATCCCTATGGGAATAAGAAACGCCGGGTGTTCGAACAACCCCGGCTCAACCTCAAAGGATACCGAAGAGCCGGGCTCCAAAAAGCTGCCGTCCAGGCCTTTTGCCTGAACGACCACGCTATGCTTACCAGTGCGCAACTCGGGGAATTGCACCTCGCGCGCCAGGCTCCATGCCGACCAGGAACCCTGATCGATCTTATAGCGGGTCTCGATCTTGTCCGGTTCAATCTCTCCCCAGGAAGCATAGGCCTGCCACCGTACCAACGCGTGGTCTCCCTCAAGAATGGGTTTGGAGAGTTCGATGAGGGGGGGAGGAGAGGTCTCCGTTCGGTTGAGAATGCTCACCCCGCTTCCGGAGCTGCCTATGTAGACTTTATCCTCCAGCGGGAGGATCTCCCACAGGCGCAATGTCTGAAGTCCGTTGCCTGTGGTATAGGAAGAGAAAACCCCGTTCGCGTAGGTGGATAAACCACTCCTTGTTGAAATCCAAAGTGTGTTGGACTCATCAACCTTGAGGTCCCAGATCTCCGAACTGATAAGGCCGTCTTCGACCGTCAGGAAATGCGGGTCCTTGTCTCCATCGATCATGCCAAGTCCGGTATGCTGGTCGGTGAACCAGACGATGCCTTTCCGGTCGATCACGAGCGCTGGAACACGGCCGCTGTAGGGGAGCCCCCGACCCGCTGTCCAGTGTTTCCACGATCCATTGTTCCACCGGCTCAAACCGCCATAGGATGCAAACCACAAGGACCCATCAGGATGTTCTGCGAACCCGTACATCCGGCCGTTGATCATCCCTTCTTCGACTCCCCATCGGACGAATGATCTCCCGTCGTACACGAAAGCCCCCGGCTGGTTCTGCGGGTCCGCATAGTTTGTTCCCATCCCCATAAACCACAGTCGTCCGCTCCGGTCCTTGAAGATCTTGTGCACGCGGGGCGCCCCCAGCCCCTCGTTGGGTCCGAAGTGTTTCCACTGTCGCCCATCCCATCGGTATGCCCCTTCGAAGGAGGCTCCGCTGCCGATCCAGATGTTTCCCCCGTTGTCCTCGATGATTCCCGTGACAAGGTTCAGCGGCTTTCCGAGGACGCGGTCAATCCATCGAACCGAACCGTCCGGTTTGCGGATCTCAAGACCGCGCATCGTTCCCATCCAGATGGATCCGTCGGAGGTTTTGTACACTTCGTGGACGGAATTACGCAGGTCGGGGAACGGATACCGCCAATATGTCCAACGCCGGGATGCATGGCGGTGCAGGAATAACCCCCGCTCGGTTCCCACCCAGAGATCACCATTTACCCGGAATTTGAGAAACTGGATATTGGTCATCTGAGGGGGAAGGGGGGAGAAGTTTTTCCAGGTCCCGTTACTGCGGATTCGCACCTCCCCGGATTCGTACGCCACGACGGGATTACCGTTCTGATTGAAATCAATTGATTGGACGAGCGACAACCGTTCCGTGGCGCTCCGTACCGGCACCCCGTTACCTCTCCATTCCCAGAGTCCCTGCTCGTCGGCTGGGAGTGCGATACTCGCGATACCGATTCCCTCTTTGTTCTGAACGATCGACTTGATGGCAAAATAGAACTCTCCATACTGCAACACCCGTATCCACGAAGTTTGCTGAAGACGGTAGAGTCCTTTCGTCGTATTGAGCCAAACATCCCCTTTTTCTGTTTTCCAGAGATTCGGATTTCCGTCTGAAAGAAGTTCGTCTTCTTGCGGGAGGTGGAAGGGATGGAAATTTCGCCCGTCGTATGTCCAGAGGCCCTTCCGCGTGTACAGAAGGACCAGGAAATCTTCCAGGGGGACGATGGAAAAAATATTCTCCTCGTTCCCCTCGAGCTTGAAGGAGACCGCCGTCATGGTTTCCCGCGACCCGCGGTACAAACGGTTTCCCATCAGTGCGAGGATTTCCTCCTGACCGTACGGGAGGATGATCGTTGCAGGGGACGTGGGGGCCCCATGAGCCTGCGCTATGGACCGCCATCGATACCCGTCGTACCAGGCAATGCCTTGACGCGTTGAAGCCCATGCCGTGCCATTGGGCGATTCGGTCACGGAATAGATGTCGTTGTCCGGAAGCCCGGACCCTGTGCTAAAGTGGACCCAGCGCCACGATTCATACAGGGTTTCGGTCTGTGCATCCAGAGAAGTTGCGGGCCACCCAAGCTGAAACAAGAGGAGGGCCAATCGCAGAAAACGGTGCGGTGCGAACGGGCGGGCGTTTCCTTTATGCATAGGAAAACCTCATTGGGCGTTCAAGGGGGTGTGCGGCCGGGGGCCGCTCTCAGGTGCGTGTGGCAGTAAGCTTAACAAACTTCATGGAGAACCGCAAACGGGAAGGAGGGGGCATGGGAAAGGGCTGATGGGATTCGGTGCGTTACCGCCGTGCGTTGAATTTCTTCCGTCGATTACGGATATAATCGACGAAAATAAACTCGCCGAGGTTGTTGAGTGAGGAATAATAGGCCCGCCCCTGGTTGGCCTTGGTGAACTCCTCCACGAAATTAATGAGGTAAGGGTCGCGGGCAACCATGAAGGTGCTGACGGCGATCTTCTCCCGCCTGCATTGAACGGCTTCATCGAGCGTTTTGTTCACGATCCTTGGATCGAGGCCGAAGGAATTCTTGTAGAGCCTTCCCGCGTCGTCCATCATGGCGGAGGGTTTTCCATCGGTGACCATAAAGATCTGTTTGTTGACGTTTCCCCTCCTGCGCAGAAGGCTGCGCGCGAGTTGAAGGCCTGCCCGGGTATTGGTGTGGTAAGGACCGACGTTGAGGAAGGGGAGTTCGTTCAGGCTGACAATCTTTGCATCGTCACCGAAAACAACGAGAGCCAGGTAATCTTTCGGGAACCGTGTCTGTATCAGTTCGGCGAGGGCCAGCGCTACCTGCTTGGCCGGGGTGATGCGGTCCTCGCCGTAGAGGATCATGCTATGGCTGATATCGAGCATCAGGACGGTGGCGCAGGTCGTTGCGTGTTCGGTTTCGTAGACTTCGAGATCCTCCTCCCGGAGTGAGAAACTCTCGATGCCGTCCCGTTTGAACGCGTTCGTCAGGGTGGAAGTAAGGTCGATGTTTGTCGGAAGATCCCCGAACGTCCATTTCTTTGTTTCGCCCAGCCGATCTGTCCCCTTGCCGGTGTACGGGGTTTCGTGAGTTCCGTCCGGGGCTTTCTTGAGGGAGGTGAAGATTTGCCGCAACGCATCCTGCCGGATGCGTTGGACGCCTTTCGTCGTCAAAAGGAGCACGTCCTTCGCATCCTCGATGATCCCCTGCTCCTTGAGCTTGTTGATGAGGTCGTCCATGGAGAGGGTGGGGTCGAGCAAGCCGTACTGTTCCGCGAGTTGTCGCAGCCAGTCGAGCGCCTCGTCGACATCGCCGCTTGTCTGGATCAACAGGTAGCTGAACAACGACATCAGCGCCTGCATCCGCTGCTCATCGGTCATCGACCCGGGGGTCCATTGTGAGTACCTCAACCGCATGGGGGATCTCCCTGGAACCGGAATGCGTTGGTAGGCTTTGTTCGAAATTCCATCACTACTCCTGGGCGTGTCTTAATCCTCTTCTTCGATCCCTTTTCCGCGTCCGGTGAAAATGCTGCCGACGAGATCCCGGTACGATATTCCATGATCAAGCTCTTCCTTCGCGATGCGGGACGATTGATGCAATCCGTCCAGGACAAATTCCATGGCCGACGCGAGCTCGTAGGTGTCAGACTCCCCAATCTTGAGGTGCTTCCGCGTAAACTCGCGCAGTCCTTTCACCCGGTCCAGTACCCCGAAATATTCTTTGAGCGGCATCTCGTCGGCGATCTCGATGGTATTCCCTGCTTCAAACCACCCGACGATCTTCCCGTACTCCGACCCCTCCTGTTGTCGCGTTTCCCCTTCTTGCTGACGCGGGCGACGCTGCAACGGGTCGGGAAAGTACCGCTTAAAGATTTCCTTCACCGCCTTTCCTATGAGTGCCTTGCTGACCTTGGCGGGCCCTTCCTGCTCCCCTTCAAACACCAACTCCACCTTGCCGGTCATGCCGGGCAGGGCATGCTGCAGGTCGATGATGCGAGGGACCACGGGCCGTTCACCCAGGAGTATGGCCCTCCGTTCGGCGTTGCTGACCAGATTCTCCATTGCAGTGATCGTTAACCGAGCACTGACCCCGGATTTCTGATCTACGAACTCGCTCTTCCGTGCCTCGAAGGCCGCCTGCTCGACGATCTCCTTGAAATACATGGGGATGATGACTTCCCGTCCATCCCGCTGCAGCCACGCCTCCTGTTCCGTGATCCGGATGGCATCCTCGATCGTCTTCGGGTAATGGGTCACGATCTGTGAGTCGATCCTGTCCTTGAGCGGGGTGATGAGGTTGCCGCGGTTCGTGTAGTCTTCGGGGTTTGCCGTGAATACGATCATGACGTCGAGGGGGATGCGGACGTTGAAGCCGCGGATCTGGATATCTTTCTCCTCCATGATATTGAAGAGGCCAACCTGGATGCGCGGCTGAAGGTCCGGGAGCTCATTGATGGCGAAAATGCCCCGGTTGGTGCGCGGGATGATGCCGAAATGGATTGCCCCCTCATGCGAATAATGCAATCGTTGCCCGGCGGCCTTGATCGGGTCGATATCCCCGATCAGGTCGGCGATGGTGACATCCGGCGTCGCGAGCTTTTCCCCGAACCGCCTGTCGCGGTGCAGCCACGCAATCTCCGTTTCCTCCCCCCGCTCCGCCACCAGGTCGGTACAATGCTTGCAAACTGGATGGTAGGGGTTGTCGTTGATCTCACACCCCTGGATGAACGGAATATGTTCGTCGAGGAGGGAGGGAAGCATCCGTACGATGCGTGATTTGGCCTGTCCCCGCAATCCAAGCAGGAGGATGTCGTGCCGCGCGAGGATCGCGTTGATCAGAGAGGGAATGACCGTTTGATCGTACCCGATGATCCCGGGGAAGAGGGGTTCTTTGTTTTGTAGCTTGTGGATGACGTTGTTGCGAACTTCATCTTTTACCGAACGGACCTTGTATCCGCTCCGGCGCAACTCACCGATTGTTTTTGCCATCGCCATGCGATCTCGATCTCCTTTGCGCCCAATATAGGATGTAGGCCGGAGGAAAGCAATCAGAGGAGTCAGCTCTCAGCCCTCAGATATCTGTCGCCTGCAATCTGGTGTTTGCATCCTGCCGGCTGCCTTCTTCCTCCCCAACACTCACATTGAATCTCCCCGATTAATCCAGTACCTTGCCTTCCGATGAATCCATCCTTTAAAACACTCGTCATCCGCTTTAGTTCCATCGGCGATATCGTGCTCTCCTCCCCTTTGCTGCGGGTTCTGCGGGCGAAGTTTTCGGAGGGGCAAATCGATTTTGTCACGCGCAAAGAGTACGCTGAGCTTGTCAGGAACAATCATAACATCAACCTGACATACGAATTTGACGCATCGACGGGATTCGATGGGTTGAGGGCGTTAAAGAAACGGATCAAAGGAGAACGGTACGATCTCGTGGTCGATATCCATGACAGCCTGAGGAGCAAGTACCTCCGGAGTATCCTGGGAGTGAAGGAGATTGCGGTGATCAAAAAGCGGGTTGTGGAGCGATCGATGCTGGTGCAGCTCAAGAAAAACATCTATAAGGACCACCTCCCCGTCCCGGACCGTTACATTGAGCCTTTGAAAAAATTCGGGATCGAAAATGACGGTAAGGGACTTGAGCTGCCCATTCCGGACGAGGTGCTTTTCCGTGTTTCGGGGAAGATAGCGGCCCTTCGGCTGAACAGGTTCGAGAGGACCATCGGGCTCTGCCCGGGGGCCCGCCACGGGACGAAACGATGGCCACGGGAACGCTTTGCGGAGCTTGCGATCCGGTACGTGAGAGAGTTCGATGCAAAGGTGCTGGTCTTCGGCGGGGAAGAGGAGAGGGAGATTTGCTCGTTTATTGCGGATTCCGTTCTGAAGGAAACGGGGAAGGAACGGGCCAATGATTTCAGCGGGGAGTTGAGCCTTCTGGAAACGGCAGCTGCGCTGGAGTTCTGCGATATCGTTGTGACCAACGATACCGGGTTGATGCACATCGCGACGGCGATGCGAAGAAAAGTGGTTGCGATTTTTGGTTCAACGGTGCGGGAGTTCGGATTCTTTCCCTATGCGCCGGGTGCAACGGTGATCGAGCAAGAAGGGTTGGCCTGCCGCCCTTGTTCTCACATTGGCTTGCCTTCATGTCCCGAAGGGCACTTCCGGTGCATGAACGAGAGTACAGTGGAACAGGTCTACCAGGGGGTGCTGAACCAGGTCCACCGGTCCGATTGATACCGCAAGACGGAATGGTCTCCGTAAGCAGGGAGTAGTCGGGGAACGATGGGGGAGGATGGAAAGGGAGAAAAAACGTTGTTGAATCGGGCCGGGAAGATTCGTATGTTTCCCGACCTTCATTCACTGGCATTCACTGGCGTTCAATGGTTCAGAAGGGAGTCGGTATGGCTGTTGAGAACATCGGGTTGAAAAAACATCTTTCGACCACCCTATTTCTGCTTTTCTTCGCCGGCACGGTATTTCTCAACACTTCGTGTGAGTCGGACGATAACCCCGTGGAAGAAGATTGTGGTGTGGGCCAGAAGTCCTGGGACTCCAAAGCCGGGGTTTGCCGCGATCAGGACAACAAGATCCTGGACCCGAGTTGTTGCGGGCAGTAAGAGCCGCAACGTTGGCGGTGTTCTTTAATACCGGTTCACCCGCAGACTTGAGACACCCGCATCCACGTCGATAAAAATTTTCTTTGCGGATGACTCAAAGTTGTCCGTCTGGTAGATCCTGCTCCCTACCTTCTCAAAGCCGGGGAAGTGTTTGCCCGAGAGCGGTGCGACGATATTGAGTTCGCAACCGACCGACTCCGGTACCTGGATCTCCACCGATGAAGCCCCCGTTCGCACCCGCATGTGGGTCTCCTCCGAACGATCTCCCAGTTTCACCTTGAACGATGCAGCCCCGCCGTCGATCCGCACGTCGTTGATCCTGTACGGCGAAAGGTCGAACTCCAGCGCTGCGGCACCGACCTCAACAATAATATCCCAAAGCGGGTTGGGGTTGAGTTGTATTTCCACCTGGTTTCGGGCCCTCCCGGGGAACCACATCCCGGACCTGCCTCCTCTCATGCGCAGCGAAATCCGTTCTTTTTCCCCCGATTCGTCCCGGTCAAGGTCGTATCGCCCGAACGATGTCCTGGTCGTTGCTTCGATCAACTGATCGGTCGTTCCTTCCAGGTAGAACTTCCCTGCCCCCGCACTGAAGCGAAACTCGGCCTCGGTGATCCGGGCGTCGAACCCCTCGGAAAATTTCTGGTCGCGTGAATCTGTCGCATCAAATTCTTCATGCCGCTCGAACCACCCGATCAGCCCTGTGATAACCAGCATCACCACGGTCGCGAAGATGATGAACAGAACGGTGTACCAGCGGACCGGCTGTTTATCCAGGACGGCCGACAATCCCCACATGATCAGGATCACCGGCCAGAGCTTTATCACGGTCCACCAGTCGACATCCAGTACATTGAGATTGTTGAGAAGTGCGAGTCCCCCCAGCACAACAAAGAGCGTTCCCCAGAAAATGCGGCCGATTTTCATGATGTCTCCTTACTCAGTAGGACGCACAGCGCGATAGAGCATTCCTGCGCCGATGGCAACGAAGATGAGGGGCCAGTAGTCAATGACATCGAAACGAGGGAAGAAATTATCCGCGAGGAAGAGGACGCCCAGGGAGATCAATACAATCCCGCCGATAACCCCTCCCCGTCCCTTTTCTGCAGGTCCAGGCGCCGGTGGCGTTGTTGATTCCCCCGGGGGTGGCTCTGTTGACGAAGAAAGAGGGGAAGGTTCAACGCCTGGAGCGGCCTGAGGCTGGCTCCGCGCTCCTTCCGGCATGATGACCCAGGCGATAATGTAGGTGATAATGCCGAAACCGCCGGCAAAGGTGGCTACGACAAAGGCGATGCGGATAAGCACAGGGTCGATATCGAGATACTCGCCGAGTCCCCCTGCCACCCCCGCGATAACGCTGTTGGTCCGTGATCGGTATAATCGTTTTGTCATGGATCTCTCCTTCCAGTAAAGAACTAGGTTGCGTTACGGGAAGCGGGGGTAAATGTTGCAACACACCGGCTCTCAATTCCGGGAAAAGTCTGTTTCATTCATCGCGGCATCGAGGACCCGTTGGTTCTCAAACCCCACTTCGGCAGGGATGAACGGTTCTCCATTCTCAAGGATGGCTTTCGAGAAGTTCGTGATTTCTTCAACGTACAGGTTTGGGACGGCGATCTCCTCGGTCCGTGTCTCCAAACTGTTCCCGTCTTTCCGCTTGCCGACCATGAGCGGGATCGTCCTGTCGCCGAGGGTAAAGTCGGAAGCCGAGATCAACCCCTCAGTGCCGATGATCTCGATGAATGATCGGCGGGTTGGCCCCTCAAAGGAGCAGTAGATGGAGCCGGGAGTTCCTTTCCCGAATCGTAAAGAGAGGTTTCCCGTGGACTCTGTCACGCTCCCTGTCGGAGCAGGGTGAAGGTGGCTCTTGACAGAAGCGACATGATCGTCGAGGACAAACCGCAGGGTGTCGAGGCAATGCACGCCGATATCGAACACCGGTCCTCCTCCTGCAACCTTCCGGTCGAACAACCAGCCCCGATGACTCAGGCGTGCATCGTAGACGAATTCCGCCTTGACAAAAGTGATCGTGCCGAGGGCGCCGGATTGTATCAACTCTCGTACTCGTTGCATCGCGGTAGAAAATCGGATCATATGTCCCACCATCAACTTCACGTTTGCGGACTGACAGGCCTCGATCATGGAGCGGGCCTCCCCGACATTCATGGCCATGGGTTTTTCGACGAGGACATGCTTCCCGGCGCGGGCCGCCGCGAGGGTTTCCGCGTGGTGCAAGGCGTTGGCGGAGACGATGAAGACCGCATCGACATCGGGGTGGGCGACAAGCTCTTCGGCAGTGCTGAAGGCATGGCGGATCTTGAACTCCGCCGCTTTTTGTCTGGCAAGCTCAGGGGATCGCTTCTGGATCGCAACCAGTTCAGCGTTCGGCGACAATCGGAACGCCGGCGCTATGGTACTTTCCGCAAATCCCCCGAACCCGATAATACCG
>Ga0209211_10009693_pt1 | contig 12753 bp, 10 predicted proteins | sample RifGroA2_FD_183992 | JGI IMG/M metagenome (GOLD analysis project Ga0209211, IMG submission 183992) | Groundwater microbial communities from Rifle, Colorado, USA - Groundwater A2 (SPAdes) (version 2) | ecosystem: Environmental > Aquatic > Deep subsurface > Groundwater | place: Rifle, Colorado... | reverse complement strand
TGTTTTCGCCACGCCCGCCCAAAGCTCACCTGTCTTCGCTCTTTTCCAGACAAATCCGTCGTCCCACGGAGGATTGGAAGCGACCTTCGGCACGCCATGATAGAAAACAGTCAATGCCACTGTGTCTGATTTCTGCAGCACGCCGGGAAGTGTAATCCATATCCTCCCGGAAGGGCGGCTGAATTTCAACGCGCTGTTCGGTGCCTGGCGACCCAGCCACACAACAGAGTCCACGACATAGTTGGTATGGAGATCAAGAACCAGCGTACTCAATGTGTCGAGGGTCAGCGCCCGGACATACGTCTTACCGGTGATTGATCGCGCCGTCGTATCGAAGGAGACGCTGAGTCCGTAGAACAGCACGTCATACGCGGCCTGTTCTCGGATCAACGGTCCGCCGGAGTCAAGCGTCTTACGGAGATGGCTGTCGAGGGGTCCCTGGGCTGCCCCCGATGCGGGCAGCAGCAGGGCGAGGAAGATGAGGATCCGGAGAACTGGTGATGTGGTTGTCGTCACAGTACCTTGAAGTGAGGTTGATGATATTTTTGTCAGACGATCGATGGAATGATATCTGAAACATTGCCGAGAAGCAACAGCGGGGTGCGGGTGAACGGGAGGGTGCGATCCAATTCTCGCTGTTCAGCAAGCCCGGATTCCGACGGTCACCCTTTCGTTGAAGACTGGCAACGTCGAAAACCTCGTACTACTGCCCCCAGAGAGGACTCCGAACCATGCCAATCACGCAGAGGAATTTCACCCGAGATCTCGACTCGCTTGCGATGGTGTTCGATTTGATCGACAAGTTCACTGCCGATAGAGGAGTCGACGATAAGGCAAAGCACGCGGTTTCAGTTGCCGTCGACGAGCTGTTCACGAATATGGTCAAGTACCATCCGTCGAACAGGAACCCGATTACGGTTGAGCTTCGGGCGGATCGCGAGACGATGACGGTCCATTTGATCGACCGCGACGTCGACCGGTTTGATCCTACGAACAGACCGGCTCCCTATCTCGGAAGCTCGCTCACTGAACGGACTCCGACCGGATTGGGGATCTTCCTGACGAAGCAGCTGATGGATGACGTGCAATACAGGTATGGTGACAGAACGAGCTTGATCATTCTGAAGAAGAGGTATCAAAAGCACTATGTTTGACATCAGGTTGGACGAGCGCGGCGATGTCGTTCTCGCCGGCCGGTTCGACGGAGCTCAGGTCGACAAGGCGAAAGTCGTGTTTGACCAGGTCTCCGCATCGGCTGCTGTGGATTTCAAGAACCTTACCTATATCTCAAGCGCAGGATTGGGAATCCTCATGGTGACCCAGAAGCGCCTCACGGAAAGAGGGGAAGAACTCAGGTTGAGGAACGCCTCAGGCCATATCCGTGACGTCTTCCTCATCGCCCGATTCGATCTCATCTTCAACCTGGAGGAGTAACCGGCTGTTTCCCGCGCCCGATGGGATACGGCCAAGTCTCACCGCACAAATCATCGCAGGTTCACCACGTAGTCCTTCTGTGATTGCGCACTGAAATACCCGAGCGCGTCATTCGTGATGTTCGAGCGCGGATTGTAATCGTTCATTTTCAGCAGGTCCGGGACGACGAAACTGTCGTGCCCGACAATCTCCTCCAGCGCCCGCAAGTACTCATACACCGCCTTGTCGATTGAGATGATCTCCACCCGGACGGACGCGCCGCTCGTGTAGAACGACGGCCCCTTCAGCATCGTCTGCCTTCCATCGGAATTCTTGTCGCTGTAGAGAGTCCAGTAGTAGCTCTGGCCGTCATTCTGACTGTAAGCCTTGATAATGCAGAATTCCTCGACGCCGGGTTTATTCGTCAGGAAGTACGTGAGCTCTACCGGTCGGCTAAACCGGGGATCATTACCGGAGACGGACGCCCGGACGGAATCAAGAGACATGGATCCGGGCATTCTGGAGACCGCCGAATAGTCGGTTCCCTCAAACGTCACCTTCAACCTGTATTCCCTCCCGACACTGCCGGTCATTCTGGTCGGTGCGTAATTCCCGGGTTGCACCTCCTGAAGCAATTCACTGTTCCCGGCGTCGTCGCTGAGTGTGACCACGGCTCCTCCGGCCTTCTTCACGGCCGAGTTCTCGTAAATACTCTGCGTGAAGCTGATCCTCACATTGCTCACCGACGGCTTGTCAGAAACAATCCCTTCAATGACAATTCGCTCCCTGACCTGATCAAGGTCAAGGTCGATGGTCTCTTCGCATGACATGAAAAGGATCGACGTCATCAGCGAGGCGACGCGTACGCAGGACTTTGAGAAATGTCGGAGACCCGGGTTCATATTCCGCCTAAAAAGTAAACGTATAGCTCAGTGATGGAATCATCGGAAAGAGGGATACCTTGACAGCCTCTTTGAGTCCCGACCGATCATCCCGATCGCGGATCAGAACGGTGTAGATATTCCGTCTTCCGTAGAGATTGTAAATGCTCAGATTCCACACTCCGCCGCCCTCTGTGGTGTAGGAAATGCCGAGGTCGAGCCGGTGGTAGGGAGGAAGACGGTAGTCGTTCCTCACGGTGTACGACATGACTTCCTGGTTGAACACCGAATACTTGCCGTACGGGAGCGTTGTTGTGAATCCGGAGCTGTACACGAAGTTGGAGGAGTATGACCAGCTCTTGCCGGGTTTGTATTGCACGACTGCGTTAAACTCATGAGGTTTGTCGTTCCTCGCGGGGAACGGATTCCCGCCGCTGATCATTTCGAACTGCCTTTTCGAGACAGAGAGGGTATAGGCGATCCAGCCGGTAACGCTCCCCACATTCTTTTTCAGGAGCACCTCGAACCCGTACGCCCATCCCCGCCCAAACACTATTTCCGAGTCGAAGTAGTTCTTCAGAAGGAAATTCACTCCTTCCTTATAGTCGATTTGATTCTGGAGGTTTTTGTAGTAAATCTCCGCAGAAAGCTCGTACGCTGTGCCCTGCAAGTTGCGAAAATAACCAAGCGAGAGTTGGTCTGAGATTTGAGGCCGTATCGTGGAGCTGCTCGGCTGCCAGACGTCAAGGGGGGTGCCTGAATTGGAGTTGCTCAGCATATGGAGGTACTGATAGTTTCGTGAATACCCCGCCTTCAGAGAGCTCACCTCATTCAGCACGTAGACTGCGCTGAGACGAGGCTGGAGGTTGGCGTACGTCTTCTTTTCATTTCCATGGAGGTCGACATCCAGCAGATTGACTTCAAAATTGTACCTATCGGCTTCGCCCGAGACGGTGAAAAGGCTCGCGCGAAGACCGTATTCAAGTTTGAGCCTCTCATTGATCACATGTTCGTGCGAGGCGTACGCGTTGAATTCGTCGGCCGATTTCTCGCCGATCGTCAATCGGAATCGCTGGTCGCCTGCAACGGAGAAATCCGCGGGGAGGAATGAGTGATGAATGTAGTTCAGGCCGAAGCCGAGGATGTTCTGTCCATCATAGAAGAACTCAAAATCCTCCTTGATCGTGATGTTGGTGACTTCAGAGAGCCACTGAACATGATCGTCGGTTACGTCCTCTCCGCCGACATTGAGCTTATAGGTGAAATCACTGACGATGAGTGATGAGTTCAGGAACAGCCTGTCGCTGAAAAGATGGTTCCATCTGATTGTTCCCGTCGTGTTTCCCCAGGTCATGTCGAATGCGTCGGTGAACCCCATCCCGTCCCTGCCGAAATAGCCGGAGAGGTAGACCCTGTCATTTTCATCAACCTTGTAGTTGATCTTTGCGTTGAGATCGTAGAAATGGAACTTCAGATCGCGTGTCGCGCTCGAGAGCTGCGTGAGAATGTCGAAGTACGTCCTCCGTCCTGAAATGAGGAAGGAGGCCTTGTCCTTCAGAATCGGCCCCTGAACCGTCATCCTGGAGAAAATGAGTCCGATACCTGCGAGCCCGTCGAACTCTTTCATGTTTCCCTCTTTCATCTGCATGTCAATCACAGAGGAAAGCCGGCCGCCGAATTTGGACGGAGCGGTTCCCTTGACCAGCCGGATGTACTTGATTGCGTCGGAATTGAAGACGGAGAACAAACCGAATGTGTGGAACGGACTGTAGATCGTTGCCTCATCGAGCAGAATGAGGTTCTGGTCGGCGTCTCCGCCGCGGACATAAATGCCGCAGTCGCCCTCCCGCGGATTGCTCACGCCGGGCAAGAATTGTATCACTTTCAGAAGGTCCGGCTCTCCAAAAAGCACCGGAATGGCGGTCAGCTTCTCGGGATTCAGGTGCACGGTTCCCATCGCGGTGGTTCCGGGCGAAAGCTCTGTGCCTTCGGAAAGCACGAGGACGGTATCTACTTCAATCGAGCTGCTTTGCAGCTGAGCGTCATATTTTGTGTCGGCATCCAGGGCGAAAAAGGCGGCAGAGGCAGCGTAACCCATATAGCTGTACTGGACAAGGTAATCTCCCGGTTCCAGGGTCAGCGAATAGAATCCATAGGCGTTGGTAGCGGCGCCTGTATTGAGATCCCTGAGATAAACGTTGGCGCCAACAAGCGCTTCCCCCGTCGCAACGTCGGTGACATACCCGCTGATGGTGTGTTTCTTCCCCGATTCACCAGGGGGTGAGATTCTTCGTTTGATCAGCACCACCTGCTCTGTGCCGAGAACGATGATCTCGATCTGCGTCCCCCGCAGAATCGATCGCAGCACAAGAAACGCCGGTTGACCGTGTGCGGCGAAAGTGACGGGGGCGCTCTTGTCCAGAATGTTCTCGTTGTAGTTGAGCGTGAAACCGCCTCTGTCTGCAACTGCGTGCAGAGCCTCGCGCAGAGGGACGTTGCTCAATTCGACGGTTATCGTATCCAGCAGCGCCGCGGGAACCGGTACATTCCTGGAGTCCACGACCGGTGCCTCCTGACTGACGGCGGCAGGCGCCGCCCAGGCGAGAACAAGGCAAAGGAGCCACCAAGATCTGGAGTATTTCATGAAACCACTCGTCCGCACTTTCAATACAATCTCTGGATGATTGATCCGCCGCTGACGCTGATCACGCGCATAACGGGATTCCCCTTGTATCGGAAGACAGAGCCGCCCGAGAGGGTGAGTTCGAGCGCATCGGAGACGCTGACATCGCTCACGCTGCCGCCGCTCAAATCTGCCTTGCATGTTTTCACGGGGAAGTGCAGAAGGTGCAGTACCATGGCTCCGCTGCCGTAGATATCGAGATTGTCCGCGCCGCCGGTAAGATCCACGGTGCTGCTTCCGCTCAGCTTCATGACGACTTCCCCGGCGTTGAGATCTCCTTTGAAAACACTCGCCCCGCTCCCGACAAGCTCGACGTTATGTGAAACGCTGAATCCGCTCACCGAAACCGATGAGGCGCCGGATGCATCAATAAGGGAAACATCCGGTGTTGTCATGACGACGTTCAGCGTTGTGTTGCCGTAGCTGTTGTTGTTTTCCAGTCCGATATAGATTCCATCGCCCGACTGGTACGCTCGAACGTATTGCTCGATGTTGTCATCTGTTTCAACCCTCACAGAATACGAATTTCCCCTGTCGATCCTCGCCTTGAAAGCGTGGCTCAGAAAGATTCTCCTGAAGTCCCTGAAGTTGAGCGTCACGGTGACGAGATGGCCTGAACCGACAATGGACTGCCGTTCATCAATCGGACCGATGCCGATCGACGGATCGACCAACACACATCCCGAGGCGAAAAGTGCGATCGTGAGAAACGCTGTCAGGATAAACCGAATTGTCTTCATTGCTCCTCCGGCTGAATGGTACTCAGCACACGATTATTGTTCATTGAACTGGAGAGGGAAGGACAGGCCAAACCTGATCCGGAATCCCTTGTTCCGATAGACCGCGTCGTTCTCCAGCTCAGTCGCGAAGGATTCATCTCCAAAGGACGTGGTGATTGATCCCTTCCTGACGATATTGCGGATGCCGTACGAGTATCTTGCATCAACGCTGAGCGCAATATACTCGTCGATTTCATAGCTTGCTCCTCCGCCGAATTCCAGGGAGTATTCAAAATCTCGGACCAAACCCGCAACGTCAGACTCAACTTCCAGCCGGCTCAGTGCGGGGCCCCTCACCTCGGCCCGTACCTTCGAAGAGAGATTGAATCCCACAGCCGTCCCGAAAATGATATGTGGCCGTACGCCGCTCCCAAACGAGTACTTCAGCAGTACCGGGAATTCGAGGTACGTTTGCTCGAACGTCACCTTGGGGACGTACCCCAAGATGTCGATAGGACGCGCAAACGTCCCTTTCTCTACGTACGACGGCTCGAACACGACGGAAAGCCCCTGCGTGACTGGGCAGTCGAGAAGCCCTCCCCAGAAAAATGTCGTCGTGGAGGAAGCCCTTGTATTGTAGAGGCGGCTTTGGTCCGCTTCCGAGAATACCAATCCCCCCGAGAAACCGACGCGGAGTTGCGCTGCGGCAGTGTGAGCGATCAGCAGTATCGCAATGGCAAGAAATCTGAACGAACTCATAACGGTCACCCCTCTCTTTTGTTGGAATGCCATTGCCGCCCCTAAGACAATCGGGCAGCAAAGAAGGGTGACACAAGGCCGCGTTAACGGGGAACAAATCTGACTGTATCACCGCGTTGCTCAACTCTGGCGTTCACGATTACTGATAACAGTCTGAGATTCTCGGCCAGCGGCTTGTTCCCTATGAAGACCGTGATGCTTTCGTGCAGCATGGAGCTGTCGGCAGCCTGCATGGTGACGTTGTACCACCTCTCCAATTGGCGCAGCACCTCGGGGACAGGAGTATTCCGGAAGTAGATCTCCCTCTTCATCCACGACAGATAGTCGGAAAAGTCGATTTTCTCCGCCGATGTCGGGGAAATGTCCGTTCTCGACAGCTTGCTCATCGTGTTCTCTGTCAGGTAGACGATCTTGCTCGTGTCGTCGTTAGCCTCCGGTTGAAACGAAACCCGGCCCTCCTTCACGGCGACGACGACGTTTTCATCCGATTTCCACGAGCGGACCGCGAAGGACGTGCCGAGAACCCTGATCGCCCCGCCGTTCGCATGGATGGTGAACGGGAGCCTGTCGTTTCGGGCAACCTCGAAAAAGGCTTCGCCGTCGAGGGTGACCTCGCGAAGGCTGGCGCCTTCGAAGGACTCGGGGTATTTGAACGAACTCCCGACATCGAACGTTATTCTTGTGCCGTCTGAGAGCTGGAGGGTCTGCACACGCGCGAACGTAACGGAGGAGGTTTCGATCTCTCTTCTTGAGTCGAGAAGGGTGTAGATCGCGAAAGCTCCGATCGCAACTGCGAGGACGGCCGCCGCCCTGAGAAACAAGGGTCTGGTGAGAAGCCCCGAAATCGGCCGCTTGGTGAAAGACGCAGGAATTTGAATGTCCATGGGTTGCCGCGCGGGGGACGGTTGCTGAATGCGGGCCATCACGAGCCTGAGAGCCTTCTCCGTATCGGGCCGGGGAAGACCTTTCTGCTCCGTCAGCCACATTTTTTTCAAGCGCTCAAGGAATTCCCGGTTCTCGGCGCTTCTCGCAAGCCATTCAGCCAGCTTCTTTTCCTCACCCTCCGTCGCCTGACCGGAGAGGTGGTTCGCCACAATTTCCCAGTCAATCTTGTTCATGAGCGCTTTCTCGAAGAATACTCCTCACACATGGGACAACTGAATAGCTCCAAAGGGTGACATACCGCTCTCCTCCATTGACTACAACCAACACCTGAAGAAGAGAAGCAGGATCTTAAAGTGCTGCAGTGACTTGCTCAATGATCTCAATGCACGCTGCAATTGTGTTTTGACTGTGTTGATGCTGATGTTGAGCACTTCTGCAATCTCTTTGTAGCTCAAGCCGTCATATTTCGCCATGAAGAATATCTGCCGGCACCTGGGTGCGAGCCCCGCCATCGCTTTTTCGAGCGCTTCGGCGAGTTCGTTCGATTCGAGTTGAACGTCGGGCTGAACGGTCGCGTCATCGGGTCGTTCCTCTTCATGATCGAGCGATGTTGTGAAGCTCTGGCGCTTGATGTGGTTCAGGCAGGCATTCCTCACCGAGGCGTAAAGATAGCTTTTCAAGCTTGATTGAACTCCGAGAGTATCGCGGGATTCCCACATCCGGACGAAGACATCCTGCACGATACCTTCCGCAACCTGGATGTCGTGAAGATATCGTTCCGCGAAATAGCAGAGAGGCTCATAGTGACGACGGAAGACCGAGGAGAAGGCTTCCGTGTCGCCGCCGCGGATTTGCCTGATGATCTCGAGTTCGCTATGAGGGCTCGAATCGGCCACGCTTCAGATGCTGGATTTGCTTTGCGGAGTAAGGTGGCGAAAAGATGGGGGCTCTGAGCATGAAACCCCTGACTTTCACACTTGCGCGGATACGGTGCTTTTCGTCGCCAGGATGCATCTCAAAGACGACACATCCTGCCGGGCGACACAATATAATGAATCTGTCCGAAATCATCGCTCTCTAATCTCCTGCCATTGCGTTTGAGGACAGACTGCCGTAGTTTTGTAGCGCAGATTCACACCGCACGCACCGATCGAGCCATTGAATCATAGGACCATCTAACCAATTTCCGCCGTCTTGTCCGCCATCTTTGTGGCGGAAGGCGGATGGGCCTTTGGCCCAAACCATTTAACCTGTTAACCGATCACCCAACCACCCAACCACCATGACTCCCCCATATCGCACTCTCCCTCACATGTTCGAAGAAAGTGTCGCGCGCTTTGCCTCCAATATCATGATGTGGGAAAAACGGGGGGAGAGCTACGAAGGTGCGACCTACAGCGAGATACGAAGGAGCGTCCACGAGTGTGCTGCCGGGTTGATGGATATGGGGATCAGGAAGGGCGATCGGCTTGCGCTGATCTCTGAAGGGCGCAACGACTGGGTGATATCGGAATTGGGGATTCTCTATGCGGGAGCGATCAACGTTCCGCTTTCCGTGAAGATTGAAGAGTTGTCCGATCTAAGGTTCCGGCTTGCCCACTCAGGGTGTCGTGCTCTCATCGTCTCCGGCTTGCAGGCCGGAAAAATTCGCCAGGTGAAGCGCGACCTTCCCGAGCTGGAGACTATCGTGGTCCTGGATGGAGATGTGCAACGCGACCAGGACGAGATTCCATTCGCGGAAGTATTGGAGATGGGGAAGAAATTCCTCAAGTTCCACCGCGATGAGTTCGAGACACGCTGGACATCGGTTCACGAGAATGATCCTGCCAATATCTGCTATACATCCGGGACGACGGCCGATCCGAAGGGGATCATCCTGACACACCGCAACTATACGGCGAATGTCGAGCAGGCCTCGGCGACCCTGCCGATCCCGGAGTGGTACATGTCGTTGCTCCTTCTTCCGTGGGATCACGCTTTTGCTCATACGGCAGGCGTTTACACGCTGATGAAGAACGGGGCAAGCATGGCTTCCGTCAAGCAAGGGAAAACCCCGCTCGAAACGCTGAAGAACGTTCCCGGCAACATTCGAGAGACCCGTCCGACGTTCCTCATGAGCGTTCCTGCACTCGCAAAGAATTTCCGAAAGAACATCGAGAATGGGATTCGCGAAAAGGGACCGGCGATTGAAAAGCTCTTCAGGAAAGCTCTGGATCTCGCGTACGCGTACAATGGCATCGGATGGGACCGCGGCAAGAACGCGTCCCTCACCATGAAGCTTCAGTATAAGTTCTTTGATTTTCTCATCTTCCGGAAAATTCGTGCAAACTTCGGCGGAAGGCTGGAATTCTTCATCGGCGGCGGGGCGCTTCTCGATATAGAGCTTCAGCGCTTCTTCTATGCCATCGGCATCCCGATGTATCAGGGATACGGACTCACCGAGGCCGCGCCGATAATCTCCGACAACGTCCCGGCTCGTCACAAGCTTGGATCTTCCGGGTCCATCATTCCGAACCTGGAAGTGAAGATCTGCGACGAAGAGGGAAAGGAACTCCCGATCGGCCGGCACGGCGAAATTGTGGTGAGAGGTGAAAACGTGATGGCGGGGTACTGGAAGAATGAAAGGGCCACACGTGAGGCGTTGCGGGACGGATGGCTCTTCACCGGTGATCTCGGGTATCTGGACGGCGACAATTTCCTGTATGTCCTTGGTCGTGCAAAGAGTCTTCTCATCGCTCATGACGGGGAAAAATACAGTCCGGAGGGGATTGAAGAAGCGATCGTCGGAAACTCGCGCTCGATCGACCAGATGATGCTCTTCAACGAGCAGTCGCCTTTCACGATAGCCCTTGTGGTTCCGAACAAGGAAGTGCTGTTGCAGCATCTGAAGGAGAAGAACCTCTCGACAGCGAGCGACGAGGGGCAGGAAGCCGCTTTGAAGTTCATCGAAAAAGATATTGCGCAGTTCAAGCCCGGCGGTATCTTTGCCGGAGAATTTCCCGAGCGTTGGCTTCCCTCCGCCGTCGCGGTGCTCGGCGAAGGATTTACCGAACAGAATCACTTTCTCAACAGCACGCTAAAGATGGTCCGCGGCAAGATAACGGAATTCTATCGCGACCGGATCGATTTCATATTCACTCCGCAGGGTAAAGATATCTGCAATGCCCAGAATCGGGTGATTATCAAGCGTCTGGGTTAGATTGTAGTAGGAAGTCTGGCCGATTAGTGGTATATTGAAAGTGCCGTCAAGGACGGCAACCGCATCCGTGCTTCGGCATCGGAAGCGGATCACGAGACTCGCTCTCTGATGACAAGAAGCTAAAGCTTTGTAGGGAATATCCGCCAGGAACACGCTCCATTGAGTGCCTCCAGCTGATGTTGGATTTCGCAGTCTGCCCCGCCTCAAAGCGGCGGGATGCAAAAGACGCACAATCCACATTCCACAATCCGCATTCCTCTTACATCCTTCGCAGCGCGTTTCAAAACTTCTTCTACTCATTCAAAGGTTTTTCTATGCCATTTTCAAAACTTGGTCTTTCAGACCAGCTCGTGCAAGGTATTCTTGCGACGGGTTACACCGCACCCACCGAAATTCAAACACGCGCGATCCCTCTGGCCGTTGCAGGCCGGGATATCATAGGATGTGCTCAGACGGGGACAGGGAAGACTGCAGCGTTTGTGCTTCCCCTGCTCAATCATCTTTCGAAGCATGTGCCTCACCACGGCACTCGTCGTGTGAAGGCGCTGGTGCTTACACCGACGCGGGAGCTGGCGCAGCAGGTCGATGATTTCGTCACAAGCTACGGCCGGTTTACGCAGCTGCAGAGCATCGCTGTGTTCGGCGGCGTCAACATGGACAATCAGATCAAAAGGCTCCGGCGCGGCGTCGATGTCGTGATCGCCACTCCAGGCCGCCTCATCGATCATCTCAATCGTAAGACGATCGATCTTTCCCATGTGGAGGTTCTCGTCCTCGATGAAGCCGATCGCATGTTCGACATGGGATTTATCAACGACGTTCGCTTGATCGTCGGCCGTGTTCCGGCGAAAAGGCAAACGCTGCTGTTCTCTGCGACCATGTCGAAAGAGGTGCGGGCTCTCGTCGCTTCAATCCAGCATAATCCCGAACTCATCGAGGTCGGCGAGCAGCAGCGACCGGTAGAGGCAATTCGACAGCAGTTTTTCACCGTGGAGCAGGACCTCAAACTGAAACTCCTGCTCTACATTCTCAAGAACGAAACGATGGACAGTGTCCTCGTCTTTTCGCGCACAAAACATGGTGCCGACAAGATCTCTCGCCGCCTTGAGAAGAACGGCCTGAAATCCGTGGCTATCCATGCCAACAGGACACAGGCTCAGCGTCAACGGGCATTGGCTGGATTCAAACAGGGACAGTTCAACGTGCTGGTGGCGACCGATATCGCCGCACGCGGCATCGATGTCGAAGGGATATCACACGTCATCAACTACGATACGCCGGCATTTGCAGAGGATTATCTCCACCGTATCGGCCGCACGGGTCGGGCAACATTGAGCGGCGATGCGATAACGTTCGTTTCGGGTCAGGAACGGAAGTATCTGAAGAGCATCGAGTACTTTGTCGGAAAGAGATACGAGTTGAAACGATATCCGGGATTCGACTATGCCAGGGAAGAGGCGCCTGTCCACGCAGTGACTGCGGAAGGCGCTGAAGCCAAGGCTCCGTCTCCTCACCGCCACGAACGGCATACGGCCAGACCGCGCCCCTCGACGAAGCGGCGGCCCGAGAACAGAGGGCAGCGGGATCGACAGTCATACCGCCCTGGCAAGAAACGTGAGGACAGGAGAACGAGCACCGAGTCGCCAGCCGCCCCTGCGAAGAAGGACAACGATTGGCGAAAACTCATCGAAGAGGGGAAGAGCCAGCGGGAAGGTTTCCGAAAGAGATTGAAGAAGCTCTTCAAACGCGGGTAAACAAGCACTTCGACAGATTTTCTGTCGAAGAACGGTCTGGCGCTGTTTTGGAATGGCTGCCTTAAACTTGTTCGTTCAGGGCAGCCTCTTTTTTTCACCAATCTATTACTTCGCCCTCTCTGCAAGCCGGACGTGAGTCCAGAAACTGAATGTTGCATCTGTCCCTCCCTGCAGCATGCCTCCGGGCCTCATTCCACCTGGCATTCCGCCGCCTCGTCCACCCCTGCCTCCGGCTCTGACTCCGCCGGGAGGTACGCCTTCGGGACTTTCGCCGTTGCTTGCTCCCCCAATAGCTCTTTCCTGCAGGCTTGAGTCAAATCCAACCCCGATCATCGATCCTGCATACGATTCAACCGCGTATGGGTGTCGCGAAGAGTACTCGAGAGGTATTTTCATCTCGTACACGAATCTTTCCGGTGTCGCTGTAATGTGGAACTCTACCCCCTGTCCCTGGATCCGG
>Ga0209211_10009691_pt1 | contig 12757 bp, 11 predicted proteins | sample RifGroA2_FD_183992 | JGI IMG/M metagenome (GOLD analysis project Ga0209211, IMG submission 183992) | Groundwater microbial communities from Rifle, Colorado, USA - Groundwater A2 (SPAdes) (version 2) | ecosystem: Environmental > Aquatic > Deep subsurface > Groundwater | place: Rifle, Colorado... | reverse complement strand
ATATATATCGCTCACAAAGAAATTTCCCATCCTCTCTATTGAAGACCCGTTTTTTGAAGAGTCGTTTGACGATTTTGCAAAGCTTCAGAAAGAAACCGCCGTGCGGATAGTGGGCGACGACTTGACGGTAACCAATAAGGCCATGCTTGCGCGCGCCATCGGATTGGGCAGTATTCGCGCTGTCATCATCAAGCCGAATCAAATCGGCACGCTCTCGGAAACGCTGGACACGATGCATGAGGCGCGTTCGCGCGGCGTGGATTGCATCGTGAGCCACCGCAGCGGTGAGACCAACGATGATTTTATCGCCGACCTCGCATTTGCGTTCGGCTGTTTCGGATTAAAGACCGGGTCTCTGCGGAAGCCGGAGAGAGTCATAAAGTACAAGCGGTTGGAGAAAATCAGCTCTCTCTCGGAATAGACGCAAAACCTGCCATGTCGTCCAAATCGCAAATAATAGTAACGATAGGACCCGCAAGCGGCGAGCTTGGGGTTTTGGCGAAAATGATTGCGGGCGGAATGGACGTCGCGCGTATCAATTTCTCCCACGGCACGCATGAATCCAACGGGGGATACATCGCCAACGTTCGCGCGGCCGCGAAAGGTGCGGGGAAGCGCATCCCGATAATTCAGGATTTAGCGGGTCCCCGTATGCAGACGGATACCGGACACGCATTTAATGCGGAAGAAAAATCAGTTGTTACCGCAAAAGACCTCGCTGACCTTGATTTCGGCATTGGCAAACGGGTTGAGTACATCGCGCAATCGTTTGTCGGGTCTGCGAAAGACATTTCTATTTTGCGGAGCGCGATTAAGGAGAAGGGAGCACAAATTCCCATCGTTGCAAAAATTGAGCGCGCGGAAGCGGTTCGGAATTTTGACGAGATTCTTGCAGAGGCGGATGCGATTATGATCGCCCGCGGAGATTTAGGATTGAGTGTCCCAATAGAGGAGATTCCGTTTTTGGAGCGTGAGATAGTTGTGAAATGCAGAACGGCGGAGAAGCCCGTCATCGTCGCAACGGAGATGCTGTACTCCATGGTTGAGAACGACCGTCCGACCCGCGCCGAAGTGACGGACGTCGCATACGCGATTCTTATCGGCGCCGATGCCGTGATGCTCTCCGATGAAACGGCGCGGGGCAAATATCCGGTTGAATCGGTCGCAACAATGGAAAAAATAGTCGCACGCTCCGAACGGGGCACGACCGGCGAAGTCAATGCCCTCTAGGCGGCGGGCTTGCATTCATGCCAACTATGTGGTATACGTAGGGCCGGACATTGGCTCTGTTTATCCATTAGAAGCCCTTATTAAGCCATATATTAACTAATTTTTAACGGTATGTTTAAGATATACATCTCGGTTGTTGTTGCGGTTTTGGGCATTTTGAGCGCGGATATCGCTCTGGCGCAGAGTTATTCGTATCCGTATGTGGCAAATCTCAACTGTGTGACCCTTGCGCGGGATTTGTCTCAAGGTTCGCGCGGAGAAGACGTAACGTCGCTTCAGAATTTCCTTCTTGCACAAAATTATCCCGGGAGCGGCAGTTGGATGGTTACCGGTTATTTCGGAACAGCAACCCGTCAAGCCGTTCTGAATTTCCAATCGCAGAGAGGGCTCGCCCAATCCGGCATTGCTGATTCGCAGACGCGCGTTCTAATCGCCGGCTCCACATGCGGCGCAAATCCCAACTCGTATTTCTCAAATCTCAATTACTACAGTACCGTGCCCGCCATCAATCCCGTCTCTCCATCGTACGCCTACCCTAACACCGGAAATGTTTTCATAAACTCGCTTTCGGTGACAGCCGGGGCAGTCGGCACTTCAGTCACGATTTACGGAGGCGGCTTTGACGCCGTCTACAACAACGTGTATTTCGGCAGCAATCCCGTTTCCGGCAACATTGCGTCCGACGGCACTTCGCTTACATTCACGGTGCCTTCGTCGCTCAATGCCGGCTGCATCGGATTCGGCTGCTACTTCGGCAATCAGTACACGGCACCGGGCACCTATCAGATATACGTGACCAATACCCGCGGAACGAGCAACAGTCTTCCGTTTACCATCACGTCCGGTGGAGCAGCCGGGTGCCCGTGGTACGTCAACTTCGGCAATTGCGGCAGTTGGGGCGGAGGCTCGTATTGGAACGCGAACATCAACAGCCTGTATCCGACATCGGGCGGCGTCGGCACGTCCGTTACGGTCTTCGGCTCCGGCTTCACGCAGCGCGGGAACACCGTGCATTTCGGCCCCGGCGTCATTACGAACATAACGTCGTCGGACGGCACGTCGCTTTCGTTCATCGTTCCCTCGCAACTTACGGGCTACGGCTCGCAGTCAATGGCGCTCGGAACCTACAATGTGTCCGTCACGAACGAACGGGGTGCCACCAGCGGCGCGCTCCCGTTCACGGTAACTTCAATTGAACAAAACGCGCTTCCGCCTTCCATCACGGGCGTGAGCGGTCCTGCGCGGCTCATCGCCGGAGTCCAAGGAGTCTGGACGATTACTTTGAGCGCCTATGGTACTTCATACATCACGACATCAGTGCGATGGGGCGATGAGGGCCTCTACCAGGGCTCGGTGGCCGCTTCGCAGACTCTTGCTCCTCTCGCTTCGCAGACCATCAGCTTCAGCCACACATACCAAACAAGCGGCGTCTACATGCTTGTTTTTACGGTGTCGAATAATGCCGGAGCGAAAAACACTGCGAGTGCGACGATTACAGTCACTCCTTACGGCGCTACCGACCAGCTTGTGCTCTCCAATCTTGCGCCTGCAACGGGACGAGTCGGGACACTTGTTACGCTTACGGGAACCGGCTTTGCGTACACGGGAAACACCGTGCATTTCGGAACCGGAGGCACGGCGAATCTCACGTCCTCAAATAACGGAACAACTTTGTACTTCACCATTCCCGCATACGTTTCGCCGTGCGATGTTCTGGGACAGGGATACGTATGCGCGCAATACCTACAGCAAGTTACGCCCGGTACGTATCCGATATACGTCAGCAATGCCAGAGGACAGACAGGGACGCTCTATTTTGCGGTGACGCAGTAATAGTGACACTGCGACCCGCAGCCGAATTCAGGACGCGCGCACAAGGCAGCTGCCTTGCGCGCGCGTTTCGGATTTTGCTTTCAACATTTCTGACCCGGAGTTTAAGCGTTGAGGCATGATAGTATCACATGAATACATATGATGGAGTTGATCCACTCGGTCAAACACAAAACATTCGCCTCGTTAAAAATCCGGAATTACCGGCTGTATTTTTTGGGCCAGGCGATTTCCGTGGCCGGTACTTGGATGCATACGGTGGCGTTGGGATGGTTCGTGCTCCAGCTAACTTCTTCCGGCACTCAATTGGGAGCCGTGGTCGCAACCACATTCGTTCCGCTACTCGTTTTCGGTCCGTTGGGCGGTGTGATTGCAGACCGCTTTCCGAAGCACAAAGTGATAATGTATGTGCAATCTGCGTTTGTGGTTCTCGCGCTCTTATTGAGCGCACTGGTGTATTCGGGCTTGACGCAGGTCTGGATGCTGTACGTCTTTGCGTTTCTCTACGGACTTCTTCGGTCTGTTGACGAGCCGACACGGCAAGCGTTCGTCTTGGAAATGGTTGATGAAAGCAGGATGAAAAATGCCGTGAGCCTGAATTCAATGGTAAATAATCTTGCGCGCGCCATAGGACCGATGATAGGCGGTATGCTAATTGTGAATGTCGGCATCGCGTTCTGTTTTCTTTTCAACGCGCTCTCGTACATCGCGGTGATTTGGATGTTCCTCATTATGGACAAAAACGAATTACGCCGACAAAAACCGGCATCGGAAGGCTCGCAGGGTGTTATGGACGGATTTCGTTTCATACTGGCGACCCCGCTTATCAAAAACACCCTTCTTATGATGGCGATAGTGGGGACGTTCGCCTATGAATGGCAGGTGAGCTTGCCTCTTTTGGCACAGCGGACATTTCACGGCGACGCGACAAGCTACGCCGCCCTCATGTCGTCTTTTGGGGTCGGGGCTGTGATTGGCGGACTCTATGCCGCCAGCCGCCACACACTGTCGTCGCGTCACCTTGTACTTTGGGTACTGCTTTTTGGTTTGAGCATAATTGCGACTTCGGTAATGCCCTCGCTGCTTCTTGCCATGCTCGGCATGGTGACCGTCGGATTCTTCTCCATCAATCTCACCTCAACCGCAAACACGATGGTTCAATTGGAAAGTACCCCCGAAATGCGCGGGCGGGTCATGTCCTTCTGGACTGTTGCCATGATGGGTTCAACGGCGATAGGCGGCCCTGCGGTGGGGCTTGTGGGAGAGTACGTTGGCGCGCGCTTCGGGCTCCTTTTGGGCGGCGTTTCAGCGCTCGTTGCGGCGGGCATTGCCGCGTTCCCTCTTCTCAAAAAGAATTTTGTTGACGTCATTCCCGCATCCGGGGACATTGAAGAAGATGCGTTGCCGGCGTTCACGAAGCGTAGGACTCGTTGAGAGACGTATCGGCAGAGGGCGCCCTGACCTGTGAGATAGAGAGGTCTGCGAGCATGCGCTTTTTGTCAAACGCGTAATTGCCGGAGAAGATTCCAATCTGTTCGGCGTCGCGCATTGCGTTGTAGAGGCAGACGGAAGCGCCGGGCGAAGGGGACATGTTGAATATGATGTTATCGCCCACGATTTTTCCCTCGCCGAGCAAAAGCTCGCGCGTTTTGGTATTAACGCGTTGAAGCCGCATGCCTCCGTAGCCCGAAGCGCGGCAGATGTCGCTTGCGCGGAGCGTCGGCACAATTTTCCTCACCTGCGAAAGGAACAGGTACGTGCCGATTATCGGAATCTCATACAAAAGATTTCGGAAGAGGTACCAGAATCGCACGGGGTCCAAGAGTATGCGGGCGAAGCTTATCCACGTTTGTATTCTGTGGAGCCCCGATGAGGCGAAAAATGGCGCAATCGTGTTCAGGTTCCGCGCTTCAAGGGCGGGGTAGAATCGGGCTGTCGGGCCCCATCGCGTGACGGCGGCTTTGGTCATGTCCGGGTCACCGTGAACCGCGGCAAAGGGCATGCGCGGGTCTTGCACGCGGTAGACCTTGCCGCGCAGGCGCTCCGGCGTGAAGTAAAAGTTTCCCGCAATGGGGATAAGCGAGAACTCCTTTCCGTAGCCAAGCGCTTTTGCGAAGCCGAGGCTGTAGGCGTCCGCGTCAACGACAACGATGCGCGCGGAAACAGTTCCGGCATTCGTCCGGAGCGTGTACCCGTTCGTACCGCGCAGAATCGCGCGTACCTCGCAGTTCAACAAGATTTCCGCGCGTCCGCGCCACCGTTTCTTAACTTCGCTCGCGAACGATTTCGCGAGCCGCGAGAAGTCCACGGCGTAGCCCTCCGCGTTAAAAAGCGCCAGCACTTTTTCTTTCGGATTTCTCCCGCGCATTATCTCCGGCTCCGCTTTCCTGATGCCCGAAGCCTCAATCTTGCGGAGCGAGGGGAATACCTCGCGGAGAGCGGCATAGCGCTTCTCAAGCGTCGCGGATTCTTTATCGCCAACCGCGAGCACCATTTTTTGCACCCGCTTGATTATTCTTCTCCGCGCGCCTGCGGGGAGCGAGTCCGTATACCGCCTCACCATCATGGAGGCCGGATATACCTGCCGCACTTTTTCAATCGTGTAGTTGGTCTCAATTTCTCCCACGTGCAGGGTTTGACTGTTATTCTTTGCGTTTGAATTTACCGCGCCGAACTCCGGATATTTCTCCAGAAGCGCTATGCGGCCGATATTCGTGTACTTGGAGAGCACGTACAAAAGCGCAGTTCCGCTCGCACCCCCGCCTACTATTGCGACATCATACGACCGTTTTTCGCTCGCCATAGCGCAGATGATATTTTTAGACTTCGCTCTCGTAACCTTCCTCCCCCTCTTCTATGTCATCGTCATCGTCTTCCTCCTCTTCCTCCGCTAGCTTTTTCTTTTTCAACAGCTCCTCTTCCTCGGCGCGTTTTCTTTGCTCGTCATCGTCTTGCGGCGGCGGCTTATGCGCGTGATGGATTCTTGCGGCCTCCACGCGCCGTTTTCTTTCCCGTTCGTCTTTCAGCCACTCGTCATGCTCTCTGTCGGGCACAGACATAGGAATGTCGCGCTCAAAATAGTTCCCTGCTATTTTTCAATCTCTTCTGCTGCGCATCCTCTTCATCTCGTCTCTTTCGCTCGTCATCGTCGTCCCCTCGGGTCGGACGCTTGTGCGCGCGACGAAATTGCACCACTCCCGCATACCTGTGGCGCGCCATCTGGTGGTCTCCGAGCCATTCCTCGTGTTCTCTGTCTGCCATGCCAATTATTGTATAACGCATCTTTGTTTTTCGCATCTATCCACTTCAGCGAGGAGACATGTCGGTTTTTAACGGTTTGAGTGATTCCTCCGTTAAAAACCGACATGCTTTTGAGCGTCTTCTTTTTGACAACTGGTGAAAATATGCCTACAATTAGTCCTTTATGGGAAAATTACATGTCGGTATCGTAGGGGCGACAGGATACACCGGAGAAGAGCTGGTGCGGATTCTTTCGCGCCATCCGAATGTGGAAGTTGCGTATGTCTCCGGCAAGGAGGACCGCAGTGAAAGAATCCAGGATATTTTCCCGTATCTCAAACATACGCTTGATTTGAAATGCAATGCATTTTCGGCCGATGAAGCAATCAAGAAAACGGATTTGGTTTTTCTCTCACTGCCCCACACGCTTTCAATGCAGAGCGCGCCGCTCTTCTTGAAAGCGGGAAAGAAGGTGATAGACATCAGCGCGGACTACCGCCTGCGGGACCCGAAGACCTACGAGAAGTTTTACAAAACGGCTCACACGGATTTAAAGAACCTTGCCGGCGCGGTTTACGGCCTTCCGGAACTCGCAAAAATCAAGGCAGCGAAACTTGTCGCAAATCCCGGCTGTTATCCGACGGGTTCCATTCTCGGACTCGCCCCGGGGCTCGCGAAGGGAATTTTTAACCCGAACTCAATTCAGATAGACGCCAAGAGCGGGGTAACCGGCGCCGGAAGGAAAGCCGACAAAGCGCTTCATTTCTCCGAGGTGAACGAGTCCGTCAAAGCCTATAAGCTTTTTGAACACCAGCATGTGCCGGAAATAGACCAAGCGCTTTCCGGCGTCTCCAAAAAGCCCGTCAGCGTTGTATTCGTGCCGCACCTTATTCCCGTGAACAGAGGCATTTTGAGCACCATTTATGTAAAGCTGGCCAAGAAGACAAATACCGAGAAACTGCTTGCAGTGTACAAGAAGTTCTACGCGCGTGAGCCGTTCGTAAAAGTATACGATGCGGGGCTTTTGCCGGAAATTAAAAATGTCGCACACACGAATTTCTGCGATATCGGCCTCAAGGTGAATGAGGAGAAGAACTTCGCGGTCATCGTCACGGCGATAGACAATTTAGGGAAGGGCGCGGCTGGTCAGGCCGTAGAGAACATGAACATCATGTGCGGGTTTCCCGAAACAGCCGGCTTATCCCATTAGAAGCTGCGGAAGCCTGAACAGTATATGAAATCAAAAAATATTCGCATGTCCGATTCTGCATCATCAGCTTCTATAGGAGGTAAGCGCAGGCTTCCTGCTTCTAACGGGACGAGAACAATTTCCGGCGGTGTAACCGCCCCCAAGGGATTCAAAGCGAACGGCATGCATTGCGGAATAAAGAGTAAAAGACCTGCCAGCGCTATGCACGCAGGCGGGAACAACGACCTCGCTCTCATCTATTCGCAGACGTTGTGCGATGCGGCAGGCGTTTTTACAACTAACAAAGTTAAGGCCTCTTGCGTTGTCGTAAATAGCAGGCATTTAAAGAACGGGAAAGCGCAGGCGATTATCGCCAATTCTGGAAATGCAAACTGTATGACGGGAAAAAAAGGTTTTACAGATTCACGCGCAATGGCCGCGGCCGCAGCCGCGGGACTCGGTTTGAAAGAAGGGGATGTTTGCGTCGCCTCCACGGGAGTGATAGGGCATCCATTGCCGATACAAAAAATCGTGAAAGCCGTTCCCGCGCTCATCAAGGGGTTGCGCGCGCGGGGGAGCAAAAGTGCCGCGCGCGCGATTATAACGACAGACAGCGCGCTGAAGGAAGTTGCGGCGGAATTCGCGATTGGGGGAAAGCGCGTTCGCATCGGAGCCATCGCAAAGGGCGCCGGCATGATACATCCGGAGATGGCGCTTTTTGGTGCGAAGCCCGCCTCCGCTAAAAGCTACGGGCGGGTAAAACATGCGACAATGCTCTGTTTTGTAACGACCGATGCGTCCATCGCGCCCGCCGCCCTGCGCGCGGCGCTCGATTCAGCGACCCAGAAATCGTTCAACATGATTACGATTGACGGAGACATGTCCACCAACGACATGGTGCTCGTCTTGGCGAACGGGATGGCGCGGAACAAAAGAATTACAGAGAATTCAAAAGACGCCCGCGTATTCGGGGAGGCGCTTGGGATTCTCTTTCTGAAGTTGGCACAGCTTATAGTGCGCGATGCGGAAGGCGCGACGAAGTTTGTTGAAGTGAGGGTCAAGAATGCGCAAAGTGCCGCGGATGCCCGCACCGCAGCGCGCGCGGTTTCTTCCTCCACGCTCGTGAAGTGCGCGCTCTTTGGCTCGGACCCGAATTGGGGGCGGGTCGCCGCGGCCGCAGGCCGCTCGGGTGCCTCTGTTGACCCATGGAAAATGAAGATTTATCTTGGGAACGAGCTGGTTTTGGAAAACGGCGGCGCGGTTTCCAAAAAACCGGGAATTCTTGGCCGCATATTCAAGAAGAAAGATATTGCCATCACGTTGGACCTCCGTGTGGGGACGCACTCTGCGACGGCGTATACGTGCGATTTATCTACGAAATACGTCCGGCTTAATTCCGCGTATCACACCTAATGCACGCCACCATGGACGAAGTAGTAATAAAAAAAGCAGACGTACTTATAGAGGCGCTTCCGTACATCCAAAGTTATTACGGAAAGACCATCGTCATCAAATACGGCGGCGCGGCGATGACCGACAAGAATATCCGCCGGGATGTTCTGCGCGACATAGTTTTTATGAATTATGTCGGCATGCGCCCCATACTCGTGCACGGCGGCGGTCCTTCGGCAAGCGCGAGGCTCAAAGAACTCGGACGCGAAATCACATTCGTAAATGGCTACCGCATTACCGATAAAGAGACCATGGAGGTCGTGGAAAGCGAGTTCATGAAAATAAACGCGGAAATCGTGCAGGAGCTGACCGCTCTCGGCTCGGCGGCCATCTCGCTTTCCGGAAAAGAAGACCGCTTCATTGAAGTCGTGAAGCATCCCGACATAATGGGGAAGGACATAGGATTTGTCGGAGACATAAAGAAAATCAATGGCGATGTTCTCCAAAAAATAATCGCAAGCGACATAATTCCCGTTATTCCTCCCATAGGAATCGGAGTGAAAGATAACCTGCCGTATAACATCAATGCCGACCAGGTCGCGGCTGAAATCGCGAGAAGTCTTGGCGCGGTGAAGTTCGTCGTTTTGACCAACGTGAAAGGCATAATGAAAGATGTTAACGATGCCTCTTCATTTTTGGCTAATGTCAACGCGGAGGAAGCGGCTGCTATGATCAAGTCCGGAATAATTTCAGGGGGCATGATACCGAAAGTGAATGCGTGCCTGCGCGCGCTGGACAGAGGCGTGAAAAAGGCGCACATCATAGACGTGCAGATTCCGCACGGGATACTGATGGAAATATTCACGGACAAAGGAATAGGCACGGAGATTGTGAGAAAATAACACTATGGATTCTAAAAAAGTTTTCCAACTCTACAAAGACTACGTGATGCCGACGTACATCACGTTTCCGCTCGTGATTGAGCGCGGTAAAGGCATACACGTGTGGGATGCGAGCGGGAAAAAGTATCTGGATTTTTTCCCCGGATGGGCGGTCTCCGGAATAGGCCACTCTCACAAAAAAGTGGTGAAGGCTATTAAGAATCAGGCAGGGAGACTTATCCACGTTTCCAATAATTATTTCCACGAAGGGCAGGCGGAGCTCGCGAAAGAAATCGTGAGCAACTCGTTTCCCGGCAAAGTATTTTTCTGCAACTCCGGAGCGGAAGCCAACGAAGCGGCCATCAAGCTGGCAAGAAAATTCGGCAACCCGGAGCGGAACGAAATCATTACCGCGGAGCGTTCATTCCACGGGAGGACGCTTGCGACGGTGACGGCAACCGGGCAGGACAAATTCCAAAAAGGGTTTGAACCGCTTCCGGCGGGGTTTGTAACAGTTCCCTTCAATGACCTTGAGGCGCTTGGGCGCGCAGTTTCTCCGAAAACGGCCGGCATCATGCTGGAGCCGATTCAGGGCGAGGGAGGCATCCGCGTCGCGGATGCAAAGTATCTCGCCGCAGTCCGGAAACTCTGCACCGAAAAGAATATCCTCCTCATTCTTGATGAAGTTCAGTCCGGCATGGGGCGCACCGGCAGGATGTTTAGCTACCAAAATTCCGGCATAGTGCCCGACATGTTGACGCTTGCAAAAGCTTTGGGCGGAGGATATCCGATCGGCGCTCTCGTGGCGAATGCCAAAATCGCGGACACGCTCGGTCCGGGGACCCACGGCACGACATTTGGCGGAAGCCCCTTGGCATGCGCGGCGTCACTGGCAGTTTTTAAGGCGATTAAAAAAGAGAAACTCCTGAAGAATGCCACAGTCATGGGCGCGTACCTGCAAAAGCGTCTCAACGAGTTGAAGAAAAGACACAGTATCATCCGCGAGGTCCGCGGGATGGGGCTCATGGTGGGAGTTGAATTGGCCGTGGAAGGAAAGAAAATTTACGAAGACTGCTTGGAAAAGGGTCTGCTCATCAACTGCACGCAGGGAAATGTCTTGCGCATCATGCCTCCGATAACAGTCAAAAAAAGCGAGATTGACCAAGCCGTTTCCATTTTGGACAAGGTACTCGCCGCACAAAAATAGCCAGTAGACGATTTTCTCGTCGGCAATGTGCACACGCTGGCGGTATTGGAAGCGCCGGCGGACACCGTATACTGTGAGTCAATGAGTTTCATCGGATTCCTGAAGCAAAGAAGGGTTTGGATTTCCGTGCTGGCGGTTTTACTTGCCGCCGGAGGCGCTTACTACTTGCAAACAAACCGCGTAGAAGAAACAACATTTAAGACTTCCGAGGAAAAGGACATATACGTGCGTTTTGAAATGGAAGCGTACGACAGCATACAAGCGAACTACTGGAAAAAACTTGAGGATTCAGACCTCGCACAACATTTCCGGCTTTCTCTCGCGAAGGCGGCGAATCTGCCCGCGCCGCCGGCGCTCGCGACCAATGACCGCGCCGGCACTGCAAAGATGTTGGCGGATGCATTTGACGCCGCGACATCAACCGATGCCCGGAAGCAATTGGCGCTTAACACGCTGATTGTCGCTACGTACAACCTCTTACCAGCCGGGCGAAACGGTTTGTATTCAGCGCAACAGGAGACAGCGATGCGGCAGGAGGTGGCCAACATCAATCCGTCTGTTGACCTCTATAGCGACCTCGGTATCGCAAAAGATGCCGGTCCGGCAGAAATAGAAAGCGCGTATAAAGAGAAACAGGCTGTTCTTGCGAAAGCAACGACCGCGGAAGCGAAGGCGGAATTGGAGAAGATTGTCTATGCTCACACCGTACTCTCAAAACCTCAGGATAAAAGCCGTTACGACGAAGGCGGAATAGAGCCGACAACATTTGCGCATGTAATAGGTAATACCCTCTACCTGTATATGGATAAAATATCCCCGACGACACTGCAGGAATTCGGGACGGCGATAGAGACCGCGTCCACGACGCCCTCTCTTTCGAGCATGATTTTGGATTTCCGCGGCAACATCGGCGGGTCGCTTGATTTCCCCCCGTATTTCTTCGGGCTTTTTGTGGGCGAGAATCAATATGCCTTTGATTTCTATAAGCAGGGCGAATATGAAGCGCAGAGAACACCGGTAGGGAAGTTTGATGAACTTTCGCGATACAAGGAAATTGCCATTTTGACTGACAGTATGACGCAATCAACCGCGGAGGTTATAACGGCGATGTTCAAGCGTTTCAACATGGCACGCGTCGTGGGTACCTCTACGCGCGGATGGGGCACGGTGGAAAATACGTTCCCGCTCAAAACCATTATTGACCCGGAGGAAAAACACTCGCTTTTCTTGGTCAGGTATCTGACTCTGCGCGACGACGGCCAGCCGATAGAGGGCGCGGGCGTGGACCCGGACGTGAATACGGGCGACAAGAATTGGCGGAAGAAACTTGGGGAATATTTTCGTTCACAGTCGCTCATTAATGCGATATCGCAAACGGCTACTGTGTCACCAATGCGATAGCTTTTCAGAATTCGCCACATTTTTTGTTTAGAGACAAGCTCACACGGCAATTCGCAAATGGTATACTGCCCGCGTGTCCGCATTAAGATTATCGGTAATGAAAAGAAATGCGGGAGAACGCCTGCCTGCGCAGGCAGGCCGCGTTATCAGAATGGAAGAGGCGGGAATGGATGACGTGCGGCAGGTGGGCGGGAAAAATGCATCGCTCGGCGAAATGATACGTGAACTTGCCTCGCAAGGAATCCGCGTGCCGACAGGATTCATCATCACCACCGAAGGGTATCGCGCGTTCATCCGCGAAGCGGGCCTTGCGCCGTTTATAAAGACTACGCTCAAAAACGTAAGCGCGAAAAATATCGCAGTTTTAGAAAAAACGTGCCAGAAAAT
>Ga0209211_10009688_pt1 | contig 12760 bp, 11 predicted proteins | sample RifGroA2_FD_183992 | JGI IMG/M metagenome (GOLD analysis project Ga0209211, IMG submission 183992) | Groundwater microbial communities from Rifle, Colorado, USA - Groundwater A2 (SPAdes) (version 2) | ecosystem: Environmental > Aquatic > Deep subsurface > Groundwater | place: Rifle, Colorado... | reverse complement strand
TCCAACTGCTCTCTGATAACCTCGAACAAACGTTCACCATCCCACCAGCTATCGCGCATTACCTCATACGGTACCGTTATATCTGCGAGCTCCTTGTATTTTTTTGCTCTGAATTTCAGGAGCAGCGGGTAGCATCGCTTGAATGTTGTTTGTTCGTTCTCACCTTTGGCGGAGTGAAATATATCATTCCATACCACCGGTTTTGGGTCATCAAGGTACACTTCGAGCATGCGTTCGTGTACCTCGGGGCTTGCTTCGAAATATACGACGAGCGAATCTTTTTTGAGGCGGCGTTGCGTGTCCTTCGACACGTAAATGATGCTCCCGGTGGTATCGATAACAGTATTGCCGTCAACGGTATCGAGAATGTCCTTTGCCGCGGTATTTTCAAGCTTCAGATACTGTCGCTCCCGATCCCCGTACCCCTCTTTGTTCGGCTGCCCCATCCACACGCCGACGTCGGTAACATTGCCCAGCGATGCGGTACCTGAGACGCGCGATGCAATCACGTCGTCACAGCTACGGTGCCGGAAACCGAGCGGTACGAACTGCCGGGCCCGGTGGGTCTTCCCGATCCCCGACATACCGATAAACGTGAGCGTGAGCTTGTTTTCAGCCATCCGGGCGTCAAATTCGTGCCGTGACAGGCGCATATGAGGTGGATGCTAGCACGGGTGTGCGCACGGAGTCTACCCGCGGGCCGGAGCGCCTTTTACCCTTCAATATACTCCCTGTGAAGAACCTTGAGAGCCTTCTCGGCGTCGCGGGTATTCACAACGAACGTCATGCTCACGCCGGAAGACGCCTGCGATATCATCTCCACCGCGATTTTATTTTGTCCGAGCACGGTAAACATCCTGCCCGCGACTCCCGCGGCATTCACCGCACCGCCGACCGCACAAATAATGGCCTTGCCGCGTTCTATTGATACGTCACCGAGTTCCTGCAGATATGTGATAATTTTCGGCAGGTTTTTCTCGTCATCGATAGTGACTGATACGCTCGTTACTGATGTCGTGACTACATCGATACTCGTCCGGCACGCATTAAACACCTCAAATATGCGCGCAATGAAACCGTTTCCGTCAAAAAACTTCGGCGAATTGATATGTACCGCAATAACCGGACTTTTGAACGTGAGCGCGTCGACCGTGTGGCTTTTTTTGCGGCGCTGGGCAAAATTCGGGACGATGGTCGTGCCCCTATCTTCAGGCATAAACGTATTCAGCACTTTCACGGGGATACGCTTACGCATCGCAGGCAGAATAGTCTTCGGATGGAGGACCTTCGCCCCGAAATACGCGAGCTCGCCCGCCTCTTCAAATGAAAGTTCGGGTACAACTTTGGCTCTCGGTACAAGACGCGGATCGGCCGTCATGATGCCCGAGACGTCTGTCCATATCTCGATGGCTTTTGCACCGAGGGCAGAGCCCACGATGGCTGCACTGTAGTCACTCCCGCCGCGACCGAGCGTTGTAGTTCTTCCGTCCGGTGTCGCGCCGATAAAGCCCGTAACCACCTGCAAGGAGGTGTGCTTCCTGAAATACGAGCGGATGTTCTTATCGGTGCGGGCAAAATCGACGGCTGCGGATTCATGCTGTTCGTCAGTCGTGATGATGTGCCGTGCGTTCAAGTATTCACACTTGACCTGACAATCCGCGAGCGCACCCACAAGAATGTGCCCCGACAGCCGCTCTCCGAAACTCACGACGCAGGCCATGCCCGCGGGTGAAAGCTCCTGCAATCGGTATGCACCCGCCACAATACTCTCAAGCTGACGGAATAATCCGTCAACGCAGGTCAGCGTTTTCGCACGATGCCTGACACCGATGAGTTCGCCCACAGCCGCGATGTGCTTGCGCTCAAGATCCTTGAGGATCTTTTTGTACCCGGCATCTTTTTTACTTGCCAGCTGTGCGCATTTGATAAGCTCATTGGTAACACCGGACATCGCTGAGACGATGACCGCCGCGATCCGTGCGTCTTGCCCGGGTTTCCTGATAATAGAAATGACTTTTTTTATCGCACGAGCGGAACCCATGGAGGTCCCGCCGAATTTGAGGACTTTTACACCTGTCATGCGCCGCACAATACTATGCATGCAGCAGCCCGTCAAAAAAATTGCCCCGGCTATACAAGCGCGGGGCGAGGCTGAGGGCCTTACTATTTGCCTCGCCCTTTAATTCGCGGGGAGGCGTTTTTTGGAAGCCGTCGAATGCGACGCATCGACGAGTTCCGTGAGCAGCTCGGTCACGGCCTGAGTGGAGTAGGTAAAGTATCCTCCACGCATGCCGTTTTCGAGATCGATTCGATGCATCGCTCCGGGCTTACCCTTTGCGATTACCGAATCGAGTTCACGGCGTACCTCATGCAGGTACTCTGCCGTGTCGGCACCTTGAGGCGGCAAGATGACAATCTTGTCGGCCTCTCTTCGCAGGTATGTCATGTAGACTCCTTGCGTTTACAGGTAGCGGAGGAACTGGATATGCGTCCCGCCGCAATTGTGACAGTTCGTGGGCACGAATTCGCACACGAACTCGTTGCCGTTGCATGGGTGCCCGATGCACCCGTAGACCATTCGCGTCGGCCCCGATTTCGGTTTCGGGCCGTCGTCCGCCGCTTTCGCGACGTCAGGCGTGGTTATCAACATGGCTTTCTCCCTATGGGGGTGCAGATGCTCATCGGAGCATTTCCCCCGAGCCAGTATGAACTTCCCGCATTCTTCATGCAAGCAGAAGCCCTCCACCCCTTGCCACGATATATGGGTTGGGGAGGAGGACTTAGCGACGCTATGGAACAAGGAAAACGCAGCCCTTGGCCCATGAGTGCGAGCGGCCGAAGGGGCCTGACTCGATATGTAGTCCGCCTTGCGTCCACCCGGCATGCACGCCGTAGAGCTTGCCGTCCACCAGGACATAACTGGTATACCAACGCGCGCGGTCAGCATGCGTAAGATACCACCAGTACTGGCCGAAGGTGATATTGACCATATCCTGTCCACCGAGCTCGTCAACAATTCCTGGTTGGTTGACATAGCGCGAGCGTATAGGAAGGTCACAGCCCTCGACGCCGAGCACGCGCTCATAGAGCGTCGTCGCAGGCACCGGTCCTTCGCGTGCATGTAGCACATGCTCGCGCAAGTGTTCACCGGCCCAGACGATCATTACGCCATCCACCATCTCGCCGGGCCGGATAACAGCGCTTACGGTGAACTCCTCAAGCGGCGGGATATTCGCAGGCGCGCGATTATCAAGGAACAATTTCGTCATGACGACTCCTTCTTTCCTGTGGGGAACACGGGCATATAAGCACGTCCTGCAGTGACATGCAAAATGCGCCAGCCGTGGGCTATAATGCTCGGAATGACAAAAACCGTGCCGTTCTCCAAGGCTGACCTTGAGAAATTGTTGCGCCTTCACCCCACACCACTGTATATCTACGATGAGAAGGGGATACGCGAGAACGCACGACGCCTCATCAATGCCTTCTCTTGGAATACCGGGTTCCGGCAGTACTTTGCAGTAAAAGCAACGCCGAACCCCCATATTCTCTCGATTCTGAAAGAGGAGGGGTGTGGCACAGATTGCAGCTCACTACCGGAACTCATGCTCGCGGAGCGGGTCGGCGTCACGGGGGAAGATGTCGTATTTACCTCTAACGACACTCCCGCGGAAGAATTCATAAAAGCAAAATCTCTCGGGGCGATAATCAACCTCGATGCATTCGAACATATCGATTTTCTAGAGAAAAACGCGGGGCTGCCCGGAATGTTATCATTCAGATATAATCCGGGTGCAGCACGGGACGGCAACGCCATCATCGGCAAGCCCGAAGAGGCAAAATTCGGCATGACACGCGAACAGCTCTTCGACGCGTACGCGCTGGCAAAGTCAAAAGGGGTGAAGCGCTTCGGATTGCACACGATGGTGGTTTCCAATGAGCGGCGCGTCGAATACTTCCTGGAAACCGCACGCATGCTGTTCGATATCGTGCGGGAAGTGCGTGAAAGGCTCGGTATTACCGTTGAGCTCGTGAATCTGGGAGGTGGAATCGGTATTCCGTACAAGCCGGAAGACGGGGAGGTGGACATCGAGGCCCTCGCCGCGGGCGTGAAAGAGCTATACGAGTCATACCAATTCGCGCCGCTCAAACTCGCCATGGAGTGCGGGCGCTACATTACAGGGCCGCATGGGTACCTTGTATCCCGTGTGCGGCACATCAAGGAAACGTACCGGAAATACGCCGGCCTTGATGCGACAATGGCAGACCTCATGCGACCCGGCATGTACGGCGCCTACCACCACATCACCGTTTTGGGCAAGGAGAGTGCGCCTGCCGGTGAGACCTACGACGTCGTCGGCTCGCTCTGCGAGAATAACGACAAATTCGCCATAGGGAGGAAACTGCCGCACCTGGAGCCCGACGACATCGTCGTCATCCACGATGCGGGAGCGCATGGGCACGCGATGGGGTTCAATTACAACGGAAAGCTGCGGTCGGCGGAATTTCTCCTGAAGCCCGGCGGTTCATTTAAAATGATACGTCGCGCGGAGACCGTCGACGATTATTTTGCAACGCTGGTCGAGTGATGCAAGAACGAAAGGATTGCGTTATACTTATGTGCTCATCACGCTCATCGGGCGTTTGAATACGGTATGAATATCGCACTTATCGGTTACGGGGAAATGGGTCACGCGCTTGCGGCTGCGGCGCGCGTGCGAGGCCATGCGACCCCCGTCATCATCGACCGCAGTGCTCCGGAAGCTACCGCAGCCGAGGTGAACGCAAAGGCGCTAACGGGTGCGGATATTGCCATTGATTTTTCAAATCCCTCCGCGTTGGATACTACGGTGCATGCATGCATGGAGGCGGCTATTCCGCTCGTCGTCGGCACGACGGGATGGTACGACCGCACGGATGAAGTACGCAAATTAATTGAGGCGGAATCCGCAGAGAAGCGGATCGGTTTTTTATGGTCGTCGAATTTCTCTATCGGCGTGCAGATGTACCTCCGTGTCGTTGCCGAAGCGGCGCGACTCGTGAATGCCGCCGAAGAGTACGATGTCTGGGGACACGAGATACATCACACGGGTAAGGCGGACAGCCCTTCGGGCACGGCAAAGACGCTTGAGAAAATTCTTTTGGATGCCATCGGGCGCAAGCGCTCTGTCGTGGAAGACAAACTGGACAGGAAGCGTGAAGACTCGGAAATCCATTTCTCGTCCGTGCGCGGGGGTCCGGTTAATTTCGGGCACACCATCGGTTTTGATTCCGCGGCCGATAGAATTATCATTACTCACGAGGCGCGCAACCGCGACGGATATGCATTGGGTGCGGTGAAGGCGGCGGAGTGGCTCCTCGGCAAGAAAGGTTTTTACGGCATGGATGATTACATGTCGGATATATTTTCAGCTTCAGAGGCCAAAAAGAACGTATGAATCCCAAAAAGTACGCAGGTGCATGGACGGCTCTCATTACGCCCTTCAAGAAGGACGGTTCGCTCGACGAGGCGGCTCTGCGCAAGCTCGTACGAATGCAGATCGAGGGGGGCATTACAGGCATCGTTCCCGTGGGTACGACAGGAGAGTCCCCGACGACGACCGCCGATGAAGACCGCAGAATAATAGAAATCGCCGTGGAGGAGTCGGCGGGGCGCGTTCCCGTCATGGCGGGAACCGGCAGCAACAACACGCATGAGGCGATACTGTATACCGAAGCGGCAAAAAAAGCGGGGGCCGATGCCTGTCTCGTGGTCACGCCGTACTACAACAAACCGACCCCCGACGGCCTGAAGCAACATTACGCCGCTGTTGCCGACATCGGACTTCCGGTCATCGTTTACAACATCAAGGGTCGCACGGGCATCAATATAGATACGGACACGCTTATGGAGATTGCGCAGCATCCCATGATCGTAGGAGTGAAAGAAGCGAGCGGTGATATCGACCAGATGAAAGAGGTTCTCGCCCGCCGCCCCGCTGATTTCACCGTCTTAAGCGGGGACGATGGTATGACCCTCGCCCTGATGCGCGCGGGCGGCGACGGTGTTATCTCGGTCGCGTCCAATATCGCGCCGAAAGAGGTGTCGGCTTTGGTGCACCACGCGGCGAGTGGCGCGTGGGACGAAGCAGAGAAGGTGGGCGCGCACTTGTCGGAGATGTTCAAAAAACTATTCATCGAATCCAATCCGCTTCCCGTAAAATATTGTGCTTCGCGCATGGGGCTCTGTGAACCGGTCTACCGCCTCCCGATGTGCATGCCGACGGCGGACTCGCGGGCCGTGCTCGATCAGATGCTTATCACCTACGGATTGACTGCAGGCCGGACATGAGCACCCTCCACCTATGAACATACGACCTTCACGGAGACTTGCGTCTTTGCCGCCATACGCGTTTGCGGAAATTGATAAGAAAGTGCAGGCGCTCCGCGACCTCGGCGTGACGCCTATCGATTTCGGGGTGGGCGACCCGACGGAGCCGACTCCCGGTTTCGTCATTGAGCGCCTGACGCCGTCCGCAAGGGAACACGCGCACGGCGGATACCCCAGCTATATCGGGAGCAAGACGTTCCGTGCTGCAGCGGCAGACTACATGCACCGCAGATTCGGCGTGAAGCTTGATCCCGATACAGAAATTTCTTCGAGCGGGGGTTCCAAGGAATCGATTTTTAATTTTCCGGAAGCGTTTATCGAACAGGGCGACATCGTTATCTGCCCCTCACCGGGCTATCCACCGATGAAAACGGGTACGATTTTCGCTGAAGGCGTTCCATACTTCGTTCCACTCTTGGAAAAGAATGGATTCCTTATCGACTACGAAGCGATTCCGGAGGACATTGCGCATCGGGCCAAGATGATATGGCTCAACTATCCAAACTCGCCCACAGGAGCCGTTGCGACGAAAGAGTATTACAAGGGTCTGATCGACTGGGCGCACCGCAACAACATCATCATCGCCGCGGATGAAGGCTGCTACATCGATATTTACTTTGATGAGAAACCGGTCTCTATCCTCGAAATGGCCCGCGAGGGGATTATCGCGTTCTATTCTTTGTCCAAACGCAACAACATGACAGGCTACCGCATCGGCTTCGTGTGCGGGGACGAGAATCTGATAAAAATCTTCAAGCGGCTCAAAACCAATATCGACTCCGGCGTACCGAATATGATTCAGGATGCCGCCGCGCTGGCACTCGCCGATGATACTCACGTCGAGGGGATGCGCCGGCTGTACCGTGAGAAACGCGAAGCTCTTCTTAAAGCTCTGGGAAGTATCGGATTGGAGCCCGCAAAATCGGCCGCCACGTTTTATCTGTGGCAAAAAGTGCCCGGCAGCGATGTCGCGTTTGCGGAAAAGTTGCTGGAGCCCGCCATCGGCATCGTGGTGACGCCCGGCAGCCTGATTTCCGATGCCTGTGAAGGCGGCATCAATCCGGGCGAGGGGTACGTACGTTTCGCCTTGGTGCCTTCTCTCGCCGAAATACAGGAAGCCGCAAAAAGACTGTCATCTCTTGGGGGATTGACCTGACGACCGGCTACAATTTGCTCTGAACCTGCTTCTTGGAGTATGGTACGAGCAGGAGCCCGCCTACCTAGTGGATCATTTACAGCCCTGCGGGCCCGGGGCACATGAAAAGGAAAGACTCAGATGAGCCTCAGCATCGGAAGGACCGATGGGATTGAGTACGATCCCACAAGCGACCGTTGGAAAGGACTTATTCCGGTGGTCACACAAAATGCGGCAGAGATCCAACGTCATTTGGGTCAATGCATCCGGGAAGCCGCCGAAGGCGGTACGCGCCTGACCGTCCGTATCTTCACGAATTTCCAGGACCTAAACATCCTGCAGGGTGTATCGTTGCCGTGGCGCGATGGTATCGTGCGCTGCGAAGCGTTTATACCGGTGAATAACGGGGGTGTCGCGTACTTTGGTGGGAATACAACAGCCCGCGCGAACGACGAACGTGTTGTGGCAGAAGAGGGGAATCTGCTCACAAAAGCGACGGCAACGCCGCCAAAAAAACGCGAGCTCCCGCCGGGCTTCAAGGTCGAGATACTGCATCACGTCACAAGACTCGATGTCGCTGACCTTGCGGAAATGTACGCAGCCAGCTACACCTCGTACATCACGGAGTTCACGCCGGCCGTAATACAACGCATGGTTTTCGACAACGCGGCCGCGGTTGTCCGCAACCCCGACGGCAGAATCGTGGCCATCTCGCAGGGCGAGACCGCGGAAATACCCGAGGTCGGTGTCAAGCTGGTCGAGCTTTCGGATACGGCAACACATCCGGCGTATCGTTCGCTCGGACTGACCACGCTTTGCAAACTTGAACTCCTGCGATGCCTGACCGCGCCCGACACGGTTATCTTTGCCGAGTCGCGCGCTGTCTCAATGGGGGTCTTGCGGCAAAATCACTCGATCGGTATGCGCGTCGGCGGCCGGCTCGAGCGACACTGCAAGATCTCATCGGATCAACAAGATGTGCTTCAGGAGGGTGCGTATGGGAACATGGTGGTTTTCTATCATCCCGGTACCTGAAGTTCTGCTGCTGTCTGCGTTTTCTTTCGTCGAAGCGGCGCGGGGTGCTGTACATGGTACACCCCGCGCTTTTTCTCTATATACTGTAGGATCCGTATTGGTATGAACAGTTCCACCAGAATCTTCTGCAACGGTAAGTTTCTCCTGCCCGACGGGACATATGGCGCAGCGGTTGAGGTCGACGGGGCGGGAATTATCCGGAATATTTTCAAGGAAGAACAAGTGGCGGTGACCACGGGAGAGCGTGTGGACATGGGCGGCAATTTTGTGATACCGGCATTTGAAGATGCACATAATCATATCGCCGCCCGTGCGAGAACGGTATTCGAGATAAATTTGCGCAATAAAGAAACCTCTTGGAACGAAGCGCGCGAATTGATACGGGAGCGCGCCCAAAAGACGCCGGCCGGTGGGTGGGTGGTGTGCCACGGCTGGAACGAGATGACCTGGGGACCCGTCGACCAGGGCGAGTTGGATACGCTATCGGACGTCTGCGGTATTTTTCTTATCAACATTTCTTTTCACGGTGGTCTGGTAAACAAGAAGGGTTCAGAACTACTGACTAAGAACGGGTACCCGGCCGGAGAGTCCGGACGCATTACAGAAGCGGAATTCGACTCTGTCATTATCGCAACATCTCCGGGCGTCGAGGCGTACATGCAGGCGATCCCGGAATTGCAACGACGTCTTTTGGCGCTCGGGATTGGCGCATTGCACGACATGCATATCCTCACACTAGAACAGCTAGAGGCCTTCCGGCGGCTTGAGCGTGACGGATTGCTGCTTTTCCCCGTCGTTCTCTACATGAACCCGCGTCTTCTCGCATTCCCTAAGGAAATTTCCCAGTATCGTGCGGCCTCGGGCGACATGGCAAAACTCCTCGGGCTGAAACTTTTTTTGGATGGCGCCATTGGAGTGAGTACGGCGGCGATCAACGGGCAATATTCCGACGGCACAGGTAAAGGAGTTCTGAGACATTCCGACGATGAATGCATGCGGTATATTTCCGAGGCTGCTGCCTTAGGATTGGAACAAGTGGCGATGCATTGTATCGGGGACAAGGCGGTCGAACAGGCGGTATCCCTCTTTGAAAAATGCAGGGAGATGTATTCCTCCCGGATCCGGACATGGAGATTCGAGCATTTTGAAATGCCGGGCAACTTAGCGATTCAGACAGTAGCCGCACACGGCGGTATCGCTTCAATGCAGCCGAACTTTTCCTGGGACGCCGGGAATTATTCAGCACGTCTCGGCAAACGAGCCTCCGCTATTAATCCGCTGCGAACTATAGTTGATGCAAACGTGACGCTGGTCCTTGGTTCTGACGACGCTCCTTCCGGACCACTTGAGGGAATGCGATGGGCGGTGGCCAAGGCTCCTCATGATATTCAACGGCTCACGATTCGCGAAGCCCTGCGCTGCTATACAGAAACTCCCGCAGAAATTGTCGGGTGCGGACACCTACGGGGTAAAATCGCCCTCGGCTACGAGGCAAACTTTACGGTTCTTGATAAAGATCCTCTCAAACAAGAGGCCTGGCAAAAAAGCGATGCTACTCACGTCAGGGAAGTGTGGATAAAAGGCAGGCGATTATATACATCGACACGGGATTAATCGGTGGAGCACCAGATTGCGCATACCTAGAGGCGTCAACTTCTGTTACAATTGGGCCCATATGGCTCAAAAGCGTCTATTTACTGGTTTGCAGCCCTCTGGAACTCTTCATATTGGCAACTATTTGGGCACCCTCAAACAGACCGTGGAATTGCTCAAAGATGCTGATGGGCTGGTGATGATTGCGGATTACCACGCCCTTACGACCCTCAAAGATACCGAAGGCTTGCGGAAGAATATCATCGACGTCGCACGCGACTTTATTGCCGTTGGTGTCGACCCTAAAAAGACTGTCATTTTTCAACAATCGGCGGTTTTGCAACACACGGAGCTCGCGTGGATTTTCGATTGTCTCGTCACAGTGCCGTTCCTCATGCAAGCCCACGCTTACAAAGACAAGGTCGCAAAAGGCCTGGAGGCCAACGCGGGACTCTTCACGTACCCGATGCTCATGGCGGCGGATATTTTGCTCTACGATACCGACATCGTGCCCGTCGGTGCCGACCAGCGGCAGCATGTGGAATATGCGCGCGAAGCGGCTGCAAAATTCAATGCGTCGTACGGAACGACCTTCAAGGAGCCCCAGGAAAAAGTCCTCGACACGGTCGCCGTCGTGCCGGGTACCGACGGCAAAAAAATGAGCAAGAGCTACGGCAATACCATCCCGCTCTTCGGCTCAAAAGAGGAGATACAAAAGGCGGTCATGAGTATCGTGACGGACTCGACGGGAGACAGACCCGAAAACGTCTACAATATCCACCGCTTGTTCAAGAGTGAGGAAGCACTCTCGGCGCTCTATACAGAGAACAAAGGAAAGTACAAGGCACTTAAAGATGTGCTCGCTGAAGATATTGAAGCGTTGGTGGGACCGATGCGTGAGAAGCGCGCGAGCCTGACCGACGCCGACGTCAAAGCAATTTTGAAAGACGGTGCGGAAAGAGCCCGCGAGCAGGCGGAGAAAAAAATGATTGATGTCCGCCAGAAGGTCGGTGTAACAATCTAGTATATGGTATCCGGTATTTTGTATTTGGTATTCATACAAGATACGAGATACTAAATACGATATACTCACAAAATATGCTTACTCGAACTTACATACAAGATCTGAATGAGCACATAGGCCAAGTAGTGCTGATTAAGGGTTGGGTGTCCGTGCGGCGCGACCAGGGCAAGATGGTCTTTTTTGATTTCCGTGACATGACGGGCACCGTGCAGGGACTCGTCACTCCGGGGGCTGCGGCGATGGAAACTGCCAAGAACACCGCACGCGAGTCCGTCGTCGCCGTCACGGCCACAGTGCAGGAGCGTCCCGGCAAAAATGCGCAAGCAGATAAGCAGAACGGCAATATAGAGCTCCTCATACAGGAAATTGATGTATTGAGCCCTGCGGCGGTGCTGCCTTTTGAGGTTAAAGAGGACACGGCGGGCATCGGGGAAGAAAGCCGCCTCGCGTACCGCTATCTCGACCTCCGCAGCGAGCGCATGCAGCGCAATATCCGCCTGCGCAGTGAGCTTGTGCGACGCTGCCGTGAATATCTTTTTGCGGAGAAGTTTACCGAGATAGAAACGCCGCTTCTCACGGAATCCACTCCCGAAGGCTCGCGTGATTTCGTGGTGCCCTCGCGCCTGCACCCCGGCAAATTCTACGCGCTCCCGCAATCGCCTCAGCAATACAAACAACTTCTCATGGTCGGCGGTTTCGAACGCTATTTCCAGCTCGCACGCGCCGTCCGCGACGAGGACTTGCGTGCCGACCGCGGATTCGAACACACACAGATAGACATCGAGATGTCGTTCGTCACGCAGGAAGACGTCATGCGGACCGTTGAAGAGATGGTGACGACCGCAGTCGAGGCGATGGGCTTCACCGTCAAGGGAAAACCTTTTCCGCGGTTTACCTATGCCGAGGCGATGGAGAAATTCGGCGCCGACAAATTCGACCTGCGCACGGAAGAGGACAAAGCGAACAACGTCATGGCTTATGCGTGGGTACACAAATTCCCATTCTTCGAGAAAACCGCGGACGGTGCATGGACATTTACGCACAACCCATTCTCGATGCCCGTGCCCGAGCACGTGGAACAACTTCTCGCGAAGAAAGACGTCGGCGAGATATTGACGACGCAATACGATTTGGTCTGCAATGGGTATGAAGCGGGAGGCGGCAGTATCCGCGCGCACAAGCCTGAAATTCTGAAAGCCGCCTATGAAGTGATGGGGTACAGCGAGGAAGAGATACAGGAACGCATAGGACACATGCTCACTGCATTCGGATTCGGCGTACCGCCGCACGGAGGCATCGCGCTCGGCGTCGAGCGGCTCATCATGAATCTCACGGGAGAATCGCATTTGCGCGAGGTGCAGGCCTTCCCGATGACGCGCGGCGGCCAGACCTCCGTCATGAAAGCGCCGAAAGATTTGACTGCCGCACAGCTCGCCGAACTGGGTATCCAGATAACCAAAAAGCCAAAATGATGACCGAACGTTTTTCGCTCAGTACGGAGGTATACCAAGGACCGCTTGAAACGCTTCTCAATATGATAGAGGAGCGCAAGATGTCTATTTCGGACATTTCGCTCGCAGAGGTCACCGACGCATACCTTGCG
>Ga0209211_10009687_pt1 | contig 12761 bp, 5 predicted proteins | sample RifGroA2_FD_183992 | JGI IMG/M metagenome (GOLD analysis project Ga0209211, IMG submission 183992) | Groundwater microbial communities from Rifle, Colorado, USA - Groundwater A2 (SPAdes) (version 2) | ecosystem: Environmental > Aquatic > Deep subsurface > Groundwater | place: Rifle, Colorado... | reverse complement strand
CGGCGTCTTCATCGCGGACAGCCGCCTGCTGCCGCCGCAATTCCAGCCGCCGGCCGGGCAGGCGGAGCCGGATCGCGCGCGCGCGGTGGCCGACTATATTGCCGGCATGACCGACCGCTATGCGATCCGCGAACACCGCCGCATTTTCGCGGTGGAAGAAATGCCGGTCAGCTTCTAATCCGAGCCGTTCGGTGCGGTTGCCCATCACCCCCAGACAAGGTAAAATTCGCGCCCTTTCGCTTTTGTATGTGCAGTGGCGGCTTGTGCCGCCATTTTTTGGCTTTAATGTTTTGATGTTTTGACTAAGGAACACCGTGAGCAATTCTTCTTTGCCGTTACAGCAAGGTTTGCCAATGCAGCAGGGTTTGTATGATCCGCGCCAGGAGCGCGATGCCTGCGGGGTGGGCTTTGTCGCACATATCAAGGGGAAGCCTAGCCATGACCTGGTGCGTCAGGGCTTGCAGATACTGGAGAATCTGACTCACCGCGGCGCGGTGGGCGCCGATCCGCTGGCCGGTGACGGTGCGGGTATTTTGCTGCAGATACCCGATGCGTTTTTGCGCGCGCAATGCGCGGCGCTGGGCATGGTATTGCCGGAGGCCGGCAGCTATGGCGTGGGGATGCTGTTCCTGTCGCGCGATGCCGCAACCCGTGCGGCCTGCGAGCAGATTCTCGCCGACAAAATCGCCGCCGAGGGGCAGCAGTTGCTGGGCTGGCGCGATGTGCCGGTGGACAGATCCGGCCTGGGCGAGAGCGTCAGAAATTCGGAGCCTGTCGTGCGCCAGGTATTCATCGGGCGTGGCGCGAATTGTTCCGATGCCGATGCGTTCGAGCGCAAATTGTTCGTGATCCGCAAGACGGTGCAGCATGCGGTGCGGCGGAGCCTCGGAGGCTCGCAGAGCTTGTACATTCCGTCGCTGTCGGCGCGCACCATTGTCTACAAGGGCATGCTGCTGGCCGGCCAGGTCGGCAAGTATTACCTCGATTTGCAGGACGAGCGCGTGGCCAGCGCGCTGGCGCTGGTGCACCAGCGTTTCTCCACCAACACCTTCCCGACCTGGATCCGGGCGCATCCGTTCCGCATGATCGCGCACAACGGCGAGATCAACACCGTGCGCGGCAACGTGAACTGGATGGCCGCACGCCATGCCGCGATGTCGTCCAAACTGCTTGGCGAAGACCTGGACAAGCTCTGGCCGCTGATCGTGGAAAACCAGTCCGATTCGGCCTGCTTCGACAACGCGCTGGAACTGCTGGTGATGGGCGGCTATTCGCTGCCGCATGCGATGATGATGCTGATTCCCGAGGCGTGGGCAGGCAACCCGCTGATGGACGAGGAGCGCCGCGCCTTCTACGAATACCACGCCGCGCTGATGGAGCCGTGGGACGGCCCTGCCGCGGTGGCGTTTACCGATGGGCGGATGATCGGCGCGACGCTGGATCGCAATGGTTTGCGCCCGGCGCGTTATTTGATCACCGATGACGATGTCGTGCTGATGGCTTCGGAAATGGGTGTGCTGGATATTCCGCAGCACAAGATCGTCAAGAAGTGGCGTTTGCAGCCGGGCAAGATGTTCCTGATCGACATGCAGGCCGGGCGCATCGTTGAGGATGAGGAGTTGAAGAGCCGGCTCGCCGTGGCCAGGCCGTATCGCCAGTGGATCGAGCAGTCGCGCTATTTTCTCGGCGACCTGCCGGCGGCCAGGAGCGAGACGAAGCTCAACGCCTCGCTGCTGGACACCCAGCAGGCATTCGGCTATTCGCAGGAGGATATCAAGTTCATCCTCGCGCCGATGGTCAATAGCGGCGAGGAGGCCATCGGCTCGATGGGCACGGATGCCGCATTGCCGGTACTGTCGAACAAAAACCGCTCGTTCTACGATTATTTCCAGCAATTATTCGCGCAGGTGACCAATCCGCCGATCGATTCGATCCGCGAAGAAATCGTCATGTCGCTGACCTCGTTCATCGGCCCGAAGCCCAATCTGCTCGGTATCGCTAATTCGTCCAACATTGAAGGCACCGATCTGCCATTGCGTCTGGAAGTGCATCAGCCGGTGCTGTCGAACGACGACATCGCGAAATTGCGCGACATCGAACAGCTCACCCGGGGGCGCTACCGCTCGCTGGTGCTGGATATGACCTACCCGGTCACGCAAGGTGCGGCAGGCTGCGAAGCGGCAGTGCAGGCGCTGTGTGCCACCGCCGACCAGGCGGTGGCCGACGGCTACAACGTGCTGATCCTGTCGGATCGCGCGATGTCGGTTGAGCGCGTGGCGATTCCCGCGCTGGTGGCATGCTCCAAAGTGCATCATCATCTGGTGCGCGCGGGGCTGCGTACCAGCACCGGCCTGGTGGTGGATACCGGCTCGGCGCGCGAAGTGCATCACTTCGCGTTGCTGGCCGGCTTTGGCGCCGAGGCGGTGTGCCCGTGGCTGGCTTATGAGACCATCACGGACATCGTTGACCGCCCTCTTTCCCTCTCTCCTAACTCTCTCCCGCAAGCGGGCGAGAGGGACGCGGACTCGCTGCGCGAGGCCCGGGTTCACGAAGCCAAGAAACGCTTTATCAAGGCAATCAGCAAGGGCTTGATGAAGGTGATGTCCAAGATGGGCATTTCCACTTACCAGTCTTATTGCGGCGCCCAGATCTTCGAGGCGATCGGCCTGAACGCGGAATTCGTCGAGAAATATTTCACCGGCACGGCGACCCAGATCGAAGGCATCGGCTTAAGCGCGGTGGCCGAAGAGGCAGTTCGCACCCATCGCAACGCTTTCGGCGCCGACCCGGTGCTGGCCAACGCACTGGAGGCAGGCGGTGAGTATGCCTGGCGCGTGCGCGGCGAAGAGCACATGTGGACGCCCGATACCATCGCAAAACTGCAGAACGCCACACGCACCAACAATGCCGGGACTTTCAAGGAATATGCGCGGCTGATCAACGAGCAAAGCACGAAGCTGAAAACCCTGCGCGGGCTGTTCGAGATCAAGCCCGCAGGCGCTCCGGTGCCGCTGGAAGAAGTCGAACCGGCCAAAGAGATCGTCAAGCGTTTTGTCACCGGCGCGATGTCGCTCGGTTCGATTTCCACCGAGGCGCATACCACGCTGGCGATCGCGATGAACCGCATCGGCGGCAAGTCCAACACCGGCGAAGGCGGCGAGGACGCGGCACGTTTCAAGCCGTTCAACGGCGGCGAAATGCTGTCTGACATCATCGGCAAGAGCCGCATCGCCAGCGACCGCGAGCTCAAGGAAGGCGATTCGTTGCGTTCGCGCATCAAGCAGGTCGCGTCAGGCCGTTTCGGCGTGACCGCCGAATACCTCGCCAGCGCCGACCAGATCCAGATCAAGATGGCGCAGGGCGCCAAGCCCGGCGAAGGCGGGCAGTTGCCCGGCCACAAGGTGACCGAATATATCGCCAAGCTGCGTTTTTCGGTGCCGGGCGTGGGGCTGATTTCGCCGCCGCCGCATCACGACATTTATTCGATCGAGGATCTGGCACAGCTCATCCATGACCTGAAAAATTCCAACCCGTCCGCATCGATTTCGGTCAAGCTGGTTTCCGAAGTGGGGGTGGGCACGGTCGCGGCCGGCGTCGCCAAGACCAAGGCGGATCATATCGTCATATCCGGTTTTGACGGGGGTACCGGCGCATCGCCGATTTCCTCGATCAAGCATGCCGGTACGCCGTGGGAACTGGGCCTGGCCGAAGCGCAGCAGACCCTGGTGCTGAACCAGCTGCGCGGCCGCGTCGCGTTGCAGGTGGACGGCCAGCTCAAGACCGGGCGCGATGTGCTGATCGGCGCGTTGCTGGGCGCGGACGAATTCGGTTTCGCCACCGCCCCGCTGGTGGTGGAAGGCTGCATCATGATGCGCAAGTGCCACCTCAACACCTGTCCGGTGGGCGTGGCGACGCAGGATCCCGAGTTGCGCAAAAAATTCACCGGGCAGCCGGAACATGTGGTGAACTTCTTCTTCTTCATTGCCGATGAAGTGCGCGAATACATGGCGCAACTGGGCATCCGCAAGTTCGACGAGCTGATCGGGCGCAGCGATTTGCTGGGCATGCAGCACGGCATCGCGCACTGGAAGTCGCAGGGACTGGATTTCTCCAGGGTGTTCCACCAGCCGGATATGCCGGCCAGCGTAGCGCGCCGAAACGTAGAGCAGCAGGATCACGAACTGGAGAAGGCGCTGGACAATGCCCTGATCGCCCAGGCGCAAGGCGCGCTGAACGACAGGAAGCCGGTGGCCATCGAGAGCAGAATCGGCAACGTCAACCGCACCGTCGGCACAATGCTGTCGCATGAAGTCGCCAAGCGTTATGGACAGATGGGACTGCCTACCGACACCATCAATGTGAAATTCAGCGGTACGGCAGGGCAGAGTTTCGGCGCGTTTCTCGCGCACGGCATTTCATTCGAACTGCGCGGTGAAGGCAATGACTACGTCGGCAAGGGCCTGTGCGGCGGGCGCATCGCGATCATGCCGCCCAGGGAATGCAGGATTGCGTCGCACGAGAACATCATCGTCGGCAACACCGTGCTGTATGGCGCAACCTCCGGTGAATGCTATTTCAGCGGCGTGGCCGGCGAACGTTTTGCGGTGCGCAACTCCGGCGCCGTCGCGGTGGTGGAAGGCGTGGGCGATCATGGCTGCGAATACATGACCGGCGGCGTGGTCATCGTGCTGGGACAAACCGGGCGCAACTTTGCCGCAGGCATGTCCGGCGGCGTGGCCTATGTGCTGGATGAGGACGGCAGTTTCGAGAAGCATTGCAACCTGGCGATGGTGGAACTCGAACCTGTTCCTGCCGAGGCCGAGGCCAGCGAAACCGGTGAGGTGGAAGCGCATGGCCGCGTGCACTTCAACCACCTGAACAAGGCGGATGAGCATGTGCTGCGCGAGTTCATCAGGAACCACTGGCACCATACCGGCAGTATACGTGCCAAGGATATCCTGGATCACTGGCCGCAATACCTGCCGAAGTTCGTCAAGGTGATGCCGACCGAATACCGCCGCGCGTTGCAGGAGATAGCGGCGCAGCAGAAGGAGGCCGCATAATGGACACCTCTATAAATCCGTTTTGCGGGCGAATCGCGGCGTCGCATGCTCGTTCGCTCCTCGCCTATCTGTTCGATATGTCTCGTTGCTCTCTGCGCGGCTTCTTGCACTTCATCCCGCAAAGCCAAATTTCTAGAGGTGTCCATAATGGGTAAGATCACCGGGTTCATGGAATTCCAGCGGCAGAGCGAGGCCAGCCTGCCAGTGGAGAAACGGCTGAAGAATTACCGCGAGTTCACGCTGCACCTGAGCGATGAGCAGGCCAAGATACAGGGCGCACGCTGCATGGATTGCGGCATTCCTTTTTGCACTTCGGGCTGCCCGGTCAACAATATCATCCCGGACTGGAACGACTTGGTGTACCGCGGCAACTGGCGCGAGGCGCTGGATACGCTGCATTCCACCAACAATTTCCCCGAGTTCACCGGGCGTATCTGCCCCGCGCCATGCGAGGCGGCCTGCACGGTGAACATCGACGGCGATGCGGTGGGCATCAAGTCCATCGAGCACTTCCTCATCGACAAGGGCGGCGAGAACGGCTGGGTGGTGCCGCAGCCCGCAGCGAGGAAGACCGGCAAGAAGGTTGCCGTGGTCGGTTCCGGCCCCGCAGGGCTGGCGGCGGCGCAGCAACTGGCGCGCGCCGGCCATGCGGTCACCGTGTTCGAGAAGAACAGCCGCATCGGCGGCCTGCTGCGCTACGGCATCCCGGACTTCAAGCTCGACAAGCGCCTGATCGACTGGCGCATGGCGCAGCTCGAGGCCGAGGGCGTGAAGTTCCAGACCAGCACCTTCGTCGGCAAGGAGAAGCCGGGCCAAGATAAATTGCCCAGGGGTGTGGCGAACGATGCGAAAAAAACCGTCACGCCGGACGAACTGCTGAACAAGTTCGACGCGGTAATCCTGTCGGGTGGCTCGGAACAGCCGCGCGACCTGCCGATGCCGGGACGCGAACTGAAAGGCGTGCATTACGCGCTGGAGTTCCTGATCCCGCAGAACAGGGAAGTGGCCGGCGACGGCAAGAACCCGATCAATGCCAAGGGCAGGCATGTGGTCGTGATCGGCGGCGGCGACACCGGCTCCGACTGCGTGGGCACCTCGAATCGCCACGGCGCGGCCTCGGTGACGCAGATCGAAGTGATGCCGCGTCCGCCCGAGAAGGAGAACAAATCTCTGGTGTGGCCGAACTGGCCGCTCAAGCTGCGCACTTCCAGCTCGCACGACGAAGGCTGCTCGCGCGACTGGGCGATTGCCACCAAGGAGTTCATCGGCGAGAAGGGCGTGCTCAAGGCCATCAAGGCGGTGCGCGTCGAATGGAAGGACGGCAGGATGAGCGAGATCGCGGGCAGCGAGTTCGAATTGAAGGCAGACCTGGTGTTCCTGGCGATGGGCTTCACCAACCCGTTACAGCCGGTGCTGGACGCGTTCGGCGTGGAGAAGGATGGCCGCGGCAACGTCAAGGCCGACACCGAGAATTACCGCACCAGCAGGGACAAGGTATTCGCCGCCGGCGACATGCGCCGTGGCCAGTCGCTGGTGGTGTGGGCGATCCGCGAAGGCCGCCAGTGCGCGCGGGCGGTGGACGAGTTCCTGATGGGCTCGTCGGTATTGCCGCGTTAACCTGTAGGGGCGGGATTTATCCCGCCCGAACAACAAGAAAAATTATCAAAGGCACATATGAACTTCAAACTGAAAAACGACACCTTCCTGCGCGCATTGCTGCGTGAATCAACCGAATACACCCCGCTGTGGATGATGCGCCAAGCCGGTCGTTTCTTGCCGGAGTACCGCGAAACGCGCAAACGCGCCGGCAGCTTCCTCGGCCTGTGCAAGAACCCGGACTTCGCGACCGAAGTCACGCTGCAACCGGTGGACCGTTTCCCGCTGGATGCGGCGATCCTGTTCTCGGACATTCTTACCGTGCCGGATGCGATGGGTCTGGGGCTTTATTTTTCCGATGGCGAAGGCCCGAAGTTCGAACGTCCGTTGCGCGACGCAGCGGCGATCAAGGCGCTGCGCGTGCCGGACATCGGCAAGGACTTGCGCTATGTCACCGATGCCGTGACGCAGATTCGCAAGGCGCTGGATGGGCGTATCCCGCTGATCGGTTTCTCCGGCAGCCCGTTCACGCTGTCCTGCTACATGGTCGAAGGCGGCGGCAGCGACGATTACGCCAAGGTGAAGACCCTGATGTACAACGAACCCAAGCTGATGCACCACATTCTCGAAGTGACCACCCAGGCGGTGATCGCTTACCTGAATGCGCAAATCGAGGCGGGTGCGCAAGCGGTGATGATTTTCGATTCCTGGGGCGGCGTGCTGTCGCATGCGGCATTCCACGAATTCTCGCTGGCTTATACCCAGCGCATCGTGGACGGCCTGATCAAGGAAAAAGACGGCGTGCGCATCCCGAGCATCGTGTTCACCAAGGGCGGCGGATTGTGGATCGAAAGCATCGCCAACACCGGCTGCGATGCGATCGGTTTGGACTGGACCATGGACATCGGCATCGCGCGGCAGAAGGTCGGCCACAAGGTCGCGCTGCAGGGCAACCTCGATCCGGCAGTATTGTTCGCCTCGCCCGAGGCGATCCGTACCGAAGTGGAAAAAGTACTCAGCAGCTACGGCTACGGCAGCGGCCATGTGTTCAATCTGGGCCACGGTATCTCGCAACACACCAACCCGGAACATGTGGCGGCACTGGTTGCGGCGGTGCATGAGCTGAGCCGGAAATACCACTAAGCTGGTAGTTTGAACAAAAAGCCGCAGGCACCCCCTGCGGCTTTTGCATTTCTGCGACAAGCGCAACGTGATAAAGTCGCACAGCCATTTTGCAAGTGAGAAGTAGGGCGGATGAGCGCAGCGTTATCCGCCGTATGGGAAAAGCGCAGCACGTGATGAAACAATTAACCGATGACTAACCCAGCAAAAAGCGCTGGGCAAGTCATCGGTTATTCCGCGATATGGCGAAGCATGCGGCGGATAACGGCCTTTGGCCTCATCCGCCCTACGCGGACTACGAGAATTTATTTTACGAATCTTACGAGCTACCCCGGTGAACCATGAGCCTATACACCCAGCTACAGCAAGCACGCAGCGAAGAGGACGTTAAAGACGCTTACATCAAGGCGCTCGGACTGAAAGGCTACACCAAGGGGCTGATCGACATACGCACCGATGAAATCTGGTTTGAAGCCAAGGACACGGGCAAATATTCCAGCTATGCGATGTTCACGCAATTGCTGCATTACGTTCAGGATGCGTTGAACAAGGGCGAAACCGTGCCGCCGTTCCTGGCGGTGATCGACACCGAAAAAGCCGCGCTGATGAAAAGCGCCGACGTGCTGCCTTTCCTGTCCAAAAAAACCGTGAAATGGGGCAAGTCCGCCAGCCAATATACCCAGGAAGCATTGGACGAAATCTCCGCCTATATCGGCACGCATTTCGTTTCGTTCAAAATCTCCACGCACGAAGATGAATTTATCAGCACGGTAAAAGCCGCGATCAAGTCCGGCGACATCATCCGCACGCAGATCACGCCGGACAACCTTAAGCAGGTGTTCGACAAATGGGTGGAGATGATAGGCCGCGAAATCGTCGGCGTAGGTGAGGAGGATTACGCGCTGCTGTTTTTTGCCGACATCATGCACGACGGCACGGTATCCACCCATGCCAACCTGCCCGCCGAACTGCTGCACAAGAACGGTGCGCCGGTATTCAGCCTGGGTGGCAAGATATACGAGTTGGGCAACAAGGAAGGCTACCGCCGCTTCTGGGCGATTTACCACAAGCCGCCCAAATCCGAGTACCGCGACTATTTGCTCGAACGCCGCGACAGCCTGATTCCGCTGGACGAGCGCAGCTTCAAGGGCGCGTATTACACGCCGCTGGCGGTGGTGGACAAGGCATATGACACCCTGGCAGAAACGCTTGGCAAGAATTGGCAAAAGGATTACATCGTCTGGGACATGTGCTGCGGCGTGGGCAACCTCGAAGTCAAACACAGCAACCCGCGCAACATTTACATGTCCACGCTGGATCAAGCCGACATCGACGTGATGAAGGCCACCAAGACCTGCGTCGCCGCGCAGCGCTTCCAATACGATTATCTGAATGACGATATCACCGATGATGGCAAGATTGATTACAGCCTGAGCGACAAAGTGCCTGCCGGATTACGCAAGGCGATTTCCGAGGGCAAGAAGATTCTGGTGTTGATAAATCCGCCGTATGCGGAGGCGGCGAATTCAGCAGGTAGCGAAGGTAAAACCGATGTGGCGACAACACGCATGGCAAATTGTATGGATGAATATGGCTATGCTTCACGTGAATTGTTTACACAATTCTTAGTTCGTATTTTAAAAGAGCTGCCTAAGGCCACAGTCGCAATTTTTAGCAAGTTGAAATACATCAGTGCCCCAAACTTTGAAAAGTTTCGGGAAGCCTGGCACGCAAAATACTTGGGGGGGTTCGTAGTTCACAGCAAAGCCTTTGATGGACTAGAAGGTAATTTTCCAATTGGCTTCTTGGTGTGGAGCACGGATCAAAATGCGAAGACGAAATATTCAATTACCGAAATTACTGCTGAGGCTCTGGATAAAAATGCTCAGCCAGTAGGCGAAAAAACTTTCTTTAACTTGCCCAAAAATACTCACTTGAACGAATGGGTGGGTAGGCTAAAAACGAATGGGGTAAATATTCCTCTGAAGAATGCCATACACCCACAAACAGGCAAGGTGAAAGTTTCATCTTGGATTGATAACGCAATTGGTTATTTGTACTGCAACAGTAATGATTTGCAACATGCAGGTCAGCAGACAGCGTTGTTCTCTTCTGTTTACAATGGCGGAAATGGTTTTTACGTTGTCCCAGATAACCTTTGGCAAATCGCTGTTGTATTTTCTGTGCGCCGCTTGATTAAAGGCACATGGCTCAACGACCGGGACCATTTTCTTCAACCCACCGAGCCGCTATCCCACGAATTCAAGAGTGATTGCCTGATCTGGATGCTGTTCAATGGCAGCAATGTATCTGCTGGCGCAAACGACCTCGAATGGAATGGCAAAAAATGGTCGCTGGTGAACCATTTTATTCCTTACACCGAAGCAGAAGTGGGCGCGCCCGACCGTTTCGAATCCGACTTCATGGTGCAATATTTGGCGGGCCTACCCGCATTGGTAGGTCGGATGAGCGCAGCGTTATCCGACAAGGTTACTGTATTCCCGTCGGATAACGCGATGAAGCCGCTCATCCGACCTACCTATTCTTCTTTATCGCCCGAAGCTCAAGCGGTGTTGGATGCGGGGCGGACATTATGGCAAGCGTATTTCGCCCACACCGACGTGCGCACCGTGCGCGACGAATTGAAACTGAATCGCCCCGATGTCGGCTGGTATCAAATCCGCAATGCCCTGAAAGCCCGCAACAGCAGCGGCGACACTGTCCCCGTGGACTTCACTCCCTTCGAGACCGCCTATAAGGAATTAAGCGATAAGCTGCGCCCGCAGGTATTCGAGTTGGGGTTCTTGCGTTGACGCCGGATAACGTGATGAAACTGTTCATCCAAATTGTAACCAACGCCACCGTAGGGCGGATGAGCCGCAGGCGTTATCCGCCGGATGTGGTGTTTGCTATCCGACGGGCGGCGCTATGCTCATCCCATGCGGCGGATAACGCGATGAAACCGCTCATCCGCCCTACGTGGGTGTTAACCGCTCAGACACTCCCCGTTTATGCCTGACTATCGACGCAATCGCGTTCCCGGTGGAACCTATTTCTTCACGGTCAATCTGCTGGAACGCCGTGAGCGTCTGCTGGTTGAACATGTTGACGCCCTGCGCAACGCGGTGCGACAGGTTCATGCGCAACGCCCGTTTCATATCGATGCCTGGGTGGTGTTGCCGGATCACACCCATTGTGTCTGGACCTTGCCGCCCGGTGATGTCGATTACTCGTCGCGATGGAAGGCGATCAAGATTGCGTTTGCGAAGACGCTGCCCAGAACCGAGCGATTGTCGGCGGTTCGGGAGCGCAAAGGGGAACGCGGTATCTGGCAACGGCGCTTCTGGGAACATACGATACGCGATGATCAGGATTACGCGGCGCATGTGGATTATGTGCATATCAATCCAGTCAAACATGGGCTGGTGGAGCGCGTTGCCGATTGGCCTTATTCGTCATTCCACCGCTTAGTGGAAACGGGGATTTACCCGTCTGATTGGGCGGCTGATGTGGCGACATTGAAGGCGGGGGAACGTGATGAATAACGTAGGGCGGATGAGCCGCAGGCGTTATCCGCCGGATGTGGTGTTTGCTATCCGAGGAGTAATGCCATGCTCATCCCATGCGGCGGATAACGCTGCGCTCATCCCATGCGGCGGATAACGCGATGAAACCGCTCATCCGCCCTACGGGGTGTATATGCCGATAGTCCGCGTCGCCCTCGATGTCCCGTTGCCCACCCTGTTCGATTACACGGTGGCGGAAGGTGTTGCGGTTGAAACAGGCCAGCGCGTGATCGTGCCGTTCGGGCGGCGGCAGATGGTCGGGGTGGTGATGGAATGCGTTGCCGCGACGGAGATGGCGCCGGAGCGCGTCAAACCGGTGAGGCAGGTCTTGCACGACAGCATGCCGCTGTCCATGGAGTTGCTCGATTTGTTACGCTTTTGCAGCGACTATTACCGTTATCCGATCGGGCAGACGGTGTTGTCGGCGTTGCCGACAAGGCTGCGTTCGGACAAGCCAATCATCAGCCGGGCAATTTTGACGTACCGTCTGAGTGCGAGCGGAGCGGCGCTCGACCTCGATGCGCCGCCTCGACACGGTGGGGCGGAGCCCTCTGGTGCGGGAGAGGCGGCTGAACGGTTGCTCCCGCAATCGGCTGGCTGCGCCAGTAACGTGTCGCAACCGTTCCCGAAACGCAAGGTGGTGCAGCGGCGCATCCTCGCGAAGCTGGCGGAGCAGCCGTGCAATCTGGCGCAGCTCAAGAGTCTGTCGGCGACGGCGGGGAAGCAGTTGAAGGCGTTGGTGGCGGAGGGGTGGGTCGAGAGTGTTGCTCTTACGAGAAGCCCTCTCCTCAATCCTCTCCCGCAAGCGGGCGAGGAGGCGAACGAGATAAGCCATATTTTCAACGGTGCGCACATTCTCACCGGCGAACAGCAGCTTGCGGTGGATGTGGTCACCGCAGCGCAGGGCTATGCCTGTTTCCTGCTGCATGGCATCACCGGCAGCGGCAAAACCGAGGTGTATGTGCACTTGATGCACGATGTGCTGCAGCGCGGCGGGCAGGTGTTGTTGCTGGTGCCGGAAATCAATCTCACGCCGCAACTGGAGAACTATTTCCGCAGCCGCTTCCCGGATGTGAATCTGGTCAGTCTGCACAGCGGATTGTCGGAAGGCGAGCGGCTGCACAACTGGCAGCAGGCGCAAGCCGGTGCGGCGCAGATCGTGCTCGGCACGCGCCTGGCGGTGTTCGCCGAGTTGCCCGGACTGGCGCTGATCATCGTCGATGAGGAACATGACAGTTCGTTCAAGCAGCAGGACGGGCTGCGCTATTCGGCGCGCGATGTGGCGATTTCCCGCGCCAATCAGCGCGGCGTGCCCATCGTGCTGGGTTCGGCGACGCCGTCGCTGGAGAGCTACCACAACGCGCAGAGCGGGCGTTACCGGATGCTCAAACTGACCGGGCGCGCGCTCGCCGAG
>Ga0209211_10009684_pt1 | contig 12764 bp, 14 predicted proteins | sample RifGroA2_FD_183992 | JGI IMG/M metagenome (GOLD analysis project Ga0209211, IMG submission 183992) | Groundwater microbial communities from Rifle, Colorado, USA - Groundwater A2 (SPAdes) (version 2) | ecosystem: Environmental > Aquatic > Deep subsurface > Groundwater | place: Rifle, Colorado... | reverse complement strand
GTTGAGTATTATTATGGCTTGGCAGCCAACTTTTTCAGGTGGTGAGATGGTGAAAATCGAAAATTATTTGAAAGAGGAAATTATTTCAGGAAAAGACATCTTTTTATTTTTGTCAAAACCTTTATAAATAAGCCTTTTCTGCGAAAATATTATGGTTTTGTTAAGCTTGGTGTTTGTCATCAGCATTTTGGCGTTGGTTTTTGCAGGCTATCTGACAAAATGGATACTTAATAAGGATTCGGGCACAGACTCCATGAGGGAAGTCGCTGATGCCATCAGGACAGGCGCAAATGCTTTTGTCAAAAGGCAGTATACTACCATTGGAATTATTACAATTGCATTGGCCATCATTATATTTGCTGTCTATTTTTTTCTTGGAAAATTTGATTTGGGATGGAGGACATCTGTCTCATTCCTTTTCGGCGCTGTAAGCTCGGCAGTTGCGGGAATCTTAAGCATGTGGGTTGCTGTCAGAGTCAATGTAAGGACAGCAAGCGCGGCAAGAAAAAGCATAAAGGACGCATTTCTTATTGCCTTTAGGGGAGGGGCAATTTCAGGAATAGTCATTGTTGCAATGTCATTGTTCGGCGTTGCCCTGATATATTATTTATTCAGCATAGGCATCGACCAAAGAGAAGTGCCTTATCTGATTGTAGGATACGGCTTTGGCGCTTCATTTGTTGCCTTATTCGCCCAATTAGGTGGCGGCATTTATACAAAAGCTGCCGATGTCGGCTCTGACCTTGTAGGAAAGGTTGAGAAGGGAATCCCGGAAGATGACCCAAGGAATCCTGCAGTTATAGCTGACAATGTAGGTGATAATGTCGGGGACTGCGCCGGCAGGGGAGCTGATTTGTTTGAAAGCACTGCTGCTGAGAACATAGGCGCAATGATATTGGGAGTTACATTATTTCCTTATTTTGGATTAAATGGAATACTGTTCCCATTGGTTGTAAGGGCATTGGGGCTTATAGCAACAATCATAGGGATAATGGTGACAAGGATGAAGAATGAAGACCAGAACCCGATGGCTGCATTAAACAAAGGATATTATTTGACAAGCTTTCTTGCCGCAATAGTCTTTTACATCGCAACTAAATGGCTTCTTAACAATAATATATGGTTCTTCTATGCAGGGCTTGTTGGCATAGTCACAAGCATATTGATAGTATTGATTACCGTCTATTACACAGAATCGACATACAGGCCTGTAAAGAGCATTGCAAAAGCATCTTTGACAGGGCATGCGACAAATGTAATTTCGGGCTTTGCAGTTGCCATGGAGGCTACTGTGCTGCCTGTGATTGTTTTGTCAGCCGCGCTTCTTGTTTCTTATAAATTTGGAGTGATGAGCGGCGTCCAGCACGGCGGCCTGTTCGGAACAGCAGTGGCGACAATGGGAATGCTTGCAACTGCAGCTTACGTTCTTGCAATGGACAATTTCGGGCCGATAACAGACAATGCAGGCGGAATTGCCGCAATGAGCCATGCCCCTGAAGAAGTGAGGAGAAGGACAGACAAGCTCGATTCAGTCGGAAATACCACAAAAGCCCTGACAAAAGGATATGCAATAGGCTCTGCCGCACTGGCAGCTTTCTTATTATTCAGCGCTTATCTTGATGATGTTGCAAAATATACTGGCATGAAAGTTGTTGTTGTTGACATAGCAAAGATTGATGTGTTTGTCGGCGCTTTGATCGGCGCAATGCTTATTTTCCTTTTCAGCGCATTTGCAATAAGGGCAGTTGGCGACACAGCTTTTTCCATTGTCAATGAAGTCAGGAGGCAGTGGAAAGAAAAGAAAGGCATAATGACAGGCAAGGAAAAGCCGGACTATGCAAGAGTAGTTGACATATGCGTAAAAGCATCTTTAAAGGAAATGGTATTGCCTGGCTTATTGGTTGTTGCTGTTACAGTTATTGTCGGAGTTGCTTTGGGCTATGAGTCAGCTGCAGCTTACCTAATGGTTGCTACAATCACCGGCATTTTGATGGCGCTGCTGCTTAATACTGGCGGCGGAGCATGGGACAACGCAAAGAAACTGATTGAGGAAGGAGAGCATGGCGGAAAAGGCTCAGATGCTCACAAGGCTGCTATTACAGGAGACACAATCGGAGATCCTTTCAAAGACACAGCAGGCCCTTCACTGCACGTCCTGATAAAATTGTTGTCAACTATTACGCTGGTTCTTGTGCCTCTGTTTGTTTAGGTATTCTGCTCGGCTTAATTTAAAGTTTATCAATCTCTTTTTTATCATAGAAACCTTTTTAAACATTATCCCCACACAGTAATTTTATGGTAAGGAGAATAGGCGGCTCAAGAAGAAAGACCCGATACAAGTTCAAGAAGGAAACCAATAGAAGGGGCAAGATCAGCATTAGCAGGTATTTCCAAAAATTTGAGATAGGAGATAAAGTATCGCTTGGCGTGGAGCCTGCCGTGCAGAAAGGGATGTATCACCCTGCTTATTTGGGCAAAATAGGCACAATAACAGGAAAAAGGGGCAGGTGCTATGAAATACTTATCGAGGATATGGACAAGGAAAAGACTCTTGTAGCGCATCCTGTCCATCTTAGGAGAGCATAATGGGAGACACTCAATTGGTATCTGAAGTTTCAATATGTGCGAATGAGCTGAAGAAATATCTCGGAAAAATCAAGGATAGGGATAAAGAACTGGATTTCAGGGCATCCAAGACAGAGAAATACATTTCCCAGATTTCAACAACAGAAAAATCAGAGCAGCTTTTCAAGAAGCTTCTTGAGCTTGGCATTCCAAGGCTCAAGGAAAGCCAAATCCACAAGATAATAGACGTGATGCCTTTATCCCAAAGGGACCTTAAGGTAGTGCTTCAGGGCTACTCCCTGACATTGAGCAATGATGCCTCCAAAAAAATTATTGATGTGGTAAAAGAGTTTGCTGATAAAAAATAACATCCTTTTCTGGCAAATGTTTATAAACACAAAAATTCTTTTTATAATTTGAAAAGCCAAAATGGACAAACCATCTGAAAAATCAGACAGGACAAAGGAAGAGAATGCGATTGTGCTAGATTTTCTTCCAAATGGCTATCCTTTCGATGACAGGCCGATGTACATGAAAACTCCCATAGCGCAGGCCATGGGGGGAGAGCATTTTGTGCTGCTTGAGCTTGTGCCGAAAAAGGAAATCCACCTGCAGCCTTACGAGGAAGTCTACATTGGGGATGGCAAGAGGGATAAAATCCACCACATAATAGGCAAGCTTCAGGTCAGCAAGCTGACTGCAACTGCAAAATCGGAAATGGAATTTGTTATAAGGGATATAATCAAGAAGAACGAGAAGAGATTTATTGATTTTTTCAACAGGGCCCAGCCTTTGAGCACAAGAATGCATCAGCTTGAGCTTCTTCCGGGAGTAGGGAAAAAACATATGTGGCAAATAATTGAAGCTAGAAATGAAAAAGAATTTGACTCATTTAAGGATATTAAGGATAGGGTAAAGCTAATGCCTGACCCTGAGAAGGTGGTTATAAAAAGAATCCAGATGGAGTTGGAAGGCGCTGAGAAGCACAAGCTTTTTGTAGATTAAAATGCATTATAAACAGCAGATAAAACTCGGAAACATTTCTACTTCTGAAGCGGAAATTAGGGACATAATAAAGGCGTGGGTCGCAATATCCATAGCTTTTGGGATACTTCTTGGAGGGTCCAGCTTCTCAGGCAAATTTTACATCGCTTTCATAATTTCATCCATAACAGTAGGCCTTGGGTTCCTCCTTCATGAACTGGGGCATAAGTTTGTAGCGCAGAGATACGGCTGCTTTGCCGAATTCCGGTCTTTTGACATGATGCTTATATTGGCAATTGTAATGTCCTTTTTCGGATTTATATTCGCAGCCCCCGGCGCCGTCATGATTTCAGGCCCTGTAGGCGTGAGAAGAAACGGAAAGATTTCGATAGCTGGTCCTCTTGTAAATATAGCATTGGCGCTCATCTTCCTGGGATTATTTTTGGCTTCAGGCTCAGGACTTTTGGGATTAATTGCGTTTTACGGCTACATGATAAACTCATGGCTTGCCCTTTTCAACATGATTCCTTTCTGGAATTTTGACGGCGCAAAAATACTCCAATGGAGCAGGATAAATTATGCAATTGTTGTTGCAGTGTCGTTTGCGCTGATGATGGCCAAAAATTTCATCAGGATAAAATAATTCAAAATGCATAAATCCAAATATTGCCCGTATTGCGGAAGAAAGCTGGCAGGAGCCAACGAGCAGGAAGACCACTCAGTCAGCGAGCTTTTCTGCTATTTTTGCGAAATGCCATTGTATAAATTTGGGAAAAAAGCTGGTGAAAAGCCAAAAAGCAAAAATCACTGAAAATTTTTCTCGGCGAAAATTAATTTTTTAAATTTTTTTTTTAAAAATATCGCCTCAAAAATCAAAAAATAAAAAAGTTTAAATATAAGATGCTTCATGAAAAGTTTCCATTAAACATCAAAATTAAAAAGATGAACGGGAAAAATTCATTCAGCTTTTTTTCAGCAAATTGCCAAAAAAAAGCCGGTAAAATTGCGCCAGGGCAATCAGTTCCTGTCAAAATAAATTCTGCATCATTAATCACAGCAAAAAAGAGAAATTCTAAAAACAAAAAGTTTAAATACTTAAATACTAATGAAAAGAGGGACAAATCTTAAAAATGACCCAGTCGATTTTAAATTTGGATTATAAAGACAAGCGCAATGCTTTTTCTGGCAGAACTGTTCTGACGCAGAGAAATAAGCTAAATGGCAGTTCAAGGCTAAGAAGCGGCAAAAAAGAGCTGGCAATTATAGTAGGAAACAGAATCCCAAGATCTTTTTTCTGGACATCAGGAATTGGGGAGAGCGACATAACAATCCACGCAGGCTCCTATCATCTTGCATTAAAGGAAGCAGGCATAGAAAGGTATAACATAATGGTTTATTCTTCAATCATGCCCGGAATTGCCATTGAGTCAACAAAGCCGACAAAAGAAGAAACAGTTCACGGCTCTGTAATGGAGACAATAATGGCTGTAACAAGTGGCACAAAAGGGCAGAGATTGACAGCAGGAATAATCTACGGGTGGCTTTACAACAAGCAGACCGGGGAAAAATACGGAGGCTTGGTTGCGGAATATAACGGAAACCTTGCTGATGAGGGGGCAAGGGAAAGCCTGAGGAGCAGTCTTGACGAGATTTACTATAATGGATTTTCTGAAGAGTATGAAATGAGGGACATAAAGCTGGAGACAAGAAGCTTTGTTCCAAAAAAGAAATTTGGCACGGCAATGGTGGTAATTGGCTTCAAGGATTATGTTTATCCGATAACTTCTTAAGAAAAAATCAATTTTTCTTCAAAAAATTGATTTTTTAATACAAATGTTTTTAAACAACTTGGCATACTTCTAATCCATTTTAGAGAGGTTAAGAGTTATTATGATAGGTCATTTCAAGCTGATTTCAGGAACTGCCAACAGGCAGCTGGCAGAGGAAGTCTCGAAGATACTTGGAGCGCCGCTGACAGAAGTGGAATGCAAGAAATTCAGTGACGGCGAGCTTTATTTCAGGATTCTTGAGAGCGTGAGGGGCTGCAATGTCTTCATCATACAGCCGACTTCTTATGATGTAACCCATAATCTGATGGAACTCCTTATCCTCATTGATGCTTTGAAAAGATCATCTCCAACAAACATAACTGCAGTCATACCTTATTTTGGATATTCCAGGCAGGACAAGAAGACGAAGCCCCGCGAGCCAATAACTGCAAAGCTTGTCGCCAACATGATAACTGTGGCAGGCGCTGACAGACTGATAACTTTTGACCTGCACGTTGCCCAGATACAGGGCTTTTTTGACATTCCAAGCGACAACATGGAGCTGCTTCCCCTGTTTGCAGACTATATTCTTGGAAAAAACCTGAAAAATATTGTCATCGTAAGCCCGGACGCAGGCGGAACTACAAGGGCAAGGGCATTGGGAAAGATTTTGGATGCTCCATTGGCAATAGTTGACAAGAGAAGGCCTGAGCAGAACATGGCTGTTGTTGAGAACATCATAGGCGATGTAAAAGGAAAGACAGCAATACTGATTGATGACATGATTGACACAGCAGGCTCTGTTGTTGAAGCCGCAAAGCTGCTGAAAAAGAACGGGGCAAAGGAAGTGTATGCTTTGGCAACCCATCCAATCTTCTCCGGCAACGCAATTGAAAAGCTGAAAAATTCAGACATAAAAGAGGTAGTCGTCACAAACACAATTTACCTTCCTAAAGAAAAGCAGTTCAGCAAGCTGAAAGTGATTTCAATAGCCCCTCTTCTGGCAGAGACCATAAAAAGGACATGCGAAGGAATGCCTGTGGGATTGATGTATGACGCCATGTACCAGAAACTGGAGAAAAAAGCAAGGAAATAGGAGGAATTATGGCAGAAATGACGATGGAAAAGGAGAAAAAGGCGCAGGAGCTGTACATGCAGCTTCAGATGATACAGGAAAACGCAAAGCAGATTTACAAGCAGCTTCAGGTGGCTGAAGGCCAGCTCATGGAGCTTGTCATGACAAGCCAGAGCCTTGACGATTTCAGGCAGATAAAGGAAAAGACAGAAATCTTTGTCCCCCTGAACTCGGGCATTTTTGCCAAGGCAGAGCTGAAGAAGGCTGATGAGCTTCTGGTCAATGTGGGCGCCAATGTTGTCGTGAAAAAAGACATAAGCTCAACGAAAAAGCTTGTTGAAAGGCAGGTTGAGCAGCTCAGGGACATAAGGGAAAGGATGGTATCTGACCTTAAAAAGCTTACAATGCAGGGCGGAATGATAGAAGAAGAGCTTCAAAAGCTGGTTTCTTAGTAAAATGTTCAAGTTCTTAAAAGAAAAGCTGAAGGGCGCCATTTCAAAGATTTCTGAAGGCGTTGAAAAGGAAGGCAAGGTTGAGGAAAAAATAGTTGAAAAACCTGCTGAAGATTCTAATAAAGAGGAAAAGGGCTTTTTTGCAAAACTGAAAGAGAAGTTTGTAAAAAGCGAAGAAAAAGAAAAAGTTAAGGAAGCGGAAGAGCCAAAAGAGGAAGAATCCAAAGAAGAGCCTTTAGAAATAAAAAAAGCTAAAGCCGAGCCTGCCTCTGAACCTGAAGAAGAAAAAGAAATCGAAGTTGAGGCTGCAAAGCCAAAAGCTGCGGAAAAGTCGGAAAGAAAAGAGCCGGAAAAGCAGGAAAAGGGCCATAAGCCAAATCACAGGCATAAAGAGTTCCATAGTGAAAAGGAAGAACCTCAGCCGATAAGAAATGAAGAGAAGCCTTCCAAACATTTAGAAGAGAAGCATGCCCATGCTGAAAAAGCAGTTCATGCTAAAGAAACCTTTGAAACAGAAGAGGCAAAAAAACAAGAGCCAAAAGCCGAACTGCCGAAAAAGGAGCACAAGGAAGAGAAAAAAGGCTTTTTTGAATCCCTCAAAGAGCGGATAATCACCACAAAGATAAATGAGGAGCAGTTTAACAAGCTGTTCTGGGAGCTTGAGCTTGCATTGCTGGAGAACAATGTGGCTGTAGAAGCCATAGAAAAGATAAAATCTGACCTTAAGGAAGCGCTTGTTGAAAAGCCCATCAAAAGAGGCAGCATAGAAGAAACCATTGAAACTGCATTAAAGGATTCAATTAAGGGATTATTTGTCAATTCTGATTTTAATTTATTGGAGGAAATAAGAAAAAAGCAGGAAAAGCCTTATGTCATAGTATTCTTTGGCATTAACGGCTCTGGAAAAACAACTTCAATAGCAAAAGTGGCTAAAATGCTCAAAGACAGCAAGCTTAATTGCGTTTTGGCTGCTGCCGACACTTTCAGGGCAGCTTCAATAGAGCAACTTGAGCTTCACGGCAATAAAATTGGGATTAAGGTAATAAAGCATGACTACGGCTCTGACCCCGCTGCTGTCGCCTTTGACGCAATAAAGCACGCAAAGTCAAAGAACGCTGATGTTGTGCTGATAGACACTGCAGGAAGGATGCACAGCAACAAGAACCTGATGAGAGAGATGGAGAAGGTCGTAAGGGTGGCAAAGCCAGACCTAAGGATATTTGTAGGGGAAAGCATTACAGGAAATGACGCAGTTGAGCAGGCAAAAGCCTTCAACGACAGCCTCGGTATTGATGGCATCATACTTTCAAAGCTTGACGTTGATGAGAAAGGAGGGGCAGCTGTTTCTGTAAGCTACGTCACCCAGAAGCCAATACTTTACTTCGGAAACGGGCAGGAATACAAGGACCTGAAGAAATTCGAGGCTGAGGTTGTGGTTAAGGGATTGGGGTTGGGGTAAAAAGTCTTGGAGAGTAAAATGGATGAACTTCAACTTAGCTGCTATAATGGCGAACTGCATCTATGGGGTGTATCCTCATATCCTGAGGAGCAATTTACGCCAAAAGAGAGGCTTAATAAAACTTATAACATGCTTTTTTCCCCAAATGAAATAAATTACTTAAAATTCTCAAAGTTAGAGATTGAGATTCCTGCTGTCAAAAACTCGATAATTGTCTCGGATGAGCTAAAGCTTGTGTATGGGCAATACGATGATTCTGGTAAGGCTTCCATTCGGAAATTCCATGTGGACTGCATCATTCTGGAATTAGGGACTATAATGAATGAGCTGCTGCGTTCTGAGAAGCAGCATGGCTTTTATTTTGGCGAGTCATTTGATGGGCTTAAAAGCGTTGTCAGGTTCGCGTACAGCCTTGTTGCAAGGCAGAGGTTTATGCCATTTATTAAGGGGAACAAAAGCTATTTTCAGCTAAACCTAGATAATAATGATGACTTCCTTATCTTTAAGGATATATGCGAAGCGCTCCCTCCATCTGTTAAGCCGCGCATCACGCTAAAAACAGAAGATGCCGTTTATGAGTTTCTTGAGAACCTTGTGAATTTTATGATAAAAGAATTAACTAAGGATATAAATCTTGAATTTTTTAACAGAACAAAGACAGACAACTGGCTGTCAGGCTTTTTTAGAGACGGAATAAAGGTGGATGATGAAGTAAAAGCAGGCGTCTCTGAATGGGCTGTTTCAAGGAATGTCTGCAGAACGCACGAATACAACATACTCTTTAAGCTTGAGGAGCCAGATCCTGACAGAGAGCAATGGAGACTCAGATATGCTGTCCAGTCAAAACATGACCTAAGCTTAATAATAAGTTTTGATGATATATGGCAAAACAGGAAAAAGATAAATCTTCCAAACTATAAGTTGCATCTGATAAAGGAGCTTGGGATGGCGGCAAGATTCTCCAAGGTTATAGAGAAATCAATGCTGAAGCCTAATCCCTCATTGATGCTGCTTTCAGAAGAAGAAGCGCTCGCCTTTATGAAATTTGAATCATTTATGCTCAAAGACTTTGGGTTTGTTGTGCATATACCTAAGATTACTTCTGCAAAGCTAAGCTCTCTTCGTGTAATTCTTAGCCTGAAAAAACCAAAAACATTGAGGGTAGCCTCTTCCAGCGGGCTTTCAGATGCCCTGTTTGATTTTGATTATGGGGTGGCGATAGGCGATGATACCATCCTTTCCAGAGAGGAATTTTACAAGCTAAGCAGCCTTAAGTCAGGGCTTGTTAATGTTAGCGGAAAGTGGGTTGAGTTAAACAGCGATGATGTAAAGAAGGTGATATCCTTCCTTGACAAGAAGAAGCAGATATCAATTTCAGAGATAATATCTACAAACGCATCCGGGGATGTTGATTTTGAGATAGAGGCAAAATCCTTTCCTGAAAATTTAGGCAGCTGTTTCTTAGGGCTTGAGAGCCCTGATTTAGAGACTCCGCCTCCGGACTTTTGCGGTGAGTTAAGAGGCTATCAGAGGCAGGGCTATTCATGGCTGATAGTTTTAAGAAAGATAGGCTTTGGAGGAATCCTTGCCGATGATATGGGGCTTGGGAAAACTATTCAGGCAATTTCATACCTGCTATATCTCAAAAAAGAGCAGATAAAAGAGCCATCGCTTATTGTTGCGCCAACATCAGTCATTGGCAACTGGGAGCGCGAGTTTTTAAGGTTTGCTCCCTCACTTAAAGTGCACATTTATCATGGGAGCATGAGAAAAAAAATTGATTTCAGTGAGCAGATAAAAGGAAAGGACGTTATTATTACAAGCTATGGCACTATGAGAAACGACCGCGATTTTCTTGCAGGTATTGCATGGAACGTAGTCATACTTGACGAAGCCCAGAACATCAAGAATCCTTACACCAAACAAGCCGCTTCAGCTGCCAGACTTACAGCAAGACACAGGCTCTGCCTGACTGGAACCCCTATCGAAAACAGGCTTTCTGAGTTGTGGTCGCTCATAAACTTTTCAAATAAAGGGCTGCTTTCAAGCTGGGACAAGTTCAGGACTAATTTTGCAGAGCCAATCGAACTCAATTCTGACCATGAAAAAACAATGAGACTGAAAAAGATAATATCCCCATTCATCCTGAGAAGGCTTAAGTCAGACAAAAATATAATCAGTGATCTCCCGGAAAAAAATGAGATTAAGGAGTACTGCACCCTTACAGAAGAGCAGGCAACCCTCTATCAGGCAATAGTTGATGAATCATTAAAGAAAATAAAAGAAGCAGCTCAAGAAAGAAGAATGAATATCCTCTCAACAATCATTAAGCTTAAGCAGGTATGCAACCATCCTACTAATTTTCTAAAAGACACTACAACTAAAATAGCAGGGCGCTCAGGAAAGCTTGAAAGGCTCTGCGAGATGGTTGAGGTATTTCTTGAGAACAATGAGAAATGCCTTGTGTTCACCCAATTCAGGGAGATGGGCGATATATTAAAGCAGGCTCTTGAGGAATATTTCAGCGAACAGGTGTTATTCCTGCATGGACAACTCAACAGAAATGAGAGAGAGCGGATGATAACTCTTTTTCAGAATGAGAGAGCGCCCAGAATCTTTGTCCTCTCGCTTAAGGCAGGAGGCTTTGGAATAAACCTTACTGCTGCAAATCAGGTTATTCATTTTGACAGATGGTGGAATCCTGCTGTCGAAAACCAGGCAACTGACAGGGCTTACAGGATAGGGCAGAAAAAGAATGTGTTTATATATAAGTATATAACGTCAGGCACGATTGAGGAAAAGATTGATGAAATACTTGAAACAAAAAGCGCTCTTTCAGATTCCCTGTTATCCAAAGGGGAAGCTGCACTGACAGAGCTGAGTGATGGAAAGCTAAGGGAAATATTTTCGCTGAGGAGAGATTCATTTTCATAAGGGGGGAATTATGCGGGATTACTACTATTTTCCAAAGGCAGCGCCAAGGCCAAGGGCAGCGCCAGGAAAAGAAAGAAAAAAATTCGGAGAGACATGGTGGGGCAGGCAGTGGGTGGACATCCTCTCCAAGTATGAGGGCGACCAGAGGATGTCGCGAGGAAGGGCATATGCAAGGGCAAATAAGGTCAAGAAGTTTAAATTAGACAAGGGAAATATATCTGCAAGTGTCATCGGCTCCCTCGGGACTTACAAGGTAAACATTGCATTTAAAAAACACTCAGACAAAAACTGGAAATCAATTGCAGAAGCCATCAGAAACACACCGCTCCTGTTAGGAAAATTACTGAATAATGAAATGCCTCAGGAGATTGAGGAAGCAACCGGGTTTGAATTCATTCCGCGCTCGTTCTCTTCAGATTGCAGCTGTCCTGACTACGCAAACCCCTGCAAGCATATCGCGGCTGTGTTTTATACTATTGCAGATGAGATAGACCATAATCCCATGAGCCTGTTGTTACTGCATGGCATGGAAACTAAAGAGCTGTTTTCAAGACTGGAGATGGTTGAAGATGCCCCTCCTGATAATACAAAAATTGCTGATAAAGAACATAAAAGGAAGGCAAGGAAAGGTAAAAGTAAGAATGTAAAGCCTAAAAAAAGAAAAAATATTAAAAAAGTGAGGTAGTATGGAGAGTTTTTTTAATTCGCGCTCTAAAAAGAAGATAATCATCAGGGTAAACCCTCCTGATGTTGAGAGCAGCATCTTAAAAAGACTCGGCAAGCCAAAGTTTTGGGTTTCAAATAATGATTTTTATGAGACAATGGGGAAGATATACAAGAATTATTTCAGGCAGAAGCCAAATATAGAGAGAGCAAATAAAAAGGATGAAGGATTAATAGCCAATTAAAAGCATAAGTCTTACAAGACTGCAGAATTTTTGAGGAAAAAATCTTTAAATTATGACTCAGTTTGTATAGAGAACTTTGAAAAATTGAGATAGTTACATTTTATTTGCCAGATAAAACCCAAATGCCTAGATTATAAAAATGAAAGGGAAAAAATTAGAAGGGAAAGGAGAAGTTGATTATGATTACAAACATGACATATTATTCTTTAAAATAAAGAATAGGGAATATGTTAAATCTATAGAATTGCTGGATAATTTAGTGGTAGACGTGGATAAAGAAGGATTCCTGAATGGTATCCAAATATTTGATGCTGCTGAATATCTAAATATTGATAAGAAAAGTTTATTGAGCATACCTAATTGGCAGTTTACAATTAATGTTCATGAAAATATAATAGAAATCAGACTGGTATTCCAGATTAAAGTGAGAAATAAGATTGTTGAAAAGAACCCAATTATTTCCCAACAAATAAACCAGAAATTGCCTAATTGAGACCGTAATAATTTTTGCTGAAACTCATTTTTGATTTGCCTCCATCTTCATAAATGTTTTGTTACCCGCTCACCAAAATATACGCCAAACTGGTTCACCATCTGGCTCCAGTCCCTGACAGTCTG
>Ga0209211_10009681_pt1 | contig 12765 bp, 9 predicted proteins | sample RifGroA2_FD_183992 | JGI IMG/M metagenome (GOLD analysis project Ga0209211, IMG submission 183992) | Groundwater microbial communities from Rifle, Colorado, USA - Groundwater A2 (SPAdes) (version 2) | ecosystem: Environmental > Aquatic > Deep subsurface > Groundwater | place: Rifle, Colorado... | reverse complement strand
GGAGAAACTGGTATACTCGAGAGACTTAAAATCTTTTGTCGCAAGACATGCGGGTTCGAGTCCCGCCCCCGGCACCATTGAGGAAATTGCAAGTTTTGAAGGTTCGCCTCGCTTCGCTCGGCGACACCAAAAAGAAAAAATGTTCCTTGCTTTTGGGATTCTCGCGGGGTGGATTTTTCTAAAATGGAAAGGATATTTTTTTGGGTTCTGCCTTCCAAGTATTCAGGCAGGTGGCGGAACAATGCGGACGAAGTTTTGGCAAAACTATTTTCTGGGGAAAGGATTTTTCGCTTTACCGCGGCTAATTTTTCGTGGAAAATTCGAATTTGGATTCCGCCCACAGAAAGGGGTCTGGGGAATGAATGTGGGCGGAATTCTTTTTGAAATTTGGCGGCTTCTATTATTCCTTTGATTTTGTGGGGATAAGATTCTCAATTATTTCAGTGGGTACAATTTCATCATATTCAAATAAAACCTGTCCGTCTTTTTCCTTCTTGAAGGAAATACGAATATTCTGACCTTTGTCATCAACTGTTTCTATTTTTATATCAAATCCTTCGGCAAAATCAAACCCTTGATTATTGAGTGCGGAAACAAAAACATCTCGTTCAACCTTACCTTTTGTCTGTTCAATTACTTTAGCCAAAAATGATTCTCCGATACCTTGATGAGTGCCAAGAAAACGCTTGAGCGTATCTTCATAATTTTTACTCTCGTCTTTGGCCAATTTGTCCCAACGAGGAGCAATCGCATACCGCTATATGTTTCCGTGTCACTATTTTTAAACGGCTCGGCGAGAATGTCGCTCTGTTCAACCAAAAATTTCAAATACTCGCCATTTTTAACCGCTTCAAGCGCTTTCTTCCCGAAATCGGTTAAAAAATCTATATTAAAATCCAATCGTTTATCAATGCCGATTTTGCTACCGACTTTGAGTTCTTTATTTAATTTCTCTTTTAGCTCCTCAATACTTTCGTTTCCCGTTATTTCATCCAATTGCCCGCCCATAACCAACCCTGCTGTCTGCTGAGTTCTTTTTCTCGGACTGCCAAATGCCACTGCTTGTGAAATATCTGTACCTTTGGATTTTTCAACCGCTTGTCTTCTGCCTGTTTCAGTCAGTTCTATTTCTTCATCCGACTTGTTTTTATCTGATTCCTTTTCCGCATGACGAAAAAACCGCAGCTCAATTTTTGAAGTTATTATTTCTTTGGCTTCTCTGTTTTCGGGATTAAATTGTTTCGTCTCTGTATTCTCCATATTATTTTGCTTTTTCTATAATTTTCACCACTCCATTATTCGCGTCCACTTCCACTAAGTCGCCATCTTTGAGGATTTTTGTGCAATTCCCCGTACCAACGATACACGGTTTTTTAAGCTCGCGTGCAATAATTGCCGCGTGAGAAGTGACACCACCCTCTTCTGTAACAAAAGCACTCGCAATCTCCATTGCCGGAGTATATTCTGGCATGGTTGTGCGCGCGACTAAAATATCTCCCAGCAGAACATTTGATATATCCGCTTTACTAAATACCATTTTTACTAAACCCTTTACCTTTCCCTTGAAAGCGATAGTACCCTTAATGATGCCACTAGTACTAGTATTCATTTCATCACGAATTTTTTGTACAGTTGCAACATCAGTTATTACTTTTACCTCGTCGCGTGTGCGGTAGTACACGCCACTACCACGCCCAATAACAGAATCCATTTCGGGCATAAATTTACCCGAAAGAAAGTCAATGATCTCTGAATTGAGGAGATTTGTAACTTTAATTCTTGTCCAAGGTTTTCCAGTTTCCTCAGCTAAATATTCCGCAACTTTATCAAGAATACCCCGCACGGGGACCTGGAGTTTTTTCAAAAGGTCGACTCTGTCTGTTCGCAAATAGGTGTATTCGTTAATAACACGTGCCTGTAGCAAAAGAGTTTCGTCCTTGATTAAGGCCATTGTTTTCTCTAAATTTTTCTTGTTATGTTTTATTTCATCAAGAATTTTACCTCTCTCCTGTTGAGCGGTTTCTGCTGTTAATTTTGCAAATTCAGTTTTAAAATATTCCTCCTCACACAAAGGTTCAACATAGGCATACTCCCCCTGCCACTTGTGTCGATTTACCAATTTATTAATCAATTTCTCTGAACTAGTCTGCCCACTTATCACTGCCTCGCAAATATCAAGACGCATATTCTGGTACCCATACAACTTAACTGGAGAGGAAACGATGTGATTTATTTCTTCCCACTGATCTGGGAGTTTCTTTTTTAGAAGTTCTATAAATTTAGGAACCAGAATCTTTTCAATAGGGATTGGCATCCAAGCATAATCACCAAGCCCCGCCATTACTTTTAGTGCCTTTTTATATAAAGCAAGGAGTTCTTGTTTGTCGGAGCTTGCTTTCAGAATTTCTTTACCAGCACTTTCAAAATCCTCAGTGAGTTTTTTGTAATTTTTTAGATGAATATCAAAACCTTCAGTGGTTGAGATGATGCTGATGAGGAAATCAAAAAGTTGTTTAGCGAAGACTGAATCAACATAAATTGCACGATTGGTTCCTTCGAGGGGAACGGTCATAACACGGAGATGGGGAATATCCGTATACTTTTCAAAAAGTGTATAGGCGATCTCATCACGGAGAACAGACTGGGGGCGAGAGAAGGTGAGTGTGAATTTTTTTAAATCGGGAATAATATCTTTTTGCTCCGTCCTCGGCGACAGTGTCGTAATTGGACGGCTCTGTACAACATAAAACTTGCTTGCCTCAAAAGCCCACTCAATGTCGCAAGGAAAGCCGTAATGTTTTTCAATGCCGAGAATGATATTTGATAATTCTAGAATTTGTACTTCACTTAACACCTGCGATGATGCTTTTGGTTCTGGAATTGTTTGCCACTCATTACCACCGCCCTTTATGCGATAGAGTGCGCGCGTTTGGGTATTTATATTTACATCAATAATGCGACGCGGTTCTTTTTCTACCACATAACTATCCGGCGTAATTTGCCCGGAAACGATTGCCTCGCCAAGTCCGAAACCGGCTTCAATGAGAAGTTGATTTCTGTCCTCGGTGACGGGATGAACGGAAAAAGCGATGCCGGAAATTTCGGAATTGACCATTTTTTGAACTACGACCGCGACAGATATTTGAGTGGTATGCAAACCCTTTTCAAAACGATAGAAAATAGCGCGGGGAGTAAAAAGAGACGCCCAGCAGTGTTGGACTTTTTCTAATAAGTCTTTCTCTGTGGTATTAAGAAAACTGTCGAGCTGTCCTGCCCACGCGTGTTCTTGTCCGTCTTCGGCAGTGGCCGAAGAACGAACAGCCACATATTTTGTATTTAAGTTTTTGAATTGTTTTTTAATTTCCTCGGCGATGCTTTCCGGCATTGTCGCGTTTTTGATCAATCCTTGGATTTGTTCCGAAGCATTTTCAACTGTGTGAATTTCTTTATGATTTACCGTACTTAAAATAGCGTCAATCTCTTGAACGAGGTCTGAGTCTTTTATGAATTGGTCAAAGGTAGAAGAAAGCACAACAAACCCGGGCGGGACTGGAATGCCTGCTTGCGTCATTTCGCCAAGCGAAGCACCTTTTCCACCGGCAATAGAAACGCTATCTTTATTGAGTTTTCTAAAATCGCGAGCAATTTCCATAATTATTGGTAGTTTATCATTTTTCTTATCTTTTTGAAACCGCCTCGCCAAAAAAAATCAGAAAGAAGCCCGCGCGGATTCCTCCCCAGACCCCTCCTCCGCGCGGACAAAATACAAAAAACAAATTAGTCTCGGTTTTGCGAAAATCCATATCCCCAGAAAATAGTTTTCGCAAAACCGAGTCCGAATTGAAGCCCCGCCACACTGCCCGAATACTTGGAGGACAGAACCCCCGAAAGAAAAATATCCTTTCCATTTTAGAAAAATCCACCCCGCGAGAATCCCAAAAGCAAGGAATATTTTTTCTTTTTGGGGTTGCCGAGTGAAGCGAGGCGAACCAAAACTCTTTGACTTTTCCTTTCTGGTGCCGGGGGCGGGACTCGAACCCGCATGTCTTGCGACAAAAGATTTTAAGTCTCTCGAGTATACCAGTTTCTCCACCCCGGCGCGTTTAATGAATAAAAAACTATAAAACTTTTTTATTCTAAATTCTAAATTCTAAATTCAAGATTCTATATTTAAGGCCACGACCGGAATTGAACCGGTATTAACGGCTTTGCAGGCCGTCGCATAAGCCATTCTGCCACGTGGCCATTTTCATTAAACACAAAACATTTTACATTTTCTGTTAAAAAGTTGAGAGTAGAGCTTTAAGTTCGTTGCCATCTAATGTTTCTTTTTCTAAAAGCGCTTTAGCTATTTTTTCTAAATCTTTCTTTTTGTCTTTAATAATATCTTGAGCGACTTTAAAAGCGTTATTTATAAATTTAGATATTTCCATATCAATTTTAGCAGCAACTTGTTCAGAATAATTTCTTCTATCAACCATATCTTTGCCTAAAAATACCATACCATGAGATCCATTAAATGAAATTGGGCCAAGATTAGAGCTCATACCATATTTTGTTACAAGATCGCGCGCAAGTTCTGATGCTTTGTGAAGATCGCTTGAAGCGCCAGTTGTAACCTCGTTAAACATAATTTTCTCAGCGCTATATCCGCCCATCATCATAGCCAAGTCAGCTAAAAATTGAGAATAAGAATGATAACTTCTATCTTCTGTGGGAAGTTTTAATGTGTATCCGCCAGCATGCCCGCGCGATATAATAGAAACTTTTCTTACAGGATCGCTATGAGGCATATTATAAGCCACAAGCGCGTGTCCAGCTTCATGATAAGCTGTAATTTCTCGTTCTTTTTTGCTAAAAACTCTGCTTCTTTTTTCTGGACCAAGTAATACTTTTTCAATAGATGATAAAAGATCAGATTGCAAAATTATATTTCTTTTTTCTTTTGCAGTTGCAATAGCAGCCTCATTTAAAATATTTTCTAAATCAGCTCCAGAAAAGCCGGGAGTATGCTCAGCAATTTCTTTTAAATTTATTTTATCGCTCATTTTTTTGCCTTTGCTATGAATCGCAAGTATTTCCTCGCGCGCTTTTATGTCAGGCAAATCAAGCACCACCCTTCTGTCAAATCGCCCTGGTCGCAAAAGAGCTGGATCTAGAACATCTGGCCTGTTAGTTCCCGCAAGTACTATTACATGGGTTTCTTTGTCAAAGCCGTCCATTTCAACTAAAATTTGGTTTAATGTTTGTTCTCTTTCATCGTGCCCTCCGCCTAATCCAGTTCCTCGTTGTCGTCCAACCGCGTCAATTTCATCAATAAATATTATTGAGGGGGCTGTTTTTTTAGCTGTTTTAAATAAGTCGCGAACCCGGGCAGCTCCAACTCCAACAAACATTTCCACGAATTGCGATCCAGATATATGAAAAAAGGGGACGCCAGCTTCTCCAGAAACAGCTCTTGCTAAAAGAGTTTTCCCAGTGCCAGGAGAACCCATTAAAATAACGCCGCGAGGAATTTTAGCTCCAATGTCGTGATATTTTCCGGGATTTTTCAAAAAATCAACAACATCTTCTAATTCCTCTTTTGCCTCTTTTAAATTAGCAACATCTTTAAATGTAATTTTATTTTTTTCGTTTTGGTCAAGTCGCGCGCCCGCTCTGCCAAAACCAAAAGCATCGCCTTGCTTTTTTTGCGTTGCGCGAATTAAATACCACATAAATCCTCCAATAAGCAAAATTGGTAAAACAGTGCCTAATATTGTTGTAAATAAAAACGCATTTTTATTAGAAGTTTTTACTTCAATGTTAAGGTTTTTTATTATATCTTTTTCCACTCCATAAAAGGTTAATAGCTCTGATAAAGAACTTTCAGGCTCTTTTACTGATTTTTTAATTTCCTCATTTTGAAATGTAATAGTTAGTCTGTCCTGATCAACTATTATATTTTTTATTTGTCCTTTATTTATTTCTTCTATTAGCGCGCTAAAAGAAATATTTTCCGTGTCAGTTTTTAATCCACCGTTAAAAAGAGCGAAAACTCCAGATAGAATAACTAAAATTAGCGTGAAAAGACCAAAATTCCGCAGCAATGTTGAGATAGTGTTTGGGGTTCTTTTTTTAAAAAACTTTTTATTATTTTTTTGGCTTTGTTTTTGATTTTGGTTTTGTTTCATCTTTAATAACTAATTGCAAGGCCATACGATACTCGCCTTTTTCAATAGACGTTATCCTAAAGTTATATTTTTTGCCCTCGCTTAGTTGTTTTTTAATGTTAGAAATACTTCCAAATTGCGATATATGAACTAATCCATGTATTTTATCATCAAGAAAAACAAAAGCTCCAAATGGATGAATTTCTTTAACAGTGCCCTTGTAAGTTTCCCCAATTTTATATTTTTTATCAATATCTTTCCATGGATTCTCTTTTAGCGCGCGCAAAGAAAAATTAATATCATTGTTTTTAATGCCTATTATTTTAGCCTTAACCTTATCTCCCACTTTAAAGAATTCTTTTGGATTTTTTATAATTTGCCAATCAAGCTCTGATATATGAGCTAATCCTTCTAAATTATTATCAAAACTGATAAATATCCCAAAATCAACAACACCGCTTATTTTACCTTCTACAACATCGTCTATTTTATACTTAGAGAGCATCTTTTTAGTGTCGTTTTCCTTGGCTGCTTTTTCTGAAAAAACAACATTTTGTCCGTCTTTATCTTTATTTAAAACACGGACATTTAAATTTTTTCCAACTAAATCTTGCAGCTTACTTAATATTTCAGCGCTGTCTCCGCCAGAACTTCTTGGATAATGTTCAGTAGAAAGTTGGCTTGAAGGCAAAAATCCTTTTAACCCTTCAAATTCCAACATCAAGCCTCCTTTATTTGCGCTGGTTACTTTAGCGCTAACAATTTTTTTACTGTTTCGTAAGTTTTCAATTTTGTCAGAAGCATCCCGCTCATTTAATTCTTCAAAAGAAAGCTCAATAAAGCCGTCTTTATTTTCTAATGAAAAAATATTCGCTTTTATTTTTTTCCCAATTAAAATATCTTTGCCAGAATTATACCTACTTGCTAAATCAGATTTATAAATCATCCCTGTTCCAAAGGGGCTTAGATCAACATAAATTCTATTTTTATCAATATTTAAGATTTCCCCTTCTACTTCCTGACCCTCTTTAATTGATGAATTTTTAGTTGCTTCGTCTTTTAATAATTTATTTAAGTCTATATTCATTCAAAATTTCCTCCTTTTTGTTTATTTTACGAACAGATTTTAACCATAGCATAATATTTAAAAAAATGCAATATCAGTTGTTTTTACTCGCGAGGCATTTATTTCGCGACCTTATTGCTAATTCTTTTTTCCCAAAAAAAAGCTATTGCGCTTGCTATTGTAAGAACCACGATATACGCTAAAAGTAAAATACTTAGAGAGTATTCTCGCAAATAATTCATAGTAAAAGCAAAATACCATGATGAAAACGCTATTGCCCCTGTTAAAAATAAAGGTTTTCTTAAAGATTTAAGAGAAGAATGATAATTATCGTTCAATGCTTTATTAAATGGAATTGCAATTAAAAATGGCGCGAAAATTATCATTAAAACAGCGCTGCTTATTGCAACAATAAAAAGCGCTATTGTTTGAACTAAAAATGCGCCTGATTGTGCCAATATATCTGCATTGCCAATAAAATCTATAAATTGACTTACAAAAACAAATGCTAGTCCAAGCCACATAATCTCTGAGATTCCTTTGAGCACTTGCAGTTCGTCTTTATTGATATCAAGGTCGCGCAAAAACCTAAAGAAAAGAAATAAAACCGATGTTGCGCCTCCTATTCCAAGAGCAAATCCAAATGAGTGAACTGCTTTAATAGCAACTGTTATTTCAGTTAATACTGTTATCGCAAAATCTATGTTTGCAAGGGAAATAATAAAAATAATAATAGAAAGCGTGGCAGAAAGAAGGCACCAAATACACCACTGCTTTAAAAGAAAAGCTTGCGCGAATAAAAGGTACAAAGAAAAAAGAAACGCCCCAGATGTAAACATTATTAAAATAGATAAAAAAATCTCAGGAACAAGATGCGGAGCGAAAATTAAAATAATGTAAGATAAAAAAATAAGAGCGTAATAAAACATTCCCCAATATTCCAAAGAAACGCCTAAGAATTTAGAATATCTACTGTTTATAACAGCATTGCAATCTGATCCAATTGGACAAATAAGCTCTTTGCGTTGTTTTTTAGTGCGATAAATATAGATAGCAACTCCAAATCCGCCAATAGCGGCAAAAGCTATAAAAGTGTAGAACCCAATTGTTTGAGACCATACAACAGCGAAAAAAAATCCGCTTATACTCAAAATTAAAAGAAAAAAGTATAAAAAAATATTTATCTGCACAAATCGCATAAATGTTGTTTTGGTGCCGCGGGGCGGAGTCGAACCACCGACACAAAGCTCTTCAGGCTCCTGCTCTACCACTGAGCTACCGCGGCTCGTTTTAATATTACAAATATATCAATAGTATAATAAAAGAGCAATAGTTATATTCATAAAAACACAAAATTTGAAATATTTTGTTTAAATTTTTTAACAACAGAAAATAAAATTAAAGCGGGTGAGCAGAATCGAACTGCCGTCTCTACCTTGGCAAGGTAGTGTAATAGCCACTATACCACACCCGCAACTAAAGGGAGTGGGTGTTGAACAGGGTTCTCAACAAATTCTTAACGAGCCAATAATTGTTTATGGTTCCTAATTCGTTTTTAGTATATCATTTTTTTAAAATACAATAAATTAGGTTTAATAATTTCCAAATGGGTTTTCAGCGCCTCTAACTTCAAAGTGCGTGTGGCACCCCGTAGAATAACCCGTATTGCCAACTAAACCAATTATTTGGCCAGATAATACTTTTTGTTCAGGAATAACTAATATATTAGATAAGTGGCCATAAGCGGTTCTAATGCCATTATCGTGGTTTATAATAATATATTGACCAAATCCTCCATTCCAACCAACAGCGTCAGCAATACTCACTATGCCATTCATAGAGGATAAAACGCTTGACCCGCATGTTTTAGCTAAGTCAACAGCATTATTATAATGAAGTCCTTGGGATAAACGAGCTCCTGGAACAGGATTAGCGAACTGGTTAATAATTTTAGGCAAAGAATTAGAAACATAGAAATTATTGCCTGATATAGACCTTGGCGCTGGTTTTCCGCCTGGAATAATAAGCAATTGTCCTTTAATAATAAATCCGTTTTGATCTAAGTCATTAAATTCAATAATATCTTCTGGCGCTGCTTGGTATAGCTCGGCAATAGAAGATATATTATCTCCTTGTTTAACTATATAACGAATTCCATCAACAGGCAAAATTTTTAATTTATCGTTAATTGATATAGTGTCGCGAATGGTTAAATTATTAGCCCAAAGAAGTGTATCTATACGCAAATCAAAACGAGCCGCAATTAAAGATAATGTATCGCCTTGCTTAACAACATAAGTATCAATTTGATTTCTAAATCCTAATTCATTGCCGCCAATTGACTGATTTTCAGATAAAGATTGATTTATGGCAAGTATTGCATTATCTAACATCTGATACTGCATTATTGGTCTTTCTATACCCCCTGTTTGATTAGTGAAAATTATAGCGCTATTTGGTTTTGGACTGTAAGACGCGTAAAGAAAAAATCCCTCAGAAGCAAAAACAGAGGTTTTAGGAATAAAAAATATTAATAATAGAACTAACAAAAACCAAAACCGAATAAGAAATTTACTATAATAAATGGCAATAGATTAATAATTAATTCTAACTGTTCGCCAAAAACTAATCTTTCATCAAAAAAGAAAGTTGGATTTAATATCCAACTTTCTTAAGTATAGCAACATTAACATCAAATGTCAACAATTTTTAAAGTAAACTAAAAAAATTACTCTTTTTCCTCTTCATCCTCTTCATCCTCTTCATCCTCATCCTCTTCATCTTCTTCTTCTTTCTCTTCATCGACATTATCCATTATATTTAATAAAATATTATTCATATATACACCCCCTACTCTTTAGTTAGAAATATCATTGTATATGATATATTTTTTTTGTCAATAAAAAATTTTAAAGTTTAAAAGAATGGCATATTGCTACTGCTAATCCATCTGCAGCATCGTCTGGAGTAGGGTGGCGCTCCATTTTTAAAATTTTTTGCACTGTTTTCTGTATCTCTGATTTTTTAGCTTTTCCATCGCCAGTAAGAACATTTTTAATATTAAGCGGGGTGTACATAATAAAAGGTATTTTCTTTTGTTTAAAAGCCAGCATTATAATCCCCTGCGCTTGACTTACCTGAATTACTGTTTTTTGATTTCTAAAAAAGAAAAGTCTTTCCATTGAAGCTTCTTCTGGCTTAAATTCTTTTATTAATTTTTTTATTTCATTATAAATGCTCAAAAAACGCTCTTCAATATCCATATCCGGAGTTGTTTTTATAATTCCGTGAGCAATGTGCTTCAGCGTTTTTTTATTTTTTTCTATAATTCCGTATCCCACGCTTGCAATCCCAGGATCAATTCCAAGTATTATCATAAATTTTTAAATTATTATTTATTTGTTAATTCTTTCATATTTCCCCATTTATCTCCTAATTTCACATTTACTGCGATTGGTGTTTTTAATTTAATCGCTTTTTCCATAATTTTTTTAATTTTTGGCGCTAATTCTTTTACTTTTTCTTTTTTAATTTCAAAAAGCAAATCATCGTGAATCTGTAAAAGCAATCTACATTTTTCATTATCAATTAATTTTTGCTTGTTAATTTTAATCATTGCAATTTTAATAATGTCTGCTGCGGAACCTTGTATTGGCGCGTTAATAGCTTCTCTTAACATAGCTTGTTTGCCGCGCGTATTGCCATTAAGAAAAAATCTTTTTCTGTTAAAAATTGTTTTAACATATCCTTTTTCATTTATATCAGATTTCACTTTATCAAAATAATCATGAATTCCAGAAAATCGCAAAAAATAATTATCTATAAAATTCCGCGCTTCAATAACAGAAATATTAAGTCTTTCTGATAAGCCGTAAGAGCTCATTCCATATAAAATGCCAAAATTAAAAACTTTTGCAAGCCGTCTTTGCTCTTTATTAACATCTTGCTCTTTTATTTTAAAAATTTCGCTTGCTGTAATAGTGTGAATATCGCGGCCTTTATTAAAAGCTTTTATAAGCATCTTATCGTTTGATAAATGCGCTGCGACGCGAAGCTCAATCTGCGAATAATCAAAAGAAACTAAGATATATCCTTTGTCCGCTATAAAAATATTTTTTACATCTTTTGCAAAGCGCTCGTCTCCGGCTGGAATATTTTGCAAATTAGGATTAACAGAGGAAAGCCTGCCTGTTGATGTTCCTGTTTGATTAAAAGTAGTATGAACTCGACTATTCTTATCTAATTTATCAAACAAAGGATTAACATAAGTAGTTAAAAGTTTTTCTAACTCTCGCAAACGTAAAATATAAGGCACAATCTTATGCTTAGACGCTAACTTAAATAATTCGCTTTCTTTAGTAGATATTTTTCCATTTGGCGTTTTTTTAATTCCCTTGGCGCTGATTTTTAATTTTTCAAATAAAACTTCTGCTACTTGTTGCGGCGAAGAAGGATTAAATTCCATTTCTCCTAATGTAAAAATTTCTTTTCTTATATTTCCAATTTCAATTTGTAAATCCTTTTGTAAATTCTCTAAATCCAGACGAGATACTTTAATTCCAATTTTACTCATTTTTTCTAAAATAGATATTAATGGCAATTCTATATTATTATAAACATTTAGTAAATCATTTGCTTTTAATTTTTCTTTTAATCTTTCTATTGTTTCTTCTGATTCAGGATTAGAAATACTTGAATCCAGCAACCATAAAGCTAATTTTTTAACTTGCTCTGAACGCGCGAATTTATAACTTTTATAAGGCAAATTATTTTCAGAAAGTTTTATTTGTTCTGTGTCAAATAAATTCCCCTGGTTCACTATTTTCTTATTATTTCTTAATTTAAAATTTTGTTGTTTTGCTGGTTTTGCAACATCGCCCCTAATTCTCCTAATCAAACTTTGGAAACCATTATATTCTAAAAATAGCTGTATTTTTTCTATATTCAAACCCTGCCATTTAGCGTTATTTAAATTAAACTCTATTGGCACTTCGCAATTAATAGTACACAATTCTTTAGAAAAAAACGCCATATCGCGTTTTGTTTCTAATTTAGCGCTTACAGATTTCATACTATTAATTTTTGACACTTCTTTTAAGTGTTCAAATAAATTTTCTAATGAATTATATTTTTGCAACAATTTAGTTGCTGTTTTACTTCCTATGCCTTTTACTCCTGGAATATTATCAGATTGATCGCCCACTAATCCTTTATAATCTGTTAATTGATTGGGAACTAATCCGTATCGCTCTATAACAGCTTTTTCATCATAAATTACTATGTCTGTCATACCTCGCCTCATTGTATAAATTTTCGTATTATCATTAACTAATTGCAAAGTATCCAAATCTCCTGTTACTATTAAAACATCTAATTTTTTACTTTTAGCTTTTAACTTTTGAGACAAGGTTCCAAGAATATCATCAGCTTCATATCCTGCTTTTTCTAAAATAGGCACGCCTATAAGAGTTAAGAATTCTTTAATCTTAGGAAATTGTGCATTTAATTTTTCTGGCGTTTTAGGACGATGCGCTTTATAAAGCGCAA
>Ga0209211_10009680_pt1 | contig 12766 bp, 10 predicted proteins | sample RifGroA2_FD_183992 | JGI IMG/M metagenome (GOLD analysis project Ga0209211, IMG submission 183992) | Groundwater microbial communities from Rifle, Colorado, USA - Groundwater A2 (SPAdes) (version 2) | ecosystem: Environmental > Aquatic > Deep subsurface > Groundwater | place: Rifle, Colorado... | reverse complement strand
CTATTAAGTTACGCGTAGATCCGGAAGGATTAATAAAAATTTCTTCTTTGAATAACGAGACCGGAACCCACGAAAGTGAAATTCCCGCCGAAACCGAGGGGGAAATGTTAGAAATTGCCTTCAGCTCGAAGTATCTTCTTGATTTTCTAAATAACATAAAAGGCGAAAAGATACATATGGAAGCAAGTTCCAACAGCACTGCGTGTATTTTCAAAACAGACGCTACGGAAGATTTCTTGCATATTATTATGCCGATTCAGTTATAGAAATCCCGGACTTAAAATTAGGGGTTATTCCATTGGGGCAGCAGAACCGAACTGTGACGGAGTGTTCCCAAGATTAATTGTCCCCTGATCTTTAGAAAGCGACTCCACAGATCTCAATATATCTTCGGATGAAGGTTCCTTCGGGGGCGCAGATTGCTCTACCCTGTTTTCCTGAGGTTTATTCTCCACCGGGCTTTGTAACGAGGTAGCGGTGTCCGTAATAGTGGAGGTGTCCTGTTTAGGAGTCTGCCCGATCGGCTCATATGGTTTTTGTATAGGGGGTATCGCCGGTGTCGTGCTGGGGCTATTAGAACCCAACGGTTTTATCAACCCCTGTTCCCGAAGCTTTAGCAGTTCTTCCGGATTTGTAGTAATAAGTTTGTGTTCAGCTTCAGATGCCATTACTTTTATTGCCACGTGATTAGCACCGGCGAAGAACAGTCCTTCCCCAACTGCAGCGGCAAGTAACAATCTTTTTTCACCTTCCGACAAATAGAATGTCTCCGCAACTTTATCAATTCCTGCGGGGTGCTGTTTCAAAAGAATTTGAATAGACGAGTTTGTAACAATTGCCTTTCCATATTCCGAAGATAAAAAGTCGTCGACATCCTGAGAAATTGTTGTGAGCCCCAAATAATATTTTCTGGCTCTTTTCGCTATACTGTAGATAAATCTAGCGCTGTCCTCGTTTTGTAACAAGTACCAAGCCTCCTCCACGATTAGAATTCTTTTCTTCAAATCGCGTCTTATTCTGGTCCAAACGAAATCAAGAATTAAGTAAAAGGCAATTGGTCTTAAGGCCTCTTCAAGATTTTTCGTAGAAAAAACCGTCATTTTACTATCGAGATTTATGTTTGACTGGGAATCGAAAATACCGGTCATCGACCCTTTAATAAATCTCTCAAGTCTCTCTGCCATTCCTTTAGCTTCGGGTTCGGAAGCTCCCATTAAAACTTTGTAAAGATCTTCCATAACCGGAGGCTCGATACCTGACTGAGTGTCCGGATCAGTAGTAATACCTTTGATTCTGTATGTTTCGATTAACGCCCTGTCTAAAATTGCCTCTTCGGATGCAGTTAAACCCCCGAGCATTAATTTAAGTAAAGTTATTAGACCAATTAATTTTTGACCGAGTTCGTTTTCTCCTTCAACCGCTACGCCTGATAAATCGAACGGATTTATTTTATGTGAGGAGTTAGCTGAGAAGTCTATATAGTTACCACCCACTGCTTCGCACAACGTTCTGTACTCTTCTTCAGGATCGATGATCATAACTTCTGCACCGAATACTAATAATCTTAAAGCTTCAAGTTTTACGAAGTAAGATTTTCCTGAACCTGATTTTGCAAAGACAACCGAGTTGGCGTTTTCAAGCGAGAATCTGTCAAATATAACAAGCGATCCGTTGTGCCTGTTAATCCCGTACATAATTCCTTCTTCCATTGTCAGGTCTGAGGAAGTAAACGGGAAAGTAGTGGCAAGACTTGTTGTATCCATATTCCTCGTGATTAACATTTTGTCTAATCCGGTTGGGATTGAGGATTGGAAGGCGTCCTCCATTTGGAGCGAAGCAACTTTTGAAATGAGTAGTAATGCTCCCAAAGTACTTTCTAATTTCGAAGTTATTGATTCAAGCTCTTCGGGTGTTTCGGCAGACATAGTGATGTAGAAAGAAAACTGGAAATATTTTTCTACACCTTTAACAAGTTGCTCCTGGAGAGTTTTTGCATCTTCAAGTGCCGCCGAAACAACAGGGTCAATTATTTTACCCTTCTCCACATTGGTCATAGTTGTAGCTTCTAGTTCAGTGATTTTTCTTCTCAAGTCGTCCAAAATAACTTTGGATTTAACGGGGTAATAAAACATCGAAACATCCAGCGTGTGCTCGAAGTTGATTATAGGAGACAGCCAATTTGCTCCGACAAATCTTGGATACCCAGAAACAAATATGGTTCTGAAGTACATATTGCCTATGCGCAGATATGTGAAGTCGACCTCGATGGCGGAAGGAGCAATTATATCCCTTACATTCAACATCCCTTCAGCCAATACCTGTGCGGGAGTTTTTTCTCCCTTCTTACCCTGCTGCTGCTTCTTGGGCTGTGGTTTGTTTGCTCCTATTGTAAAAAGATTTAGTCCCATATTATTCCTCTATGATGGCGGGATTTACAATCGCCGTCGTGTAATCATCTATTCCGGTTCTAATCCTCTGCCCATGATTTGTAGTGGGGTTATAGATATCAAAATACAACTCCACTAAATCCTGTGTCATGAGCTGCTTGGTTTTTATTCCCAGCCTGTTAAATTCTTTTATTATGTGGTCTATTTTCGGTGCGAGTTCAATCCTTCCGTCATTTAAAACTTTGTCGACATTAAATGACGCTCTTTTATTGTGCTGGCCGGTCAGTTTCATAACCCAGTCAAAAGGGCCGGAACCCGGCTGAGAAAGTTCAGCTACACTTGTAGGTATCACCACATAAAATCTTTTATCCAAAACATCGTTTTTCTTGATAACATCCTGTACAAATTTCCTGTAGGCCTGTGCCTGGTGCTTAAGTAAGGGGTCGTTGAGACGGGTCTCCACTCTGTATACTTTCTCAATATATTTCGTAATATCCAGTCTTCTTGATCGTATAACAACCTGTACCGGAAAAGTTATTGAATTAAGTAACATTGAAAAGGCGGCGATTATTGCGTCCTGCTCAATTTCAGAAAGTAAGTCAAAATTAACTGCAGTTGTTTGTAGAACAGCACAGACAGCTCCGTTTTTCAAAAGAACAAGATTATCTTTTACGTCATAAATGTCCAAATGATCTTGAGTTGTAGGTGACGTTTGAGCAGCCATATTATTTACCGGATATTACAAATGGAGGTACTACCTCTCCTTTCAATTCTACAGAAATTTTCTCAAAGGACAATTTGATTTCATCAGCAGGCTTTACCTCTATCGAGTATTTGCCGTTGCTTAGGGCTGACAATAGCTCGAATCTTCCGAGACTATCGGTTTTTAGTGCGCGCACCGGTTCTTCCCGGTCATTCTTCACTATCAACAAAACATCGGTCAATACTTTACCGTCGCCACCCTTGACCACACCGTGCAAAGTATTGGGTTCTACGTTACCGAGCGGATAGCTGTCCACATTTAAGCTCGAGCTCTCGGAGATACCTCCGGATGCGGGTGCTTTTAAACTCCGGATACCCTGACTAAGCACCTTATAATTTTCCTCAACAGTCTGCTGTTTAGTTTCCAGATCCTTGAGTAATCTTGTCTGGGTTTCAGAGGCCGCCCCAGGAGCATGCGTGGTCTGTATATTCTTTTTAAGCCTTGTTATTTCGTCGGTGAGCTCGCCACTTTGGGTCTTAAGCTTTTCCACCACATCTTTCGCCTCGTCGTGAACTTCCTGAGCTTCCTGTTCTTTCTTCTGAACTACCGGTACAGGTATAACGCTGGGTTTAGAGGATTTAATACCTTCTTCATCTTTGATTTTCCTTAACAAAGATTGAAGTTTTAACGCCTTATCATTTATACTCTCCTCTACCGATATCTCCTCTGTAGTACGGAGAACCCTCTCACCTCTTATAGGTAATATTAGTTCTCCTTGGGACGGAAGTAGATTAATAAATCTTCTACCTGAATGCATATCGGGAGTCATAGGACTTAATGAAACTGATCCGGACAAGGCGCCTTGGGATGCCGTAGCGGTCATTTCTCCTGAAGTTCTCCTCGCCCTCACCTCGTCACGTGCTTTTTGAGCTTCTTTTGCTCTGAATAGATGGAACAGACCCGCGTCTTTTCGTTTTTGAAGTACGCTTTGATCTTTAATCTCCTCTTTTCCGACCGGAACAGCACCTACCTGAGGCGTTTCAACCAAAATTCCCTCTTCCTGTGCGGGTTGTAGGCCAACAACTGCCGGGGTAGTAAGCTCGGCAACACTAACCGATGCGGGTTGAACACCCACGGCTTGTGCGCCGTATGAAGAACGTGAAAAGGCCGTTGCCCCGGGTACTCTTTTTCCGGAATATCGAGAGGGTCCACTTCCTCAACATCAGTTTGATACCTAAGGTACTCCTCGAGTTTTCTTCTACTGGAGGTAGGAGCGAGAGTAATAAGTTCCTGTTTCAGAGTAGCAAGATCATCGTACATAAACGCCGAAGGTATCGTGGGTTCCTTTTTCCAAATACGCTGAGTCGGCATATTCATTGCCCTGAAGAAATTTACAATCCACTCATCCATCCCTCTCTCCTGAACAGGAATAAAAGCAAAACCTATACCCATGAAGGCGATGAAGAATACAAGCGGCCAACGGAAAATGCCTATGAAAAAAACGTACGAAAGATAAGCTAATATCCCGGCAATAAAAACATAAGCAAACTGTCTCATCGTTAGGTCACCAATTAGTTTAAAGTCCACACTCATGACGTTCTGAGGAACAGCGTGCTGTTTATTTGACTGGGGCATATCTGCTAGTGCCATTTGTGTTTATTATATCAGCGAAGCTCTATAAAGTAATTTACATCTCTCCGAAGACCTAACGTGTTTGTAATCATGTTGTTTAAAATATCTAATTCTTTGCTGGCTTTTACTATTTCGGTGCCAAACGGAGGAACGAAAGTGAAATTAAACGGGTCTGCATCGGTTCCAGGCTGTTTCTGGACATATAAACTATACGACGACTTATCTTTAGTTACATTGAGATTCTCAGCAAGGTCGTATTTAAGAACCAGGGAAACGGCTTCTTTAGGATTAACCACAATATCGTAACTAAAAACATCGTACCCATTCGGGCGTCCCACACCTATATCTTTAAACACGTCTACAGTTTTTCCTGCAGCACCAATAAATTCAGCTCCGGTAAGCTTAGCCCCCTTCTGGACAAGAACCCTGACATGATCTTTATAAGGACCCCCCGGCCACGCCATAGACTCCCCCGTATGTGTGTAAGTCAGCTTTAAATTAGCTCTCAAAACTCCGTCCCGGGTCATTGAACTTATTTCGTAGTCGACATTATTTTTTACAAAATAATTAGCTTTTGTTCCCCCCAAATTAGAATTGACGACATAAAGATAATCACCTTCAACGGGCACCACTTGTCCGCTCCAATTCTTTTCTTTTAACACCTCATTCAAAGCACCGTCGTTAAGACTTATCAGCAAGTGTTTTTCGTCTAAAGATTTCTCTGTTTCGGCAAGCAGGCTCGGTAGTTTATCTTTGGGCAGAGAAAACATTTTTTCCAATAATTTGCTTCCCAATATTGTCAAAAAAGACCTTTTTTGGTCAGACCCGTTAATGTAGTTGAAATCACTATGATATTGCGTTCTTTCATAAAGATTTTCGGCGTTGATCTCCTCGTTGTAGGCAGCTAAAAACACCGGACCTGTCGCCTTCAATATCCCTTCAACAAATTTAAGGTCAACAGCTATATATCCGTCTACACGTTGTCCGTCGATTTTGTAAAAGAGATCGTTAAAAACACCTGCCGCTTTTGGAAAATCGGGATCCCAATTAGAATTCCTGAGGTAGAGTCTGTCTTCTTCCAGATACTTTAAAATTACCTCCGGCGGAGTCGTCTTTATGTTTCTCAACAAAATCTGACCGTCAGGATTGTAGATATCATCAATTTTCAAATCTTTTAATTTACCCTTGTTGAAAGTGAGTAGACCGTATGAACCGATGAACCCTCCGGTCGGTCTTATTTCATTCGAATTTTGGAACCACACGATATAAGTAGTCTCCTCGTCGACACCTAAAACCGTAGCTGTTTCGCCTATAATCTTTGACGTCAAATCAAGATTTTGTTGTAGGGTGTTCATATAATCACCGTAGTTTGTTAAATAACTTCTGTATTTTTCCGGAATATGTTTTTGATTCACCCCGCCAAAATCCGCCCGAGCAATGTAAAGAAGTTTTTGCGCAGAATCTATTTCAAGTTTTGCATTATCCACTGTTTCGCGTGTTAAAACATTTTGGGTGTCAGGCCGTAGAACTTCCCACATCCCTTCCAAAGGTTCGGCTGATTTCGAAAGATGCTCTACGGAGTCAGAAAAATTTTGCAAAGAAGAAAACATACGGAAGTAACTTATATACTCCTCTGATTTTCCTGAGAATGAAAAAACCCATTTAAGATTTGAAAGATTTTTCCTGGCTGCTTCGAATTTTTTGGAAGCGAGGATAGTATTTTTTGATAAACTGCCCACATCGAAAGCCGCTCCTGCAGCGGCAACGTTTTGAAGAGCACCGGCCCCAGAACGGGCGTTTGAGTAAAGACTAAAAATGGGGTTAATAATAAATACGAGTACGGCTGAAACAAAAAGGGCAACAGCTACATAGAATTTTGAGTTGCCCAAAAAAGAAGGCAGTTTTTTCGGAGCTGATGTGTTTATTACAACCCTACTATCCTTATGTCTGCCGAAAAAAGATTTTAGATTAAAACCTTTGTGAGGGGCTTTGTCCTTCACCGGATACATTTTGGTGTAAAGATCTTCGCTGCTGGTAGGATATATCGAACTTACCTTTGGTGTTTCCGGAGGTCTTACCGTAGTCGTCTGGGTACCTTTTGATATAGCTTTTTCTTCAACATACTTAGTCGGTTTGAAAGAATTCTGGTTTACCGAATACCCGAAGAATTTTAACGTATCTATAACGCCGGACTTCAGGCTAATGCGGGGTTTCCATGATAAATCCTTCAGATTAAACGTCTCGGGTACCGGACCGCGGAAAGGCATAGAAACACCTGACTGTTTGAAAGTAATCTGGAGGTTACCGTCGGCCACACTTCTGAGAAGGTAGGCAAGTTCAAGTTGGGTTATGGCAGATTCGGGAACCAGAGAATAAATATTCCCCTTTGTTTCCTGATTAAACATCGATCTCAAAATTCCGCTGACCGCATCAGAAACGTAAAGATAATATTCTTTTTCTATTCCGTCATTCTGAACTTCGATGTCCTTATTCTCGATAAGCGTTCTTATGTAGAGTCCCATAACTCCGCTCGAATCAAAGCTCATCCGGGGACCATAAACTTCAGGTAGTCTTACGATGCGAACATCTAAATCGTACTTTTTGAAATATTCCCAAACTACTGCTTCAGCAAATCTTTTTGCTTCAATCAAACTGAATTTATTCTCCTCAGGTTTTGTAAGTCCGAAGTACTTAGCCAGTTCGTCCTGAGACATTCTTCCCTGATAAACATCGATTGTGGAAATGAGAACGAATTTAGCCTCCGAGCGCCGTACCAGATCCAAAAGTGTTTTCGTTCCCAATGAGTTTGTTAGAAGGGAGTCCAGCGTCGGATTATCTTTGCTATACATATAATCTTCGAGTCCCGCCATATGAAAAACATAGTCCACACTCTCAATTTCAGGAGGAAGTCCCTCATTTATATCAACATTGAAAAGGGCAAAATTTGGGTTTGAGAGGAGGTGTTTTACGTGAATTTCTTTTCCGGTGTTAAAATTGTCTACCACCAGAACCTTAGCTCCGTTAGCAAGCAGTGCCTCAACAAGGTGAGAGCCTATAAATCCTGCGCCGCCACTGACTAAAATCGTAGGGGCGAGCGAATTTTTTTTAATGGACTGACTTTTGACCATTAGGGCAGTTTCTTAACAAATTCTGGTTATAAGTATAACCAAAAGCAGGCGGACGACACAATGATTTGTTAATCTAAATTAGCAAATTGTTGCTATAATTCAGACATGAATTTGCTGCTCTAATTCAGAAAGCACTTATGGAATTGAAAGAAATACTTAAAATATTAAAAAAGAAGCGTTCGGAGATTGTCATATTTACCCGTTGTGGCGGCCTTTTAGGCTTAGCTGCCTCATTTATTCCCGGTAAATTTAAAGCCGAAGCCTCCTATTTTGTCGGCCGAACGGCAGACAAACCAAGTTCAGAGTTTTTTACATATGAAGGTTACTACGCACAGCAGACAGCTCAATCGTATACAAATACAGCAGTTGCCCTTCTCGAAAGTCAGGATTTAAAAAGGTCTGTTTTGGGAGAATTAGAAATTCCCGTAACGGACACTAACTTGCGGAAGCTTTCCAGAAGCTACAGAGTTTCTAAAAACGGACCACAAGTAATCACTTTGACGGTTGCCGACTACAACTACGATAAATCGGTAACTACCTTTACGGCAATTTCTACAAAATTCCTTGATTCCAGTGATAAAGTAAGCGCGGGCTCAGACGAAAACATATCCGTATCATCTCTATCCGATAACCCCGTGGTCAGACAGGAACAACGCCCTCTTCCCTATTTCATTCTCGGAGGACTATTATTCGGACTTGCCGTATCTATGCTTAAAATAACCTTTAAGGAGTATCTAAAATGAAGTATTTTATGAACACCGACGGAGGTGCTCGCGGCAACCCGGGACCGTCAGGAATAGGCATTGTGATACGAAACGAAAAGAAGGAAAAAATATTTGAAATGGGAACGTACATCGGAAAAACTACTAACAATCAAGCGGAATACACAGCCTTAATCGAAGGCTTAAAAGCGGCGCTGGAAAGAAATATCTCCCATCTTGAGTGCCGTTTGGACTCTGAGCTAATCGTAAAACAAATGAAGGGAGAATATAAAGTAAAAAACGCCGACCTTAAGGTTTTACACCAAACAGCGGGGGAATTAGCCCTAAAATTTAAAAAAATAGAGTTTAGTCACGTCTTAAGGGAAAGAAACCACGATGCCGATTTTCTGGTCAATAAAGCCTTAGACGCTTACCAGGACTCCCCCAAAGGTCATTAAAATGAGAAAAAGCAGCGGAAAGGAAACGGCAAAAGCAGTAAAACGCACCCTTGCCTACCGGTCAATATTTGAGTATCCTGTGAGTTTTTACCAACTTTCGACTTTCCTTATCTCCAACAAACCCGTGGATGGAAAAAAACTTAAAGAATCCCTCAACTGTTTAATAAAAGAAGGTTGGGCCAGAAGACGTTATGGAAAATATGAAATCAACAGGGAAAAATATACAAACTGGCTCTGGAAATACAAACACGCCAATAGAATTTTGAAAGAAAATTCCGAGCTGATCAAATTTCTCGGGGGGATACCCTGGATAAAAATGATAGCTGTTACGGGATCCTTGGCTGCTTATAATCCTGAAAAAGACTCGGACATAGATATAATGATTATTACCGGAAAAAACCGCGTCTGGCTGACACGCGGATTTGTGGCAACAATTCTAAAAATATTAAAAAAACACCCGGAATATGACGGACAGCCCGGAAGCTTTTGTACAAACCTCTTTTTAGATGAAACAAAAATGGCCTGGGATAAAGATAAGAGAAATATATTCGTCGCATCGGACATAGTTATGATGCATCCGGTTGTGGACAAATCCGACACCTATCTGCAGTTTATGAAAGACAATAACTGGGTGTCAGAATACTTCCCTAACTTCAAAATTAACTATCCGACAAAAATAAAACGCAGAAGTAGCGGAATACTTCTTAACGCACTGGAAAAAATCGCGAAAAAGTCTCAGATGGTTTACATGAAGAAAAAAGTTACAACGGAAGTATTGAAATCCCACATAATACACTTCAAGAAAAATGACAACTCCCCCAGAATTGTGGAAGCCTATAAAGCAGCTCTTAAGAAACTAAAAATATCGGGATAACGAAAGAGGGCGCCTAACGGCGCCCTCAGTTTGATCTCCTCTAAAATAACAGGAACTTACATCATGTCTTCCATGCCCATTCCGGGATTACCGGGCTTTGGTTCGTCCTTTTTAGGTGCTTCAGCAACCAGACATTCCGTTGTAAGTATCATAGTTGCGGCAGACACAGCGTTCTGCAGAGCACTTCTTGCAACTTTTGCCGGATCTATAATGCCGTCCAAAACCATATCTACAAATGACATTTTTACTACGTTGTATCCGACATTTGTATTCTTCTCTTCGAGCATTCTTCTTTCAATTTCGGCTAATATTTTTCCATCATCAGCTCCCGTGTTTCTTATTAGCAGACGTGCGGGTTTTTCTAAGCTCTCGTGTAAAATTCTGGCTCCGGTGTTTTCGTCGCCGACAAGTTCCAGCTTGTCGATAGCTTTTCTGACATTGAGGAAAGTAATTCCGCCGCCGGGTACAATTCCTTCTTCGACAGCTGCCTTTGTAGCATTAACTGCGTCTTCGACTCTTAACTTTAGTTCTTTCAACTCAGCCTCGGTAGCTGCTCCAACTTTTATTACAGCAACCCCACCGCTTAACTTTGCGAGTCTTTCTTTCATCTTGTCTTTATCGTAATCGGAAGTTCCCTGATCAATTTGTGTTCTTATCTGTTTTATTCTTTCCTGAAGTTCTTTTGAGTCGCCTTTTCCCCCAACTATAGTGGTGTTGTCCTTGTCGGCAATTATTCTGTCGGCTCTTCCAAGATCATCTATTGTTACCGAATCAAGTTTTCTTCCTGTTTCCTGGCTTACAAAGCTGGCGCCGGTCAATATTGCGATATCTTCCATCATAGCTTTTCTTCTATCACCGAAACCGGGGGCTTTGACTGCCAATACGTTTAAAACACCTCTTAATTTGTTCACAACCAAAGTTGCCAGGGCCTCTCCCTCGACATCCTCGGCTATAATAACCAAATTCTTCGAGACTTTAACAAAACTCTCCAGCATCGGAAGAAGATCCTGCATACCTGAAATCTTGGAATCCGTGACTAAAATGTAGGGCTCTTCAACAACCGATTCCATCTTGTCCGGATTGGTAACAAAGTAAGGTGAGGAATAGCCTTTATCAAACTGCATTCCCTCTTTGTACTCTAGCTCGATGTCAAAACCTTTTGATTCGTCTACGGTAATAACACCCTGCTCCCCGACTTTTTCCATGGCGTCGGCGATTATTTTTCCGATTTCTTCACTTTGCGCGGAAATGGTAGCGACCTGAACTCTTTCTTCTTTGCTGGAAATTTTCTTGGACATGTGTTTGATTTCTTCAACAACGGCATCCGTGGCTTTTTCAAGTCCGCGTTTTATCATCATTGCGTTTGCTCCGGCTGAGATATTCTTAAATCCCGCGTCCACTATTGCCTGCGCAAGAACGGTCGCCGTTGTGGTTCCGTCTCCTGCCACATCGTTAGTCTTGGAAGCTGCTTCTTTTACAATCTGGGCTCCCATATTTTCAAACTTGTCTTCCAGCTCAATTTCTTTTGCTACCGTAACACCGTCGTGTACAACTGCTGGTGTCCCCCAACTTTTATCTAAGGCAACGTTGCCCCCTTTAGGCCCGAGCGTCGTTGCAACAGCCTTCGCAAGCTTGTCGACACCTGCCTTAAGTTTCATCCTCGCCGCATCTCCGTAAATTATGTTTTTTATTGCCATATATTTCCTCCTTTTAACCTTCAACTATAGCTAAGATGTCTTCCTCTTTAATGAGAAGCATGTCTTTTCCGTCCAATTTAATATCAGTTCCGCCCCATTTTTTAAACATAACAACGTCCCCGGCTTTAATTTCCATGGGAATTCTGTTCCCGGAGTCGTCTCTTTTTCCTGAACCTACTGCTACAACCTTTCCTTCCAGGGGTTTTTCTTTTGCCGTATCAGGTATAACAATCCCCGACGGTAGTGTGGTGTCCTTTTGCATAGGCTCTACTAACAAGTAATCAAAAAGCGGTTTTATTTTAGTTGCTGAAGCCATACAGTCCTCCGTTACAAGAAAAATTACTACTATAATCTACAAGGCGCGTTCTATAACGTATCAATTTATAGCACTCAAAGCTGGAGAGTGTCAAATGTTCATTTCAAATGGGCGTAGACACGAAGTTTGCCTTCTCCGATACTTTCCTGTTTGTATATTTCAAATTCCCCCAGTTCGCCAGTGTTGGCTATATGAGGACCCCCGCAGAACTCTTTGCTAAAGGCATTGGAAAAGTCATTTCCCACATAGTAAACTTTTACTTCTTCCGGATATGTTTCATTCTTCATAAAAAGGGCACCTGACTTTTCAGCCACTTCCCTCGGCATTACAACAAAACCCACCGGCAGCGCTTGTTTGATTCTCGAGTTTACTATGGACTGGACCTCAGCCACTTCCTCGTCCGTCATCTTTTTCCCGTGATGAGAAAAATCGAACCTCAATCTCTCGGCGGTTAGATTACTGCCCAACTGCCCCACATGGTCTCCCAATACTTTCCTCAAAGCCGCCTGTAATAAGTGGGTGGTGGTGTGGTATTTGATGACGGTGTCGCTGTGGTCAGCCAGACCGCCCTTAAACTTATTTTCCGCTCCCGCACGTGATTTTTGCTGGTGAAGGTCAAACACGGCTAAAAACTCTTTGTGAAAATCCTTGTGGTCCAGATGTATCCCTTTATCTTCAAGGTCGTCGACAAAAATTTCTTCGGGGTAACCAACTGACTGGAACAGATCAAAAGACATCTGTGCCCATTCCCTTAAAGTCTTTTTCTCTATATCTTCCTTGTCAATTTTAAGTAAAGCTTTTTCTAAAATAACGAAACCTTTAGTTAAAGTCTTTCTGAACTTCTCTTCCTCGTCCGTGAATATCTTTTTA
>Ga0209211_10009679_pt1 | contig 12768 bp, 11 predicted proteins | sample RifGroA2_FD_183992 | JGI IMG/M metagenome (GOLD analysis project Ga0209211, IMG submission 183992) | Groundwater microbial communities from Rifle, Colorado, USA - Groundwater A2 (SPAdes) (version 2) | ecosystem: Environmental > Aquatic > Deep subsurface > Groundwater | place: Rifle, Colorado... | reverse complement strand
TGCTTATACCACTTGTATTTGTTGGTACATTTTTAGGAGGTATTGCTGGATATTATATAGGTGTACACATAGAAAGACTTCGTAAATACTCTTTTTTGAATAAAATTTTGAAAGAAGAATATATAAACAAAGCACATGAATTTTTTGTAAAATATGGCAAGAGTGCGATATTGTTTTCTCGTTTTGTGCCCATAGTCCGTACTTTTACACCCATCGTAGCAGGTATAGCAAAGATGGATTATAAATTATTTATAAAATATAGTTTGATGAGTTCTCTGCTTTGGTCTACCATCGTTACCCTCGCTGGATATTTCTTGGGGCAGATATTCCCACAGATCAAAGACTACATGTCTATGGTTATAATCATCGTGGTATTGGTGTCACTACTACCAGGTGTAGTGGAGATACTGAGAAAAAAGAAAAGTTAAATAGATTTTTTGAAAGTAAAATGACAGTGAAGTTCTCCGCCTCTCTCGTATGTTTTCTCTAGTCTATAACCATATTTTTTAAAAATCTCCATAACCTCTTCTTTATTTGAACCAATTTTCTCTAATAATATTGGGTGAATTTCTATGAATATGTCTTCGGGTCTTAAGTCACCCATTCCTTTTAAGAATTCATACTCATATCCTTCTATATCCACAATGAGCATCTTCGGAAGATTTTCACTATTGAATTCACTATCAAATCTAGCCATTTGTACAGGTATAGTTCCCTTAAATCCTTCCGGATTCCCAATTCTTGGAGCTTTACCTTCTGAACCATCTGTAGATAAATTAATTTGCTCATTAGAAGCACCTAAAGCTAATTCTCGTGATTCTACTAAATTATTAAGTTGGTTTAAAGATATGTTTTTATCCAAATCTATAAAAGTAGTAGGATCTGGTTCTATTGCCACAACTTTGTGTCCTGTTAATCCTGCAAAAACGACGTAGAAACCTTGAGCTGAACCAATATTTACAACCATACTATGGTTATCTAATTTTTTTAAAAATTCAATAATATCTAATGCATACGGCCCCTCGAAACTTTCGCTAAGTCTTCTAATATCATTTCTATTTTTTATATTAAATTTAGCATCTATTCCCAGTAAAGAAACTATTTTTTTCCCTTTTTGGAAGTACAGCTCAATCCCACTTTTAGCATTAGAAAACGGTCTTTTTATTGGCGACGGTATTCTTTGTTTTATAGTATTAAAATTAATCATTGATTCAATTCTAACTAAAAAGGGTTAATTAATCAATCTTATTTTTTATATACTTTTCTATTTTTTTAATATCTTTTGGATTAAACCAAACTATATCAGTGTCACGTTTGAACCAAGTTGTCTGCCTCTTTGCATAATGATTTATCTTATTTGTTAGTTGCTCGAGCATTTCAGGTTTTGTTATTTTATTTTCTAAATACAAAGCCATGTAGCGATATTCAAGTCCAAGCTCTCGCATTCTCTTCCAAGACAAGCCTCTTTTATGTAAATTTTGCACTTCTCTCAGCATTCCTTTTTTTATTCTATTTATCAGTCTGTTTTTTATTTTCTCCTTGAGTTTTTTATCATCTAGTTTTAAACCTATTTTTATAAAGTCATAATTTGGAGGCCTTGCCTCCAAGTGAGGCACTTTGCCCAAGTGTTTCGCTATTTCTATAGCCCGGATAAGTCTGACTTTATTATTCTGTTCGTTCTTTTCTAAAATATCTTCAGCTCTCTTTTTATCCAGCTTTAGTAGAGTTTTAAAAAGTTTTTCTGCTGTTTGTTTTTCTAAAACTTCCCGCAGTTTTTTATTTGGAGGAACTTCTGGAAAAATTGTATTGTTTACAACAGCGTCTATGTAAAATCCCGTGCCACCAGCTAAGATGGGTAATTTGTTTTTGTTGAGTATTTCTTCTATTTTTTTATCTGCTAGTTTTTTAAATTCTGTAACAGTAAATTTACTTTTTGGATTTGCGACATCAAGCAAGTAGTGAGGCACACCTTGCATCTCTTTTTTAGTTATTTTTCCAGTGCCTATGTCGAGCCCTTTATATACCTGGCGTGAATCAGCAGAAATTATCTCGCCACTCCATTTTTTTGCTATCTTCACGGCAAGGTCACTTTTGCCTGTGGAAGTAGCTCCGAGTATTACTATGATTTTTGGTTTCATTTAACTATGTTTAATTTTGCAAGATTTTTATATCTGCACCGATAGAGTTGAGCCTATTTGCTATGTCTTCATACCCACGATTTATCATGTATACATTGCGAAGCACAGATGTGCCAGAGGCTGCCAGCATGGCGATGAGGATGACCATAGAAGGGCGAAGTGCTGGAGGGCACACTACTTGGGCACTCTTTAGGGGTTCTCCTCCTGTGATATAGAGTCTATGTGGGTCTGCAAGGGTGACACTGGCTCCAAGCCTGTTGAGCTCTGTGGCATATATGGCTCTATTTTCGTAGAACCAGTCGTGAATGAGTGTGGTGCCTTTGGAAACAACTGCTATGGGGACAAAAAATGGTAGGTTGTCTATGTTTATCCCCGGATAAGGATTTGCATGGATTTTGTCTTCCGGAGCTGTGAGTTTGGAAGGCAGTATCTCTATGTCTACGAGTTTGGTCTTGCCATTATAAGAAAGATATTTTTTCAATATTTTGTATTTTAGTCCCATCGTTTTCAGCCTATAAAGTTCTAAAGTTAAAAAGTCTATCGGACAACGGGTGATGGCGAGATGTGAATTTGTGGCGATAGCAGTAGAGATAAACATCATAGACTCTATGGGGTCTTCGCTGTTTGAATATTCTATATTTGTGTTTATTTCAGATATTCCTTTTATTATTAGAGTTCCACTACCTATACCTTCTATTTCAACACCAAGTTTTTGTAAAAAGAAACACATTTCTTGGACCATATAATTCCCACTTACATTTGTAACAGTAGTAATGCCTTTAATCTTTGAGATAGCCATCAAAACATTTTCACATGCAGTGTCGCCTGACTCGTACATGACAATATTTGCTGGTTTCAATTTTTTAGTTGTTATGTTGTAACTGTTGTTTGTGGTTTTGATTTTTATACCTAGCTCTTCCAGAGCATATGTATGAGCACTAATAGTTCGTTTCCCGAGGTTGCAACCTGATGCATGAGGAATAGAAAAAGAAGGCAGTAGGTGAGCTAGTGGTCCGATGAGCATAATAATAGAGCGAGTTTTGATAGCAGATTCTATGTTTAAATTTTTTAGATCTATTTTTTTAGGTGGAACTATTTTTACTGTATGTTCATCTGTCCATTTTACAGACACACCGATACTTTCAAGTATTTCTACAACTCTGTTCACTTCTTCAATCCGTGCGATGCCGTGGAGTGTCGTCGTGCCTTTATTCAACAATGATGCACAGAGAAGTCCTACAGAGCCATTTTTAGAAAAACTTGTAATTATTTCGCCATGAAGTTTCTTGCCACCTGCTACTTGAAAGTCTATTGAAGTATATTTATTTTTTATTTTTATTTTTTTCATGTGTTTGCTCTGGTGCCCAGGGAGAGAATCGAACTCTCATGATGTTGCCACCAATAGATTTTGAGTCTATCGCGTCTACCAATTCCGCCACCTGGGCTTATTTTCCTCAATCCACACATTTTACACAAAAAACGTTTTTAAATCAATTTTTGAAAAGATAAGTTATATGCTAAAATACTTGAATGTCCAACTTATATTCCAATTCAATTTTCTGGGTAGATACAGATAAAATCAAACCAAACCCTTTTCAGCCGAGAAGGGAATTTGACGATGCTCGTCTAGAAGAACTCGCAGACTCTATCAAGCAGTACGGAGTGCTTCAGCCACTGACTGTCTCTAGGGTAGAGGTGATAAAAGAAGATGGGGGACTCATGACCGAATACGAACTCATCTCCGGAGAGCGCAGACTGAGAGCTTCAAAGCTCGCCGGGGTTGCTCAAGTGCCAGTGATCATACGTGTGGGGGATACAGCGCTGATGAAGCTTGAGCTCGCTATCCTTGAGAATCTACAGAGAGAAGATTTGAACTCTGTTGATAGAGCTCGTGCATTTTTTCGTCTGACTAGTGAATTTAAATTTACTCATAGTGAAATTGCAAAAAAAATGGGTAAAAGTAGGGAACATGTTTCAAATACTTTGCGTATCTTGGCTCTCCCAGAAGAAATACTAGATGGTCTCTCTCAAGGTAAAATTTCCGAAGGGCATACCCGACCTATACTGATGCTAGCCGATCACCCAGAAGAACAGCTGGTGCTATTCAAAGAAATAATTTATAAAAAATATACAGTGCGAGATGCAGAAAAGCTTGCCCGAAAGATAGCCTATGATAGAGTCCGCAAGAAAGAATTTATGCCTGATCCAGAGATAGTAGAATTAGAAGAAGAATTTCAAGAAAAGCTCGGCACACGGGTGCACATAGACAAAAAAGACCTGGGTGGGCAGATCAAGATTGACTTCTTTTCTACAGATGACCTGCGTGCTATTTTAGAACAAATCAATAAAGCAGAAGTGGAAAAGAAGCCGACAGAAATGATGGAAAATTATCTCGCTAAACAAGAAGTAGCCCAGCAAGAAGTAGGGGAGCAAGAAATACAACCAGAAATTGCAGTTGATTCTGTGTCCCCACTAGACTTAAATGTAGAAATAGAACTAGATCAAATGCCTGAAGTAATACTGTCTGAAGAAGTACCAATAGACGACAGAAATAAAGAAGAAATCAACAAAGACGACACAAAGCTCTACGATATTTCAAATTTTAGTATATAAAAACTAAAAAATAGTTATCTCACTATCTCCAATTTTTCTTCTATAAAATCTACTCTAGTCACTAGCTTTTCGTATGTAGTTTTCGAAATTTTGTTTTCAGCAAAATGATCGATTCTTTTGTTCTTTCCTTCAAGTTGATTTTTTAGGCCTTCTATTTCTTTAGTCAAATTTTCTTCTAACTTATCTATCTTTGTATTTAGCTTTTCTTCGAGACTACTAACTTCTCCGCTTATTTTTTTAGTTAACCTTTCTTCCATACCCACAAAACCATTGGCAGTTATTTCAGCTAATTTCTCAATACTTTTCGCTAAATCGTTCATTGTAATCTTTTTAGTATTTGTTTTCATTTTATTTTTTAGTTATCACATTTTTTACTCTCATAACCCAAGTATATCAAAACTTACTTTCCAGTCAAACTCAACCTTGAATTAAACAACTTAAACATTGACATCTGTCAAGTTTTATGATAAACATAGTTCAAATGCACTTCCCCGCCCGACGGTCTCAATTAGAATGCTCTCATTTTTTCTTTCCACTCCGATTTTCTTGGAGCTTTTTTTGTTTACGGCACTTTTCAATCATCTCAGCAGGTGTATGGTACTTCAAGCATTTCATAAATCGATCATTTAGTTTCTCTTCAATGCTTTTAAAGAATGAAGGGGTGCGTTTTGAGACATCACTGCCTTTAGGAAAATCTTTTCTAATTTCTCCGTTAGTGTTCTCAACTGTCCCTTTTTCCAAGGAGCATGCTTGTGACAAAAATATATTTTAATATCAAGCTCTTGTTCTAGCTCTTTGTGTCTTGCAAACAAGAGATCATTGTCAGTGGTTCCAGTTCTCCATTCAGGATACCTTTCTTTAATCCTCTGTGCTTTCAGATGAACATTTTTAATACTTACGGTGTATATCGGCTCAATGAACGACACTCGTAGCTTAAATATTTTAAGACCTTCCGAAAGATTTGAGTTTGGCTAGAAGGGAGTTTTTTTCTACATAGGATTTTATATGTTTTTTTGCTATATTTGTTTTTGTATTTTCAAGCCATTTACTAGAAGGGTGGGCATCTGCTTTGTCTATTATCTCTACTATGTCACCGTTTTTTAATTTTGAAAAAATTTGAGACATCTTGCCGTTTATTTTTACTCCAGATACATGATTTCCTAAATCGGAATGTATCGAATAAGCAAAATCTATCGGACTACTGTTTTCTGGCAGGTCCACCACATCACCTCGTGGTGTGAGAATAAAAATGCGGTCATTAAAAAAATCCATCTTTAAGTGTTCAAAGAAACTCTGTGGTTTATTTGGATTGTAATTTAGTTCTTTTAGCTCTTCTAGCCATTTAAATTTTTCTTTATCATCATTTTTTTTCTTTTTAGCATTTTCTTTGTAAGCAAAGTGAGCTGCTATACCATAAGCTGCTTCGGCATGCATTTCTTTTGTTCGTACTTGTATTTCAGCTATTCCATTTTTACCTGTAAATACAGTGGTGTGTAGGGATTTGTAACCATTTGGTTTTGGTAGGGAAATATAATCTTTTATTCTACCTTGGATAGGCTTCCAGAGTGAATGTATCAGCCCTAATATGTGATAACATTCTTCTAAAGTGTCCACCACCACGCGTATAGCTATGATGTCATGGATTTTATCTATATCCATATCATATCGTTGGAGTTTCCTCCAGAGGCTGTATTTTGTTTTTACTCTGTAACTAATCTCATCAAATTTTATATTTTCTTTTTTCAATTCTGCTTCCAATGCATTCCTGATTTCTTCCAAATCTTTGTGATATTCTACTTCTTTTTCTTTGAGCATATCTGTAACTAGTTTGTATTCTTTTGGATATGCATAAGGAAAAGCTACTTCTTCTATTTCACTTTTGAGTTTTCCCATTCCCAGTCTGTTTGCGAGTGGTGCGTATATCTCTATGGATTCTATGGCTATGCGTTCTCTCTTTTCTTCTCGAATATACTCTAGTGTTCTCAAATTGTGAAGTCTGTCAGCGAATTTAATAATAACGACACGCAAATCATTTGCCATAGCCATAAAGAATTTTCTCAAACTTTCTACATGCCTCTCGTGACCTCTGTATTTTAATTTTCCTAGTTTGGTAACTCCTTTTATCAAAAATAATATTTCATTACCAAATTCTTTTTCTATCTCTTGTTCACTCACTTCAGCATCTTCTAATACATCATGCATAAATCCAGCAGCTATGGTGTTTGCATCCATACCTTGTTTGGCTAGAATTTTCGCTGTCTCATACACATGAATAAAATACGGTTCACCACTGAGCCTTTTCTGACCTTCGTGAGCTTTTTTAGCAAAATGAAAGGCTTTGTCTATCAGAGTCTTGTCTTTTTCAGAGATTTCTCCCTCTATTTCGTTTAGTATATCTTTAATATCAGACATGAAAATATTATAACATTAAAATTTATTTCATCAATTTGTGTGGGTTATGCATTTTACATGCCTTATTACTACATCTTTCCGGAATGGTTTTAGTGCCCAGCATCATCAAACTGCCACATTCTTTACAAATATTTTCAGTAGGTTTCGCTTTCATTGCAAATTTACAATCTGGATAACTAGCACAAGAATAAAATATACCAAATCGCCCCTTGCGTTCCATTATTTTATTTTTCCCACATGTCGGACATGTGATATCTGTCATCTTTCTCTTCTTTTCTTCTTCGTCTTCCTTTATAAATTTACATTTTGGATAACGAGAACAAGATATAAAACTCCCTGATCCGTCATGTCTCTCTCGGATGACTAGCTTGCCACCTTGAACCTTCTTCTTTTTTTCGCCTGCCTGCGCGGGCAGGCCACAGAGTGGGCACATCTCACCGATTTCTTTTGGACCTTCTAATTCTTTCCCATCGAGCATAAGCGCCCCTGCACAGTCTGGGTAATTTAGACAAGAATAAAATTTTCCCGCACGAGAAAGCTTGACCATCATCTTGCCTCCACATTTTGGACACACTATATTATCTGGTGCATCGCCCAGGTTTGTGGCTTTTTCTAATTTATCTTTTGCTTTAACTTCTTTCAAAAATGGACCGTAGAAATCTTTTAATACTTTTTCGTATTCACTCTCCCCACGAGATATCTCGTCTAGCTGGTCTTCCATGCCGGCTGTAAATGTGTCTGATATATATTCTGCAAAATTATTTTCCAAGAAATCTGACACCACTTCACCTACATCGGTAGGGAACAAGGTTTTGCCTTCTTTTTTCACATATTCTCTTTCCTCTAGAGTTCGCATAATAGAAGCATAAGTACTAGGTCTGCCGATACCCCTACTTTCTAATTCTTTGACCAGTCCGGCTTCACTGTATCTACATGGTGGTTCTGTGAACTTTTCTAATTTTTCTAGATTTAGTAGTTTCAATTTTTCACCTACAATACACTTTGGCAATTCTACATCTTCCCCTCGTGCTGCAGAATCTACTTTTAGCCATCCTCCAAACAATAGTCGTGACCCTACAGCAGAAAATGCAGGCAATTCGGGTGTTGGACACCAATCCGTCGGGTGTCCAACACCCGAATTGCTAATAATAGCTGTTATTTTTGTTTTCAATAATTTTGCATCTGTCATCTGAGAAGAAACTGCTCGCTCCCAGATCAGTCTGTAGAGTTTTTGCTGTTCTTCGGTGCCAGCATGCAGGACATCTATGTGTGTTGGGCGGATGGCTTCATGAGCTTCTTGGGCATTCTTTGATTTTGTTTTGTAAATTCTTGCTTCTGCGTATTCTACCCCGTGTTCTTTTTTTACAAAAGCAATTATCTGAGCCTGGGACAGAGCAGAGAGATTTGTGCTGTCTGTACGCATGTATGTTATGTGTCCTGCTTCATAGAGCTTTTGGGCCAGTTGCATAGTGCGAGAAGGGGAATACCCTAGTCTGGAACTGGCAGTCTGTTGTAATGTAGAAGTAGTAAAAGGTGCGCGTGGTACGCGTTTTTGTTCAGATTCTTTTACACCACTTACAACCCAAGAACCCTTTTTGCCCAATTCCATTATTTTATCTACCAACTTTTCATCTCGTGGCTCTTCTTCGCATTCTAGGCGAATTTTCTCTCCTCCTTTTTGAGGAGGAGTGCCCTTTAGGGCGAGGTGGTTCTTTTTTGAATCACCACCCCCTACCCCCTCCTCCACAAGGAGGGGAGTTTCGAAATCCCCAAACAATCTCCAGAACTTTTCCGGCACAAATGCCCTTATTTCTCTTTCTCTCTCCATTATTATTCTTAGAGCAGGGGATTGAACTCGTCCAGCAGAGAGTCCATAGCGTACTTTCTTCCAGATTATCCCTGACAAGTCATAACCTACTAGGCGGTCTAAAACTCGGCGTGCTTCTTGTGCTTTGCGAAGTGCTGTATCTATTTCTCGCGGATGTTCCAATGCTTCTTCTATAGCTTGTTTTGTAATTTCATGAAAAGTTACTCTCTGTATCGGAGCTTTTACTTTTTTGTCAGCATTCAATAATTCTTCTATATGCCAAGCGATAGCTTCTCCTTCACGGTCAGGGTCTGTGGCGAGCATTATTGAAGTAGCTTTTTCTGCCAGAGATTGTAATTCGTGCACGACTTTTTCTTTGCCTTTTGATATCTCATAATGTGGAACAAAGCCTGCTTCTATATCTATTGCCTTCTTGTTCGACTTTGGTAAATCGCGAATATGTCCCACAGAAGCACGCACTGTAAATGCACCTTCGAGATATTTCTCGATAGTTTTTGCCTTTGAAGGGGACTCTACGATAAGTAATTTCATTCACATAGTATTACACGAATTATATTTTTTTAGCAACATTAATATATTCTAATCTCCCCGAGCTCTTCTTTTATTAGACCTTTTATCTCCATAATAGACAGAAGCGAATTCGCATGCTGGATAGGCATGCCGAGTGCACGGATGAGTTCGTCCCGTGGGAGTGGTTCGCGAAGTATTTTTAATACATTTTTCTCTTCTAGATTTGCATCTTCAAAAAGATTTTTCTGTTTGCTTTCTTTATCTGTTTTAAATCCTAACGCTTCGAGTATATCTTCGGAGGAGGTGATAGGAGTAGCACCTTGGCGGATGAGTCTGTTTGTCCCTTTTGAATTGAGAGAATAGATAGACCCAGGCACTGCAAGTACTTCACGATTGTAATCCAGTGCCATTCGTGCGGTGATGAGGGTGCCAGATTTCTCTTCTGCTTCTATGATGAGTGCTGCTTTGGAGATACCTGCCACCAGTCTGTTTCTCATCGGAAAACTCCAGAGGGTGGCTTTGAATTCTGGTTCAAATTCTGATATGAGGCACCCACCAGAGTCAATTATTTTCTCCATAAGTTTTTTGTTTGGGTGATAGGACAGTGCTATATTTGAAATACCAGACCCTGGAAATGCCATAGGGAAAAGTCCGTTTTCAAGTGCGGTTTCGTGACTGACCGCATCTATCCCCATTGCCAGTCCAGAAACTATAGCTATGGGGTAGCCCTTGAGCCCTGCTATGAGTTTCCTGACTGCATCTTTGCCATAGGTAGTGCATTTTCGTGAACCAACTACAGCTAGGTGGATAGTGCCCTTGGGTGGAAGATTACCCCACAGATACAACTTTTTGGGTGGCTGGGGAATTTCCAATAAATCTTTTGGAATACTTTCTTTTTCTAAAATTTTTAAATTAATTTTCATACTGTAATGCAAAAAGCAAAAGTATATCTTTCAAAAAGCACACATAAAATTCTGCTGAATTTTTGCTCTACTCGGCTACCCGCCTGTGCAAGGCTTTTTTCAAGACATACTTTTACTTTTTGCATTTTGTAATTATAACAACTTATTATATAATATAAAATATGTTAGATATTAAATTTATCCGTGAAAATAAAGACGTGGTGCAGGCAGGTGCTGTGAAAAAGCATGTGGACATAGACATAGACAGACTCATCATTCTGGATGACGAACGATTGAAAGTCCTAAAAGAAGTAGAAGACCTCCGCGCAGAAGTGAACAAAGTCTCAAACAGTATCAGCCGTGATCAAGACGGTGCTACCAAAATGCAACTCATAGAGGAGATGCGTCTAGTAAAAGACGACATAAAAGAAAAAGAAGAAAAATTAAAACAAATTATGGAAGAGTGGCAGAAGATCATGCTCCAAGTTCCAAACATACCTGATATGTCTGTTCCAGACGGTATAACAGACCAAGAAAATCAAGAAATAAAAGTGTGGGGAGAAAAACCAAATTTTACCTTTGAGCCAAAAGACCATGTGGAAATAATGAATACTCTCAAGATGGTGGACTTTGAGAGGGGGACAAAAGTGCATGGTTTTCGTGGATATTTTTTAATGGGTGATGGAGTTAGATTATCTTTTGCTATTTGGAATTATGCTTTAGAATTTTTTTCTGCTCGCGGATTTTCACCTGTATTACCTCCTGTAATAGTAAGAAAACAAAATCTCTATGGTACAGGACATTTACCTGGAGATGTAGAAGACTATTATATGACTCAAGACGGAGATGCATTAGCAGGAACTGCAGAAATACCAGTAACAGGAATGCATCAAGGTGAAGTGCTGGACTTTGAATCGTTGCCTATTAAATATTTAGGATTTTCTCCGTGTTTCAGAAGAGAAGCTGGAAGTCATGGTAAAGATGTAAAAGGTCTTATTCGAGTTCATGAATTTTATAAATTAGAACAAGTAATACTTTGTGAAGCAAATCATGAAGTATCTGTAAAATTTCATGATGAAATAAACAGAAACACTGAAGAATTTATAGAATCTCTGGGTATTCCTTATCATACAGTTATAAATTGTGGTGGAGACTTAGGGTTAGCTCAAGTCAAGAAATATGACATAGAACTTTGGGTTCCAAAAGAAGAGAAATACAGAGAGATAAGCTCTGCTTCTTATTTCCATGATTTTCAGTGTAGAAGATTTGGTATAAAATATAAAAATAAAGAAGGTAAATTAAATTATGCACACTCATTGAATTCCACAGCTGTTCCTACTCCTAGAATACTGGTTTCTCTAGTAGAAAACTACCAGCAAGAAGACGGTTCTATACTCATACCAGAAGTATTACGCCCATACATGGGAGGGCAAGAATACATAAAAATTAAATAATTTACTATGCAAAATAATAAAACTTTCAGCTCTCCACGACTACTGGAACTAAAAAGAAAAAGACAAAAAATTTTAAGAAATAAGATACTCATCTTCTTTTTTCTATCTGTAATTTTATTTTTTGGACTTTCTTTTACAACCCGCTTCGAGAAAATAAATATAAACAACATAGAAGTAGTAGGCAACAAGGTACTAGATACAGAGCTTATAAAAGATTTAATCACAAAAGAAATGGAGGGGCATTACTATTTCATAGTTCCTAAAACTAGTGTATTGTTCTATCCAAAAAATCAAATAGAAAGAGTTTTGTCTAAAAAATTTAAAAGAATTAAAGAAATTTCAGTAGAAGTAAAAAATGAACAAATCCTAGAAGTATATCTATCAGAAAGAAAGGCAACTTATACTTGGTGCGGAGAAAACATACCAACAGATGAAGAAAGTATCACAAAAGAAGACTGTTATTTTATGAGTAGTGATGGGTATATTTTTGACAAAGCACCATATTTTTCTGGGGCAGTATATTTTAAATTTTATGGAGCGGGGAGGGTGGGGTCATTGTTTTCATCAGAGAATTTTAATGATTTAATTTCTTTTAAAGATAGTGTAATTTCTATGGGACTGCAACCAAATACTTTTAATGTGAAGAAGGATGGGGACATAGAGCTTTACCTCGCATCAAATTCTTCTATTTTAAATTCTCCAAAAATTCTTTTCAAAAAAGACGGAGATTTAATCAAAATAACAGAAAACTTACAAGCAGCAGTAATCACGGACCCTCTGAAAACAAATTTAAAAGACAAATATGATACACTCTTATACATTGACCTTCGTTTTGGAAATAAGATATATTACAAATTTCGTTAATTTATAAGGGCTATCGGGTGTTATTATGAAAAATTTTTGGGAAAACA